>CETH01059292.1_pt1 | contig 26816 bp, 36 predicted proteins | sample 361461 | NCBI WGS metagenome assembly CETH01 (sample SAMEA2622695, study PRJEB7988) | marine metagenome | isolation source: saline water (ENVO:00002010), including
TTGCCATTTATTTCCTCCTCTATTTTATCTGCTAATCTATTGTCTTCCATCTTGTCCATTATTTTATCAAATTTCTCTAGAGTATTATTAAAGTGTTGTATTACTAGAGTTCTTGCATCAAATAATTGTGAGTATGTTAATGTATTGTCTACTTCAATATCAGTTAAGACAAAATCATTTACTGTTAGTTTCTTGTGCTGCATCATCTTCTCCTACAGTTATGTTTAATCTTCCAGTTTTAGAACGCTTAACTGTAACACCATGTCCAGTAGCTTCTCTCCAATCTGGTTGCACTAGAGATTTAATTTCTTTTTTACTAGCTTCAAACTCTCTAGCTTTTTCTTGTGTTTGTTTTAATGTTTGTGAAAGATACGCCCATTGATTACTACTTGTCATATCTTTTACTATCATCTTATCTAACACAAGCTCTTTAGTTGATGGCGTTTCAATACCTTCACCATCATATGGTGGTTTGTCTTGTACGACAAAGCTCCAAAACTGTTCTTCCTTTTCTACTAATTGATTTAAAAACTTTTCGTTCTTTTCTATACGATAAGCTCCCCATCTATTACCAAAGATAATAGATAACCAAGCATAGTTACAATCAAACACATACATATAATGATGTATCTGTGGTAGATATGTTTCTATTGCTTTTTCTTGTGTAACAAATCCGTTTAAATGTTTAGCTTCAAAGATACCAAATTCATTATCACCATAGATTAAACCATCTACATTTGCATACATGAAATCTTTTTTCTCACTAACTTTTAATCCTGTATGTGCTACTTCCATGTTCATTTGTTTTTCAAACCATTTGAGATTAAAAGATTCTGTCCATACTCCTAGCTGTACTGGAAATTCATTTGATAAATCTGGTAAATCTTTTTTACCTGTCTTCTCTAACCATAAGTCATACCAATCTCCTGATACTATCTTACGAGCATCAGAACCACCGATACCTTTCATTCTTTCTTCTTTAGTATAAGCTACTTCACTCATTCGTCTTCTCCTTTTTATTTATTATTTGATTATGAATAGCTTTACCTATTACCATAGCAGTATCATCAAACTCTAATTTACCTGACATAGATTTAATAGTTATATCATTTTTTATAGTAGATAATTCTTCTTCAGTAATAGTTATAGTATAAGTTTTATTTATTTTCTTTTTGTCTTTCACTATCCATCTTCTCCTTTCTTAATCTAGCTGATGAAATCTTTTCCATCATATCTTTACACTCCTTATCTCCCTTCTCATATCTATTCATAAATTCTATCCAAGGAAAACTTGGCATAGTTTTTATTATAAAATTTATATTTTTTTCTATCCATCTTTTCTTTCTGTTGTGTGGGTTAGACCAATCAATCGTTTGTGGTCGTCTTTTTGGATTCCATAATCGTGTTAGCTTTCTTATTTGATAGTCAATTTTATCTGACACTTTAGAACCTCTGCCCAATTATATAAGTTGTAGACATTAGGTCTACGCATACCACATTCCCATTTAGATACTAGCTTATCAGCTACACCTATCATATCATTGACTTCTATTTGTGTTAATCCCATCTCATGTCTCCGTTCAATAAAGGGTAAGATTACATCATTCCAAAACTTGTCGTTCTTTTTTTTGACTTGATAAGGCATTATAAATTTTTCTAGCTGTTTCAGCACGAGGTTCATACTTGCCCTTGAGCCACCTATAGTATGTGCTTGGATTAATTCCAACATCTTTACACTTCTCCTTTATGGTATTCTTCTCAATACCTTTTATTAAATCTATAGCGTGTAACATAACGCATTACTGACACAATTTCTACACATTGTCTATCTAAATCTCCCATTCCAAGTTCTTCCTTCTCTTTGGAATCGTATTCTATTATCTACTCTTGTTCCAATATTATATACATGCTCTATTAAATCTAAGTAGTCATCTATGTTAGTACAATGTCGCATCTTCATATTGTGTGCCATTAATTGTTTCCACCACTTAGCTCTACTAAAATGTCTGTCCTTATCTAAGATAATTAAAGCACTAACATAACTTCTTTTATTCCATGCACTAAAGACTGGCTTTTGTTTAACTAACCAATTACAAAATTCTTTAGCCCACTCTAGTCTTGTTATCTTTAACTGACCTTTCTTAAAGTCATTGATTTGTGTAGAGCTTAGTGATGAATCAGCTAAGATACTGATTGCTACTTGAGTTGGTATATCATAACTTTTAATAAACCAATCAAGTGTTGTATAAGGACCTACACCTTTTTCTAAATCCATATAAGATTTAATAAAGTCGGTGTAGTTCCAACCCTTTTGAACAGAATTGATTTGTCTTATCTCATCTATGTTCCAGTTCTGACCAGCTATATAGTGAACAGGTAAATTTAATTCTTTACATATAGTAAATCTATGCTGACCATCTACTATTTCCATTCTTTCATTAACTATTATAGGAATAGGTAAGAAGTTTTCTTTCATAGACTTACGCAGTCTACTTAAATGTAAATCATTTAATGGTCTATTACCCTTGACAAATCTAAACTGATTGTATTCATTAGTAACAGTAATTTTTTTCATAAAAATTCTCCTTATGTTTAAAGAACCTTACGCCCTTCGGAAACGAAAGGGCGTATGGTTCTGAAGTGGCACATGAATCAGCATCAATAACTTGAGTACATAAGTTATGAGAGGCGTACCACTAACCATTGGGGGAAAGGGTGCTCTGCAGCGACTTACCTTTCCCTAATTCTACTATATACTTTCTTTGTAGGCAGTATAATACCCATGAGAAGCTACCTCATTATTCAGTAGAATGTTCTTTAGCGAAAAGCGTAATCAACAGCTCCATCATTTATATCTGTATTCAACTCGAGTAAGGACTCATACGCTTTTCTATACTACTTTCCGAATATATCTCCAGTAGTGTTCTTTAATTATATTTATAATGCACACTCCTTTGTCCATCTAAATTATCAGTAAATAAAACTAACCACATATCATGTGTTAATGCTTTAGCTACTGCTCGTTCTCTATTGTATTTAACATTATGTTCTTTACCTCTAGTGTCTCCCCAATCTTCTATTCTATCAGGGTGACTAGCATAATGTGTTAATGTATTATACAATGCCCATAATGTATTACCTAAACCCATAGATTCTTTTCTAAATCTATTAGCTAAGTTATCTACTAATGGTTTTGAATAATGCGAAGGTTCAGAAGGTCTTGGTCTATGACCAATAGTTTTCTTGAAGAATTGTAATGCTTCTTCAGGTGTAACTTCTGACTTAATCATTAATTCAAATTCATCTTTGCTTTCATTAAATTTACTTGGAGCTAATGCTATCTTTTCTGCTACTGCATCTACATTAAAACCAAATGTATGTTTGTATCTATTAGCAACATGAATTGCTGGTGATAAGCAACCATTCAAACACCATAATCTAAGTGCATCAAATATTGCTGAAAACATACGCGATAAATCTAAACTTGAATCAATTACCATTCGTAGTTTAAGTATATCTCCTACTTGTGGTTCAGCTACATATTTATTAAATATAATTTCCCTTCTCCACTTGCTACCATCATCATATGTTTCATCAACTACTTTTATATCTGATAAATCTATTGATGGATTTTGTAGTAGTTTACTATTTATTTTCTCAATAATATCTTTGTGAGCTACTGGTACATATTTACTACCACAAGTAGATATTAATTCACCACTTGTTTTATTATATATACCTCGTCTTATAAACTTAGATATAGTTTCACCGTTCCTATCTTGTATAGGTCCAGTCTCTACATCAAAGTTTAATATTGATGGCACACTCAACGCTGTGCGACCACCTTCTTGTACGCTAGTTTCCATTAGTTCCCTCCCATTTATCTTCAACTACACTTTCAATAACTTCTATATTGTCATTGATTTTTGCTTGTATAGCATTGAGTTTTGATAGTTCTTTAATTGATTTAAGTATTTCTTCTCTAACTATCTTTCTAATTTTATCTAATAGTTCTTCATCAGTTAGCATTAGTTACCTCCATTGATTCAAGACAATCTTCATGTTCCCAACTGTCATAAGATTCATCTAGTGTTTCTGAATTACAAAATTCATTTAATCCACTATCTTCTTCATAGTCATCTTCTGAACAAGTAATGAAATATGTTCTTTGAACATTATATTGATGCACTACTTTATATTCTGGCATTACTTACTCCTATCATTTATTTTAGTTATGTCTTTATAGATACTGCTTTTTGCTTCATCTAAATTTTTATTTACTTCTTCTATTTTAGATAGCGTAGGTAGTATTGCATCATAACAATTTTCTAAGCTATCTACCCTAGCTATTAGACCATTTACTCTCTTAACTTCTTTACCTAATATATCTATTTGTTTATTCATTACTTGTTTCAATGCTAAAAATTCTGTGCTTCTAAAGTTAGATGGTCTAAATATATTTAATATACTCATAACAGCTCCATCATTTTAGTATGATTATTTATTTCCTCATTTAATTCCATGTATTGTTTCTTATACATATCATACTGAGGACTACCTTTATCTAATACCTTTAACAATGCAAAGATACTAGACCTTACTCCTTCCTTAGCAATTCTCAAAGACCAATGATTATCCATGGCTGCTTGAATATCTTTTTCATTTTGTTCAACCATTTCTTCATACTCTTTTGGTTCATGCTCCATCATGTGTTCAACTATTTTATTCATAATTTCACCACAACTCTCTCTCTATTTTCCATATCACTAACCAACTCTATTGATTTGATATTTCTATGTGACCACTCAACCTCACCATTTTCTTTATCGGTAGAAAATATATGCTCAGTTCCCTCAAATTTTACATCAGCTTCAGGATATAATTGAGCTATATGTGTCAATGTATGCACTAATTTTTTGATTTTCATTTTGTCTCCTAATCTATGAGAGAGAAACTTTTCCCCCACAGGAACGAAGGGGGGAAGTTTCTCTCATGTTATTATAGTTCTTCTATATTATTTACTCTCACTCTAACGAATGGTTTAATGGAATCTTTCTTAGGTCCTTTCTTAATTCTGTATTTAGTTAAGTCAGTTCCCTTTGGTAATTCAGATGATGGTATAGTTCTCATCACCTTCTTACCTTTAAAGAAAGCATTTAATCTATTTAATTCTTTATTCAATAAATCCATCATACGCCTCTCCCTAATGCATATATTATTAGTTGGTTAAAGTTTTCAGTATGGGTATATAGATATCCCACCATAGCTACACACCAGATAGCTATTATTAATTTAATAATAAATAAAGTTAATCTAAAGGCGAAGCTCATCTTCACCTCCAGTCATTGATTGTTCTATTGCAGTTAATGAAGTTATCTCATTACTCAATAGCTGAGCAACTGCCCATTCAGCTATCATTTTATAATCTTGAATGCTCATTTCTCTTAATGAACCTAAGTCATGCTGTAATTGTAATAGTTCTGAATGATTTAATGATTGGTCATTACTCACCTTATCATTTACAGCGATAGATAATGCTAACATAAACTTCTCCGTTTCCTGTTTATATCATTTATATTGCACTACTGCAACTACTACAGTAGACAAAATAAAAGGGGGAATTTATCCCCCTTTATGTTATTTAGTTAATCTTAGCTTTTGGATTCTGCGTTTTTCCTTCACATTTTCTGCGATTGAAAGTCCTTTATTCCATTTATAGTATGGAACTCCTACTTCCTTTACGAACGCTTTAACTTCAATAGTTCTTAGCTTTACAAGAAGTTCTTTATTTTCTTGTAAATCACCAAGTCTATCCTTGATATCATCAACTTTAATGTCGGCTTTATTAACGCCCATTGAAGCTGCTGCATCAGGAGATTCTAGAAAAGCTATATGAGATTCCAAATCAGCTTGTGAATTTTCGTTCAAATCAATAGCTTTGTCGATAACTCCAATTATTCCTTCAAGTAAATATTTGGTAGTAAAATCGTTAAGCTTTGAAATTGCTGTCGAATTAACAAGAGTCATATTTTTCTCCGTTTTGGTTAAGAGGCGGAACCCATTTCTCGCCTATCAGCCCTCAGGCAGGCGCAGAAAAGGAACGTTCGCCTCTCCAAAACGGAGACAAATATGGTGAATTGTTAATTTGACCATAGCTATTTCTGCTTAACGATTTTACCTCTCCAAATATTTATGCTATCACCTTTGTAGAAGGTGATATGAAGGTATAATTGAGAGTTGTCCAAAGGTATTTATTTTAACAAATTCACCTGATTTGTAATTGAGTATTAGGTTTTCTTTATCTCCTGATTCAGCATTGTGTAAATGAGGTGTTAATCAAACGAACATATAAAGTTCTGATATCATAGATAGACGCCAATGATTTACTAGAAAATCAAGACTGATATGTAATGCTTAGAAGTATTTAATTAATAGTGTTCGTTAAGGAAGTCATCTAGGTGTTCCTACTATCAATGGGATATCTAGGTCTTTCTCGTAGACAATGTGTTTAGGTAAAACCATAATATAAATGCTTAGTTTTACTTAATAACATAAAGGCATAAATTCACTTTAAGTTGGTCTACTGATAGATGACTTCCTATTGGCGTCATCTTATCAGAACTTTCACACCACCAAGCTGTGCTTTCAAGATGTTGTAGTCGTCAGCAATTTCATTACACTAAATCTGGTGTGCGTTGACATACAAAAATAAAGGTTTATTAGTATAAGAGATATATGCCTAATACACCTACAAGTAAGACATTAACGCATAGACAACGCACACTTGTTGATACCATTGTATCACAGGATATCAGCGTAACAAAAGCTGCTGAAATTGCTGGATATGCTAAGGGCGAGAGTGGTAGAGTAGTAGCAAGTAAAACATTACGATTACCTCATGTTCAAGAGTATATGATGCAACAGGTAGGGCAACATCTCGCCCTATCAAGCATATCTTCTGTGAAACGACTACGACATCTTGTTGACCATGCTCGTTCAGAGTATGTTCAGCTCGAAGCTAGTAAGGATATCCTTGATAGAGTAGGGTTCAAGCAACCTGATAAGGTTAAACATACTCTGGATGGAGACATAAGTGTCAAGATAGACTTATCTTAATGACACTTATGACCACACGCATGGTCAAGGGGGTGTGATTGTTATATAACGCGAGGGGGGTTTAAAAAAAGATATGTTATATATGTTATTGGTCTATCTCAAGCAATTATAGTCAAAAAGGTTCGATATCGAGAAGTGCGTAGACAAACAGAACAAAATATATTTTACTGCTTGACAGGTTCGGTGATGAGCTTATGTGGTTTTTGATTAAACGATAAATGATAAAAAAGAATCCATTTCTGAAGCAACCTGAACCTAAGCGTTCGAACGCTAACTTGACTTCTGTTGCTAATACTCTTAGGAAGTTGGGTAGATATAAACCAAACTCTTTAATAAGGGAAAGGAATGAAAATGATGAAGATAAAAGAAACATGGAACAACCTGAGCAAGAAAGGTAAGATTGCTTCTGTTGCTCTTATAGTTATTGCTGTATTAATTATTTATAACTGGGTATTCTAATGCCAAAGAAAAAAAGTAATCCTTATGCTAAGGAGCTTATGTCTGGTAAATACAAACAGAAAAAGAAACCCTCAAAAAAAAATTATGACAGAAAAAAGTCCAAATCCAAATATTGATGTTGAATCTGTCATACAGCATCTCAATAGTTTAAAAGACCAAATAGGTAATATTACTCTCCATATTGAATGGAAGAATGGAACACAAGGGGTATATGGCAATCCTAAAACTGTAGATGAATATGCAACTGCTAGTATGATGATACAGCAGTATGCCTTGCAAAGTCTTAGGGAAGAAGGATTACTAGATGATACTCCTCCAAATAAAACAATACATTAATGTCATTTCAATTACATACTGGTGATTCCCTTACATATCCTGATATCCTTCTTCTTAGAAAGATAGTAAAGAAAGTCCACTTTAGACATTATCCTAATGAATTAATTACAGACCATGAAGCTGATAAATTTATTTATTCCCTAACACCTAAAATAAAAGAACAACTAATTAAAACTTTCGTAGACGGAAATTTCGAGTATAAGTAGTTAATGGTTACTTTCCATTACAAACCAGATGGAGAAGTCATAAAGAAATTTATGAAGGATTCTTCTTTCTTTAGAGGAATAAGAGGACCAGTAGGTTCAGGTAAATCGGTTGCTTGTTGTATAGAAATTTTTAGGAGAGCATTACAGCAAGAAAAAAATAGTGAAGGTAAAAGAAAATCAAGATGGGCAGTTATACGAAATACAAATCCACAGCTAAGAACAACAACAATTAAAACATGGCTAGATTGGTTTGATGAAAATAGCTGGGGTCCTTTTAACTGGTCAGTTCCTTATACGCATAAATTAAATAGAGGAGAAGTAGAATTAGAAGTTATCTTCTTAGCTTTAGATAGACCAGAAGATGTAAAGAAATTATTATCTTTAGAATTAACTGGGGTATGGATTAACGAAGCAAGGGAATTACCGAAAGCCATAGTAGATGCGTGTAGTATGCGTGTTGGTCGTTTCCCTTCTATGAAAGATGGAGGACCATCTTGGTTTGGAGTAATAGCAGATACCAATGCTCCTGAAGAAGACCATTGGTGGTCTATCATGTCAGGCGAAGCACAAGTACCAGATTATATTTCCCAAGAAGATAGACTAATGTTAATCAAACCTGATAACTGGAATTTTTTTGTTCAGCCATCAGGAATGAAAGAAGTAAAGAACAAAGAGAATCAATTAATAGGATATGAAAAAAATACTAAAGCAGAAAACTTTAAGAATCTAAATCCTGAATACTATAATAATATTATACGAGGTAAGTCTAAAGGGTGGATAGATGTTTATATAATGAATCGTTTAGGAGCTATCGAAGAAGGAAAATCTGTCTTTAACTCTTTTAACGAGGAGGTTCATCTAGCTAAAGAGGATATCCCTTTCACACCTAAAGCTCCAGTATATATCGGAATAGATTTTGGATTAACACCTTCTGCTGTTTTTGGTCAGCGAATAGGAATGGGTGTATGGCATATAATAAAAGAATTAGTATGTCAGGATATGGGAGCAGTTAAGTTTGCAGAATTATTAAGACAAGAGATGGCAGAATATAAACGAGTAGAATTTAATATCTATGGTGACCCAGCTGGAGATTTTAGAAGTCAAACAGATGAATCAACTCCTTTCCAAATATTAAGAGGAGCTGGTATTCAAGCATTTCCAGCTCCATCAAATGATATATCTTTACGACTAGAATCAGTTAATGCTGTCCTAACAAGAATGATAGATGGTAGAAGTTCTTTCCTAGTTTCTCCTAAATGTATTAATATTAAAAAAGGTTTTCAAGGTGGGTATCATTATCGAAGACTACAAGTATCAGGAGATAGGTATGAAGATAAACCTATGAAGAATAGATACTCTCATGTAATGGACGCTTTACAATATTTATTGTTGGGAGCTGGTGAAGGTAAATCTATAGTTCAGGGTAGACAACCTATTAAACCATTTGTTATAGAACGAAATTATGATGTCTTTAATAGAAAACCTAAAATAAAAAAGAAGTCATTATGGCAAAGAATGAGGAGTGGGTTATAGCTTTTACCAGCAGACCTGAAAAGTCAGCATGGTTTCATTGGTGGACACATAAAGATTTTAAACACGCTTTAGCTTTTAAATATGAACCTAAACATCATTTATGGGTTTCATATAACTGGGGTAAAAATGGTGTAGACATTAGAATATTAACACCAGAAGAAATGACTGCTGCTTGTTTATATTTTAAAGAAAATCATAATGCTAAATTTTTAATAGCAGAAGCAAAGGAATTACCTACTTTTTATATTATGGAATTAACCTTTACGAATTGCGTAACAGCTATTAGACACTTAGTAGGAATAAGAAAATTAATGATAACTCCATATAGATTGTATTGTGCGTTGAAAAGTATGGGGTGTAGGGAGTATTTAGAAGATTCTAATTAGAAAGGTCAATTATGGGTGGCGTAAAAAAGAAAGTTGAAAAAACACTAGGGATAAAAAAACCCTCTCCAGCTCCAGCTCCAGCTCCAGCAGCTTCTGTTGCAACTGACACTACACCATCACCTGATGGTAATGTTGTTGCATCTGCGTATTCTACAAAAAAAGGAAAGAAATCTTTAATTAAAGGTGGAGGAGGAATGGCTGGTGGAATGGGATATAATCCAAGTGGTGGCGACTTTGCATTATTCCTAGAAGAATTAATGAAAAGAAAAACATTAGGATAAATAAATGGCAGAAGATAAGTTCGCCTTTATATTAAATAAATATAAAGAGGCACATACTCTACGAGAGTATTTCGTTCCCAAGTTTGAGGAATGTTATGAATATACATTACCTCAGCGTGAATCATTTTATTTTGAATCACCAGCTAATAATAGAGCAGATAAAATCTATGATGAAACTGCTGTAGTAGGTGTTCAAGAATTTGCTAGTAGATTACAGTCAGGTATGATTCCAGCATTTGCAAAATGGTTTTCTCTTAAATCAGGTACAGATGTAGAAGATGATGAACTTATGGCTGTAGATGAACAGTTAGAAAAAGTAACTGATTATGTTTTCCAAGTAATTAATAATAGTAATTTTAACCAAGAATCACACGAAGCATTCCTTGATTTAGCAATAGGCACAGCTTGTTTATTGGTAACTGAAGGAGATGAAACACAACCTATAAAATTTAACGCAGTACCTTTACCACAGATGTTATTATTATCAGGACCTGATGGTAAGATAGATTGGATATTTAGATTAAGAAATATACCTATTCATCAATTACAAATACTATATCCCAAAGCAAAACTAGATGATGAAATAATGCATATGATGGCTAGGGACCCAAATAAGAAATGTGAAATAATTGAGGCAACCTATAAACATTATGGCGAAGATGAGGAAACATGGCATTATTGTGTTCTTATGAAGAAAATGAAAAAGGTTATCTATGAAGAAGAATTTAAAGGACAAGGTGGAAACCCATGGCTAGTCTTTAGATGGTCTAAAGCATCAGGAGAAGTTTATGGTAGAGGACCTGTATTCAATGGAATATCAGCAATTAAAACTTGTAACCTTGTTATAGAAATGATTTTAGAAAATGCACAGATGGCAATATCAGGTGTATGGCAAATATCAGATGATGGTACAGTTAATCCTGATACAATAAATCTTGTACCCGGAAGTGTAATTCCTGTAGCTCCAAACTCAGATGGACTACAACCATTGAAGATGGCTGGTAATTTTAATGTAGCAGATTTAGTTCTACAAGATATGCGACACAATATTAAAAAAGCATTATACAATGAAATGCTAGGTAGACCTATGGCTAAAACACCAATGTCAGCTAGAGAAGTAGCAGAAAGACAAGCAGATTTACAAAGACAAATAGGAGCTGCGTATGGCAGACTTCAAGCAGAATTTATACAACCATTAATAAAACGAGTAGTATTTCTTTTAAAGAAACAAGGAAGAATACAATTACCAGTTATTGATGGTAGGGAAATTAGGGTTAAACCTGAATCTCCTTTATCTAAAGCTCAACAGCAACAAGATGTATTAAATGTTGATTCTTTCTTAGAATTAGTTATGATGCGCTTCGGACCACAGATGTTAAACATGGTAGTTAAATCAGAAGTTGCAGCAGAATACTTGGCTAAGAAATTAGGTGTTCCTCTCGAAATCTTGCGTGAACCTGAAGAAAGAGAAGCTATTGCTAATCAAATTGCTCAGATGGCTCAGCAAGGTCAAGTTGCTCCTGAAGGTGGAGCTGCTCCTCCCAATCAAGCTCCACCTGAAATGAGTGAGGAAATGCCAGTATAATGAAAGAAAAAAAGGTAGAAGGAGTCCTTAGTATTGATGGATTCCGAAGAACAGTAGACCAAGAAAAACAATTAAATCAAGAATTTGCTGGATTATTTAAAGATAAATTAGGTGAGAAAGTATTAGAATATCTAAAAGCAATAACAATTAATAGCGTATCAGGACCAGAAATATCAAATGAAAAGTTGCGACACCTAGAAGGTTCAAGGTATATAGTAGGATTAATTGAATATAGAATTAAACAAGGAAGGGATAATGGCTGAAGAAGAAATTAAACAAGAACCAGTAGATGCAGAAGCAGTTGGAGAAGTTATAAAAGAATTTCAAGATGAAAAGAAAGCTGCCGAGAAACCTGAATTTGTACCTACAAAATTTTGGGATTCTGAAAAGAATGAATTAAAAATAAAAGAATTTGCAGATAGCTATGGTAATTTAGAAAAAGCATTTCACTCAAAAGTAGATGAGCTTACGCCTCATATTAAAAAACAAATTGAATCTGATATGGTTAAAGATAGACCAGAAACACAAGATGGTTATGCTGTAAAACTAGATGAATCTTTTGGTGATTTAGAAATTTCAAGTGATGACCCACTATTAACTTGGTGGAAAGATACCTGTTATAAATCAGGTTATAGTAATGATATATTTAATCAGGGTGTGAATCAGTATCTTAAAGCATCTACTAATGGTGTGCCAGTATATGAAGATGAAATGGCAAAGTTAGGAGAAACAGGAAAACAAAGAGCAGAAGCTGTTAATCTATGGTTAAAAGGAAATTTAGATGAAACAGAATATAATCATATGGCAGATTATCTTACAACAGCAGATGGTGTAAGAGCTGTAGAAAAAATTATGAAAAATACTAAATCAAATATTACTACTCAACAAACACCACAAGCTCCATTTGATATTGCTGATAGTAGAAAAGAATTAGAAAAAATGATGAAAGACCCTAGATATTTTCACCCTCAACATAGAGATGAACAATTTATTAAGAAGGTAAATGAATCATTTAATAAATTATATCCTGAACAGACAGAATAAATAAATGGATAAGCTGGTCCTCATAGAATGGGTAGATGCTATGGACCAAGAAAATGGCTGGATTTCTAAAGAAACTGCAATAGAAGCTAATGTAATGACTGTTATTTCAGTCGGATTTGTTATCAATGAGAATGAAGATATGATAACAATTATAGCTGATAAGGATAAAGACCCTGATGCAGATACAGATGTTTCAAGAGTAACAACAATACCAAAGGGTTGTATTAAACATACTAGAGTATTGTGCGTTGATTGTAATTGCAATAATAACTAAAGCATAATTAACTATGCCTTTAGCTCGTCTAAAGTATGCCTTCGGATAACATACTCACAGTTTAAGATAACATAGGAAGCGAACCGAAAGGTTTTTTTAACAACAACAATAACGAGGTATGTTATGAGTTCTACAATATCAACTGCTTTTATTAAGCAATTTGAAAGCGAAGTCCATATGGCTTATCAGCGTATGGGTTCAAAACTTCGTGGAACAATAAGAACAATCAATAATGTTGTCGGTAGTCAGGCTCGATTCCAAAAGACTGGTACAGGTGAAGCTGTTACTAAGTCTAGACATGGTGAAGTTCCAGTAATGGATATTTCTCACTCTACTGTTGATGTAACTCTCAGCGATTACTATGCTGCAGATTATATTGATAAATTAGACGAGCTAAAAACTAACATTGACGAACGCCAAGTAGTAGCACAAAATGCTGCATGGGCGTTGGGTAGAAAAACTGATGAACAACTTACTACTGTTTTAGATGGTACATCTAATTCACAATCTGTTGGCTCACCAGCTGCTGGACTTAATCTAGCTAAAGCTCAACTAACATTTGAAAACTTTGGCACTCGAAATGTTCCTGATGATGGCGACAGATTCTGGGTTGTTGGACATAAACAATGGACTAATCTTTTAGACCTTACTCAATTCAGTAGCTTGGACTATGTTCCAGCTAATGAGCTACCATATTCTGGTGGTATGACAGCTAAAAGATGGTTAGGATTTATGTTCTATGCATTCTCAGGTCTTCCTGTTGATGGTTCTTCTGATAGAAAAACATTCGCATATCACCGTTCAGCTGTCGGACACGCTATTGGTCAAGATATAGTTACTGAAATTAACTATATTCCTGAAAAGGTAGCTCACCTAACTACATCTATGATGAGTATGGGAGCTGTTATGATTGATGACAATGGTGTTGAAGAAGTAATTTGTGACGAATAGGAGGAATTATGGCTTATTCTACTGACAATCCTATCAAAAAAGTAGCTCAAATGGGAGATTCAAATGCCCTTTGGTACTACTCAGATGGTGACGCAATCGGTACAATAGATGATGACGACTATTTTATAGCCGATTACAAACTATTGAATGCTGGTGATATTATTATTGTAAATAGTGGTGGCTCCAATGCTGTTGCAGATATATTAATTGTATCTGTTCAAGATGGTGGCTCTAATCTAAATACAGTATTATTAGCGTAATAATCTAACTGCAAGGGGGAATTTTTCCCCCTTGTTTAAAAGGGAATTAATGTGGCAATAACAAATGTAACAGTAGCTAATAGAGCAATAGTAATGATTGGAGCTAATAGAATCTCCAGTTTTTCAGATGGAAGTACAGAATCTACAGTAGCTAATGATTTATATTATGATATTTTAGATGGCGACTTAACAGCTTGTCGCTGGAGATTTGCAACAAAACAAGCACAACTTTCAGCTAATGCTACAGCTCCAACAGGTATATGGGGTCAAAGTCATTACCTACCTAATGACAATTTATACATACAAAGAATAACAGTAAGTGGTAATACCATTACTGAATACGATATATTTAACAACGAATTATATTCAGATTTACAATCAACCGATACAGTAATAGCAGATTATACATATAGACCAGCAGAAGAAGAAATGCCTAAGTATTTCTTACTAGCTTTAGAATATCATTTAGCATCAGTCTTTGCTCATGCTATTGCAAGAAATGTAGAGATGGCAAACTTATATGAACAAAAATATCAAATACAATATCGTAGAGCTAAGAACTTAGATTCAACACAACAACCAACAAGGAAATTTGCTAACAATAGATTTGCTAAGTTTAGAGGTTCTACAATAACTAACATTTAAAATGATATGCCAATATTTAGAACAGCACAAAATACTTTTCAAGCTGGGCAGATAGACCCTCTCTTAACTTCGAGAACAGATTTACAAGCATACAAAGATGGATTAGCTACTTCTTCTAACTGGTGGCATTTAGCACAAGGTGGAGTAATGAAACGACAAGGTTTTAAATACCTTGCTGAAATAGGAGCTACTGGTAGAGTAATACCTTGGACCTTTAGCTCAGATGAAATGTATGTATTAGTATTATATGCTAGTAATGTAAAAGTATATTCTACTCTTGGAACTTTAATAACTACAGTAAGTAGCTGTCCATGGACTGCTGACCAAATAAATGAAATCACTTATGCTCAATATGGCGACACTATGTTCTTTTCTCACAGTGGATTTGCTACGCAAGAATTTGTAAGAACTTCTGCAACATCTTTTACAATTAGAAATTTTCATTTTGCAACTGATGATACTGGTGAATGTAATATGGATAACTCGGCTGGTACAGATGATGCTGCTACTGTCCATTGTCCTTTCTTTAAATTTAATCAATGGAATGTAACTTTAACTCCTAGTGCTACAAGTGGAACAGGTGTAACGCTTACTGCATCAGCATCTATATTTACTAATAATCATGTTGGCTGTAGATTTTCATTAACTGATGACCCAGCAAATAAATACCATCAAGTACAAGTAACTGGATATACTTCAGGAACTCAAGTAGCTGTAACTGTAAGAGAAACTTTAGATTCAACAAATGCAACAGTACATTGGAAAGAACAAGTATTTTCAGATGTAAGAGGATATCCTCAATCCGTTGCTATCTTTGATGATAGATTATATTTTGCTGGTAGTACAAGTAGACCATCAGGAATTATGGCATCAAAGATTGGAGAATATTTTAATTTTGATTTAGATAATGCAAGTGGTGATGATGCAATAGATGTAACTTTAGGTTCAGATAAAGTAGATGAAATACGCTATATGCAACAAGGAAGAAACTTACAAATATTTACTGATGGTGGAGAATATTATTTAAGACCTGAATCTACTGGAGGTATATCACCAACTAACATAGCTTTTAAAAGACAAACTACTTTTGGTATTAAAAAAATAAGACCACAACAATTAGATGGAGCTACATACTTTATACAACGAAGTGGTACTGTAGCTAGAGAATATGTTTATGATGATATTCAAGATGGATATTCTTCAAACTCTATTTCCTTTTTAACAGATGTAATTAATCAACCTACTGATTCAGGAATAATAATGGGAACGACAGAACAACCAGAACAATTTTGGATATTAGTAAATACTGATGGTACTGTAGCTGCTTTCCATACTTTACGAAGTGATAAAGTACAAGGGTGGAGTAAATGGACTACACCTAATGGAGCTGGATTTGTTTCTATGACTTCAGTAGTTAATGAAATATTTGCAGTAACTTCTCGTACTATTAATAGCTCAACAAAATATTATTTAGAAAAAATGGATTTAACAGATTCTAAACCTCTTGATTGTTATATTGATGGAACAATATATCCATACGGAACTCCTTTAGTTAATGGAGGAAGTCAAACAGGAAATAGTTTAATTATAGATGGATTAACGCATACTGTAAAAGTAGGAGATGAATTTACTGTTGCTGGAATATCAGGAACTTATACTGTATCAGGCGTAACTACATTAAGTGGAGCAAATCAAACTTTAAATTTAACTACTAATCTTGCATCTTCACCAGCAGATAATGCTGCTTTAACCTTTACTAAAGGTCATATGTGGACAGTAGGAACGCATTTAACTAGCCAATCTGGTATAGCTGCTATTAGTGGAAATGAATATTTAGGTGAATTTACTGTAGACGCTAATGACAGAATTACTTTAGATGTACCTGTAAGTTCTATGTCTTGTGGTTTTAAATATGATTCTGTCCTAAAAACTATGCCAATAGATGTAGCTATACAAGGACAGCCATTAACTGCTAGATATAAAAGAATAGTGCGTTGTATACTAGATATTCAAGATGCTATTGATGTAGATATAGAAGGTCAGGATTTAAAAGTGAGACAAGTAACAGGAAGTATAGGAAGTGGGAGCTTAACAAGAACAGCTTCAAATGATAAACATGAATTTTATTTGACTGGTTATAGTCAAGATGCACAGGTAACATTAACCTCAGATGTACCTACGCCTTTAAAAATTAGAGGATTAGTATTGGAGATAGATTATTAATGGCTGAAGTAGCAATCATAGCAGCAACTGCTGTATCTGTTGGAGCAAGTTTAAAACAAGCACAGCTTTCAAAAAAAGCATCAAAGATTCAACAAGAACAAATTGAAGAAGAAAAAGCATGGGGTAAAAAACAAGCAGCAATAGATAAAGAAAATCTTACTTTAGAAAAAGAAATGGCTGCTGGAGCAAACTTAGCAAGTGCAGCATCTTTAGGATATAGTCCTCATTTATCTGGTTCTTTTTTAGCTAACAGAAATTATAACCAATTTATTTTTAATAGAACAATATCTCAAATAGATGAACAATTAAAATATAAAAGTAAGAAATATGATTTAGCATATACAAGTGCTGGAATAAAAGGACAGTATGGATATATAGGTGGAATATCTAATGCCTTTAGTTCTGTAGCTAGTGCTGGATATAAACTAGATAGTATGGGAACACCATCAAATACAACTACAGGTTAATATGGCTTTAACAAAAGGAAAACCAACTAATCTATTAAAGAATATAGGAGTGGTCGGCACAGAAGGTTATACTGCTGGAGCTAGAAGTTTAGAAAGACTTGCCAATACTGCTGATAGAATTAGTGATATGGCTTATAAACAAGAAGCTAATAAACTTGAAACAGAAGCACAATTTGCAGCAAAGCATGACCCTATAAAATGGCAAGATAATTTTGTAATAGAAGGTCCTGAAGGTGATTTTAAAATTACACAAGTATATGAAGATAATAGTGAAGAAAAATTATTATATACATTTAAAACTCCTGTAGAGAATGAATTACTTCCAGCTGGAAAAATTTATAATGATGCTTACAATAAAGAACGAGATGGAATATTTGAAAAGTCATTAATATATGCTGTAAGTGATTTTGCAAGACAAGCTGAAACAAATAATATTTTAAATCCTGATGGTTATATGGCTCATGTATCTGCTTACTTAGATACAGTAAGAGCTGATTTAGGTGGTAAGTATGAAAACACATTATTGAATTTAGAAAATGATGTTATTAGCAGACACTATGATGCAATTAATAGTCAAGTAGCACAATTAGAATTAGAACAAGCAAACTATAAACAAAAATCAAATCTTATTGATTTTACTAATACTGTAGTAAATAAAATAAGTGAAATAGGACATATAGATTATGATGGTGAACCATCATTTACAATAGAAAGAGGAGAAAATAATCAAGTAATAATTAATTATGCTGGTGAAAATATAGCTGAATTAGATTCTTATGTAAGTTTGTTAAATGATACAATTAATGATGTAGAAAATAATATTACTGTTCCTACTGAATCAAAATTATCATGGATAGATTCTCAATTTAAAAAGTTAGCATTAACTATGGCAGTTAATAAAGCTAAAACTTTAAAAATAGAAGGTGAACCATTTAAAACAGATAATAACTTTGATAATTTTATTAGTGATTTAAAATTAGGAACAACATCTAATAATAAATTTATTCAAGAAATTTCTTCATTAGTTAAAAATGATAAAGCTGCTATGGGTAGTATTTATGAATTAATTAATTCATATCATTTAGATTTAAAATCATTGAATAATACAGATTTTACACAAACTAAAATGGCTATTAAAAATCATATGGTTGAAAAACATATAGAGTTAATGGCAGCATCTCAAAGTGGTAATAGAGAATTATACAAACAATTAGAAAAAGAATTTAATATTAACCTTGCTATAATGGTTGATTTATTTCCTGAGTTTGCAGATACACCACAAAAACAAGCATTCATTAATGAATATAAATTAGAAATTGCATCAGGTATGATGTTTCTTGATAGTAATAGTACAAATAAACACAAACAACTTAGTAATGATACTGCTGCTTCAATTATAAAAGATTTAATGAATGATAATAATTGGAATGATATTGATTCTTTAGTTTCAGCATATCAAAAATGGGAAGATAATGATGTACTTCCAAATATTCGTGACCAAGATTATAATAGAATACGAAAATTATATATATCTCAATATAATAAATTAGATGCTGAAAATGGAGTGCTTAATGATAAAATGGGGTGGATATATCATTCATTAGACTATGATGGTAGTTATCCAGTACCTAATGATAAAACTCATAGAGATGGATTAAGTTTATATTTTCAAACAAAACAAGATAAATTTGAACAAGAAGTACAAACAACAATAAGTAATTCTAATTACTCTACTAATAAATCAGGTTTATCAAAAGATATAGTAGAAGGAACAGCATTAACTGATACTGAAAAAAGACTAGGATATAGAGAACCAAAGAATGATTGGAATATGAAATTACAATACTTTGCTAAGTATGGAATACTTGATAGCCAAACTTATAATCAAATGAATAGAGGATTCTTAATGGGTGGAGAATTTGCTCAAGCAAATACAAGAATGTTTATGGATTTAAAACATTTGAGAGATGAAAGAGGTGGTCATGTAGGAACGCAAATATTAGCAAGTTTATCTTCTGATGCTTTTATGTTTTATGAATTAATGGAAGAAGTATTACAAGGTATGCCACCTTCTCAATGGAGTACAGGTTATGAAGCAGTACAAACTTTAATTGAATCAACTAAAAAAGATACATTAGATAATAGAAATAGACAATCAATGGCAGAAAGATTTGGTACTATAGATGAAATAAAAAAATATATGGAAGAAGGAATAGATGAGTGGTTAGATGATAAAATAGATATATCAGATGTAGAAGATAATCCAAATTTATATAACGATATAATGGATATGTATATTGTTAATATGGGAATGGGAACTTTTGAACCACAAAAAGCTATGAATGATGCAATAGTAAAAACTGTAATGCAAAGTTACGCTAAATCAGATTATGCTTTTGATACAAGTATTACAGGTTTTAAAGAAGAAGAACGATTCACTCAATTACCACCTGAATTAGTTTTTAAAAATGCTAACTTACCATTAGAAGATTGGTTAGTACCATATGTTCAAGAAGAAATAGTAAAAGATATTGATTGGGAAGGATTAAATTTATCTATTAGTGAAGAAAAAGAAACAGTAAAAGTTACAGAAAGAAAAACAAATAAACAAGGAGCAAGATTATTAGAATCTACTGAAAGTACAGCATATTATATTAATACTGACCCTACTGACCCTGACCAAAGAGAACCATTAGTATTAGGTAAAAATTTATTTCTTAAAGTTTATCAAGCTCCTAGAGGTCAATACCCTACTTACCAACTATATTACATTACTACTGAATCATCAGAGTTTGCAAACTGGGGTCAAATGGTTAAGTTAAGAAAAAAAGATGGAACTGATTTAATAATAGACTTTGCTCCTGAATATAAAAAAGCAACAAATAATTGGAGAGAAAAATTCTATGAAGAACAATGGGAGAATTGGTTACACATTAAAGATGATAAGAAAAGAGAATTTAAACAAAAAATAATTGATACCATAGAAAGTTTTGGAACATATTAATGGCTTCATTAGAAGAACAAAAATTAAATAAACTATTAGATAAAGGTTTAACAGCCGAATCTAATATGTATTTGCCATTACCTTATCAAAATTATCCTAATTTTAATCCAGCATTTGGTGGTTATGCTCCTGAAAGATATGGTCAAGGTTGGTGGGAAGATGTAACAGATACTTGGACACTAGGTTGGCAAGGAGCTGTTCAATATAATATACAAAATATGCCTGATAACCATGAGATTACTGACTGGAATCCTTTAGATGAAAAGATGAATCCTAATAGACTAGATGGATATGAACAATATGCTGATGAATTATTAATGACAAATAATAGAGAACACTTTGATTATCTTAAAGGAAGAATAGATGAAAAAAGGAGAGCTAGTTCTAATTTACAATGGTCAGATAGATGGTCGCCTTCTTTGTTAGTAGGTTTAGCTAATCCTATGTATCTTGTTCCTTTACCAGCTACATTAGGTATGGGAATTTTAGGTGGATTTGCAAGAGGAGCATTAGGTTTAGGAGCAGTAGTAGGAGCAGAAGAAGCTCTTTATCATACAGCTGACCCTACTCGTACATGGAAAGAATCAACAATGACTATTGGAACAGCAGCACTTATGGGTGGAGCATTAGGTGGTGTATTAGGAGCAATAGGTAAAGGTAGATATAAAAAAGGTTTTATAGATGAAACAGGAAAAAGAATAGATAGAGAACACGCAAGGAGAGAAGGTCGTATGCCTGACAATCCTTGGAATCACCCTGATATAAAAATATTCCATAATGCATCTGATAAAGGAAATATAAAAGTTAAAAAAACTAAAATGAATATTGATAAAACAAGGAAAGTTTTTACCTTTAAAGAAAAATGGAAGTTTGCTGAATCAGTATTTGAAACTGTTGGTAAAAAAATTAAAGGACAAAAAAGACAAAAGAAACTTTCATCTATTAATGTTGATGTTGCAAAGATAATGCAACAATGGAAAGAAGGAATTAGATTTTGGACAAACCCAATAGCTATGGGTACAAAGAATGTATTTAAACATGATACTTTAAAAACACCATTAGAAGCAATACAATTTATAATAGAAAGAGAAGCTGCAAAAACATTTGTACCTAGAAAATCTATATTAAAATTAGTAGGTAAAGGAGAAACTAGAAAAATAATAAAAGTTGCAGATAAAATCCCTGATGGTTGGAAAGTTATAAGTAAAGTAATTGACCCTGTAACTAAAAAAGCATCTGTTATGACTATAATGAGAAAGGGTAAATACATTGAAAAAAAAGAACCCTTTAGTGATTGGATTACTAGAGTTAATAATCATGCATTAGAAAGAGTTAATGCTTTTAGAGTAGGAGATTCAAGTTATGTTGGAGTTATAACAAAAGAATTTGCAAAAACATTAACTAAAAGAACTTCAAGAGGATTATTTAATTTAGCAGATTCAATGGGAATAGATAAATTATTTTCTAAAATGACACCTTGGTATAGAGCAATTAATATAGTTAAAACAAAGTTTAGAGGAGATAATTATTTAGGTTCTAAACCTTGGGAGCTAGGTTATACAGGTGTAGACCATAATGGTAAATTTTTAGGTATAAGAAAACCAGCAGATGTTAAAGCTATGGGAGAAGCACAAAATAAATTTGCACAGTTTAATGAAATATTTGAAGATGCTTATGCTATGTTTGTTAATGCTCAAAAAAGAATGGCTCCGTTTGGTGTAGAACTATCTAATGCTTTTACTAATATTTCAAACAAAGTTAATGGAGTTACATGGTTCAAAGATATATTAAACAAATCTCCTAGCCAATGGACTAAAAGTGAATTTGAAGAAATATTCTTTTTACAATTAATTGAACCTTCTTTCTTAAAAGGTAAAGATGCTTTTAAAGTAATAACAGAAGCAGTATCTAAAACTAGAGTATTGCTTGATGATACTGGTAAAGTAATGTCTGACTTAGGTATGTTTGCTAGTAACAAAGGAGCTAAAGTATATAAAAATAAATTATCTAATAATCTATTTACTTTAGAAAATAGATTAAGAGCTTATGAAAAACAATTAAATGCACTTGATAAAGCATGGCAAGTAGGAGCTAAAGTACCTCAAAAAAAATGGGATAATTTATCTGCTAATATAAAACAAATCAAAGATGATATTAAAGAAATTCAAAATAGAATTAAAGAAACAGATGACTTTATTCTTAATAGTAAAGAGATGGGATATAAAGATTTAAAAGAAAATTATTTTCCTCAAATGTGGTCGCACTCAGCTATTACACAATATCCTGAACAGTTTAAATCTATGTTAAGAAAATATTTTCAAGATAATGATACCTATTGGAAAGATGGAGTTAAAATTATTTTAGATACTTCAGCTAAAAGGGAAGCAAGGGTAAATGAAATATTCCATGACATAGCTAAAGGAGCATCTCTTGGAGATGTAGATGGTTTAATGGCTCATGTATATAGAAAGAAAGGTATTGGTGGATTACAATATTTAAAACATAGAGTTATTAATATTAAACAAACAGAATTATTTTTTCTTAATGAAGCTGGTGAAAAAGTTTGGTTTATTAATAGAAGTGTATCAGATGTACTTAGAGCTTATTGGACTAGAACATCACCACAAATTGCTATGGCTCAAAAGTTTGGTGATAGACATATGTTTGGAGAAATACAAAGAATTAGACAACATATATTAGAAGATTATATAGTTCCTATTGTTAGTAAAATAGAAAAAGAAGTAGCTAAAACTAAACCTAATTTAAAAGAAATAGCTAAACTAGAAAAAGAAATAACTAAATATCAAAATGCTGGAGAAGATTTTATACAAAATATAAAAGATTTAAGAGATAAAACATTAATGCAATTTAATAGAGCTGACCCTACTGCATGGTCAGAACAAGTAGCTACAAGTATTAAAGATTGGGCAAGTATGGCAACAATGGGAAGGGTTTATTTAACTGCTCTTATTGATAATGGTATGCTTATATTTAATCATGGATATAGAAGGGCATTTGGTGGAGCAGCAAAACAATTTGTAAGAGGATTAGAAACTAGCAGAAAAGCAAGAAGACAATTACAAGATGAATATGGTGAAGGGTTTGATGTATTATTAGCACAAGCTGGTTCTCGTTTCCAAGAAACAGGTGGGAATATAGTACCAGCAACTAATATAATAACAAGAACTTTAAGTGCTATGCAACGACCATTTTATATTGCTAACTTATTAGGACCACATACAGTTATTGCAAAACAAATGGCAAGTCATATAGCAACACAAAGATTATTAAAGAACGCTGTCTTATGGGCAAGAGGAAAACCAGTACCAAAAGATGAAATGGAATTTATGACAAGATTCTTTGATTTAAAATTTGCTAAAGCAATAGAAAGAGAATTTAAGAAAGGAAATATACAAGTAGATAAAAATAAAAACTGGTGGGCAAATTCTACTAAATGGTCAGATGATGATTTATCTTTAGCTTTCCGTTCTTATGTAAATGATTCAGTACATTCAACAGTTATAACTCCAAAGGGAGCTGATAGACCTAACTGGTTTGATGCTAAACTAACTATTCCTACATTTACTAGAGATGCAACTGGTAAAATGAATAGAATAGAAATAGATTCTAAACTTGTTACATTACCAGCACAGTTTTTATCTTATGGTATGTCAGCAACTTCTAAACTTTTAATGGCTGGTATGCAAAGGAGAGATGGAAATGTTTTATCAGGTGTAACTGCACTAATGGCACTTGGTTATTTCTCAGCTTGGTTAAAAGACCCTTACTTTGAAAAGAAAACATTTACAGAAAATACAATAAGAGCTTTTGAATTAACAGGTATGTTAGGAATTATTAATGATTTAAACATATCTATAGAAACTTTATCTGCTAATCAATTAGGAGTAAGACCAGCTTTTGGAGCTAGACCTTTGTTTGGTGATACTAATATTGGTGATAGAGTTGGTGAACCTTTCGGACCGGGCATTAACTTAATAACAGAAGCAATATGGGCATTTACTTCAGAAGAAGCAAAGAAAGATGATAGAGCTGCGATTGTGCGTAGACTAATTCCATGGAACAATTTATTAATTTGGAACAGCTGGTTTAGAGATGCTAGTAAAAATATGTATGGAACAATAGAAGAAAGTATAACTGACTAATGGCACATATAACAATATCAGATAATGCTCCTAGAGTACAAATAACAGGAACGACAAGTGCTGGTCCTCACGCATATAACTTTGAGATATTTGCTGATGCAGATTTAAAAGTATATATTAATGATACCCTTAAAACTTTAACTACTCATTATACTGTAGCTGGAGCTGGTGAATCAGGTGGTGGCAGTATTACCTTTACTGGTGGTAATGCTCCTTCTTCTTCATCAGATGTTATAACTATTCAAAGAGATATAGCAGTATCTAGAACAACAGACTTTGCTACTTCTGGTAGTTTTCAAATAGATTCTTTAAATACAGAATTTGATAAGCTAACAGCAAAAGTAGCTCAACAAGAATTTAATATTAGAAGGTCGCCTCTACTTAAAGCAACTACAGTAGATGCTAACCTAGACCAAACATTTCCTGAGCCAGTAGCACACAAAGGAGTTAAATGGAATAGCTCAGCTAATGCTTTAGAAGCAGTACATTTAGATTTTAGTGCTGCTGTTTCAACTGTACCAGCTGGTAGTCCAGCAACTGCGGCTCTTAATACAACAACTGGTGTCTTTACTTTTGGTGTTCCAACTGGAGCAACTGGCGCTACAGGTCCTACTGGTCCGACTGGTCCAGCATCAAGTGTAGCTGGTCCAACTGGTCCTAGTGGTCCTACAGGTCCAGCTGGACCTACTGGTCCGTCAGGTCCAACAGGTCCATCAGGTCCGACTGGACCAACAGGTCCAACTGGTCCTTCTGGTTCTTCAACAGCATTTGGTGGAGATACAGTTAAATATAGATTTAGCACAACAACTACAGATAATGACCCATCAAGTGGTAATCTACGATACAATCATGGAACAGTATCTAGTGTTACGCAATTATATATTGATGATGAAAACATAGATACAACAGATGTAACTGCATGGATAGATTCCATAGATGATGTTGGTTCATCTGATAACAAAGGTCGATTAAGAATATTTAAACTTGATGACAGTACAAAATTTGCTCACTTTAAAATTAATGCAGCTAATACTAATGCATCAGGTTATACAAAAATCAATGTAACACATATTGCAAGTAATAGCACTTTTAGTAATGCTGATGAAATTGGTATATCTTATGTTCCAGCATCAGAAAGTAATGTGGCTGGTCCTACTGGACCGACTGGTCCTTCAGGACCGACTGGACCAAGTGGACCTACAGGAAGTACAGGACCAGCTGGTCCTACAGGACCTACAGGACCTTCAGGACCGACAGGTCCAACTGGACCGACAGGACCAGTAACTGAAGCAACAGCAACTAGCTTAGCGATAGCGTTAGGGTAATGGGTGTGCGTTGTAAAATTAAACTAAAAAGGTAAGGAGGTAATATGGCTAATACATTTAAAACTGTTACTTTTGCAGCTGAACCAGCTTCGGCTGGAACACCTTATGTTATGTATACTGTAGCTGGTAGTACCACTACTGTTGTTCTTGGTTTGCGTTTAACTAATATTCATTCTACTTCTGTAACTGTTGAAGTAGAGTTAGTTAGTGATACTGCAAATCGTGGTGGAGCAAACAATGTAGCTAATGGTACTGCGTTTCTAGCTAAAGATGTTGTTATTCCAGCAAAATCCAGTTTGGAGATATTAGCTGGAAGTAAAGTTGTAATGGAAACTACAGATGTACTACAAATTGATTGTTCAGTTGCAGATAAAGTTTCAGGTACATTGTCAATAATGGAGATTACTTAATAGCTTATGACTTATGTTGGGCAACAACCAGCTACTACTTTTGATTCTGGTATTCAGGAAAGATTTACCAGTCTAACGACTAATACAGTAACTCTTTCACATGAAATATCAGCCGAAGAAGATATACTTGTTGTATGGAATAATATCG
>CETH01044074.1_pt1 | contig 26797 bp, 17 predicted proteins | sample 361461 | NCBI WGS metagenome assembly CETH01 (sample SAMEA2622695, study PRJEB7988) | marine metagenome | isolation source: saline water (ENVO:00002010), including
CGTATAATGAAGGAACATCTGCAGGTGTTAATATGACTCCTAAAAGACTTATAGAGCCGAAAATTGCAGAACATTTGGCTAATAAGCTAATTTTAGGGAATTCACTAGAAAAGTAATTAGCTGCTTTAACAAGATATATTAAAACTGCAATTAATTGAACCATCATACCAATTGAGAACAAAACAATAGATATAGTATTATCATCGCCAGAATGACTTGTTGTACGGCCAAGATCACTTATAAAATTTTTAAAGAAATTATAATAGGGCGTAGTTTTGTCGACATAATTACCACCACCATAGAAAAAACCTGCCAGGGTTAATAAACCAAGGTAGGTAAGTAGCATTGATCTTGTTGTTTTTCCTAGTGTATCATTCATATGTCACTAATTATACATAATATATATTATGCGTAAAAACTGTAAAACAGGTAGTTAACAGGTTATTAAAGTCTTTATAAAAATACTTATAAGTCTTATTAAAGTCTTCTATTATTTTCTAAGTGTTTTACCCATTTTCTCAACTAAACCTACAACTAAAGCGTTACCCATACAGAAATATCTCCAGCTTTCAGGCATATTACAATTATTTGTCCAACCCTTAGGAAAACCAGATAATAATTCTACCTCTTCAGGTATTAAAATTCTAAGTTCGTTTTTCCATGGATCATTAATAATATGCTTAAATCTGCTCGGAGTTTTACCGCTAGAGCTTGTAACAATGGTTCTAGAAGGAATATCAATTGAGTCGGGAAATGTCATTTTTCCTTCGCTCCAAATAAAAGTCTGTCCATCTTTCCTGGTAACAATTTTTTTCTTTGCTTCTCTTAATTTTTTCCATTTATTGATTTCTTCTTTGTTGTAAATGAAATACTTATCATCAACATTTTTAATCAATATATCTTTAAGCACTTCAGATTGTCCTAAAAAATTAGGTTTTAGTTCTTTTGAACAAATAATATCATTATATAGATAACCTGCGTTTTCGAATTTATAAACAAATTTGTCACTTATTTTCTTTGTATTTTCAATATACTTTATATTTTCTGTTAGATTTAAATCGTTTTCTGGGCTTAGTACATCAAACTCATCACTAAAAAAACCATTATCATGTAAAAAATTAGACTCTCTATGTTTTTTCTTCATATTGTTATACCAGTTTGTACCCTCTTTGGCAGCAAAAATAAAAACTCTTTTTCTTCTTTGAGGAAAACCGTAATTAGAAGAATCTATAATCCTCCATTCGACACAATATCCTAAATTGTATAAACAAGAAAGCATGACTCCGAAGTCCCTTCCCCTTTGATTTTTAGGAGACTTAATTAAACGATCAACGTTTTCAAGCAAAATGTATGAGGGTTTTTTATTTCGAACAATTTTTTCAATATTCCACCATAAAACACCTTTCTTTCCTTTTAAACCTTTTGGACCTACTGTTGCTACAGAGTAATCCTGACAGGGAAAACCTCCTACTAATAAGTCATGATTTGGTATAGTATCAATTTTAACTTTATCAATATCTTTATTTATATCAATAAATTTGTCATTTGGAAAATTATTTGAATAACAATTAAATGCGTGCTGAACTTTTTTATTTGGCTCCCATTGATTAGCCCAAACAGTTCTATGTCCAGATTTTTCAAGACCAAGTCTAAAACCTCCAACTCCTGCGAATAATTCTACTACTTCAAGTTTTGGCATTTAAAAACTTTCAACTATTTTAGGCCTTTAAATTCGTTGTCTAAAATTTTCCTCATCATTTCGTAATGTGCCTTGACAATGGCTCTATTTGTTGGATCAAAATTATCTCTTAGTGGTCCATCATGAGAAGAGGTGTCATTTTTATATTGTGTAAGGTGGTCAAAAGCAGCTTGTAATTCGTTTTTAGACTTATAACCATAGTTCTTTGTTGTGTATAAAAAGACGTCTTTAAAACATTCATTCCAAAGATTTTTTATCTCAATTAAATTTTTACTCTTATCGTAATATTTAAAAGGAGAATTTCGGAAAATTACCTTGTCTTTAATATCTCTAATTAGAATTCTTTTATAGAGATCTTTGGTATTATTTCCTAAGCCTTTTCTGTTATTGTCTTTAGTGAAAGTCTCAACTTCAGCTTCAGTCCAAAAATTAAAGTCAGTTACAAAATTAACATTATATAAGCTTTTAATTTTTAAATAAACAAATTCCCCTAAAGAGTCTTCATAAATAGGTTCCATAAGTTCCTTAACGTCCTGTACTAATTTTGGTGCAACTCTTTTATCAAAATCTATAAAATTTTCGTTTTCTGTTAATTGAAGAATGATATCTTTCAAAGTATCTGATTTTCCTAATGTTGAAGCTTGTTTTCTTATAAATGTCATTTCAGTATTGCTATAACCGTTAATTATTTTTGCTATAGCATCAAAGAAATCTGAATCTTCCTCTTTTATAAAATGTCTTTCTTTATATTTAAAAAAATTCATTGCGAGCTGAGCCATAACTGCAACACCAGCTTCATTAAAAAATGAATATTTACCTGCATATCTTTCTGCATTTAATCGAGATTTTATATTAGTAAAAAAATCAACAAAATTTTCAGCTATTCTTTTAGACATTGTATTTCCACCTTTTACGACAAAAGGATTACGCCAGCCTTCATAAATTTTTTCTCTGTGATTCCATTTTTTATTTTTTGATTTTGACGATATATCTAATTTAGTTATCTCACAATCATCCCTTAATGTTCTACAAAGACCTCCAAAACTATATCCTCTCTTTCTCTCATAAGATGGAATCCTAAGATTATTTTTAAAAATATTTAATTCAGTGTCTTCTTCTGATATAGATATGCCATACATTAACTTTACTGCATTTGAAATGATACCATCAGGACTTTCTTTATCAATAATACCGTTTAAATCCCAAATTAGATCAGCGTCTACTTTTTTAGCATTGTCGTTGATATCTACAAAGAATGATACTTCTTCTTTAGTATCAAGTTTTACCATTGCTGCAACATTTATACTATCCATTGCATTTTCAGGAGATTTTAAATGAGAAAATAACCTATGTTGACCGTCTATAACCCAAGCAGAATTATAATCTTCTTTTATCTCTAAGACACCAAAGTCTGAGTATGGATAATCGGGATTTTTGAAGAACACATCTATATCTTCAAAATCATTTTCTTTAAAAAACTTAGTCATTGATTTAAAATTAATTTTACTTTCATCAAGCTTGATTACAACATTGTTTGGAAAATAGCCTTGTTCTTTATCAAGGAAATTGCTCGCAATAGTTTTTAATCTGTTTCCATCAATGAGTCTTTGATATGATGCTTCGGTTGTTGTACCTGGAATTCTTCTTGCTACCGAGGCGTATTTGGCTAATTTTTTTGGCGAACATGAAAACAAAAATGTTTCATAACCTCTTAGCTTGTGAGTTATTTTAAATGATGGTATTTTCATAACCTCAGAGTCTTCTGGAGATATATTTAAATCTTTTAAAAAATCTCTTTTTCCATAAGCCATATCAACTTGTTTTCCCATTTCGTAATATGATTCAATTTGATTTTTATGAAAAATTTGCGTTGTTCTTATTTCATTCTCTTCATTGGTTTCAACATTTTTTTCTATTATGGTATTTTTTAATAGAATTTTCTTTTTTTCAAGATCTTCAACAATTTCGCTTAATTTTTTAGGACTTGTTCCACTGCATATCATGATAAAAACAAATTTATTTATTTCAATATTTTTCAATTCTTCATATTCATTTATTAAAAAATTAATCATCTTATCTTTTTTCGATTTAAAATCTTTAAAGTCTGATCTAACATTTTTTCCTGATTTATAGTCAATTATTATAAGAGTTTTTTCATGCACAGCGACTAAGTCAACATCTCCCTGACCTGATGGATATCTAATATTGGTATCAACATTATTGAAACCAAGCTCTATAAGCCATTTAGATATAATTTTTAAATCATTGTCATGTTTTTGAATTTTTGAACCAAATTTTGAACCTATATCAACATTAACTTTGGAGATGTCATCAAAATTATTTGTCATAAATTGCTCTAATTCGAGATTATTTTTATCATAAATCAGATTATTTGTAATATGAGGAATATTTGACTGTGACCTTAAAGTGCGTGTAAAATAATTATTTAGAAGACTAAGAAGTTCTTTTGAAACGGGAAAAATATAATTATTTCTTTTTAGAGTTAAGTTTTTTGTATAAAAAGTTTCACTTAACTCGAAAATTAAATCTAAACAAGCTAAGTTATTGTAGTCATCAAGAAAGGTTGAAATCAGAACATTTGGAGATATAGGTTTATAGTATTTTAAATCAAATTCTGCACAATCACCAAAATTATCATGAGTAACAATTTTTTTTGTTTTAGAAACGACCAATGAAGAACCAGTGAAGACTTTTCTGTCTGAAAAATGTAATACAATATCCCCTGCTTTTATATCGTCACTTTCAGGAAATATCTCTCTACCTGCTTTATCAAATAAAGGGCAAAAAAGTTTTTCTCCAATATTATGGTCTTTAGATAAATTAATTTTGTTTAATACAAAGGGATTGAATTCAATCCATATATTTTTTGATAACTTTTCAACTTTCATGATTTATTTAAAAGTAAAAATTTTTTTGACTACTTCCTTAATTTTTTTAATTCTTTTCTAAAGTTCTTATTGTCTACATTATAATTTTTACTAAGATTTAATAGAGGACGATAATAATCGATTAGGTCGTATTCAAGTGACTCTAGATCATAATTGTTTAGCTTATCATTAAAAAATAATACGAGAGATTCATTCATCCATTGCGATAACTTTATCTCACTCTCTTCTAAAAATTTAGTTTTACCATTTTCAGGATTGTTTAAATCTCTAGGAATTTTTTTATAACCAAAAAGTGAACCTAAAGATTTTCTTAACGTTGATCTACCTGCATTGTTACCATTAAAATGAGTTTTGTAATCTCTATCTCTAAGACTTTTTTTTGAAATACCAATATAAATTATGTCAAGGTTATCGAATTGATTATAGATTGGCTTAATATTTATTTTTGGAAGAGATATTGACTTTTTAAGACAAACCATATAAATACCAGGTTTATTAGGAATTAAAACTAAATCTGTTTTAGGATTAAAAACTTTTTCTTTATTAAAAAAATTAATCATCTTTATACTTATTAACTCCTGCTATTTCATCGGCTATATCACCAAATAAAACCCAAGATACAAAGAAACATAACCAAATAGCTATAAAACTAAACCAAAAGCCTTCTACTTGCATTAAATCGGGCCAGAATAGGTATATTCCGCCTAAAAGCAATAAAAATAATGTATTGAAGCAGCCCATTCTAATATTTAGTCATGCCAAAAACAATAGCCCATATTATTAATTAAACTGTAAGGTTCTCTATTTTTGCATCTTTGACCCTTCTTAGTTATTCCAGAACACTGCCTTCCAAGCTCAAGAGGCTTAGAGTCTTGATTATCATTATAAAAAGCTGAATTAAATAATTCTTTAGTCATCAAATCTACTCTTAATTGAAATCTTTGGCTCTTCACATTAGGATATTTTTTATCCTCATCATAGAATTGATGATACTGCGGCGGTATTGTTATTTTCTCTGCAGTTTCAATATTTGTAAGTGTTAAAAAGAGATTACTACCATTAAAATCTTGCTTTATATCAAGTGCTAGTATATAATTTGCATTTAATAATTGACCTAAAATTATTGGTCTATCAACAGCATCTTCAATAATCTCAGCTTTAGTTTGCTCTCTTAAAATTTCTTCAACATCATACTGCCTTAAAATAATATTCGATTTCCATTTATTAGTCTTAGTTGCTTCAATTGCGCTAGAGATTGAACTTTCAAGAATATTATTTATTAGATTATTTGAAGTTACATCACTTACTATAACAATATTGTTTTTTGAAAATGATTGACCTACAAGAAGAGCAAAAAAGCTAGTAATAATTATTAATTTTTTATAAAAATTCATCTTTAAATATTCCTTCAATTTGTTTTACAATCTATACAATATCTACCAATACCAGAAATTAAATTGAAATCTCTGAACTCCTCAATGGATTTGGTTTCCTGGCATTTATCGCACCATTTTTCATTACCTTGCATAGCATTTAAAGTTGAATTACTTGCAGCAAAAACAATATCTTCTTCATTTAATTCAAGTGGTGGAGGAAAAAAAATAGTATCAAGCTTGTCAGATAAAGAATTTATTGGATCATTGCCAAGATTAAATTTGTTTAACCTTAGAAATGGAAATCCATAGCTTTCTAAAATTTTCTCACGCTCAATATGCTGCTCTGTGTAATATAAATCAAAATTGTGCTGATTTACTTTACCATGGTCTTTAAAATGAAATTCAAAACCATCATATTCAATAATTAACATTTTTGCAGGCTTATCATCATAGTTATAACGTAACAAAAAATCACATCGATAATTTGAATGCTCATAAGTTGAATCTAGTGATTTAATATACATCCCTACTTCAAACTGTGTAACAAGTTCAATATGGTCAATATGATGTTTATAGAATTTGGTTTGAGAAATCCAATGAAGTAGCTTCTTTTCCATTTCTGAATCTGTTTTTTCTGCTGAAGGTAATTTTTTTGCATTATCAATTTCTTGTGCATAATGATTCAAGATTAATTGAGCATTACCCTTAAACTCTTCTATTGGTTTGCTGATAACGAACGTAATCTTTTCTTTCGATCTGCTCATCCCAACATTTAGTCGTTGTAACCGTAAACTGGTTTCAACATCTGTCACTGATAAATCAAAGTTTTTTCCCAGCACGGCATTGCATACATCTCGACTTTTTGTTGCAACCATAGAATAGATAATATGATCTCTTTCTTCCCCCTGACATGTGTCAAAAGTCATCACTTTTATTTTTAGTTTCGAATATATATCATTTCGTTTTGATGATTTATCAATTAAAGCAGATATATAGCGTTGTTGGTCTCTAAATGGTGTAATTATACCAACTGACATTAAATCGGTGGATTTTAGGGCATTTTCAAGCATTTTAACGATATGTTCTGCTTCAAGAACGTTAATATTTCCTCTGATATCAATTAAATCATCATGTTCAATTTGATCAAAGACAATCACTTCTGATATATCTTTTGCTCTTACTTTTATGGTTTGAAGGCCATTATTATAAAAATACTTACTTGAAAAAGAGATTAATTCAGGATAGCCCCTAAAGTGTTTTCTCAAAAATGAAGAATAATTATTGATATATTCAAAAAAATCTAAAATAGAGTTTCTAATGTTAAAAATCTTTGACTTTTCCATCATAAGCTCATTGGAACCATATTCTTTACGAAATGCATCTTTAATTTTTTGCTGCCATGCATGATTTTGATTGTTGCTGGCTGTTGAAGATTTAACATTACCAAACTGCTTGCTATCACCAAGAATTACAACTTTTTTAGCACGAAGAATTGCAGGAAAAGATTGCGCAATGGATACTTGAGAAGCTTCATCGATAATTAATAAATCAAAAAGATCTTTCTCAAGAGGTATGTAATCAGCATAATCTCTAATTCCAGATATTATACAGGGGAACGCGTCCTTTAAATATTGAAAATCTTCTTTCGGAAATCGCAACTTTTTACTGATTATTTTTTTAAATGCTTTAGCGGTTGCCTGATTATGCTGCGCAAAATCCAAAAATCGTTTATCAAATTCTTGCTTCATTTCAAATGAGGTATCTTTATGAATATCATCGATTTTATCTAAAAATCGAATATTTTCATTAAAAGAATATAAGTCTCTTACTTCTTCGGTTAAATCAATAAACGATATAATTTTTTTGAGGATTTCAAGCTTTTGTTCTAAATTTGAAATACTAAAAAAATTCTCATTAGTTATTGATATATCTAATTCTCCAGTTTGCAGTATTTCTGGTAAACTAGCTGTATGCTGTTTAACCTCATAAATACTATTAATATAATCCTGATAAATTCTGAGTTTAGCTTCATCTAATTCATATAGCTGTTCAAAATCTTCTGTGAAGAATTGATTTAAAATTTCTGTACTATCAACAGAAAAAGATGTTTTTTTAATGTATTCAAGCAGTGTCTTCGCAGATGTAATTAATTTGTATCCCCATGTATTTTTAAAATTATAAGATTGATTTTTCTCGCTCCAGTACTTTGATAACCCCTTCTCAAATTGAAGCTGGTTGTTCACCTTTAAATTCCAATCTTTTAAGTATAGTGGTTTGAATAAAATACTTAGAAATCGTGAGCTTTGATCTTCATATTCCTTTATAAGCGATGATAGCACTTTAATATTTTCAAATTCTAATGTGGTAAAAAATGTTTTTAAATCTTTAGTCTTACAATTTGAGTTACTTAAAAAAACTAGCATATCAATAAAATCTTTCATTTGAGCAAGATTCTGATCAAAATCGCCTTTATCTAATCTACTAAATAGATTAATATCAACTTCAGTATTACTGCTAATTTCAAACAGTTTATCACATAAATATTGCATACTTCTAATTGGTTTTTCAGCTGCGATAATATCGTTTTCGTGACTATCATCTAATTGATAGGATTTAGCAAGGTCTAACTGCTCGTACAGTTTTGTAATATTAATATTGTTATAAAAATCAATTTTATTATCAATATCTTGCTTTAGCTGAGTTAATTCATTTTTCAGGTTATTTCTAAATTTTGATGAATTAAGAATAGTTTCAGATGATCTAAAATTGTGCCTGATTTTACTGATTACCTCTCTATTAAAGATTTTTGCATAAGTGTTTCCAGATTTTCCAATACGTAATATAGGATTTTGAAAATCTTCTTCTGGCCTCACCTTTTCTAATGTATTAGTTAATTTATCTTCAACAACATCTAAAGCTTCTTTTTTATCCGATAACATTATAACTGACTTTTTATTTCGAATGGCATCAAACATCATGGCTGTGATTGTATGACTTTTACCAGTACCTGGAGGACCTTCAACCGTGATATACTTAGAATCTGAATCGTTTACCGCTTTTATGATTTTTCGTTGCTCCTCATTTACTGGAATTGGTGATGGAAAAATTAACTTATCTGCGACTGGTTGAGCATCCCATTTATCTTCGATAGTATCTTGAATATTTATTGGTTCATTTTTGATTATATTGTTCATTATTTCAGCAAAACTTTTTCCTAATTCACTATCTTCATCTAATAGCTGTAATAATTCTTCATAATCATTGATAGCAGCCTCATCCCCTTTTTCAAAGACGCTTAAATAAATATCATTACTAATGGACACAAGCTCATTATTTCCTTTTTCTAGATCTGTGAAAAGAGATTCGAAATCATTTTCAACACGAAATGTAGATGAAATTTTGTTTAATAAATCATTACAGAATTCTAAAATGCTTTGACTTTCCTCAAGGTCAACCACCCTTTTTTTGGTAAGGGATGATATTGGAGAGGTGTTTTGATCTACGGTTTCTTGATAAATAAACTCTAATGCTTGCTTGTTGATAACAAATCGTTTTTCAAATCGTAAATCCAATGATTTTTTATTATTAGTAAATATTTCTTCTACTTCACAAGGAATAAAAAACAACGGGAAACTGTGTCCTTTAAAAGTCGTCTTACCTAAATAAAGATATAATTGTAAATTATCTTTTAGATTTTTAACCCTATTTAATTCGGTAAGCTCTGTTGAAAGATCAGTAATTGAATAAGACTCGAAGAAATTAATAATTATTTTTTCTATCTTATCAACAAAGACCGTATTATTGAAAATTTCATCAAACTCAGAATCGGTTCCATTTTTGAAATATTCGTTACATTGAAGTAAGAACTCTTCTCTAAATGAATCAAATATAGCTTCCGCTATATTGACTTCAAGCTCTAAGTAGTCATTTTCAGATGCATTTTTAGATATAGTACCTTGAACAGAAGCAGTGATTTTTGAAACAAGATGCATCTTCAGCTCATCAATCATACAATCTATAGCTTCATCCTTAAAGGACTCAATGTCCTTCTTATTTGAAGACAAAATATCTTTTATTTTTATATAGAATGAATCTTTAACCTGATTAAAATCATTCAACACTGATTTTAAATTGCTATTGATATACTTTTCAGTTTCAATATCGAGTTTAGATGTATACTTATTTCTAGAAAAATTAAAAGAAAAATCATATTTCTTTGGATTTTTAAGTTCAGTAAGTATTTTTTTTCTAAAGGAAGCATATTTTAATAGATTGATGGTAATCTGATTACCATTAGTATCAGTTGACTTAATAGATCGCTTTGGCAGACGTCTTTTACGAAAATCTGTTTCTAAAAAATTCTGAAAATAAGAGGCAACTTCTTTAATAAATAAGTTTTTATTACTATTGAAATATTTTAAAATCATAGTTTAGAATCATCTTTTTCAATTTTAACATCTCTAATTGCAGATGCAATCAATCCAGTAGGAACAGCCACAATACCGACGCCTATCAGAACTATCAATGAAGTAAAAATTTTGCCACCTACAGTTATTGGAAATGCATCTCCATACCCAACAGTTGTTAAAGTAACTATTGACCACCATAGAGCATCAAATATAGAACCAAAAGCATCAGGTTGAGCTTCGTGTTCAAAAGAATATATACCAATAGACGCTATATAAAGTATTGTTGATGTAAAAAAGAAAAAAACAGTCATTTCTGATTTAATAGAATTAAGCGCTTTTTCATATAAGTACATTGCATCATTATATTTTCCAAGTTTAAAGATTCTAAATATTCTAAAAAGTCTAAAAATTCTAATAGATCTTAAGTCAATTGGATTTTGTAAATAATAAGGCAATATTGCTAAAAGGTCTATTATGCCATAAAAACTAAAAATATACTTTCTTCTATTACTACTAAGAATTATTCTTAAGAAATACTCAATCGTAAAAACAATAACACAAAATATTTCAATTTTTGAAAGAGCCTGGTAATATAAATCGTTATTAAACTTGAATGTTTCTAATGGAAATGTTAATAGAGAAATAACTATTAAAAACTGAATGAAAGAGTCAAATGCTCTGCCCTGAGGAGTATCGTCATCAATTATAATGTCGTATAATTCTTCTTTTAAAGATCTCATTTTTATGTTTTTATACTCGTTAGAGAGGTTTTATTTAAAGTATTTTTTATAGCAGAAATCGTTTCCTCATATGTAAGATTTTCAAAGATAATATTGTCGATAAAGCTTAAAAGTTTTGATATTTTTTCAGCATTTTGTCTATATTTTTTTGAATTATAGCAAACTCTAAAAATAACTTTTTCCCATTCTTCGTCAAAATTATCTGACATTGACGCTATTCGTAAATCTTCATTAAATCGTTCTAAATTTTCTTCTTCTTCTTTTTTTGTTACTGAAAATGCAAAATTCTTTTCATCCCAACTTCTGAAGTCAGGATTTTTAAGGAATAATTCATAAATTTTAAAATACTCAATTTGTAAACATACCAATGCAATCACAAGCAAATCTTCATCTTCAAAAATATCATCAACATCTTTCCTTTCTTGTGTAAAAATATCAATAAGTGATAAAGAATTACATAATCTTTTAATTGACCGTGGATTTTTACCAATCGTCCAACTTATAATGGAACTAATTTCTTTATCATATTTTTGATCAACACTCAAAAAACCTGAATCAACCAAAAGGTTGTTTACATATTTACCAATATCATATTGGGACATTGGCATGGTGAATGCCAATTGAATGATTTTATCAAAAAAGGCTTTATATTCCCATTCTTCAAAAGAAATATTATCCCCAAATTTTTCTTGCAAACCCTTTACAACAACATCGTAATCAATGGCTAAAACAAAAACACACCTTGGAATACATAAAACATTTTTAAAAACTTCAAGCAATGATACAGCTTGAGATGGATTAATTCTATCTAAGTCATCAACATAAATAACAATCTTTTCAATTTTTTTATTATCTATTACAATTTCATTAGAAATTTTTTCGATTTCTTTTCTGAGTGAACTTATTGTTTCAAAACTATCAGTAAGTTCTTTTGCTACATCCGCGCCAGCACGACCTCCAGTCATTCCTGCTGCAAATCTAATTACACCTTTACCAACATTTTGAACTCGATCTTTGAACATATTTTTTGCTTTATTTGAAATCGTTGATTTTTCAACCATTACATCGATAATTTTGTTAAGCATTAACATTAGAGATTCTTTTGGTTGGTTAAATAAACTATACTCCCAAGCATTTATCCAGATTTGCATGATATTTTCGTCTTTTTCTTCAATAGAATTATATATCATATTAGATAATGTTGTTTTTCCACTACCCCATTCACCTTGAAGGCCTATTGTTATTGGGGTATCACATTTTCTAATAAACTTTTCTAAAGATACTGCATATGGACTAATATTTAAGGTATCGTCAGATAAATATTTTTGAGGTTCATCAATTGTTCCTGTAGTTTTCATATTCATTATTGCGCTACATTAGTAATCAATGTTTTCTTAACAACTTTTTCTATCCAAATTTTAGTTTCTTCTTTATTCTTATCTCCTAAAATTTGCTTATCAATAAAGGTAAGTAACTTAGAAATTTTTGTTGCATTTCTTTTTAAAAACGGCTTGTTGTAACAAACTCTAAAAAGAGCTTTTTCCCATTCTTCATTAAATTCATCTGTCATTTGAGCTATTCTAAAATCTTCATCAAACTTTTCTTTTTCTTTTTCTTCTTTCTTTTTGGTTAACGTAAACGCTGTATTTTGTTGATCCCAATCTCTAAAATCAGATTGATCAACTAGCATAGAATAAATTGTAGGAAATTGTATTTGCAAGCAAACTAAAGAAAACAATAATAAGTCTTCTTCTTCACTTATGTCATCTACATCATCTCTTAAAGTGGCAAAAATATCTATAAGTGTTAAAGAATTTACCAGTCTCTTTAAACTCCTTGGATTGCCTCCAATAGAATAAGATAAAATATCTTTAATTTGATTCTCATAATGCTGTGTTTGATTTAAAAAACCAGTTGTAATTAAAAGATGATTAACATATCTACCGATATCATATTGGCCAATAGGCATCATAAATGGCAATTGAATAATTTTATCAAAATAAGCTCTAAATTCTTCATCATTTGTTTCCTTATTACCCATTTTTTCCTTTAACCCTTTGACAATAACTTCATAATCTATAGCAAGAACAAAAACGCAGTGTTCAATATCAAAAATATTTTTTAATAATTCTAGGAGCGATACAGCGTCTTTAGGATTAATTCTATCTAAATCATCTATATAGACAACAATCTTACCAATATTATTTTTATTATTTTCAACAATTTCATTTGTCATTTTTTGAAGTTCATTTCGTGTTTTTTTGATGTTATTTTCATCAAAATCTAGAATTTCAGACATAACATCAGCACCACCCTCTCCTACTACTGCTAATGAGGCAAATTTTGCAGTACTATTTGCTATATTTTTAAGTCTATTTTTAAATTTTGAACCAACATTTGGACTAGTTGAATATGGTGTGATTTCATTCATTAGCTCTGATAACACCTTAAAAAGTATGTCTTGCGGATCTGAAAATAATGAATGTTCCCAAGCATTTACCCATACATGTAATATTCCGTTTTCATCTGTACATTTATTGTCCAAATCTTGTTGAATTAGATGCATTAAGGATGTTTTTCCGCTTCCCCACTCTCCTTGGACTCCAATAGTAATTGGTGTGTCACATTTTGATATAAATAAGCTTAAAGATTCTGCGTGTGGTTTTATATTTAACAAATCATTATTTAAATTTGTATTTGGTTTATCTATTATTCCAATTTTATTTGCTAACGGCATTTTATTTCTCCAAAAATTGTTTGTGAATTGTTATATAAAGTTCATTTTTATTTAAATCTTGATTATTTTTTGTTAATTTATGTAAATAATTAAGAATATGTTAAACGATTTATTAGATATTATATTTGCCAGCAATCTCAATCTTGCCATAGCCGTAGTAATATTGCTAGCACTAGGCTATGCTGCAGTAAAACGATTATTTAAGTTAGTAGTATTAGCCCTAACAGTTTTTGCTATTTATTGTTCAATTCTTCTACTAAACAACGAACCCTTACCTACCGCTGATGAGATCACTGAGCAGCTCACACCAGACAAAGAAACACAAGAAGCAATCAAGGATGCTTTTGAAGACGCTGAAAAAGAAATTAAAAAGCGTTATGAAGACTTAAACGATTAGTTTCTTTAAATCAATTTCTGAAGATACTCACCATGGTATAAAGCCAATAACAAGATTAATCCATATATAATAATGTTTAAAACTCTATTTTTTGAAACAAATTTTAAAGCGGTACCCAATGACTTATTAGGAACAAATGGCATTCCGCCTAAATTAACTGTTGAATTTAATTCGTCTAATACCAGGTGACATAAGTATCCAATTCCTACTGAAATACTAAACAACAGTTTAAGATTAACTGACTCAATATAAATATTTAAAATACTTAACGTAATTAAAGATGAAAGCACTGCTGCTGGGATTGAATGAAACATGCCACGGTGAACAGTAATTTTTTTAAATATTCCACCAATGATATAATACACAAATAAGGAATATCCTCCACCATAAAGTAAAGAAGTTATTAATCCATTATCTTGACTATTTTGTAGAGTAAAATAGCCGACATATAATCCTGAAAGAGTTGATAATATGATTAATAAAATGTGAAGGGGTGTTCCCCCGTCACTATCCAAATCTGGTAAAAATGAGGCAAAAACTGTAATTAAAAAGATAAATGGTAGAAATATTGGCTGCAACAAGGTCAAATAACCAATTATTCCACACCATACTAGTCCAGTAAGCATACCAAAAGCTAAATGTCCTTTAAATCCCGCCATTTTATAAGTTAATTTCTACACCAATAGATAAATCGGTATAATTATAATCAAGTTCATCCGATATAGGTTTAGCATAATCTCGTAAATCCAACCTTAAAAAAAATCCAATATTCTCCGAAAAATTAAATGTAAAAGTGGAAATATTAAGCAATCTATAATCTTTGATATCTGATGTATTAATTTGTAAGTAAACTGTTGTATCGTAAGTAATATCCTCGTTAATAAACTTAGTAAAAGTTAGGTAATTACTATTTTTTAGGATTGATTGAACTTTTAAACTCTCAAGATTATAGACTTCTTTTTCATACATTAAACCACTCCCAATAAAAAGAGAATCAAAAAAAGATGAATAATCTATATCAAATCGTACGCCTCCTCCAATCAATTGTCTATTTTCAAGCTCTCGCAAATCATCAAATTCGTTTTGTAAATATCCCTCAACATAAAAATAACTTACTGGATGAGTATAACGAAGATGTAATAATCCCTTATTTTCAATCTCTGAAGTTTCCCCATTTTCTTTTTGTTTAAAATATTCTCCTTTTATCACTCCAAGAAAAGTAGCAGAATTATCAAATACATAATTATATTTGGTAGAATAAGTGAACTCTGTATCTTTCTTATTAGTGTTAACAAAATCTAAGTCAAATTGAATCTCGAGATTTGAATTATCGGTATCAGTATTTCTCATTGCTTCAATATTGACTTGTCCTTGAATAAAAGTCAAAATAGAAATAAATATGATAGCTATTATCTTCACTTTACTCTGTTACCCAAGTAGCTCCATCCATAATATCCATTGAAGCTCCATTAGTATTATCACTATTACCTGGATTACCTGATCCTTCATTTAATTTAAAATATGACGGAATTGTATAAGCACCATTAAAATAATCAACAATATTAAACATATTATAACCATTGTTATAAATTTCTTGTACTTGACTACCACTAATAGTTGCTAATGACTCAGTTCCAGCACATCGCTCATTAAAAATAAGAATGTCGTCAATTGAACCTATATACTGCGTATTGGACTGGTCACTCCTTTGTAAACCAAATAATATATTGTTTGTACTTTGAGAAACATAGAAACCGCTATTACTTGATGGATAATACCACTCATCCTGATCAACACCATTGATATAGGCCCTTGCTCTAAAATTCAAATTATTTATGCCTTGTGAAACAATACGTATTGCAATATGAGTCCAAACATTTCCACTCATGTCAATTAAACTTTCATCATATGAAATAAGATTTTTTTCACTATAGCTACCAGCATATTTGTTTTCAAAGAATAATTGACCACTATCAGATAGCATAATTGACCAATAATTATTTAAATCACCCCATCTAGAAAATAAAGCAGCTCTGGAATTTATTTGTGATTCTGGTTTAATCCACATTGATAATGTGATACCATAATACTCATTTGTACAATTTCCATCATATTTTGTACTATCTCTTAGATTTAACCAACTCTTTTCAATTCCTTGTGACAAATCTCTTGTAAAATATATAGAATTTTTACCATAATTATAGATTCCAACATTTACAGTAGAGACATTACTATCCTCTGTACCGTCATTTGCCTTATAGGTAAATGAATCAGCTCCAGAAAAATTAACTGGTGTATAGGTTGCTATGTTATTATTAATATTTACTGTTCCATTAGAAGGATTTGATACGATAGAATAAGTTAGGTTATTACCATCATCATCCGTGCCATCTAAAGCAATATCAAGACTCCCATCTTCAATATAACCTTTGCTAGAAACATCATTTGTAACAGGAGCATTATTGCCTGTGCTAGAAGAAACATCTAAAAATAATTTTGTTTTTGCTCTATCTATTGTAAGTGAGGCCGAAGCACTATTAAATACATAAATTCTAAACTCATTTAATGACTTTCCGTCAAAAGAAGTAAGTGCATTGTTTTCAATGGTGTGCACTCTTTGATTAAACATTAAGGATGCGCTATAGTCAATCGATGCTTCATCATCAAATCTTGCCTTATATATGGATGCTTGATCTCTTGAATACGCATTACCTGTTCCTGATATTTGGTCACCTCTATATACTAATTTTGCATTATTAGAGTTTCCTATATCAACGGTTACGCTTAAATATCGCAAATGATTATTCCAATTCCCGCTTAGTGATAGTTCAAAATCTAAATCACTGATAGCTTGATTTCCAGTTAATGATACTGGGATTGTAATGATTCCAGTTGAATTTGCGGGCACTGTTAAATTACTTTGATCAGAAGGAGAAAAAATAAAGTTATTTTCTTCTTGGTAAGTTGACCCACCAAGGTTTGGATCGTAGGTTAGGGTTAGTTCTAAATCAGGAGCATTAACTGAGGCTGAAGCATGATTTATAACAACAAAAGTCCAATCACCATTGACTTCTTCATCATCAAATGTTGATAATGGTTGATTTGGTAAAAAAGAACCGATATAGGGCGGTGAACCAGCATGAATATTCGTTGTAGCTTCATCATCAAAAGTAGTATTAGTAAATGTATTGGCATCAGAAGATATACAGCCTCCAGTAGGACTACACTCAACAGATTGTTGATCACCTCCAGCTAATAATATTCTTGATTTATTTGGACTAATTAATAATAAATTCATATATCGCAAATGATTGTTCCAAGAACCGTTTATGCTTAAAGTAAAATTTGCATCCAATAATCTACCTTGATCAGGTACATTTATGGTGTATTCAAAGTAGTTATTTGGAGAAATGCCATCAGTAGAATCTAATGTGTAACTTTTAGTTATTGTTGATGCAGAAATTGCAAATGTTTCGCTATAATGATACTGTCCGTCTGGAAAATCGTTAGTTGCTTGCGCTATTAATACCTGATAATCATTTGATAACTCCAAATCATTTGGTATAACATAATCATAACTATTTACCAAGTTACTACCTTGAGTTGGTATTGGATTTACAATTGTTATTCTATTTTCATAATCACCATCTTTTACAAGAAATAGTCCAGAAGATGTATCAAAATCAGGTCCTCTTGTCCATGCTATTGTCTCAGTAGTTCCTACCATCCATTCAGAACTTGAAGTTGGATTAGTAAATTCGTTTCCAATTAACCATATTGCAACTGTTGTTTCCTCACTATTTAAATTTCCATCACTAACTTGATACTTAAAGCTTATTTTTGTATTTACTGAATTAGTTGTTGTTGGTGTAATAGTAGCTATGTTATTAGAAATTTCAATAGTTGCACTGCCACTTGTTGATGTTTCCGTAACAGAATAGGTAAGGTTATCTCCATCAACGTCTTCTCCACTTAAAACAATATCTAAAGCTGTATCATATGGAGTAGAATATGTCTTACCGCCATCAGTAGTTGGAGGATCATTTACTGAAATAACTTCAATATTAATTGTGGATGTATTACTATCAACAACTCCATCATTCACTTTCCACGAAAATTCATCTAACCCATTATAATTATCTGCTGGTTCGTATCTAATTTCAGAGTCTGAAATAAAGGTTAATGTACCATTTTCAGGTTGATTTACAATTGTATAGGTTAATGCATCATCATCAACATCGTAAACATAGCTTTGTAAATCAATATCAATAGAAGAATCCTCATTCAATGTTATATTTGCCTCTTCATCATCACCCTGAGTACCGTTGGTAGCATATAAGGCAGTAAAATTATTGGTTGATAAATCTTCAAATGAAGTATTGCTATTAAAATCCCACCATCCTTGAAGATTTGTAGGATGATCGCCTGGATTTTCAGTTCCATTATGCATGTCTAAAATGTCTTCCTCTGAGTGTTCACCGGTCCAAATAGCGCCATAGTTTAAATAACCATTTAGATCATTAAAGTTATTCCATGGAGACAATCCTAACAATAGGTCCTTATCATTATTTCCGTAATTTCCAGCAAACGAATTTTCTGCAACTTTAACTCCGTCTAAAAAAAGTTTTGCGCTACTACCACTATAAGTAACTGCAAAGGAGTGAAAAAGACCATCACCAATTATACTACTTACATCATCACTAGCAAGGTTATCAACTTGATAAAAATCAAGTGAAAGTCTTGGAGTGCCACCATCTATTGGTATGGTATAAATACCAAAAAATACACCTTGATTTGTAGCATTCGTCCCGGAAGATAAGATTGCTGCTCTTCCGTTATCATCAAGTTGATCTACTTTAGCGTTAAAAATTAAAGTCCAAGAACCAAGTCCTGGAGGAGTTGAATTTGGATTATTGCTATTAAAATTAATTACTGGACCAAGATTTATATAATCATGCTCGCCATTTAATGCCTTACTATTAGCAGGATTGCTTACAACAGGGTTATCATTTACTGGATTAACAGTTATAGTAATGGTAGAAACATTACTATCCAACTGACCATCATTAGCTTTGTATGAGAATGTTTCTTCTCCATTCCAATCTTGATTTGCATTGTAGGTTAGTATATTTCCATTTATTGAAGCCGAACCGTTGGATGGATTTGAAGTTAGAATGTAGGTTAAATTATCTCCATCTACATCATCACCATCTAATGTTAAATCAGCAATTCTAGCAAATCTATTTTCATCGATTGTAGTAGATACATCATTGGTAGTAGGAGCATCATTTATTGCATTTATTTCAATTGATACTTGAGCATCGCTACTAGTATATGTTCCATCAGTAGCTTCATATCTAAATGAGTCACTTCCATTATAATTATTATTAGGTGAATAAAGGACTGTATTTCCATTAATACTACCTAAGGTTCCAAAGGCTGGATTTGAGACAATAGTATAAGTTAAGTTATCCCCGTCTTCATCATTCCCATCTAACTGTATTTCAACAGGTTCATCTTCATTTGTAGTCTCATTAACATTGTTTACAGTAGGAGGAGAGTTATTTTCTGTGATAGAAAAACAACATTTACTTGAATATTTCGCATCATTTAATTCGGATGTAATTCTAAATCCAATGTTAGCTTTCACTTCTTCATTACTAGAATCAAATAAATACGTGTTTCCAATATAATTACTTTCAACTTCTTGAATGATGTTCGTAGTAGTATATTGAATCATTTGGATTTTTACGCCTCGAGCTGTATGGGTATTTGTCCATGTAACTGGAATATCATCTCCTTTCTTATAAGAACTATTAAAATCTGATGTTATTTCAATTGATTGATTCACTGGTACCCAATCACTGGATAAAAACGTTACAGTCGTTGTAGCATCTTCTTCTACTTGAATATTTTTTATAGAATTATAAAGAATCAAATCTGCAGAACTATACAGCTCTACTAATATTTGAGCTTGTCCAATAGGAATGGTTTTTGAATAATTAGTTTGTGAAGTTAAATCAAGTACTATAGCATCACCATTTAAAGTAATTCGTGCATATCTATAATCCTGCAATAATGTTATATTATCTTCAACTAAATTTTCGTTTATGCTTTCAATCTCATTGATTTCAATGGATGTTTCTAACAATTCTCGATTTTTTATAAATCCTTTTTCTCTATTTATTTCATCCTTGCTGGATGTAGAATGAGATGTTCTATTTTGCGTTACATTATTTGTAGAAAGATTAGATGGTTCAATACTATCCTGGTAATTAAATGTAAGATTTACTGTTCCAAATGATTGTCGATCTTTATCTTCACAAGATGAGGTTAATCCAAATAAAATTATACATATAAAAATAGCTCTAGAGCGTTTTAATATCATGGGCCAGTTATTCCTATATCCACTATTCCTGTACCAGAACCTGAGCTCCCACCTCCAGAACCTCCACCTCCAGCGGCAGCGATTATGACTATCAATAATAGCACATACAAAATGTTTACTCGACCATTGGTACGATTATTTTTCTTTGGCTCTGAATCTTGTGGAGCAATAGTAAAAATGGAGACATTATACTCAATAGACTTATTCATTGAATCTGTTACGTAATAAGAGAATTTGTCATTACCGCTTGCACGAGAGTTAGATTTATAAATAATTCTATCATTTCGAACTGTAAGACTTCCTTTTTTAGGCTTAACTTTTCCAAGCTTTATTTGAACAGGGTCTCCATCTCTATCATATAAACGAGGATAAATAACCTTAGATTCACCTTGTTTTACTGTTGTTGACATATTGTCACTTGAAGGAGCATTGTTGTACACATTAAAAGTAATTTTACCAGTATTGCTATATAGTCCATCTGTAACTGTAAAATTAACTTCATCAACTCCTACGAATTTTTTTTGAGGAGAGTAAATTAAAATATTACCATTTTTAATTCTTAAAGAACCATTTTTAGATCGAGTTGAAAATAATTTAAAAGAAAGTTTGTCATTGTCCAAGTCTGTGGCAGTTAATCGTACTTCTCGTGGTTTTGAGTGAATTGTTCTAATACGCTGATTATCAGGTTTTGGTGGATTTTGATTTTCAGGAGTAAATATTATTTCACTATTTTTTGATGGTAAAGGGTCCTGAGCGGGAAAACCTCCGTTAAATAATTGTATCATTAAATCATCTAAAAACTCTTTACCTTTCCTAGAAAATAATTGCCCCTCAAAATAATCGTCAACAGAATGTTGAATTTCACCTGTTTCAATATTTATTAACAAAAATGAAATAGAAAACTGATCACCTATCAGAACGATATCACGGTATATCATATATTTGGCTGATGCTAATTTTCCAAGCTTAATAGCACATTTTTCATCCAAACAATCTTCTAAATTTTCACGAATTTTTTGTTCTTCAATAATTTTATCAAACATATTTTGTGCAATCATTTCGAAAGTAATATTCCATCCATATTCTTTGGATAATTTTATTGCTTTACTAAACGAAGAACGAATATTGGTTTCAATTATATTTTTTTGACTGGTGCTAGGCATAAATTTGAGCTTTGACTTTGAATCAACACCAATTCTAAATGGCTCACTATCCTGAGCATACAGTGAAGAAAGAATTGTTAATATTACAAATGCTTTAGTTAAATATCTCATAGAATGAACTCTTTAAGAATGTTAAATCTTCTTCAACAATTTTTTTTCGATGCTCCCACACAATTATACCATTCGAATTAATTAAAAATGTTACAGGTATTGGTCTTGGAATTATACCTTCAGCATCCACAACATTATAATTGATACTTGCAACGCTGTACTGATCAATTAATATGGGAAAAGGCAACTTTCTTGCATCTAATTTAAAAACTCGCTTAAATACCGTTTGAACATCGTCTGCAGTTTCTCTTTTATTCTTGCTTGAAGAAAGAGAATATTCAGCAACATCAACAATAACAAAATTTATTTTTTCTTTGTAAGTATTATAAAAATCAATCAATAAAGGTATTTCTTCCATACAGGGAGAGCATTGAGTGTTAAAAAAATTTATTATCGTAGGCTTATTAAGATTATCTGTCAAAAAGAAATCATTATTATTTAAATCTTTTAAGTAAAACCCTGGCGCTGTTAGACCCACAAATGACTTATCTAAATCTTGCCTATTATTTACCTCAAACTGAAGATTTGTATAATTGTAATCTTGACAATATAAAAATGACAAAAAAAGTATTAAAAAACGCATAGCCTAAATATAAAAAAAGGTATGAATAAAAATTAGTTTATTTTGTCAAAATTTCTTTATCTGGATAGATAGCATTTATTTACAGTGCACTAGATGTGTAAATTAAAACTATTTTTCTTGAAATCATGGGAGTAGTTCCCATATTTATTGTCCCAATGGCTCTTCGTTAAATTTTTTGCTTAAAAGGTTTTCTTCGTATGAAAATATTATACTGCTTGGTGAAAAATCAAAAGGAGTTTTGATATTTTGAATCTTTTTGTTATTTCTATTATTAAAATCGCTCATATAAAAAGCTCCATATGCAATGTTTGTACTACCAGTTGCATAGCCAGCAGCAATTAAACTATCTCCATCATTACTGCTTACTACATTTTTAAAAGTAGATGCACCAACACTTATTATTTGTAATTCAGGAAGATGACTCATATTTGAATTATAAAATTTAAGTGAACCAACATATTGATTATTATAATAAGAATCACCTGGAACAACGAAATAATCATTATGCCAGAATGGAGTATATGTGTACTCTCCTCTTTCGTTTTCAATAAAATTATTCCATCCTTTACTAACTATTCCATCTCTAGAAGTGATCATAACATAATCATATACATTATTGAAATTTGTACCATCATCAAATAACGCTGGATTAACTGCAACTCCATAATTTTCTTCTGAACCATGTGAAGGTTCATTAAAACCTGAAATCTGACTTCCCTTAATTATTCCACCACCAGACTGACCACTAATACTTTGACTATATACAAAATGGCCTTCAATTTCTCCGCTATCGCTATAAATTATACTTATTGAAGCAGCATTAGTAGTATAATTACTAAATTCTATACTTAATTGATAATCATCATCACCTCCGCAGTATGGACATCCATAAGCAGCAACATAGTCCATACTATCAGCATATAAAATCAATTCACCATAATTCCATGCATTATAGTAGTCATATAAACTTGCTTTAGAAATATATAAGTATTCAGTTCCATCGTACGCTCTTGAAATTATTTCAAATGCCTGATGATCTGTATAGCTGCTATTGCTAGTATAAGTATGCCTAGCTAAAAGGCTACTAAGTGATGCGTCCCATTTATCTACAAAAATATGCTCACTGTCTCCTCCAATAGCAAAAATATATCCATTCTTGTATACTAAGTCAGTATAACCGTTTGTAAATGATGTAGAAGATGAAGTAACTGCGGTAATAAAATTTCCATCTATATCAAATCTAACTAGCAATGGATAGTTATTATTACTATAACTTCCAGAAACAATGTAACCAGCATTAGCTGGTAAGGTAACTAAATCTTTGAAGTTATTAGTTTCACAGCCATCACAATCATAAATATATAGGAAATCAGTTGCTAATAATTGAAACGGTTGAGAATCGATAAAGCTATTTGATATGGTAGATTGAATTCTTATTTTAACATTTTCGCCTGATGCTTCACCTCGCGTATCCCAAGAAAAAGATGTTCCTACAAAATCCTCTTCAACAGTTTTTGTCTTAACCCATACACCTCCTACTTGATCCCATCGCTCTATATTGACTGGCTGCTCAGCGTGTGAGTTTGTCCAACTTAAATTGATGATATCGCCTCCATCATATGTTGACTGAAAAGATGAGGCAAAGCTTAAACTTTGATTAGTGATAGTAAAAGCGTTAAACGACGTTGAAGCCGTTTGATCTGCAATAATCGTTACGGACTTAGTTTGAGTGTACTTTGTTATACCAGCTCCTGTAAGTTCAACTTTAATAGTTGCTGTTCCCACAGAAAGTCCAGATTTAGAATAAGAAGCACTACCTCCAACAATAGACACAGTAACTGGAGAGGAATTATTAATAGTAATTCGAACTGCATCTACATCTGCAAACTGTGACATCGATCGGTTATTATTAATATTTTCAGTTAGTTCTTCAGAAGGTTTATTAAAGGTTAATTTTATAGCACCATACTTATTGCTTTCGGATTGATCGATAACATCATCACATGACTGTATAAAAATAAATAGTGATAAAAGTACTAGAAATTTTTTCATATTATAAAATACAACAAAAATTATATAATTTTGAAAGAAATATTACTCAAATTTAAATTTTGTAATATCTTTATCGTTAAATCGATCAGAGGATGATATTACTGAAAATCCAGTAGTTGTTTGAACGTTAGAAATATTATTTATACCTATATTTTTTCCTAATAAGCTTGTATCATCTACTGTTCTTAATTCACCATCAAAATCTACTACTGCAATTAACCCCTTAGTACCTGTATAATTATCACTGAAGGTTGTAATCAGATTAGATCCTGCTACGACATATCCAGAATCGATTTTGTCAATAGCATTAAATTTTGCCCATGAGGCTCTATTACTTTTACTAGTATTTGAAGAAGTATAGTATGATTCTAATTGATCGAAAGGGTTAGTTCTCCTTATCATAATTTTAGCTACAAGTCCATCTTCGCTTTCGAGAATACCGTTACCATCTACATCAATTCCAAAATGATTACCTACAGCTACTATCACATTTCCATTTTCACTATCTAAAACAAAATCATAATATTGGTATCTAAAATCATTCAATTGTCCAGAAACGCCGTTCCAGTCGCGATATTGTCCACCTACATAATAAAAAGAACCTTCTGGATCACCATCTAATGATAACACAGTTGGAATAGTTCCTTCTATATTAACAGTATTTCTATCTCCCCAAACAGCACGGTTTCTTACTATATTTAAATCGCTTGGACTCAAATTAGAAAATATTGATAATTCAGCTGCATTTTTTCCCTCTTGATCAACACCATCTATTTCATCATCACTTCCAACAAGCCAAACATCTGTACCATTATAAACATTTACTGTTAAAAATTTTCCTGGAGTATTGCTATAATACCATGTATTAGACAAGTTATAGTTTGCATCAAAAACAGCAAGTGCAGGATAATTAGCTAAACCAGCATCTCCTGATATTTCCATTTCTCCAGCAATTAAGATATAATCAACGCCATTATAGGTATATGTATCTATAGAATAAGCTCCTCTACTTCCTCCATCTGCACCTGAAGAAACTAATGCAATTTGAGAAAGATCATGATTATAAGCACCCAAAATAATTTCGGTAGTGCTAGTTATATTATAACCTGTAACTAAAATTTCTCCATTATGACCTAATGTCATACCTCTAAATTCACTTTGACTGGAAAGGGCTTCTGTAGCAATAACAGAGCCGTCATTAACGTCAAATTTCACTAACAATGCATGTCTATCACTTTGAGATCCATATCTACCTGAGGCAAGAATATTTCCATCATTTAATGTTATGACATCATTAAAGAAAGTTGGTTGGCCATTATGTTTATACTCAATATAAAATGTGTTGTCTTGTTCTCCAAGTAATTGAAATGTACCACTATCAGCAAAAGAATTTGAAATGGTAGATTGAATTCTTACCTTAACAGTTTCTCCTTGTGATGCAGATTGAGTATTCCAAGTACCAGAATTACCGACAAAATCATCAGCTAATGTTGCAGTTTTAACCCAAGTTCCTCCAACAACATCCCAACGTTCTATGTTGACAGGTTGATCTGCGTGCGTATTTGTCCAAGAAAGTGTAATGTCATCACCGATATCGTAAGTTGAATCTAAACTTGAAGTAAAATTTATTGTTTGGCTAGTTACAGTAAATGCGTTAAAAGATGCTGAAGCATTTTGATTTGCTACAATTGTTATGGATTTAGTTTGAGTATATTTATTAACACCTCCGCCAAGCAAGTCAACTCTAACAGAAATAGTTCCAACCGGTAATCCCGATCTAGAATAAGATGCTGTACCATTGACAATATTAACTGTGGTTGGCGCTTCACCGCTTAACGTAATTCTGACTTGGTCTACGTCCGCTAATTGCGAAGATGTACGATTATTTTCTAAAGAATTAATTAAATCATCTGATGGTTGGACAAAAGATAATGTTAAACTTCCAAACTTATCCTTTTCATACATATCAACATCTTGACATGATGAAATAAGGACAAAAACGGTAAACATTAAAACTATTTTTCTTAAAATCAAGGTATTGTAATTCCTATGTCTACTCCACCAGTAGGATCAGAACCTCCGCCTCCGCCTCCGCCTCCGGCAGCTGCTAGAACTACGACTAAAAGCAGTACTAGTATTAATGTCATATTAGAACCACCACCATCATCATCTTTGTCATTGGATGCTTGTTGTTGTGAAGGCACTTTTTTTGGTTGTGGTTTAGCAACAGGTT
>CETH01153063.1_pt1 | contig 26779 bp, 18 predicted proteins | sample 361461 | NCBI WGS metagenome assembly CETH01 (sample SAMEA2622695, study PRJEB7988) | marine metagenome | isolation source: saline water (ENVO:00002010), including
AGATTCCCATTACAGCTACAGCTGTTCGTGTTCCGGTTTTTGTATCTCACTCTGAAGCTGTAAACATTCAAACTGACAAACCTGTTTCTGTAGAAAAATGTCGTGAGTTATTAACCAACTTTCCTGGTGTAACTGTTTTAGATAACATTCAAGAACAAGAATACCCTACCCCTCGAGATGTTAGTGGTAAAGATGACGTTTATGTGGGAAGAATTCGTGAAGATATCTCTCAGAAAAATACGCTTGAATGTTGGATTGTAGCCGATAATCTTCGTAAAGGCGCTGCTTTAAATGCTGTTCAAATTGCGGAAGAATTAATTAAGTTACCTGTTAACGTTGCCTAATTATACCGTTGACTCATTAGCTGATTATTACAATAAAACAATTTCTAAGCATGGTAATTCTCGTAAAGCTCTTATGTGGAATTCCCATTTCTCACAAACCGTACGTTACAAAATACTTTGTGATCAACTCCATCAACAACCGTACTCTATCTGTGATGTAGGCTGTGGCTGTGGCGATTTATTTCATTACATAAAACACCATCAACTTCCTTTTGATTATACAGGCATTGATATTAGCGCTAATATGATTGTTGCTGCACAAAAAGCCTACCCAACAGGTATTTTTCGTTGTTTATCCTTGGATGAAATTAAAATCAACCATTCGTTTGATTGTGTAATGGCTTCTGGCATTTTTAATTTACGTATGAAAGATCATGATAATACCGTTTTTAATACCATTAATACGATGATTGATTTAGCTAAATCCCATATTCGATTTAATGTCTTAACTCAAAATTATAAACGCTCTTCTACATCAAACTCGTTTGTCTATACCGATATTGATGCTTTGTACAATCGGTTAAAACCGCTTGTAAACACTATTCGTATTCAACAAGATTATCTACCGCATGATGTTACGTTTTATTTAGAAAAATAAATCTCTCTGCTGACATAAGCTATTTTTCCTTTTTTTATTTATTTTTATCTGAATAGTTGAATACACATTATCTATCGTTTATAATGATGTTTAGTATATGTCTTTAATTAACCTATTGAGTATTGTTTGGAGGAAAGTATGATTACTGAATTTTCTGTTGATGTTGATACCCTTAACCTAAGTGACTCTAAATCTTTGCCAGTGATACGTGTTCGTGGTGAAATAGACATTTATACATGTTCTGAGTTACGTAAAACGTTGGCATCTACTATTGAGTCATCTGCTACTGATTTTTTGTTGAACTTAGAAAATGTTCAATATATTGATTCTACCGGATTAGGAACCATTGCTCATAGTGCTCAACAAATTCAAACAAATAATGGTCAAGTTTTTATTATTTGTACAAAACCTCAAATCAAAAAAATATTTGAAGTTTCTGGTTTATTATCAAAAAATATTAGCATTTATGAATCTGAAGATCAGATTTCAGTACCTGTAGAGAATTAAGTTGGCTAGTAAGTTAGAAGTTTCATTAACAATTCCAAGTATGCCAGAGTTTGTTGGTGTCGTACGATTAGCTATATCAGGCATTGCTGCTCGCATGAATTTTACGATTGATGAGATTGAAGATATCAAAATCTCTGTTTCAGAGGCATGCACGAATGCTATTCAACATGCTTATGGAACATCTCCAAATCCTGAGAAAGATTTTATTGATATTAAAGCGTATCTTACTGATGATAATCTTGATATTGTTGTTAAAGATTATGGACAAGGTTTTGATTTATCTATTATCGGAACACCTGAACAACGTGAAAAATCTAAAGAAAAGATGGGTCTTGGTTTAGGGTTAACATTTATTAAAAGTTTAATGGATAACGCTAATTTTGAATCGGTTGAGGGACAAGGAACAACCATTCAAATGTCGAAAAAATCAGTCAATTATAGCACCACAGCTGTTTCTTAAACTTAGTGGTTCGTTTATTTTTTTATCTCATTCCCATTATTATTGCTATTTTTATCTTTTTTGATCTGAAAAAAATAGGTCGATCTTCTATTGCGTTTATGGTTGCATCTGCCTGTGCGCTTCTCTTTCCTATCGCACCACTTATCTATCTTGCTCTACGCTCTAAATTAAAACTTACAGGTTCTAATGCATCTATTTCTGCTTCATTTTGTTCACGTTGTGGCCATAGCTATGACTCACATCAAAAAAAATGTTCTAAATGTGGCAATCAACTTGTTTTATAAATGCATCCATTACCCTCCCAAGCTAGTTTATATATCCATATCCCCTTTTGTAGTACGATTTGCCCTTTTTGTGATTTTACAAAACTAAAATCTAATGACTCCTTATTTTCTTCCTATATCGATGCTTGTTGTCAGGAAATAATTGCTTATCAATATTCTCCATCAATTGAATTAGTGTCTATTTTTTTTGGAGGAGGCACACCTTCCTGTTTACCTATCTCTTATATTTCACAACTTCTTAAGACTATTCAAACAACATTTAATTGTTCTCAGATACAAGAAATCACGATGGAAATAAACCCTGAAGATGTTTCTTTATCTTACTTAAAAAGCCTTCAGGACCTTGGGTTTACAAGACTCAGTCTTGGTGTTCAAACTTTTAATCATGATGAATGTGAATTTTTAGGTCGTGGGCACACCGTTACACAAAGTTATCAAGCACTTGATCATATTAACCAATTTAATTTTGATTTAAATATCGATCTCATGTTTGGCCTTCCTAATAGCTCTCTTAAAAATCTTGAATACTCTCTAACCCAAGCTTTAGATTATAACCCCTGCCATATATCCTCTTATAGCTTAACGATCGAACCCAATACTCCCTTTTTTAAAAAACAAGTATCAAAGGCCTCTCATGATACTGATTTTATGTTCTATTCATTTTTAATTGACTTTCTTACTCAACAAGATTTTTATCATTATGAGGTATCGTCATTTTCTAAACTAAATTATGACTGTATTCATAATAAACGTTACTGGCAATTTGATTCATATATTGGTATTGGATTAGGAGCACACTCTTTTATCTCTCCCTACCGTTACCATAATCAAACATCCCTCAATACTTATATTAAATCACCTACCCCCGCTTATTTTTTAGCTGACTTTCAACCTTTATCACAACAAGACCTTATGTCAGAAAATATTATTGCTAACTTACGGATTCCTTCTGGGATCCTATTTGAAGATTATTATGATCGCTATAATATTGATTTTGAACAAATCTTTGCTACACAAATAAGCGATCTATCACAGCAAAATCTTATCAAAAAAACCGCTACTGGTATTCAAACTACTAAAAAGGGACTTTATTTATTAGATAATGTATGTTTATCATTTTTGTAATGAAACCATTAATTTTATTTTTTTTACTATCCCTACAATCTCTTCTTTTTGCAAGCCAGCTTGAATTAAATATGATATCTCCAAAACAAGATTTTCGTAGTAATAAACAACTCGTCTTATTTAAAGGTACCATTAAAAATGCCACTTCTGTTTTTATTAACAATATTCCTATTCCTACTTTTAATAATCGATTCTATATCAAAGCTATGTTAAATCCACATCAAGAAAATATTTTTACAATAGAAGCTATTGATGATAATAATCAAAAAATAACTGTTCAACGCTCTATTGATTACTTCCCAGAAGATACTACATCATTACCACCCCCCTATTCGATTACCGATATCCAATTCCATCCCTTATCCCATCAATGGCAAATCAAAGGGGCTGCCGCTGATACTAAACATATTTATATTAATGGTAAATATATTCCTATTCTTTCTAATGATTTATTTGAATATCATTTTTTACCAGAAAAACTTAATAAAACATTTTTAACAGTAGGTGGTATCAGTAAAGATCTTCTTTTATTTCATCATACTATTGGCCTTCATGATGTTAACTCACATAAACCTCTTTCTAAAAATCTAGAAAAAGTCACACATTATTTACCAATCGAATTAGGTATCTTACAAGCCTACTATAGTATGCATTGGCAACTTATTCCGTTTACAACCATTCAAGAAAAAATGATTTATGATTTAGTTCAAAGCAAATATGATCAACTTAACTTAAGTCATATTAAACTACTAAAAAAAGGTGACAACCTAGTTATTGCTTTACCCTACCTTCATCATTCATTACAAATTCCTGAACTTAGTTATCAGCTATTACTGATTCTTCAAAATACAATACAAAAATCTGATTATATTACTATTTTGTGGTACAACAGAATTCCTAATGTTGTAGAGGTTGTTTATAATAAAAACAGTTCTCCTTACTGTATTATTGATGATAAACCTGTTGATCTTGAAAATGCTATTGCGTTAGAAATCTTTTCAGAATTTCGTGCTAAACATTTTGGTATCCGATAATAGTTAAGTTAATATTTTTATATTTTTTTTAACGCACTTACTCGTTCACTTAGTTTTATGTTCTGAGGATCTAATTCCAACGCTTTTTCCCATTGTAATAAAGCCATTTTTGTTAGGTCTAAATCAAAATAAATAGATCCCATTCTTACGTATAATTGTGGTAAATAGGGATTTAATGCAATCGCTTTTTGTAATACTTGAATTGCATCATAATATTGTTTTTGAGAATAATATTCAAAGGATTCATAATAATATGCTAATACCTTCTCTGATGTTTCTTGGTTAGTTGACAAATAGTTTTGCCTAAACTCATCTTTTGATTCAAAATCTTCTTTATCAATATAACGCAAATCTTCTTTGACAGCATGTTTTAACCGATCTATTTCCTTTATTAACCCTTCTCTTTCTTCTCGCCATTTATTTAGTTCAGCTTCATATGATTTATTTATTTCTTTCGCTATTTTTTTAACCTGCTCTTCCTGTAATGAAAAGCGTTGCGCAACCACCTCTTGCTCTTCATCTGGTTTTGAAAAATTAAACCTATGATTTATCCCAAACGAAAACCACCTCAGCGGTTGGTTGTTATATTGTGGATTTATGTTATTACCCCCATCGTTTTCATAGCGATAAAACTCTGTTAAACCAGCATAAAAACTGGTTCTGTCAGTCATTGGCAAAGTCGCACCAATATTTAAATCCTTACCATCGTATTCTAATCCTATGTATGCTGTACTAACGGCAATCTCTACTCCAAAAAATAGCCCATCAAAATTTTTTAGATGAGCAGAGTTTTCATCCCCATACTGAAAACGTCCTCCTCCATATCCAATATGATAATTTGCAATCTCTGTAATATAGGATGCTGATATATAGGGAGAAATAGCATTTTCTTGAATAACACTATAATTATCAAAACTTGAAATTGCTTTTTTACCATTTAAAGAAATATCTGTTACACCTCCTGTTACTTTTAACTTTGATTCAAATGTAGAATAAAATTGATAATGCATATGTAAAACAAAATCTGATTTATTAACCATATTTAGTCCCGTTAAAAACCTATTATTAAACGCATACATTGCTTTAAGATCAAATTCATATCTAGCACTCCCATCTATTGTATAAAATCCAGATGAGATTCCCGTAATAATGTCATGTTTTTCAAATTTTGAATAAATAGGAATATTGGTTAAATGTGATGGCAAATTATAAGGGGCTCCATAAAGAATTCCTCCTATCAGGATATTACCTATCATTAACATTATTAATTTACTTGCTTTCATCTTATATTTGGTCACGTTCTGGAATTATTTTTAATAAATCATAGTCATCTGAAATATCTATATTTTTTTTATCATCTTTTATTTCTTCTAACTCTTTAGATGGCGTAATTCGTTTTAAAAATAATTTCAAACTATCATTTGAAGGATCTAACTCTAATGATTGTTCCCAATTTTCACGCGCTTTTTCTAAATCTCCTAGTTTATAATAAATGGATCCTAACCTGGCATAAGCTATCGAGAATGTTGGTACCAAGGTTGTTACTTTTTCATATTCTTTTAATGATAATTCATACTCTTCCTTATAATAAAATTCTAATCCTCTTTGCATATGCTCTAGGGCTAAACGAATCTCTGTTTTTCGTTCACTATTTAACTCATTTTCAACTTTATGCTCTTGTAATAAAAATTGCTGAAATTCTTCTAAAAAATCTAACGAACTAAATTCTCTGATAACATCTGTTTTGGCATCTAATACAGCTAATTTACCTTTAATTTCTTTATAATCTTTTTTAATAGCATCTAACTCTTTTTGATTTTTTTCTTTAAAAATTTTCCCAGTTAATGTCATCGCAATTGAAATAAAATGCTTATCTACATTTCTTTCGTCATTTGGTTTAGGCGTTAATGCTCCATACAATTTTATATTATTTGGCAAATTAAATAATAATCCAAAATGTACCTGCTTTCCATCCCATTCTGCTGATGTTCTAAATTGCTTAAAGTTGTAATGGGCTCCCACAATAACATAATCATCATTAAAACTCTGGTAATCAGCAACTCCAATATGGTAATGCGATCTTAACTTTGGTATTTCAAAACTATATACCGTAAAGGATCGTACTCTAGGCAAACTGGTTTCTTCAAGCGTCTTCCATCTATCATCGTCCCAATAGCGCTCTGATAATCCTAAATTTTGAAACCCAATGACTAGTTTATGGTTTGTATTTAATAGCTGAGTTGATGCTATTTCTGCTTTCATACTTAATAACATATCTATTTCCGGGGATGTATTTAATCCTATCTGAAATTTATCTGTTAAACTCAAATTATAAAATGCAGTTGATTCTGTTTCTAACTTATTCGCAGAATTAGCAAATAATTTTGCACGATACCCATACTCTAGTGTACCTCGTTCAGGTATTGTTCCATGCGGAATCACAACCAATGTAGATGGTTCTGATATAGCTAAGTTAATAGTATTAAACAATACAATAAAGATACTAATTAATTTTACGAGTCTTCTGTTATCCATTTTTCTTTTTCCTGTTTTATAAACATTAATGGGTATACCATACATATTGATCCAACACTATCTCCTTCCACCGTACATTTCATTTCTACAAATAGTACTTTTTCATCTGAAAAAAATAAATGAGATCTATCTAATTGATAGTCAATTTTGTTCATTTCTAAACCACATTCTTTTTCTTGAAACTCTTTTTCAAAAATACTAACGATCTGTTTTCCAAAAAAATCTTCTGCAAATGTAAATGATGTAGCATTCATGTTAGCTATATCGATACTCCCTCCAAAACAACGTTGTGTTCCTAACATAATTATTTTTGGATCTACTCCTACTAATATACCTCTATTTTGATATCCAAATTGACCATAAAAACTAAATTTTGGTAATGCTGAATGACACGCTTGATACTCTTTGACGCCTCCTGAAAATTCAGTAACACACAGTCCAACTTTTAATTGTGCTGATACAGTATTAGTTAACTTTAAACCCATAATTTTATTAAATTTTAAAAAATGTCCTAATAACTCACTCATGATACATCTCCTTCTTTTGCATCATCTTGTTTAACAGCTTCTTTCTCTTTCTCTACGTCTTGCTCATTTATCTCTTTTTCTGGCTCTGGGGCTTCTTCTGCCTCTGGGGTTTCTTCTGATTCTGGCTCTATAGGAAATTCATTTGACTCTTTGGCATCACTTTTGGGTGTTTCTACAAAATTAGAGGCTTGTTTTTGTTTAATAATCTCAACTAACGGATCAATTTTTTCTTCATTTTCTAGTTTTCGACATAATTGAACGATACTTCCCTGTGCTTTCTGCACGTCTTCTTCTGTTGCTCCATCAGCATTTGTTATTTCTTCTTCTAAGCGTGGTTTTAAACGTTCTGATATACTCCCTAACAGTTTGTCTTTTAACTCTGCGGATATACCCTGCATTGCTACAGCTAATGAACTAAGGGGGTCTATTTCTACTAACATAATTCCTAAATCTTTATTACTCATAAATACTAAATCATTAAATGAGAATATTAATTCCTGTATTTTATCAGCGGATGATTTATCTTGTGTTGATATCATATCTACAACTGTTTTTCTTGTATCACTCACCATCATTTCTAATACACGCGATAATTTAAAAATCTGCTGTGATTCTTCTATTGTATCGTCATCTTCTCCTAATAAATTCAACTCTAACTCACGATGAAATTTCCATAAAAGAGGATAATTTGGAACATCTAATGTCAACATTTTTTTTGATATAATAGCGGTTTGTTCTACAGGAAACTCTGATAATAATTTAGCTGATCGTTCATCTGGAATTAATGACAAAACTAATGCTGCTACCTGTCTATTTTCTTTTTTCAAATAATCTATCAATATTTTATCTGATAAATGATTTATAAAATCAAATAGCCCTGATTTTGATGAAAAGAAGTCATCTGGATCTTCAATTCCAAAACTATCTTTTAATAATTTATCGGTTACATTTTTTCCTCCAATAACACTATTTTGTGTGATGGCTAACTCATAAAACTCATCCATAACATGACTAATTTCTGTTTTATCTACCTTTCCTAATTGATTAATTTCATGTAACAACATTTTAGATCGAGATTCTCCCATTTTGGCAAAAAGTTGTTGTGATAAACCTGGCATTTTAGAATCCAAATACATTAATAAAATGGCAGCTTTTCGTCGTGATGTTGTTATTGATTTATTTGTTGACAGGTTCAAGTTCATCTACCTCCATCCAGCTATTCAATAATAAAATAAATTGATCTGGTTGCGTTTGGGCTAATTGAATTAATTCTTGTCGCTTTTGTTCCATTTCTGATATTTTTTCTTCTAACTCTTGTTGTGCTTTTTCTTGTTCTTCTTTCTCTTTTTGAGCTTCTTTTTCTAATTTACGTTTTTGCCTTGCCTCTGCCAATCTAACCCATATTTTGTAAAATAAAAATAAAACACCTAGCGCTACTATCAACATAATAATCGCTATTACAATAGGCTTTACTTTCTCGTACATCTTTTTAACAAGGTCAAAATATACTTGATTTTTCTTAACAAAATATTTCCAGCCAAATTCTTTTCCCATAAAAGGTGCAAATGTAATCGCTATTTGATCCCCACGCTCTGCATCTATCCCAGAAACCGTTGTTAAAATGGTTTTTAATTCTGCTAAGTCCATTCCCATGTAATCGCTATAATCCTTATCGATTACAATGCTTACATTAATACTTTTTATACTTTGCTTTTTTTCTGTCTTTGTTTTGAGTGTCTGATTAACTAAGTATGTAAACTCTTCATTTGATTCACTATTTTCCAACTCTAATGTTCGATTAGGCTCTAATGAGTTATCTAAATTTTGTGTGGGGATGGTACTAATTGCTTTTTCTTGAATCACTTCTTTCTTTTTTTCCAAAACAGGAAATCCAGGTAAATCGATTACAGGCGCAGTTAATGAATCATATGAAAAATCCATGTTATCTGTATTCTTCACTTGCTCTCTAATATCTTCAGAACTTGGCCTTAGTCTAGCATAGCTAACGGCCTTTTCATTAAAATTAGATGTTGTTGTAAAGGTACGATTACTACTTACAACTTCCGGTGTTTTTTCTAGCATTACTTCATCTGTAACACTGTCATTTAGCAATGTTACTACTGATACGACAAACAATCTTTTTCCTAATAATTTTTCTAAAAATCGCTCTATGTTAGCTTTGATTCTTGCTTCATGCGTTTTCTGATAGACAATACTTTCTTGAGCTGGCTCTTTATCTAAGATAGGAAAGACCACTGCTTTTGAGCATAAGGTAAACGTAAAGGTTACAAAGCCTATTAAAACTAATGTATATAATAAATATCGAAACGTAAATTTCATACTTAACTACCTATAAATTATTACAAATATTTTTTGGAACATATTTTGTTACCCTTTATTATAGTATGTCTAAACATATTTCGTAAAAGATTTGTTGTTATATTTTTGTTTTGTTAAGGATACAATAGCCTAATATATGTCTAAGTATCCGTTTACAATTAAAAAAAAATCAACTACCAACAAGGCCCGATTAGGTGAACTTGTCACTCCTCACGGTACAATTCAAACGCCCACCTTTATGCCAGTTGGTACCCAAGCAACCGTTAAATCATTAACGCCTGAACAAATTATCTCAACTAACAGTCAAATTTTACTTGCTAATACCTATCATTTAAGTTTACGTCCTGGTATTGATATTATCAAAAAACATGGTGGCATTCATTCTATGATGAATTGGCATGGTCCTATCCTAACAGATTCTGGCGGTTATCAAGTTTTTTCTTTAGCCAAACGTAGAAAGGTTGATTCAGATGGTATTACCTTTCAATCTCATATTGATGGATCCCCTGTTCGTTTTACACCTAAACATGTGATTGATTTACAATGTGGCTTTAATAGTGACATTATGATGGTTTTAGATATTTGCACCGCCTACAATGAAACGAAACAACAAACAGCTCAAGATCTTCGTTTAACTCATCAATGGGCTCAAGATGCTTATCACTATTGGCATGAAATGGATATTCCTAATTGGTGCTTTGGTATTATCCAAGGAGGATTTCATCTGGATTTAAGACAAGAAAGTGCCGACTTTCTTACCTCGTTAGATTTTCCTGGCTATGCGATTGGAGGCCTTAGTGTTGGTGAACCTAAAGAACTCCTTCATGAGTATATTGCAAAATCGGCTCCCTTATTACCGGATCATAAACCTCGCTACGTTATGGGTATTGGCCTTCCTGAAAATATTAAAATTGCAGTTGAACATGGTATTGATATGTTTGACTGTGTTATCCCTACTCGTATTGCTAGACACGGTCAATTTTTTTACGAGGATGCACGTATTAATATCAAAAAAGAAATCTTTAAAGATGACCTTACTCCTTTATCTGATACCTGCTCATGTTACACTTGTCAGCATTTTTCCAGAAGTTATATCCGTCACTTATTTATTGCGAAAGAAATACTTGCCTCTACCTTACTAACTATCCATAACATCCATTATTTAAATGACTTTGTTAATACTTTAAAAAAGGAAATATCTTAATAAAAACTTGACAATATCTATCTTACAATGTATTTTCTACATGTTTCAATTCTTCTTTTTTATGTAGGAATATGATTACGTATTATTGCTTCATTATCGTTTTTATTAAGGAGAAAACTAATAAATATGCATCGCTTGAGATCCTCAAATTCAATAAATTCAATAAATTCACTAGCTTTATCTCCCCACGTGACTTCACGACAAACTGCGTGTTCACCACTTAATTATATTCAAACGGCGCGTGACTTTACAGCTTCTCCAAACTCCTTTGATTCATTTGGGAAGTCTCCTCCATCCTTTCCTCTAATTTTTCCCTTTGAGGAAGATTCACCACATTCTTCAACTCAACAACCAGAACGGCAAGAGTCACTTCAAACAAAAAATAATATTCAAAATTTAGATTCGTCGGCTGATTCACCTCAGCCACCAGCTTTACCTGACCTTGAATCACTAAGCCGGTGCCCACCACATACAAGAAACAAGAGTGTATTACATTTCGACGAAATGACTGAGGAAGCGCCGGTAATATACGAAGAACCTTTAAACGATAGTTTACCAAACGGAGGACATCAAGCATCTAGAGAGTGGAGATTGCCTGATTCCCCTAGCAGATTAGGATTCGACAGATTTGTCCCTATACCCATGCTTGGACCAAGAACAATGTTTGCTGGTGATTGGGATGAAGAGAAGAATGATTCTCCAGTATCTAGAAGCTTTCCCTCTAGGCTTTTTCCCGATCACAGGGGTGAAGAGAAGAATGATTCCCCAGTATCTAAAAGCGTTCCCTCTAGGCTTTCTTCCGATCACAACAGTCTCTTTACTCATTCTTCGCTTTCGCCTTTCTCTGATAGTGCTCCAACGACACGTTCCCCCATAAATTCTTAATGTTTGTTTCTCGTCATCCACCACAAAAAACACCTTCCACTTCCTCTAATGATACAGGTAAAACTTCGCCTCCAATATCAGAATTTGATCGTCCCTTATGGTATGACACAAAAAACATTCAATCTATAACAAAAGAAGACTTTTCTAAGTGTATGAAGAGAAAAATAAAAAAATCCGTTCTTTATCATATTTTCACAAATTTCCGTAAATTTTTATACCTTTTTGATGAAAAAAAATTTGATGATAAACTTGATGATGATACTATACTTGATCTAGATAAACTATTTGAAAATAACTTAAAATTTCTTATTGTTTCCAGTAGTTTAGAACTATATCAGGACGTTCAAAATATGTCAGAAGGTGAATCTAAAAATAAAATCCATAAAAACGATTTTGATAGTAATCCTAAACCTAAACTCGGTGATTATTTCAAAGTTATTATTGAAGTTTTAAAAACATTAATGGAGGATTCACGTAACAACGAAGGGAAGGCAGAAAACACACCCATGAGAAAAAAAATAATTGCATGTTATAATCACCATATTTCTAAGTTAAATAGCCTTCTTAAACCTGAAGATATTGATACTATTGAAACTAAGATTTTAAAACTTTTTTTCGTTAAAGTGTTCCACCTTAAAAATAAAACTTATATTAACAAATCTTATGATAAAGATATCTTTTGCCAATTTCTTCAAAAATCTTATGAAATAGCAAATAAATGGATCGATAATAATAAAAACGACTTTATTAAAAAGGAAATTATTAAAAATGATGACAAATTTATTTTTTATGCCAGCCTTGTTTATCATTTTTATTTAGATACAACTCATTTTCGTGAGAATGTAATATACCAGTATTTTGGATCTATTGCTACTTATACAAATAGTCTGTTTAATAAATCTAGTGAAGCGAAGAAAAACTCTAAAAAGTATCAAACAATTTTAAAGGTTTTTAACGAAATTTTCGATGGGTCTAACACTGAGGATAAAATTAACATTTCAATTTATCCATCTATCTCTGTTGGCAATCAAGTTCTATCTTTTACTCTGTATTTGACATCCTATCTATGCCTCCTATATAGTATGAATTCTTATTTTCTTAACACTAATACAACTACTTCTCCTGAAAATTCTTTTTTTTCCTTAGATAATCCTACGATTAAAATAGTTCTTCCCCCTTTATTTTTCTTTGTTTCATCATTCCTTTATGAAAGATATCTTCTTCATCCTTCAAAACCAACATATAATAAAAAACACACAAATGGAACTAGAGCTCCAACCTTTCTGTTAAATACGTTAACTAATGGAGGTGTTAAAGAAAAAAAAGCAATGGAACATGGTTTTAAAAATTTTAATAGAAACTTTAAAGATAACCCTATGGTTTTTAATAAAAAAATTGAGGAGACTATAAATTATCTTAATAACAACTCAAGTGTAGATTCTAGCTTAAACCTATCTTTAAAGAAGTTTTCTTCTTATTTTATTCCTTATCTCTTGCTTCCTTATTTAGGCCTTAAGATTGAACTGCCTAACCTAGAGCATCCTATTGAAAAAATGATTAAGAAAATTAAAGATCGTTATAATATGTCAGATAAATTGAAAAAAGATGAATATTGGAACAGTTGTGTTGATAAATTGAAAAAAGATGAATATTGGAACAGTTGTGTTGATAACCTTAAAAAGTTAGATAAAAACTTTTTAAGCAAAATAAATACGCTCTTTGATAGCAAAACCGATACTTACCGTAAGCTTATAGATGTTCTTAATACTAAAAACCCTAATCGTCCTTATAATATATTTTGGCGCTTAAAACAGCATACTGATATCCTGATTCCAAGACAAATTGCTGCAGAGTTTTCATGGGCTGATTCTGATAACGATGCACGTTATTGCTTGTCTAGAGTCTGCTTTAATATGGTCTTCTTAATTTTTCAACATAAGGATAAAATTGAAAAAAACAGTGCTACGTCTATTCAAGTCCATAATGATGATGAACGGATAATGATCCAATTCTTGATAAAACTAGACCTTAAAGATTCCCGTATGGAAGAAACCTTACTGCAATCATGTGAAAAAATTCTTGATAGACTAGACTCTAACATTCCCTTTAAAAACAATGAAATTAATGACTATATCAAAAAAATTCTAAGTTCTTTAACCTCTAAATCTGGCTTCCCAAGCGCAATTGAAACTCTATCTAACAACTTAAGAAACCCGTTAAAATCCACGCTAAATAAACAAGACCAGCTTACCCAAACCATAGACGTTGTTATAAACCATGAAAAAGAGAGAACAATATATAAGGAATGGTTAGAAACCGCTAAAAAAGAAAACCCCGAAGAAATTTTTAGTCTTATTAATAAGCTAAAACACAAAATCCAGAATGAGTATGACAAACTTTACAATGATAAGGATAAAACTATTATCGATGAAGCAACATTTAAAGAGTATGATAAATTTGCAAAGTATTTTGACAAATTACAAGAAATAGACTTTCTATTTGAAAAAGACAAGCTTACCGAAATCATAAACTTTGTAAAACCAAAAGATATAAAAATTTGCTTAGACACTGTTCAAAACGGAAACCGCCGTGAAATTTTGAGCCTTATTAAAGATCTAGAAAAAATTATTTACTCTGATATACGATTACTTAAGTACAAAGAGCTTTTAGATAAACTTCCAGAATTACTAAACTATTTCAAAAAGATACTAAGTAAGAATATTGAAAAGCATTACGGTGAAATTCAAAAAATCAAAAACCAATATTTACCAACTGATGGAGACGCATTTAAAAAGTTCGATATTATGTTTCCTGATGATATAAAAAAAGCTGATCTTGAAATATCTGATGAAATGCTGAAAACTCTTGTTCAGTATCTAGAAAAACCACGTGATTATCGAAATATTTCTGATTGGGATTGGTTTAACGAGGAATCTACATATTTTTTAACCTTGATGGCTAGTTTATTTACTATGAACCAACAACTCATGAATTCAATTTCTTTTAACAAATTTCCTTGCCCGGTTGCTAAAATAAATGATAAAAATCTACGGCAAATACCTTATAATTTTTTCGCTTCCATCTTTGGGTTGAAAAAATGGGAGCCTCAATACAAACTAGGCTTTAATGAAACGACGATTGCGTCTGTTGGTGTTCATAGATTATCACGTGAGCCACTCCTTCTAACATATGATTGGTGGAAAGAAAAAATAGGAGAAATATGCAGTAATCAGAAACGTAACCAGCAATTTGCTGCTCTGTCTAAAGAATTTCAAACTACAGACGAAGAATATTTAGAAATAAAAGAAAACACAGAAAACTACAACAGAAACCAACATGATAATACCGAAAAAAAATATATAAGATTAGCTCGCTTACAAGGTAATTCCAGCTTTCAACCTACTAACTCACAGATAGATGGCTTTTCTAGAACATGCGCTGTTGCCACTCAGGCTATTGAAACTTCGTTTTATATTTGGCAGTTAATTCGTTTCAATTTTCATATTTCTCCTGTTAAATATACCATAAAAAATAGACTGGGACTTCTTTATCAGTTTTTAATTCAAAACCCATTTAGCACACCCGATAAATATATATCTCAATCAAAGGACCCCCCTAAAAAATTCTATTCGTTAAAAGAGTATCATACTCAGCACCCCTCCCCTACTACACGCAACTCTTGTTCACAAAATCCACCCAAATCTTGGGAAAAAATAATCTTTTGGGCTTTAGCTCATCCAAGAAGCCCTTTTTCTGCGGAAAATGATCCAAAACAAAGGAGAGCTGCGAATACACTTTTATCTTATCCCTCTCTTGATAATATAAAACCGGGCATTAAAGATGCTATCTAATACCTATTTTTTATATTACATAAACTATAATAGAATTATTATATAGTTGGTTTAATATGAATTCCCTTATTAATATTTCTCAAAAACTTTCTCAACTTATTAAATTAATCGATAAACCTATTAAACAATTTAATTTCTTTTGGTTATCAGCTGAAACAGATGACGATATTCATTATTATAATACAAACCTTTTTGATTCTTTAAAATCTAAATCAAATCTATTTTGTTTTTATATTAATTTTGCATCAAAACCTAGAACAAATATTATTACAACATATATTGATATTATTAATAAACTCTTAACGCAAAATCGCACTTTATCTGCGCGTGACTACCTTTTATTAAAACAAAAATTAAGTACAATATGTGATTCTACTCAGTATTTTAAACTGTTCATTAATGATAATTTACAAAAAATCCAACTTAGTTATAACGTTATCTACGATGATTACAAATATGAACATCATAATTTTAATTATCATTTATCTGTTATTTTAAAGTGTATTTCTGAATTTTATTCTATTTGTCTAATCATTGAAAATGGCCATTTATTAGAACGTCATGTTGTTATGTTATTATCTTCTTTTCTTCTTTCTCAACCATCCTTAACTGTCGTCTTTACATTCCCTAACTATAATCTTAGTCTCTATCCGTCTCTTAATGAGTTCTTTTCTCTCATTAAATTAAATAACTATCTTACTAAAGATATATCACTCCCCTCAATTAACTATCATGATATTTTAGTTACTTTAAAATCGTTTACTTCAATTTCTCATTTAGATGCTCTTTCCCTAGCCTCTTTAATTCTCAAAAAATCGTCTCGATCTATCTTTTTAATCAATTTTTTTCTTAATAATTTATCTTTTTTAGAATCTGACTTTGTTTCATCTCGCCCTTTTATTACTAGAGAATTATTAATTCATGAAATTTTTAATGGTCTTAGTGAGGCTACCAAACACTGTATGTTATTGGCCTGCTTAGAAGACTCTCCATTTAATTTATATGAAATTTGTCGTTTTTACGATTATGATTATTCGACTATAAAAAATGACGCTTTGAATGCTCAATTTATTTTACCTGAACACTCATTTTCAAATCTTGGTGTTATTCGTGATCATTATTTTCAATTTGCCAGTATTAGCATTATATCTATTATATTAGATGGCTTATCTAAAAAACAATTAACCCAAATTCATAATGATCATATCTCCTATAGTATTCAATCAAAAAAAACTATTTCTTACGTATCAACTTCTTTTATTATTGATCCTTCCAATAATTACCAGTTTCCTAAAACTATATCTAAAGATTTTTTCTCTCAATTAGTTTTGGAAGCCTATTCATCTATTCATTTAGAGCAACATAATATTGCTCATGACTTTTTCTTCTTACTTTTAAACTATTTTAAAAATAATTTTATTCATTCAAAATTATTTCATTTTGATATCGCTTATCATCATCTCTTATGTAAGCTTTATTCTAATCATTCTGATATTCAAAAAGAATGGCAAAACTGCTTTTTGATCTCTACTAATAATAAAGAACGCGCTTTATTACATTTATTTAAAATGAAATGGCTTCATCAAAAACAATTTAATTATTACGATTTAACGTTAGAAGCAACCCAATCTCTTGCTTATTTAAATATTAATCTAGGCTTTATCCCAAGTAATAAATTTTTTCTTACTTTTAAATTTGGCATTGAATTTCTAAAACTATCTATTTGGAAATTAAAAAAATTCTTTCATTTTTCAAAATCATTACCGACAACTTCTTCTGAGATATTAATCATAGCGCAAGTCTTAAATCTACTCGTACTAAACGCCCCCTTATTCTTACTTGATTTAATGGTTTTTATTAAAGAAAGAATTATTAATCAGGCTAACATTCATATCATTTCTATTGACTTATTAGATGCTGTTAAAAAAATGAAATCAGGTGATATTAAAAAGCTGGATATTCTTTTTCAAGAAAAACCGACCATTGATACCACCTCTTTCAAGTATGATAGGACGGATATTTATACCTTCCCTGATTTTATTAAAACGCTCTTTTATACGCCCTTAAAATATAATTTAGAAAAAAGCACTTATGATATTAAAACATTTTTAAATAATAAACTAACTCTGTCTTCTAGCAGTTCTCATTATTGGCTTGCCTGTATTAATTTTCACCAAAACTTTCAACTCCTAAATGGGGTATCCCTTCAACAAATTCAGCAATCGTATGATTTAAATATTTTCTTTTTTTTAAAAACATGTCATCTTTCATCTTCTATTATTATTAGCCATACAACGTTACATAAACAATTATTAACTATCCTTGCTGAGAATCAGACTTTTGATTGTCATACATTTATCAACCAAAATAAAGTTGTTTTAGAATCTAACGAATCTGCCGAACCTATTTTGAAATTTCTTATTATGTTTATCTGCTTCTACAAACAGGATTATAAATCAGCTATTAATATAGGAAAAAATCTAGAAAATAAATTTAACAACTATTTACTAGGTATTTTTTATCCATTATTTTGTTTTTATTATTCCCTTTCATTATTTTTTGATTACAAACTTACATCTACCAAAGATCCAGCCTCTTTACAATTACTCTTTCGCCATATTGATATTTTTAATCATTTGATCACCCAAGATCTACATCACTATAAACCATATTATAACATCCTTAAATCTATTCAAAATTATTATCATAGCAATAAAAATAGCCATCGTTTAATCTTAGAAACGATTGAATCTTCAGACCATTATAAACAACCGTTAGCAAATCTTATCGCCCATGAAATAGCAGCTATCTTTTACCATGACCTTCATGATAAAGATGGCGTACAAAAACATATTGATATATGCATTAAATCTTATGATACACTAGGTTACTGCTACAAACGTGACTCTCTCTCAAAACATTATCATTTCTATCTTTCCAAGGATACAAAACCTTTAGCTTCTGATTCAGAAGATAATATCGTTTTTTTATTAAAAAACAAAAAAAATGTTCACTCTATTACCGATATTGAATTATCTTATATGTTTCAATTTATTTTTCGCTATATTGATTTTGATTCTGGTTATTTCTTTAAAAGTGACCATGAGGATTTAATACTAAATTACACATTTCTATCTAAAGATGTATCGCTTGCTAAAGATAATACATCTATTACAACCTTCCCTCCCTTTATACAAACTCATTGCAATCAAGTTTTTTATTCTCAAAAATTATTCTACCAATCCTCATCTCAACTTTCTCAATCAGGCTCACCTGATTCCTATATTCTAGACCATAATATTGATTCAATTCTTGTGATCCCTTTACTAACTCCAGCTCAATCAGTCTCTGGAATTCTTTATTTTGAAAATAAAACATCACAAGATCAGTTATCGCAATCTCAGCTTGAAAATCTTTATAATTACATCCATCTTTTTGAACTTATTATTCATAATAATAGTCTACTTCATCATTCAACTTCAAAGTCTCTATCATTTAATACTAACTTTCAAAACTTTAATTCTACTGATAGTGATTTATCTCATAAGCTATCTCAAGAAACTGAGTTAAATATGATTACAGATCTTACACCTAATAAATCAACAGATTCTTCTAATTATTTTAATTCTCTTAAAGCCCAACTTACTATTATTGCATCATCTATACTAAATAATGATTCATTTTCTCCTAACTCATTTTCATCTGCCAATATTTCGTCGCTATTAAATTATGCGATTACCATTATTCAACCTGAATGTAGAAAACGGTCTATTAAAATACATACTGAATTATCAGATATTTCTGATAGCTTACTTGATTTTAGCAATATGATTCTTATATTTTTTAACATTATTATTCATAGCATTGAATCTATTAACCAATCTGGATCTATTTTTATTTCTAGCTCTGTTTGTTCTCAACATTCTGAAGACTCTATCATCATTTCATTTACAGATACGAGTAATACCTTAGACAAAGACCTTATCGATCTCTTTTTACATAACGAAACATCCAGGAATACTGTTACCTTATCGATGCTTATCCCTATCATTGATGCGCTAAAAGGAACCATCTATATTTCATCAGATAACGATCATTCAACTTACTTAACTATTAGCATTCCTTTAATACGCAAATCAAACACTCAATCTAATTCCAATGATATTTTGTCATCTCTATCTGACAAATCAAGCACTATAAAAACTTAATTTTTCTTTTTTTCCCTACTTATTCTCCTTTATAAATCCTTGACAAATATCTTGTTTTGCATTATCTTTTTATCACTTTTCATAAACTTTTACTTTTATAAAGGAAAATTGTATGCTTACATCTAAATTGAGCTTTCCCCAACCCCAATTCGATCGCACCAACTTATCTGCGAAAAAAAAACTAACGGCTATAGTGCAAAAAAGAGAACATGAAATATACTTTACTCCCTTTGTAGATGATAGATCTTCAGACACATCCTCAGACACATCCCCAGGCATATCTCCAGGCATATCTCCAAATCTAGCTCCACACACTTCAAATCCATTAGATGATAGTTATAATCTAGATACAGGGAACGGCCAATTACGTTGTCGTAAACCGAGAGCTAATTCAACTAGTTCAGATAGTTCGGAAAGTACTTACTAAATGTAAGCTACCTCTTGATTATATAAGCTATTATGCACTTAATCTCCCCATATAGGCCTGCAGTAAAACCCACTAAATTATATATTAATAATGACTCAGACAGGTCATTAAAACAACAGAATGCTACAGTTATTTTTGTAATGATATTTACCGCTTTACAAATTCCAAAATTACTCAAAAAAGCGCAACAGGGAACCCTCCCACATCCTTTAAACAAGGATTTTAACGATCAATATATAAAACTTGTGGAAGAAACAGCTAATCAATTTCAAGATTTCCAGAACTGTCCTAACAAACTTTTTCAAGACCACCTACTATTTCAAGATGAATACAAAAAAATGTACGATTATTTAATCGACAATGAGTTAACAGATAACTGGAATACAGACACCATAAAAGAACAGTTTGAACAACAAACTACAAACATCATAGACAAAATGTTTATCCTTCATGATAAAAAAGAAATATCACTTACATCTAACATTTCATCTAGTTTAGTTAATAATCTAACGCCACATCAAGAATATATAGAGAAAGCAATATTAAAAGAATCTTTAGAAGGAATTTTAAAAAATTTTAATGATCAAAATCATTATTCTACTAAATTTTGCTTAAAACCATCTGCTAATTCTGAAAAAATTTTAATGACAACTATAAATGATTTCAAAAAAAAATTATTACACTCGAATCTTATTCACAATAATCATATTAGATCAAACTGTTCTATTTCCAGGGAACAACTCTCTTCCATAAACCCTATTATTTTTTATCTGTTTATTACGGGGTTATCAATTTCTTTATTAGCCTATAAACAATTTAAATCATTGGCAATACCCTTCATTTTAGCTGCTTTAAAATTTAAAATTAATAAATTCAGCATTAATAATCTACAAGATAGAATCGTAGAATTAAATGTCTATTATAATAAATTATCAGAAAAAAAGCAGGATGATTCATTAAAAGAAATCCCTCTTTTTACTGTTGCTACTTTCTCTTTCAAACCTAGTGATTACTCTTCCAATTTATCCAAAATCAAGTATACCATTATGGATCAGAGAAGAACGCAGACTGTTGAATATGTACAACCAAATCGGGGTTTATACTTACCTCCATCTGCAAATAAAGTACCAGAGCACGTGTCTCGTATATGGCATTCCATCTTGATATTAAATTGTTATCTTGATGATGCAGCTGATGGGTGTTTACCTAAAGACTTAAAAGAGCATGGCTATAAGCTTACTCAACAGTATGCCAAAGATGCCGCTTTTATGTGTTTCTTTTTCATGCTACATACCTTAAAAGACTCTGAGTTTCAAAATTTTATTGATGATATAAAAGAAAAGATTTTTACACTTATCTCACGTCAAACTATCCCTTATGAGACCGTTGATAATTCTATAGTTTCTAATGTACTTTTGACTTCTTTATGTAAACAAGCTCCTCAATTCTCATTTTCTTTATCAAACTTCCCCTGGTTTCAGTATAATTTTAACTTTTGTATGATAGATTATTTAAGTGGATGCCGTCTTGATAATCTTATTACAAAGCTTGATAATTTTAAATCTTTACGAAAAGAGTATACTCTTTTTTTAAAGAACTTAAATAAGTTTAATCAGCTAACTATAGCAGAACAAGACCCAACAAAATCTTATGACTTAGCTAAATTTTTATTATCTTCAAAACCACCTTTTCAAAAATTTTTTAAATATCTTGGTGCCAATAAAGATACTGTTTATACTAGCTATCGTTTTATGAACTTTCTTTTGACATCTAATGTACTTGCATTATCAACAAAATCCACCCAATCATTATCTGTTCTACAAATTCAACAATTAACATTGAGCCATGTTTATGACTCACAGCAAGTTAAAGACCACCCTTTTATTGACTCTAACGCCACAACACCAATGCTTCAAGCTAGTTTTTTAAGTTACTTTTTCAAAAATACTCTTGATTCTATTGTAGAATCATATAAAGCAAGGCTAGCTCCCCCCTTGAGTATAAATATACACCTTAAATACCCTCCACTTTCTGTGACTCACAATTCTTTACCTAGTAACAAATTAGAAAATTTTACCAAAAATTTTTTGTACTTATTAGAAAAGAATAAAGATTTATTACAAGGCCAGCCAGTTACAGATGTTTTAAACTTACCCTACTTTATTACTAACTTTTTATCTATTCAGAAACTTAATGAACTTATATATATAGGAGATGAATTTTATAACCAAATTAATGGTAATAATTCACACTTGACTGACATCGTAGCAAGGGACCCTAATCTTTTAAATTCATTAATAGAACTCTATATCTATTTTGAACAAATAGACCATACACAACTTTTGGCAAAATATGCAAATGATATTGATTGCCTTAATGAAATTACTGATGTTGAGTATACTCTTGTTCCAGTTTCTACTGCTTTAATTGGCCTTAGCACCCCTGAACGGCTTCAACAGCTCCTTCGTAATCTTTTAGAGCTAAATAATAATCCGATTAGCCCCCAAGAGGCTTTGACTCAATTTCTTGGTGATGCCACTTATGAGGGTCAAATCACTTATAACATTAAAAGTAACCCTCTCTTTTATTTCTCAACTGAGACTAAGAAAAACCCTAACTTTTTAAAAAAAATTATAAAGAATCTACCAGAAATTGAAAAAGTTTTTCGTGATATCATTAGTGAATTTGAAAAAAAACTTATTGATCATTATACTGCCCAAGATTTTTTCAGTTTATATACACAAAAACCAAATAAGGTTATTCATTCAATTATAAATAACTTAACCAAGATTCTTGATATGTATATAAAACGCTTAAAACATGATCTCAAGAAACATTTTGTAACAGATATACCCCCTAATCAAACAACAGAAAATGAAAAACCATTAAGTATTGCACTAAAATCATTGCCAAAGCAGGATGATTCAAAAGCAAAATTATCAGATGGGTCGCCTACTAAACACACAAAATTATTTGACTCCCTCGTTTAACATTCTTTGTATTATTATGTAAATTTTTAATGTTATTTGATATAACTAACTTAAATGGTTAAACAACTTTTTAATATTATTTTTAATTTTGGCGTTCCTGATACTATCCTTCCAAATAAAAAGCGTGTCATTGTTTTAACCAATCAAATTACGGTTTTTTATCTTTTAAGTTGCGTTCCTTATTTTTTTATTTTTTATGTCTTAAATTTACCTTCTGCTTTTTTTTATACGACATTTGTTCCTCTCTCTTACCTTATTGTTTTTTTATTTCATAAAATAAAACTATTTTTATTCTCACGTTTTTATCTTATTTTTATTAATTCCCTTATTTTTTCATTTTATTCTTGTTTACTAGGTAAAGAATCAGGAGCTCATCTATTATTATTTCCCTTATTTTGCTTTTCTTTTATCTTATTTCGAAAATCAAATGTTTTAATTCAAATTTTAGCGTTTTGTATCCCTCTTACAACTCATTATCTTCTTGAAATTACTTCCTACCAACTGTTTCCTTCAACTCTTATTCCTACATTAACTCAAAACATATTAAATTATTTTGCTATTTTTACTAGCTACTCAATGATTGGTTTTACGTTATACTCTTTTTTAGTTGATAATTTATTATCTGAAAAAAAACTTAATATTGCTATTAATCGTGCTAAAGAACGTAAAACTATGCTTGAAAAAGCGTCTCAGCAAGTTGCTTATGCTACACTTACGCGTGGTATCGCACATGAAATTGGGAACCCTATGGCTATGATCTTATCTAGTATTGAATTGTTAGAAGAAAACCTTCATGATCCTATTAAATCGACAGAATACATCGCTACCACCAAATCTAGTATTTTACGCCTTAAATCTATCACCTCCACTATGCTTCAATATGGAAAACCAACCTCTCATATTAAAGAGTGTATTGATATCAATACACTTATTGATGATGCGGATACTCTTTGCCAGGCAGAATTTAAAAAAAGACGTATATCGCTGATTAAAAAGTTAGATCCCAATCTTCCTAAACTCAATCTTGATGTTAATAGCATGAGCCAAGTGTTTTTAAATATTATCTTAAATAGCATCGAAGCTATTGAACAAGCTGGATCTATCACCATCTCTTCTTCGTTAGAGGATGCTAAATCTCAAATAAAAATATCCTTTTTAGATACAGGAAAAGGTATTCCTCATAATACACTTACTAAAATTTTTGATCCTTTCTATACATCTAACCCTGCTAAAACAGGACTAGGCTTACCTATGGTATTAAAAACGATTGATGCTCATGGGGGAAGTGTATCGGTGCAATCTTCTGTTCAAAAATACACCCTTTTTGATATCACTCTTCCTATTTCTCATCCAACTTAAATGATGATATAAATCGCTTGATATTTTCCTTATCTATAATAGGTGGCAATGTAATCTTTTCGTAAATATTATTATTATTTAAGTTGGGAAAAACTTGATATACATCTTCCATTATAAATGATTTGTTATTTTCCTTTTTAAACTTAAATAGTGATTCTAATATCACACATTTTTGCTCAAAATTAATTTGCTTACAAAAAAACTCTTGTAATGCTTTTTCCTGAATAATCGCTTTTTTATTTTCAATTTCTGCTTTTTCAATAGAGGTTAATAAATCTTTTTTCATAATAGGTTTTTGTAAATAATCAGCTACACCAATTTTTAATACATTCGATGCCGTATCTATTAAATCAAATGCTGTTACTACAATAATTTGTATTAGCGGATTATAAGATTTAATTATCTGAATCAACTCTACCCCATCCATGTCATTTAAAAACAAATCAACGATTGCTATACCATATTTTTTTTCTTTTAATTTTTCTACAGCTTCTTTTCCACCTTCTACGGCTGTTACTTGGGAATAAGAGGTTGAAACCATATCCACTAGCAACTTTCTAAATATATGTTCATCTTCTACAATTAATAACGAACTTTTTTCCATCCCTTTTAAGCTATTGTTATACCACTTATTATATTGTGCTATCGTTTCATTTAGTTCACTGTATTTAGATTGAACTTGATAATAATCTATCATCTCAAATAAACTGGAATTAATGGGCTGCTGTATCTTATCGTTATCAATTTTATAGTCAGATGTATCTGACTTTTGAAACAGTGAATTTACTGACATAACAACTTTACTTAATACATCATCTCCAATAATAAAATCATAAGCACCTTTGTCTAACCCTTTGGTTACTTCTTCAATTGATGAAAATGATGAATACACAATAACTTTACAATTTTTTGACTTTATCACAGCCTGCTCGACAACATCTTCATATGACATATCTTCAATTAACGTCGATAGTAATATTATGCTATTCTCTATATTCTCCTCTAGTGTTTCTACTGCTTCTTTTGCATTATCATAAAAGATGATAGGACAGTTTAACGTTACATTCTCTTTAATAATCTCGTAATCATTTTTATATAGTGATATCAATATTATTTTATTTATCATAATTATATTTTCCCTTTACAAGTTCAAATCCCTTGACTTGATCATCATTGGCTTATAGAATCAACAAGCTAAAACTGAATCATAATTCAGATAGAGATTATATTTTATTATAAGAGAGGCAAACGTGGAAGAAGATCTTAAAGAAGTCGTGACAATGAGACAATTACTAGAATGTGGTGTTCATTTTGGCCATCAAACTAAACGCTGGAACCCTAAAATGAAGAAGTATATTTTTACCTCTCGAAATGGAATTCATGTTATTGATTTACAACAATCTATTCAACTCATTAATGTTGCTTATGAATTTGTTAAAGAAATTGTTAAAAATGATGGCATTATTCTATTTGTTGGAACTAAAAAACAAGCTCAAGATGCTGTAAAAGAAGAATCTGAACGCAGTGAAATGCCTTACGTCAATTTCCGCTGGTTAGGTGGTACATTAACTAATATCTCTACTATTAGGCAAAGTATCAATAAATTAAAAGATTTTGAAAAAATGAAAGAATCTGGTGAATTAGAACTTTTATCTAAAAAAGAACAATCTAAAAAAATCAAAGCTTATAACAAACTATCTAATATGTTTGATGGTATTAAATCAATGCTGAAGTTACCTTCTGCCCTTTTTATTGTTGATACACAAAAAGAACAATTAGCTATTCAAGAAGCAAAAAAATTAAATATCCCAATTATTGGAGTTGTTGATACAAATGCTAACCCTCAAGAAATTGATTACCCTATACCTGCTAACGATGATGCCATTCGTGCTGTTAAGTTAGTTTGCTCTATCATGGCTGATGCTGTTGTATCTGGGACAGCTGAAAGAATTGCAAAAGGTGACTTGCCTGATCAATCTACAGAAGATAAAACATCTTTAGAAGATGTCTCTGCAAAATCAGTAGACAAAGAAGTGGCTTCAAAAAAACAAACTAAGACTGAAACTAAAGCTAAGACTGAAACTAAAGCTAAGACTGAAAC
>CETH01051891.1_pt1 | contig 26744 bp, 27 predicted proteins | sample 361461 | NCBI WGS metagenome assembly CETH01 (sample SAMEA2622695, study PRJEB7988) | marine metagenome | isolation source: saline water (ENVO:00002010), including
AATCAGTAGATCAGGATGAAGTAAAAAAAATGATTAAACGAATTAAAAATCATACTGACTTACCTATCTGTTCAGGATTTGGAATAAAATCTCCTGAAGATGCAAAAAAAATAGCCAATGCAGGTTGTGATGGCATAATAGTTGGGTCAAGTATTGTTGATTTTATTACAAGAAATATAAATGACACAAAATTACCAGAAAATGTTGGAAAAATAACCGAAACTTTTGTAAAACAACTAAAATGAACTGGATTAAATCTCAAATTTTAAGCTTTGTTGAAAAAGCAAAAAATAAATTTAAAACATCTCGGCCGTCGAAGGAAGATCAAGATAAATCTCTTTGGATTTCTTGTCCTGGATGCAAACAAATGCAATTAAAAGAAGATTTAAGTAAAAATTTCAATATTTGTAAATGCGGATTTCACTTTGATCTAGATCCAAAAATTAAATTCGATCAACTTTTATTTGACTCTGGAAGTTGGGAAAGTATTGCTTGTCCTAGCTGGAGTAACCCGGATCCTTTAGGAATTATTATAAACGGTAAAAAATATATAGATAAATATAAGGGCTATCAGAAAAAAACTGGGCAGGAAAGCGCTCTACTGATTGGTCATGGTAAAATTGGTGGACTAAAAGCAGTTGTGGTCGGGTACAACTTTGGCTTCGGCGGGGCTAGTTATGGCCAAAGAGAATCGGAGCATTGGTTAGCTGGTGCTCAATTCGCTTTAGAAAATAAAGTTGATTTATTTTTATCTATTTATCAGAGTGGTGGAAAATCTGTTTATGGAAATTTACATAGCTTGAAATCTATGGCGACAGTACAAATGGCACATACTATGCTTAAAAAAAAGAATATTATTAATATCGGAATTCTAGAGTCTAAAATAACTGGTGGTACGTTTGTAGACGTTTTTGGTAATGACTTTTTGTTCAGTATAAAAGGAAGTACAGACCAGCTCTTCAGCGGTAAGAGAGTGAGCGCGGGTGTCCGATCTTCTGACTCAGCTCAAATGCCCGAAGATTATGGCACAAGTTATTTTTTAGAAAGGTCAGGCATGTGTGACGGTGTAATAAATTCACGATTAGAAATGAAAGAGACAATTACAAAATTGACAAAAGTTCTATTGAAAAAAGGTGAGGCTCAAGATAAAAATGAGTCTAATGTCACAACAGTCTTCCCTCAATCTATATCGTCTGCTAGCTAATCATAGTCTTTTTAATAAAAAAATTCATTTTGGTCTTGAAAGAATAAAGTTAGCATTATCTAAATTAGGACATCCAGAAAAAAAACTATCTAATGTGATACAAGTCATCGGTTCTGATGGTAAGTACAGCCATCTTACGTGTCTAAAGTTTTTTATAGAAGCTAACAATCAAACTGTAGCTATTCACTCTAGTCCTAGTATAGTCGATATTTCAGATCGTTTTTGGATGGGTGATAGATATCTTGCTCATTCAGAAATTAGAAAAACTATTAAGACAATTGAAAAACTTAGGATACCTCTAACAGTCTACGAAGTTTTAACACTAATCTTTATAATTAACGCTGCTAAAAGAGAAACTTCTTATACAATAATGGAGGCAGGTTGCGGATGGCATCTTGATTCAAATAACGTTATACCTTGGCCTCTAATTCAAACTGTTGTTAATATTAATAAACAACATTTAAAACTGTTAAAGGCTAGAAATTTAAACGATATAATTTATGAAAAAGTCAACTTTCTTAAACACTTCACAAATATTTATATAGGCAAACAGACAAAAAAAGTTAACAAACGAATAAAGATATTGTTAAGGAGTAATAAAAGTCAAATTAATTATTCTAATTCTTGGAAATTAGAAAGAATTGGAAAAAATTTTTTCTATAAAGACAACAAAAACAAAATAAAACTTAATACAAAATACATTCATTCTAAAGGATTGTTAATAAATCTTTGTCATGCAATTAAAATAGCTCTAGATTTAAAAATTGATAAAAAGATAATTGTTAAAACTCTTCCCAAAATTAGATTTGTTGGCAGAATCGATTATTTAGATAGAGGTAAACTAACAAAAAAATTATATAAAAATGAGAAAATTCTTCTTGATGGCTGCCATAGTGATACTTCTGGAAAAAATTTAGCAAATTACCTTAAAACTCTTAATGTTCCAATTTATGGTGTTTGGTCTATGACAAAAAATAAGGATCCTGATAGCTTTATAAAACAGTTTCGCGGAGTCTTTAAACGGATTATAACGATTCCAATAAAGAATGAGTCTGCTGCCGTATCAAATAAGATATTATTGAAAATAGCTAGGCAGAATAATTTCAAAGCAGAAACAGCAAAAAACTTTGAAGAAGCTTTAAGAAAAATATCTTCAAGAGAGGCTAAAGTTTGCGTGTTTTTTGGATCGCTTTATATCCTTGGACAAATTATTAATAAAAATTAATTATTTTTTTGCAAATGATTTGATCTTTTCAATAAAGTCTTTTTCAGGCAAAAAACCAACGACTGTTCCCAAAATCTTATTTTTAAAAAATACATGCGTTGTTGGGACACCTTTTATATTCATAGAGGTACTGAAATTTAGACCTTTGTCCTCTATTGCGACTGTTCCAAATTTCACGCCAGGTAATTTATCGTTTTGAGTAATATGTTTTAAAACTTCATGAAGAGATTTGCAGGGAGCACAGTAGCTGAGGGCACTAAAAGTTACGGACCAAATATCATCGCTCTCCATTACTTCTTTTTGATAATTATTGTCTGTGATTTCTTTAAGTTCAGCCATGCACTATAAATAATAATTATTACTGCAAAGTCAACCTTTTAGCTATTTATATATGGTCACCTGTTTATTATTTATCTTAAGCTGACTCATATTTTCTCTCTATAGATTGTGCAAACTCGTCATATTCCTCTAATTGTTTCATTTTTTTTTCATCATTTTCATACTTATTTCTTTTTTCATCGATTTGTCTGTAAAACTCTGGAAGAGTGGTCCAGTTCTGTTTGTCAGTTGAAAATATTCTTTCTGCTATTTCCCGTTTTATTTTTTTTAATCTGCTCTCTGGGAGGATGTTGGGTTTTTCCTCATATATCAGTTTTTCTGCTAATCTAGAAAATCTTTCCTCTTTAAATTTATCAATAAGATCAATTCTATCCTCCCATTTAAATTGATGAAATATTTTCATCAATTTTGTATCTTCAGGTTTTGCAAAATTAGTGTAAAGCATTTCTTCTGGAAAGAGTTTTTTTTCAGGTTCATTAATAAGAGATATTCTTTCATCATGTATTTCTTGTAAAATTTTAGTTATTCTTTGTTTAAATTCAAGGTTACTACTTAAAATTTCTGCTCTTCTTTTTAATTCTTCGATACCAATTTCTTTATAAGTATTTTCATCAAGAGCATGTTTGTAGTTAAGAATTATCTCACTTTTATTCGTTTTAAAACTACGAAGAATTTTAGGAGATTTTTTCAATGCTTTTTTTAAATTTTCATGATCCAGTTTAAAATAGTCTTCAGGTCTCCATCTTAGATCCCAACACTGACTCCAAGCTTCATATATTGGATGAAATAATAAATGATGAACTAAATATTTTCTTAACCTTCCATAAAACCATTGTAATTGACAAAATATTTTATTTTTAATGATAATATCGGTGCTATCAGCTCTGCTAAGAGTTAGCAGAGAACATTTCCAAACAGAATTAGATTTTTCATAAACTTTTTTTGCGACTGATAACATGGCGTGACTATCTGCTAATGCTCCGTGAGCACCTTCATGCTTCATCAATCTGTCTAACTTAAAAACTGGATTTCCTGAGTCTGATATTGGAGTTTCTATCACTTCAGAATTTATTAGCTTAGCTGCTCTAATTACATTAAGAATATCTCCTTGCTTATTTCCCCCAGTATTCAGTATGTAAGGTGGCTTTAAGCTTTTATACATCGTCTTCTGAATAAGTGGATAATCAAAATTTTGTCCGTTATAAGCAAACACAATGATTTTTCCCCAATCTTTCAGTTTCTTTTCTACGGCTTCAACCATTTGAAAATGAGAATAATTCGATTGAGTTAGGTCTTTTACAGTAAAATTTGTGACCTCGAGAGCGCCCAAATTTGGGACAACACCATCCTTAATTCTACATCTCATTTCCCAAGTATCTTTTATGTTGAGATTAGAATCGGTTCGGATCATTCCAATCTCCGTTATGTGGTCCCATACTGTGCTGGAACCTGTACTTTCAGTATCTATAAATATATAATCCATTTTAAGTTATAATGAGTGGAAACTACTCGGTCTTTTTTGATTTGGTTATTTTACTAACCTCGGCATTTTCAATATTTTTAATTGCTTCGTCAGGAATGCTTTTAGGGTTTAATCCGCCTAATTTAGTCATTCTTTGGATTCTTCCTAAAAAACTTCCTCTACCGTCTTGTATTTGATCCAATACATCATCTAAATTTTCAAGAGTTTTGCTAATATTTTCTTTAGATTTTTTGGCTGAATAATAAATTTCAGTAGCCTGAGAACATGCTAAATTAGCTATCTTAATTACCTCTTGCATATTCTTTGATTGTTTTGACTTGCTCCAATTATCAGCAACAGACTTCAAAACAAAATAAAGCATGGTAGGGCCAACAGGAACTATTTTCTTATCAAAAGCCAAATCTAAAATGTCTCTACTTTCTTTTCCTAATCCAAAAATTGCCTGTTCATTTGGAGAAAACATTATTACTGAGTCCAAACTCTCTATACCAGGCAGGTTTTGATAATTTTGGCTGGCCAGATCTCTAATATGATTTTTAACAGATTGAATATGTCTTTTGAGTGCATCTTTTTTTACAATCGGATCATCACTTTCCTCGTGCTCTGACCATGCTTGCAAACTTACTTTAGCATCAATGACAATATCTCTTCTATCACCTGAGTCATTTGGGAGATGAACGATACAATCAGGTATTTTGCGTCCATCATCAGTTTTAATTGATTTTTGTTTTTCATATTCAGTTCCTTCTGTAAACTCCATTTTTTCTAAGATTTTTTCCAAAACCATTTGTCCCCATGGACCTTGGGTACGAGCACCACCCGAAACTAAGACATTTTTGAAGGTATTAATATCAGAACTTACACCACTGCCAATAGAACGAATATCTTTCAGAACTTGTGTTAAAGAGCCCCGATCTTGATCAGATTTAGCATGGTATGACTCGACTCTTTTATTTAAATCATCAAGCAATTTTTTGAAAGTATCTTCTACTTCTGTTTTTAATGTTTCTAGATCTTTATTTTGATCAATCTTATCTTTGTTTAATCGTGAGTAAATAAAATATCCCACTAAAGTTCCTATAATTAAAAAAACTATAGAAAATATCAAATAATTCATTTCAAATGTCATTAAGCTACCTTTCTTGTTTTATTTTTGTCTGGAAGATCATTTAAATCATTTTTAAGTAACGCAGTAAAATGAACTACTTTAGCTTTATCATACAAAACATTACCTACAATTTTTTTACTTTGCAGAGAGTATTTTTCACCGTGTTGCCCTTTTAAATTCATAATTTTTCTTTTTTTTGCAACGTATACATTTTCAAGAAAAATATTCACGTCTTGCTCATTTAAATTTATCATTTTTTTATTATTACTTAAATTTGCCAGTACGTAACTTCTTAAAATTTTTTTGTAGTAATGCTTAAAGAGTAAAGGGTTTGAAAAAACATCTAAGCTAGTAACCCCATAATGATTACCTAGTGCTAAACCAATGACATTAGCCTCTGGCTTAAACGACTCAACGATATTGTCTACATTAGTTTTATTTTTTTTGTATAGAATTGATGAATCTTTAGTAAGGGATTTGATGCCGTTTTGATCAAGATAATTGTCAATCTGTATCCAAGACAGATTTTGTTTATGAATTGTTTGTCGTGAAAAAAACATTGAGTCAGATGTGTTGATATCTTGGTTTGTTAATGCCGACCATCTATTTTTTTCTCCACAAGATACATTAATTACTCCTTCAGAATTTTTTTCTATTAATGTTGTGCTTGCTACTACTCTATTTTGTTTTATCTTATGGCCAATAATTTGCTCTCCGTTTAAAAGAAGTAAACTTTCGTCCGATAAATTTTTAATATTTAGCAAATCTCTATAACCGACATCATCGTATTCCTCGATACCAATTTTATTTTTGCTTAAACCTTCATTTAAGTTCAAATAAGTGCGGTCATTCATTTCGAAATTTTTTAAAAAAAATACAACTATATTATTTTTCTGAATAGGTTTTGAAATTTTAAAGTTATAAATCATAATTTAAGTTTACCCCATTGTTTAGCATATTGATTTATGATTTTATTTCTTTGTACGGCTTGCTCTAACAAATGAGTCAGAACATCAGAAAACTCTCTTTGTCCATCCTGTCCAAACACATGGCTCATCTCATGTGCCAAAATACTAAAGAATCTTCCAAAGCTACTTTTGAATAACTCTTTATTGAGAAAAATAGTTTTATCATTATATTCTCGGCTGTCTTTTAATTGCCCTAGTAGATCTTTAGACTCACACATCTTTATATTCAAATCATAAATTCCCTCTTCCTCAATATGGTTTTTATATAGTTTTGAAAAAGTGGGTGCCACCTTTCGAATACAATCTAAAGCAAGATTTACAGCTTTTTTTTGTTTTAATGTAAGTACCGCTGTTTTGGTCTTTTTAACTCTTTCCTCAGCTGCTTTCTTTTTCTTCACAAATTGCCCTAGAGAACTTAAAACCCCAAAACTAGAAAAGTAACTAGGTAATTTTAGTCTACCGTCTTTTTTAAATTTGTTATCACGTCTCACAACGAAGCTTTGTGTCTTTGTATCATACCAGTCCGACCAACTTATTCCAGCTGTATAGTTATACGTACTCTCACAATAATATTTTTTCGAAGCGAATATCTTTTTTATAATTGGATCTTCATCTAAATTTCTAGAAAATGTTCCAATTGCACTCAATAATTGGTGTCCTTTAGGCCAAATCGGTTTTGATGTTTTTAAAATATAGTGTATCGCTGGGTTATTTTTCATTCCTCCCCAGTAAAAACCAGATCTAGCGTAAATTGAGAAAAAAGTTTGAGTTAATTTACTTGAAAAAGAGTTTCTGTCTCTATCTGCTTTAATTTTATTCTCAATTGCAGCATATTTTTTTGAAATATTTATTACTATCGGTATATGGGGAATTGTATTTCTCATTATACCTCTGTAAAAAATGTAGCCCTCTGTAGATTTTTTTGATTTATAAGCTGCAATATCGTTATATTCGTAAAGTTTTTGACCAACTAAATCATTTTTTTCATACCAAAAATGATTCATTCCAAATTTAAAAGCTTTTTTAAGCTTATCATCATAGGTATTTACAGCAAAGATAGTCGAATTTTGTTTGTTAATCTTAAAATAATGATAAATAAGTGGTCGCATATTTTCTACTACCGCCTTACCAACTGAAATTATTATTGCATTGTCTCCGCTTATAGAAATAGGGTCATTAATTCCTAACTTTATCATTGAAACGCAAGCTGCCTTGAATCCTTCACCATATTCTCCTATCGAATCATCATCTCCAGATTTATTTGAGCCCATATAAAATAATTTTCGTATATCAAATGAATTTCTAGCAGAAACTAAAATGCTATCGTCATGAACTTTAATATCAATCTTATCAATTTCTTTTAGATTGGCATCTCTAAAATTTTGGAGAATGTCTCTAGCGATATAGTCATGGTCCCAATTGACACCCCATGATGTGGTTACGGATGACTCCACAGTTTTTACGTATTTAGCTTCCGTAACACCTGGAATACCGAGTAGTAAATTTTTGTATATCTGTGCTTTTTTATCTTCTAATGTCATTTTCAGTGGGTCAAAAACGATTTGTAATTATTCTTTTTAGTTATTATTTTTTTAGAGACTACAAAGCCTTTGCCAGAACAAATATGACAGGCTCGAGTTTTACTAAGGGATAGTTTCCAACCTAAAACTGTTAAAAGACCTCTAGTTTCTTGAAAAAAACCGAGACAACTACAGTTATAACACGAGAAATATTTAATATATTCCCTAGGTTTTTTACAATACATAACAAAAACTCCTTAGTTTTTAGTTTAAGCCTTGTAATATAGGAAATATTCTTCGAAAGGATATTAAGAACAACTTCGACTACATTACAAGGTTATCTAATAATTCTTAACAATTCTTTTATAAATTAATGTGTTTTTAATGTCAAGAGTAAATTTAACATTTTAAGAAATATCCTTTTTTTAATCATTTGATAGTGTTTAATTGATTACTTAGATTATTTTTATGAAAAAACAAAAGAGTCTTTATTCACCTACCATGTTGAAAAGGTACTTAAATTGTAAGTACAAAATATTTAACGAAATCAACGAAGAAAAACTAAAACTTAAAAGGATTGAGCTTAAAACCAATGATAAACTTAGAATTGAAAGAGGAAATATTCATGAAAAGGAATATTTTAAGGAATTAAAGAAAAAATATAAGAAAACGCTTAATTTAAAGGACCAAAAACTAATTAAAGAGGAAAAAGTCTCTAAAACTATTCAGGCAATGAAAGAAGGGTATGAGATTATTCATGGTGGTTGGTTAAAACAAGGTAAATGGATTGGTGAGTTTGATTTCTTAATAATCAACAAAGAACAAAAGTCTAAATTTGGAAACTATAGTTATGAAGTAATAGACACGAAATACTCTAATAAACCTAAACCAGATCATATTATGCAGTTAGGAACTTACACATTTATGTTAGAGGATACTCAAGCAGTTTTGCCCAAAAAATTCATAATAGTTTTAAAGAATATGGTTCATGAAGAAGTGCAGGTTAATCAGGTAAATGAATTTTTTAAAATAACTAAAAAAAATTATGAGAAATTTGTAGAGACCGGAGTAAATAAACAAAAACCAGAGAAATGTGGTTTTTGTAATAATTGCGAATGGTTAGATCGATGTGAAAGTATTTGGAAAAAAGAGGATAATCTCAATCAGGTAGGAGGTTTAACAAAGGTACATTTAAATAAATTATTGAATATAAAAATAGATACAGCTACTAAATTGTCTAATCAAGATGAAAATAAGTCTTTAAAAGGTTTTAGAAAGGAAATTTCCAATAAACTGATTACTCAGGCCAAATTACAGAAAGATTATGAAAAAACAAATATTCCAATATATAAAATAAATCCAAATAACTTAAAGGGATCAAAAGGATTTAATTTATTACCTAGACCATCTGAATGTGATTTATATTTTGATATAGAGAGCGTTGAAGATCATATATTTCCTGGAGGTTTGGAATATTTATTTGGAATTTATTACATTGAAAATGGAAAAGAAAATTTCAAAGCTTTGTGGTCTCACAATAAAAGTGAAGAAAAAAATAATCTAATTGAATTTTTCGATTTTACTAATCTACATTTTAAAAAATATCCAAATTCTAAAATTTATCATTATGGTAGTTATGAAATAACAGCATTATTAAAACTATCTTCTTTACATAAAGTTAAAGGTATCGAATATGATCATTATTTAAACTTAGATAAGTTTGTAAATTTATTGGAGGTTAACAGACAAGGACTATTTATTTCTGAAAATAGTAATTCTCTAAAGAATATGGAAAAATTTTATCATTTTAAAAGAGAAGGTGATGTACAAAGAGGTGATGTATCACAAGACTATTATATTGAATGGTTAGAAACAAACGATAAAAAGTTTTTAGATGAAATAGAAAGTTACAACAAACAAGACTGTCATTCTACACATGAACTTCATAAATGGTTATTAGATAAAAAACCTTCAGAGACTTCCTGGTTTGTACCAAAAAAAAATGGTGAAATGGAGTTAAGAGATTGGGAAATTGATATGATTTTATATCAGGAAAAAGTTGAGAAATCTAAAATTGAAAATAAAAAGATTAAACAGTTAATGTCAGACATAATAGGTTTTTATAATCGTGAAGATAAGCCTGCATGGCGTGAATTCTTTGAAAGAAGAACAAAATCTGATGAGGAATTAATTGAAGATCCAGAATGTATAGGGAATATGAAGTTAGATGGTGAGCCCAAACCAGATAAAAAATCTTTGCTTTATTCTTATAAATTTGAGGATCAAGATTTTAAGCTTAGAAAAAGTAAAAAAACTGTGATTGCAAATAATCAAGATATTGAGCAAAAAGATTATGCAGGGACAATTATTGAAGTCGATTATAAAAAAAAAGATATTTTAATAAAAAGGGGAACCTCTCAAGGAATTCTGCCTAAAATTTTATCAATAGGTCCGGATAAACCAAGACCTAATACAAAGTTAGTTTCAAATACATATAAATTTATAGACTCTCTAATAAATAAAGAAAAAAAATATAGCTCGTTAATTGATTTCTTAGAAAAAAAATATCCAAATATAACTGGTTTAAAAACTGGAGAAAAAATTATTCAATCAAATGATTTTATTAAAGAAATTCCGAAGATTATTTCAAACTTAAATAATAGCTATATCTATATTCAGGGGCCACCCGGTACTGGAAAAACATTTCAAGCTTCAAACGCAATTATAGAATTATTGAAGCAAAAAAAGAAGATCGCAATTACAGGTTTGTCTCATAAAGTAATTCATAATCTATTGCAAAAAGTCGAAGATATAGCAAAGGAGAAACAATTAAAAATCATCGGATATAAACGGGGAAACCTAGAAGATGAAGATACAATATTTAATGGAGATTTTATTAAAACTCATGAAAAAGATCCGGTTTTCATGAATGCATTAAAAGTAAAAGATGCAGGTCAAATTTTTGCTGGCACAAAATATCACTTAGCGAGTTCGTATTACGATAATAAAATCGATTACTTGTTTATCGATGAAGCTGGACAAGTCAGCTTAGCAGATTTAATTAGTATTGGTAATATAGCTAAAAATATTGTTTTAATCGGAGATCAAAACCAGTTGGGACAACCAATAAAAGGAACTCACCCAAACGAGTCCGGTCAATCTATATTGGATTATCTTTTAGAAGGACGGGATACAATCCCTGAAAATAGAGGAATATTTTTAAATAAAACTTATCGGATGCACTCAAAAATTAATGAATTTATATCATCTAATTTTTATGAAGGAAGGCTTACTTGTGATGAAAGAACAGATAAAAGAATTATTAAATTTAACGAAAAATGTATTATTCAAAAACCTGGTATTCATTACATAGAAATGAACCATAAAAATAATGTTCAAATAAGTTTAGAAGAGATTGACACAGTCGTTGATTTAATGAAACAAATGATAGGTAGCGAATTCATCAATAATGGTAAAAAAAGAGAACTCAATGTTAAAGATTTTCTAGTAATAAGTCCCTACAATACACAAGTTAATCGAATGATAGCTAAATTGGAGGAGAAAAAAATTAAAAATGCTAGAGTTGGTACAATAGACAAATTTCAAGGTCAGGAAGCGCCTATAAATATAATTTCGATGACATCTTCGGATAGTGAAACACTACCAAGAAATAAAGAATTTTTCTTTGATAAAAATAGATTGAATGTAGCTATATCTAGAGCTCAAGTAGCATCAATAATACTCTTTAATCCAAAACTTTTAGAATTTTCCCCTAAAAATATTCACCAAATAAAGTTAATGAATAATTTCATTAAATTACTTGATTATAAAGTCAAATAACTTTAACATTTTCAATACTTAAACTTAGGCAGATATATGAAAAAACATTTAGAATATACTGACGCTAAATCTAATAAGTTCTGGGAAATAGAACTTAAAGGTAAATCGATAAATGTTTGCTATGGCAGAATTGGTATTGAAAATCCTGCAAAACAAAGTAAATCTTTTGCATCGACAGATTTGGCTAAAAAGTATTACGAAAAAAAATTAAGAGAAAAAATTAGTAAGGGTTATCAATAAATTAAAAATACTCTAAAATTTTTTGTGCTGGAATCGTTTTTTTTATCCATTCCAGAGGTATATTTTTATTCTTGTGCGCAGCGAAGAAAGCTCCGATATAGTTACATCTAGATGCATTACAACCTCCAGCTTTTATTGTCTTATTAATTGCTGATACATAATTACTAGATGAAATTATACAATGTGTAGCACTTAAAAAATTTCCTGGATCTGAACACGCCTTCCCTAGTTTTTTACAAGTGCTTATATGATCATGTTTCATAAGCTTTAATACCTTTTTGAGGTTAAAGATTACTTCTTTAAAATACCTATTTTTCTTATTTATTTTAATAAATTTTTGCACAGGTTTCCGCTCTCCTTTGCTGGCTAAATCTATAATCTTTAACCTTGCTAATCCGTAGAGTTCATTAATATTTGAATTGGCAACACTTCTAATAACTTTTTTGACTTCCTTATCTTCTTTGCTTACTAAAAAATAATAAGGTAATGCTGCACAGAAGCCATCGCTTTCATTAACTTTTGTTCCACCAGTATTTTTTTTATTAGATTTAATATTTTGAATGGTTTCAATAAAATTTTGATGTATCCATGGACCCTGCAAAGGCTTTTTCCATTTTTTAATCTTCTTATATTTTTTTCTTTCTTTTAAGCTCTTCCAATAATTGGAGCCAGGTCCAAAGTGTTTGACTATATTTTTCTTAAAGTTATTAAGAATATCTGATTTTTTCTTTGAAGTTATTATGGTCTGAAACATAACTTGACCGATATCGTTGTAACCACTCACTTTTCCTGTTTCTATTGAATAAAAGGGACTTTTGTTTTTTTTAAAAAAGGCTAGATCTTTATTGCCTTTAATATAGTTTTTTAATTTCTTAGGATCATAAACCCAATGAAGAGGTCTTGCTGCAGCATCAGCTACGGTAGCACCTAAAAATATTTTTAGATCATCCATTTGTTATAGACCTGCTATTAGCTAAAGATCCACAAGAACCATTAATATCTCTCCCTTTACTTTTACGCAGTAAAGCCAGAAAACCATTATCCTGAATTAATTTTGAAAATTTTTCAATTTTATCTTTAGATGCTGCTTTGAACTCTTTATTAGCTAGTGGATTAAATTCTATTAAATTTAATTTAGATGGTACTTGTTTCATAATTTTAATTAATTCCTTTGCGTGAAGTTCGCTCAAATTATCCTCGAGAGCGATATACTCAATAAAAATAGGTAATTTTGTTTTCTGATAATAGGTTTTAAAAAGAGGAATTAGTGATTTGATTGGATGTTTTTTTGAAACTGGCATAATCTCAGCACGTTGTTTTTCAAGCGATGAATGGAGAGACCAAGCAATATATGTATTTATATTTTCAGCAGCCCATTCAATAGCACTTTTATTATCTTTCTTAGAATTCAAACCTACCGTTGAAACTGTAATTCTGGTACGGCCAAAATCTAACGCGTTTTTGTGCTTCATGATGTCGATAGCAATTTTTGTGGATGATAAATTAAAGAAGGCGCTGCCCTGCCCCATAACTACGACGCCTTTGATAAATTTAGAAGAATTGAAATCATTTAAATATTCTTTGCATAATACTATTTGAGAAACTATCTCTCCCGGAGACAAATTGCGAAAATATCTTTTAGGTATTTGTCCAGTAGCACAAAAATTGCAGCTTAACGCACAGGCTACACTCACTGAAACACAAATGGTATATCTATTTTTGAGACGGTCTGGGATTAAAACAGTTTCAACATTTCTTTTGTCTTTAAGCGACAAAAGAAACTTAATAGTGCCATCGGTGCTCTTCTGTATTTCGACAGCCTTAGGCTTTTCCAAACTTATGAGATTTTTAATTTTCTCTCTTAATTCTAAACTGAAAGTTGTGAGTTCATCAAAGTTTTTAATGTTTTGCTTGTATACTGCGCTCAGTATTTGTTGAGCTCTCATCTTTGACTGACTTTCTTTAACATTGGCTTTATCAATTAAAAAATTTTTTAATGAATCGAAGTTCAGATCATAGATGTTTTGTGTTTCCATTAATTTATAATAAAGACTTGGGCGAGCTTTTTAAAGCCCGCCCTATAGAAATTTAAAGCTTTTTAGCCTCGGTTTTTTTGTGACCAAGTATTTTTCCTTGATTCCGACCGCTAGTGAGTTTTATTCCAAAAGTTCCGTTTTTACCGGACTCAACAGCTTTTTTGGCTTTAGATAACTGCATTGAAAGTTTTGTCTCAGCATTTTTTACCGCAGACTCTTTATACAGTTTGCTAAATCTATCAGTCATAGCAACTCCTTTGTTTCTGCGATCTTTATAATCCCCATAGGATTCAGCATGATCTATGCTGTCTTAAAGATGAATTTATCATCTTTTTCCATGTGATATGGAATTATTTCAACATTAATGTAATAATAGTATTTGTCAATGGATAATAAACTTTTAGGGGTCATACTTATTGGCTTAGGACTATTTTTTCTAATACTTGACCAAGAATATTCTTGGATTTTTTCTGCATTGGCGCTCGGAATAGGCTGTGGTCTAGTGATTAGAAAGCCTGAAAAAGATAATGTAGAAAAATAAAATGTCTAAAAAAATTTTTATAATATTTGGAAACCATAAATATAAATCGGGTACTAGTTTTAATGTTGCAGTCCGTGAGGAATTTATCAAAACTGCCAAAGAACTGGGACATAAAATTGATTTAATTAATATTTATGAGGAAAAACAAATTAAATTTTGGGATGGAAGCCCTGCGGATGAGTATGAACAAATCGTTAATTATAGAAAAAGAATAGAAGATTCCGATATAATTTTTATTATGTCACCTTGTCATAATTTTTCTGTTAATTCTGCTACTGCTAATATAATTTCTTGGATATTTTCACCACCTTGGGCCTTTAGTTATCGTAAAATAATTGGTTCGTGGGGCACTCCGATTGCCAATAAAATCAAAAACAAAAAAGTTGTCATAGGTTTAACGTACGGTTCTCCTTCACCAATCATCACTTTTGCAGTTCATCAAATACCAAGAAGAGTTCAAAAAATGGTTTTTAAACATTTGTGCGGTGCTCAGGTGGAATATTTAAGAATGTATGAAGTGTTACCTAACATGCCTAAAAAAATTTTTGACAAACATATGGCTAGTGTTAGAAATTTAGTAAAAAAATTATGAAAACTATAAATGAGTAAGCGTTACTCCGGGAAGTCAGCCAAGGATAGAAGTTTTAGAAAAAAAGCTAAACTTAGTCTTAAAGAGAAAAGGAAACTGAAGAGAGAAAAGAAAAAAAATAATGTGTGGTAGATATAACGTTCAGAAAAAAACTTTACTTCTAGCTAATGGTTTAGTTAAGAAAAATATTAACGTAGATCTTGAACAAGATAATTTTAATTGTCACCCTGGTGGAAAATATCCTGTTATCAAACAAGCAACTAATGGTAAATACCTTGAAATGACTATCTTTGGAATTTTACCATCTTGGGCAAAACCAGATTTTAGAAGATTACATAACGCAAGATTAGAAGGTATAGAAACAAAAGTCAGTTTTAAAAAACTAATAATAAATTCAAGAGCAGTAATTCCAATATCTGGGTTTTACGAATGGAAAAAAGAAGATGAAAAAAAGGTTCCTTATTATTTCACAAGAGAAGACGGGCAAGAAATTTTTGCATGTGGAATACACAGCAAAGGGGAATTTACAATCCTAACAAAATCAGCAGAGACCGAGAATGCAATCATACATCATAGACAGCCTGTAATAATTTCAAAATCTCAAATTAATAATTATTTTAATCTAAATAACAATGCTGTTGAGTTTTTAAATTCTATTAAAGCGCCTAAATTAAAATTTCATCAAATAACAACTGATGTAAATAATCCATCTAAGAACGATGCAACACTAATCAACCCTGTAAATTAATGAAATTATCAATCACCCCAGGAAATAATAACGTAGGAGCTTATATAAATAATATTGACCTCAATAACATCGATGCTGAAACAACTAATCAGATTAAAGAAACTTTAAATCAATATGGCGTCATTTATTTAAAAAAACAAAATATTAATTCTGAAACATATCAAAATTTTGCAAAATCATTTGGAGAACTAGTTGCTTATCCTAGACTAAAAGGTATTGAGAATTATCCGTTTATAAATGCAATAGTGAGAAAGCCCGATGATAAAAATTTAACTTTTGGAGGAAGTTTTTTTCACAATGACAACCCATACTCAGGCAAAGACCGACCAAGATATACAACACTCCACGGAATAGAAATACCCGCTGGTCAGGGCAATACAATCTTTTCATCGGGATTTAATGCTTATGAAAAATTACCAAAAGATATTAAAGAAAAGATTAAAAATGCTACCGGAGTTTTTTCTTCTGAAGGACCCATCGCTATCACGCGTGTTGAGAGAGAGAAGGAAATGGGAATTAAATCAGCGGCTAAGATGGAAGCTGAACAACCTATCGTTCAAGACGTAAATGGCAAAAAATCTTTATATTTAAGCCCTGGTCATCTTATGAAAATAAAAAACGTAGCAGATGATAAAAGTGATGAATTAAAAAAATTTCTTATAGATCATGTAAATAAAAAAGAATTTATATTTTCCTATGAGTGGAGTAAAGGAGATGTAATTCTTTGGGATAATTTATCAGTTATGCATAAAGCAAGTGAAATTAAAAACTGCAGTCGTATTATGCACAGAATAACCATCAAATAATTTTTTAAATTAGTATAGTGAGGTGACCCATTTTTCTTCCTTCTCTAGGTTCCTTCTTTAAATAATCATAAAAAAATTCATTTTTTTTAAAAGTCTTTTTTCTATATTCAAGAATTTCAGAACCCAAAATATTATACATTTCTGAATTTGATATTTTTTTGTTTTCAACAAAGTCTAAACCCAAGACAGATTTTATATGACCTTCGAACTGGCTAATATTGTGGGAATTAACAGTATTCCAAAATGAATTATGTGGGCGGCAGGATTTTTCATTAAACAATAATTCATTTTTTTTTGTGATTAAAAATTCTACACAAATTGTTCCAACGTAATCTAAATTTTCACAAATTTTTTTTGTTATATCTTGTGATTGTTTGTATAATTCTTGATTGATGTTAGCTGGCATTTTTGAATATTTTAGTATTCCATTTTCATGAACGTTTTCTGATGGTTCATATATAGTAATTTTTTTATCCTGGTATCGTGTAGCGGCAACTGAAATTTCTTGTTTTAAATCCACAAATTTCTCAAGAATGTAGTCTTTTTTAAAATCAATCTTTTCGTCAATATCTTCAATAGAGTTAATTTTATATTGCCCTTTGCCATCGTAACCCATAGTACATGTTTTAAGAATTCCGGGTAATAAATCGTGATTGCTCTTTAATTCATTCAAAGAATTAATTTGCTTCCATTCAGTAGTTCTTATGCCTAATCTATTCGCAAATGATTTTTCTAATACTCTATTTTGAGCTATGCGAAGGCAGTTAGGGCTTGGAAAAACTTTTTTTGATTGATTAATTTTGTTGAGTACTTCTACAGGCAAATTTTCAAACTCATAAGTGCATATATCAATTTTTTTAATAAAATTTTCTATATTAGAAACATTATTATAGTCTGAGAATATATATTCATCACAAAAGTTTTGTGCAGGACCTTCTCTGTCATCTGACAAAACTACAACTTTTTTTATTCCAATTCTTTTGGCTGATTTTACAAGCTCAGTACCTAATTGACCGCTACCAAGAATTCCAAGCGTTATTTCTTTTAACATTTATTTGAGTTTTCTTTTTACTGATTTAGTTTGTTTAGATTTCCAGCGCAGCACGTTAGCCTTGATTTTAGGATCGAAAGTTCCAATTATTTCTGCGGCAAATAAAGCTGCATTAACGGCTCCTGCTTTTCCGATTGGCATAGTTGCTAATGGAGCACCGCTCGGGCAGCAAGCCATGGATAAAATCGAATCTAACCCATGTAGGTTTTTTGTTTGAATCGGGACCCCAATACAAGGTAGTTGAGAAATCGCCGCCGTTACTGAAGGAAGCGAAGCGCTTCCTCCCGCTGCACAGATTATGCAAGTATACCCTCTTAGGTGGGCATTTTCTGCCCACTCAAACATTCTCTTTGGGGTCCTGTGTGCAGAGACGATTCTAGTGTCAAATTTGATTTTAAGTTTTTTTAATATTTTTTCAGCCTCAACCATGCATGAGTAGTCGTTCTTTGAGCCTAAAATAATGCTTACTTTTGGTTGAATTTTTTTTGATTTCTTTTGTTTCACAAACCAATTTAATCAATTTTATATTTAAAAACAATAGAGTTTTAATTTCTTTTTTTTGACTAATTTATGCCTATCAAAACCCAAATTTTTTTACCATCTTTAAGTTATGAAAACATTATCTATTTTATCTTTGTTGTTTTTGTTAACAAACTGTTCGAATTCACTTCAATCAGTGAAATTCGGAGAACGTTGTACAGCTGCTGATGAAAAACAGCTTCAAGAAAAATCTTTTATATGGTTCGTGAGTAAATCTGCCGCAAAGGATTTTAATAACAGAATCAATAAAGCAAACTGTATTGGTAGCTAAATAAATATTTAAATTTTGATATTTATGTTAATAAGGGGTTTATGTATAGACCCCTTATTATTTTTTGTATAATCTTCTTTTTTTTTAACCCAAATTTAACATCTATGGAAAAAAAACCTTACCATCATGTTTATGAAAATGGAAAGTTTAAAGAGTTTAGAAACCTTCCTGCTGATGTTCCACAATGGGGAAAAAGAAAGTGGCCTTATTTTAAATGGACAAAATTAAAAAAAGAAATTGATACTTTTGTGCCTGACGAATTTCTGCTTTCAAAAGATGAAATTCAAGAAAATATTAAAAAGTTTGATAAAACGTCATCAATTCAATGGTTAGGGCATAATGGTTGGTTATTTAGAAATCTAAAGGGAAAAACTGTTTTATTTGATCCTGTTCTTGGTGACACTATCGGCCCGATGAGTATATTTGGGAGTAATCGTTTCACACCTATTCCATTAAACGTAGATGAGTTACCAAAAATAGATATATTAATTATTTCCCATCATCATTTTGACCATCGTGACTATTTTACTTTAAAAAATATAAAGAATAAAAAAGATATTGAGGTTTTTGCTCCTTTAAGATCAAAAAGTTTTTATAAGTCTCTAGGTTACGAAAAAATACATGAATTGGATTGGAATGAGTCTAAAACTATAGGTGATTTAAAGTTTACAGCAAAAACGAGTTATCATTGGTCCAAGACTGGATTATTTGATCGAAATAAAACATTATGGTCATCATATCTAATTGAATGGGATGGTAATAAAGCATGGTTAGGTGGGGATAGCGGTTATATAAAAAAAATATTTGATAATGTTGGAAATAAAATAGGCGGTGTTTCTTTTGCTATACTTGGAATAGCTGCATACGATTTTAAAAAACTAGGATTTAACGAAACCTATATGCACACTTCACCTAGTCAAGCATTAGAAATGGGCAAAAGTTTAAAAGCAAAAAAAATAATCGGATCTCATTTTTTAACTTTTGTACTTTCTCTAGAAAAAGTTTTAGATCCACCAAGACTTCTAAAAGAAAATGCTGAAAAATATGGTTATAAAAAAGACGATGCTGTAATTTTCAAAATTGGTGAAGTAAAAGATCTAAAAGAATTGATTAACTAGCTTTTCTTTTTAAGCGCTCACGCGAAATCAGTTGCGTCAGGGAGTCTACCATTAGTTCTTGAGCCTCAAATATCTGCGATCGTTTAAATTCTTTTGAAAAATTTTTTTCAGGATTAGACTTATCTTCAATTATTATATTTCCGTCTGCTGACTTTGAGTCAAGATAAATTAATATCAACCATTCTTCATCCGGCATATCATCAAATTTAATTAATACTTCACCTCGCTCCATCATAAAATCTTTACATCGGAACAAAGAGAGATGTCTTCCTAAAAACCGACGATTAATTTGGTAACAGAGGCTATTTGCTGAGCGGTAGTACGAATACAAGCTATCCTCTATTTTTTTCCTTTCTAAATAATAATTTTTTTCTTTTTCGAGAAGTGCTGTTCTATCATCACCTTCCGCAATCTCTATACCAAGTTGTTCAACACGCTCTCGAATCTTTTGATCCCTGAGCTCCTGGTAACGCTTTTTAATTTCTGTGATTCTTTCTTCTACTTCTTTATAATTTTCTCTTTGCTCATTAAGAACATATTTAGTTAATGTTTTAATTTCGTTGGCTTCTCTCTGACGGAATTTTTCAATTTTTTTCTCAAGTTTTATTTGCTCTAAGAACTTTCTTTGTCTTTCAGCATGTTCTTTACGGATTTCCGCTTGTTCTTGGCGTAAAAAATTCTGCAAAAACTGCTTCCTATCTTTTTCTATTTTTATTTCATCTTTGTATTCTTGCTGTCTAGCTTTAAGCATCATTTCTTGCTCAAGTTTAATCCTTTTTTCAGTTTCAAGTTTTTCACGCTCCATTTCTTTTATTTTCATTTTTTTTAATCTTTCTCTTTCAATTTGAATTGCTTTACGAAGAGATAAGATTTTGTTTGAGGCTCCTTGGAAAAAACTTTGCAATCTTTGATCGAGGTTTAATCTAAATCTAAATAAAGATTTAAACTTTTCACCTGCCCTTATAAATTTAATAGCTAAATTAATTGAACGGCTTTTAACTTTTTGTCTTTTATTCTTTTTTTGATATTTCTTCTTTTTTCGTGTTTTTTTCGATCTTTTAGATTTAACTTTTTTTTTAGTTACTTTTCTAACAAATTTTCCAATTTTTCGTTTTTTTCTTTTAAACTTAAATTTTTGTTTTTTTGATCTTTTTCTTTTCTTTTTTGGCACTATTACTAACTAGCAGAGTCTTGAGCTTTATTGAACAAATATTCTTTTGTAATCGGTACTGTGTCTATTTTTTTTGTTAATGTTAGTTGAAACACTTGCAAATCCTGTAAAAAGGCCTGTGCACATCCCCACAAATAAATTCTATAAATTCTGGTAAATTTTTCGCCCATAAGTTTAGTTATTTCCTTCTTTTTTTTCATAAAATTTTTGTGCCATTCTATTAAGGTGTAAAAATAGTGTTTACGCCATACATCAACATCAGCAAGTATTAGGCCACTTTTTTCTATTGCTGGAATTACTTGACTCAATGACGGACAAAAACCATTAGGAAATATATATTTTTGTATGAAATCATTTTCAGGTCTTGGTTTTGTATTTGAGCCTATGTAATGAATAACAGCTATTCCATTTTCAGTTAAAAGATCATAAATTTTTTTGAAATATTTTTCGTAACCGTTGTTGTGGCGAATTTGATGTTCCATTTGTCCTATGGATATAATTTTACTATAAGTTCTATCTTTAATATCTTTAAAATCTTTAATTTCGAATTTTATATCTGCATTTCCTAAATTAAGCTCTTTTTGCTTTTCTTTTGCAACTTTTGTTTGTTCTTCACTTAAAGATATCCCATGCATGGGAATATTATGTTGTTCAGCGCACTTTAAAATAAAATGTCCATTTCCTGCTCCAATGTCTAATAAATTATCAGAATTATTTAATCTAAGTTTCTTTTTTAAAAAATCTACTTTTGCGCTTTGAGCTTCATCTAACGTTTGGTGCTCGGGACCACCTTTGTTATAAAAAGCGCAACTATACATCATTGATGAGCCCAGCATATACTTATAGACCTGACTTGGGATATCGTAATGGAACGAGATAAAGTCTTTGTTTCTTTTTCTAGAACTTTTTAATAACAATTGTCTGAATATACTTTTGGCTTTTGAAGTAAAATTGTTAAGGAAGTTAATATTTCCTCTACCTTTGTTTTCAATACAAATACTTAAAAATTCTTCAATGCCATTCTCTGCATTGAATGTTATATCTTCAGAGATTATATATTCTGGAATCCATCTTTCTGAGTGTAACATACATTTAATTTCTGAAACTTTTTTTGAAATTTTTACTTCTAATGGTTTATCTTTTTTTGGCTCACCAATTATAAATTTCTGACCTGCAGGTGAAATCAAAATAAACCCATCTTTTTTAATTATTTTCGATAAGAATTTTGGTAAAAGATACATTAGGCAGCTTTTCCTTTTCTAGGCATGAAATCTAATTTTTTTAATTTAGTTAGCAACTCTTGCTTTTTTTCTTCTGAGAGTAATACAAGTGGTGGTAATAAATTTTTGAAATTTGGATCTTCCACTGAAAAGTAACTATGTAAAGCTGAAATAAGGTTATATTCATTAAACGTATTTCTAATATCAATTAACTTTTGATTCTGTGTTTGTTTCTGTTTTTTTTCAAAATCATCGAATACTTTTCTAGCTAAAGAATGGGTAACTTGAGTGATAGCACTTATTGTCCCTGCTCCACCGAGCTCTAAATTTTTTAATAGTTTAGCTTCTGAGCCGATAAAAATGTCGAAATTTGGAATCTTTAAATTTTCAAAAAGATTTTCGCTGCTATCTTTCACACCACGAATTTGTTTTGGAAAATCAGAAACCAATTTTTTTACAAATTCTGGTTTAAATAAAAAAGAAAACAACTTTTCAAAATTATATAAAATTATTTTAACTTGTGGAATTTGTGAAATTATTTCTTTATAGAAGTTATATGCTCCGACTTCAGTATTATTTTTAAAATAAGCGGGAACCCCTACAAGGTAACAATCATTAAACCCGAATTCCATACCATATTTAATTAAGTCTATCGTTTCCTCTAAAGAATTAGTCCCATTCCCAAATAGAAATTGTTTTTTTAATTTATGGCTTGCAGCTTTCGAAATTAACTCTTTTTTTGAGCGAAGCGAAATTAGCTGACTCTGTGACGTAGACCCAAAAAATATTACTCCATGCAGTCCATTTTTAATTGATGTTTCAGCATGTTTTATTGTAGCGTCAACATTTAATGAATAATCATCGCTTATTACGCTACACGTAGCGCTATATATGCCCCTCATCATAATCTTACCTAATTTATTCTATCTAAGTTATATAGTTAGAATCAAGCATGAAAATTCTTTGTATTAACAGCAGAAAAGGTATGGGTGATCAAGTCATATTACATCCGTACGTCGTTGCTATCTCGCAGAAATTTCAAAACCCTGTTTCTTTATTAGCTAAAGAAAATTCTCGAGCAAAAGATCTTTTTGCAGATGATAATCATATAGATGAGATAATTACGCTAGAAAAAGAAATGGATGGTATAGGTGGAATTTTTAAATTAACAAGTGAATTGAAAAAAAGAAATTTTGATAAAGTTTTTATTTTTAATTCATCATTAAGATATAATTTGGTTGCTAAACTGGCTGGAATTAAATCAATTCATCAATATCCTTTTAATTTTGGAAAAAAAGATAACATGATAATTAGTGCAAAAATTTTTACTGAAAATGTAACAAATAAAGTTGTATCAACAGAACCTAATTTAATTATTAAGAAAACTGAAAATAACTTTGATAAAAATTTTCGACACATAGTTTTAGGAATTGCGGCTAGTGGGAAAAGTAAAATTTATAATATTGATAACTATATTAGATTGGGACAAGAGTTATCCAAAAAGATGAAGTGTAAGTTTTATTTAGCTGCTGGACCAAATGATGGTGAATTAATAAAAAAGTTTAAAGAGTCGAATATTGGAAAAAATTCAGTTTCATTTGAGAAGTTGAGTATAAAAGAAACACTTCCAATTATAAAAAATTGTGATTGTTATATTGGTAATGACACAGGTTTTGCTCACATATCAGTAGCTCTTAAAATTAAATCTTTAGTTATTTTCGTGGATACGCCAATTTTTGTTTATGGATCCTACGCTCCGGCCTATATGTCTACTGTAGAACCAGAAGGAGTTAAGAAAGGAACTACACAACATAATACACTTGGAAAGGACAAGATATCATTTAGTGAGGTTTACAAAAAATCAATTGAAATGCTTAGCTAAAATCAGTTTTGATTATTTTATCGACTGCTGAATTTACGAGCTTGGATAATTCTTCAGTTCTGACCTCAATATTTTTATCTGGATGAATTTTTTTCTGTAATTCTTTCGCTACCTTTAAAACATCTTCTTTAGAGCAGCCTTTCTTTAAGCCCAATAATTTATAAGCTTCTTCTGTGCTTAAACTTGAAGTTCCCTGACTTTGACCAAATTTACTTTGAGAGAATCTTCCAGAATTTTTCATAAATTGAATAAGTCTATATAGGTTATAGAATTGCAACAGTGTAAAACCCTTTATCTTAAGTCCTGAGAGAACTATTAAAAGAAATGGTAAACTAAATATCCATTTTCCAGCAATAGTAAAAAGAGCTGTAAGTATTAAAGATAAATAAACAGCAAATTTTTTCATAGTTGTGACAATTTTTTTTGAGCTTACTCGAGCCAAATAATTTAAAATTATGTAAAAGACGATAAAAATGATAATAGCTAAAAAGATATAATTCATATATTTAACTTTTATGAAAACACCTTACCTTAGAAGACAAGAGGAAGTAAAGACTGCACATGGTTACACTTGGTCTGATTATTATTCATGGATTCATCAGACTAATTGTCTAGAAATCCTACAAGATAAGAGCAAACTTAATCCTGAAGTAAGAAAATATTTAGAAGAAGAGAACGCTTATACAGAAAAAAATATGAGCGACACTAAAGATTTACAAAAAAAATTATTTAAGGAGATTGAGGGAAGAATAAAACTAGAGGATGAAAGTTTAAAATATAAAGACCGAAGATATGAATATTGGTCCAAAACTACAAAAGAAGGAAACTATACAAAATACCTTAGAAAAAAAATTGGAGAAGACAAAATTGAGATGTACTGGGACGGAGATGAAGAAGCTAAAGGTAAAAAGTTTTTCAGTGCTGGTGATATTGCTATTTCGAATAATGACGAAATACTAGCTTTCTCGGTTGATGATAAGGGAAGCGAATACTTCACCATATATGTAAGAAATATTAATGATGGAAAGATCATTGAAGAACCTATTTTAGAAACTGCCGGTGGAATAACATGGGCTTATGATGATAAGTCTTTCTTTTATAACAAGCTTGATAAACTTCACCGGCCAAGGCAAATATTTCAACATGTTTTAGGAACTTCCCCAAAAGATGACAAATTAATTTATAACGAGGCCGATGAGCGGTTTACAGCATCACTCTATTTAACATCTGATGAAAATTATTACATGATTTCAGCTTCGGAACATACCACTTCTGAAATCTACTATATTCATAAAGATGATAAAAATTTAGAGCCAAAATTGTTTATTAAACGTGAAGATGGTGTTCAATATTCAATAAACAGTTGGGCAGGATATTTTTGGATGAACACGAATAAAGATGCTGAAGATTTCAAAGTAGCTAGATGCTCACATGAAAATGTAAATCAGTGGAAAGATTTTGTTCCTGCAAAATCAGGAACTTTAATAGGCGGACTTACGTTTTTAAAAGACTGGATAGTTCGATCAGAAACGTCCAATGCTTTATCAAAGATTTATGTAAGAGATATTAAAACTAATAAAGAGGAAGAACTTATTGTTACAGAGGAAAAAGTCATTAGTCCTGGTATTAGTTTGATGCAAAAAAACAAAGATACAGACTGGATAAGAATTGGTTATGAGTCTCCTAAAACACCTTCAAGAGTATTTGAGTATAATATAAAGACTAAAGAAAAAAAATTAGTTAAAGAACAAATTGTTCCCTCGGGACATAATAGAGATGATTATATTGTTGAAAGAATTGATGTAGAAGGTCATGATGGTTACTTAATTCCCATCACAGTTACAAGACATAAAAAAACAAAATTAGATGGGTCTGCTCACGTACTTCAGTATGGATATGGAAGCTATGGTTTGTCTAGCGGAATTGGTTTTTCATCATCAAGACTAAGTCTTATTAATCGAGATATAATCTGGGTAACTTGTCACATTCGTGGTGGTCTTGAAAAAGGAATGGCTCATTGGAAAGGTGGAAAAATGTTTAATAAAAAAAATACTTTTTCTGATTTTATAAGTTGCAGCAAATATTTAATTGAAAAAAAATATACCAGTAAAAAAAAAATAATTGCACTTGGCGGTTCTGCAGGCGGACTTTTAGTCAGCAATGTTGTAAATCAAATTCCAAATCTTCTTTTAGGTGTAATTATGGCTGTACCGTTTGTAGACAACCTAACAACAAATATGGATCACTCTCTTCCACTTTCAAAGGGCGAGCTTAGGGAATTTTTAGATGCAAAAAATAATAAAAAACATTTCGAATATATTAGATCTTATGCTCCATATGATAATTTAGAAAAAAAAGACTATCCTCATATTTTAATAACAACATCTCTTTCAGATTCTCGTGTCTTATTTGATGAACCAACAAAATATTGTGCAAAGCTAAGATATTTAAAAACTGATAATAATTTACTATTTTTAAAGTGTGAGATGGACGCAGGCCACTCAGGAAAAAGTGGAAGAACCTCAGCAATTGAAGAAGTAGCTTTTGATTATGCTTTCGCTTTAAAAATTTCTGGAAAATTAAATACTCCTCTTGAAAATTAAAAATTAGTTCCTAAATATAAATTGTCGGTTGCCAAATGGGACTGACATTAAACCTTGCTAACAATAGGAGGATATTATGACGAGTAAGGATCTATCGATCTTTAATTCACTTAGACCTTTTAGCATCGGCTTCGATGACATGTTTGATCAATTCGAGTCTATGTTAGGGAATGGCAATCTTGGTGTGCAAACCAATTATCCGCCATACAACATTCGAAAAGCAGGCAAAGATAAGTATGCT
>CETH01181694.1_pt1 | contig 26709 bp, 25 predicted proteins | sample 361461 | NCBI WGS metagenome assembly CETH01 (sample SAMEA2622695, study PRJEB7988) | marine metagenome | isolation source: saline water (ENVO:00002010), including
CCTACCAGGCATGCTAATTCAGGGCTATGTAATAAAGCTCCAAAAGGTCCCACAATACGCCCTCGTGTTCCAATAATATTCTCATATGCACTAAGGGATTCACCTTCTAATCCTTCTTTTTCAAAGATACCATCTATTCTCATAATACTTCCTCCGTTCAAATATTATTAAAAAAATTAGATACTAATTCATTAAATTCTCTAGGTTTCTCCTGTGGGATAAAATGTCCGACCCCACTAATAACTGAATGTTCGAAAGATATAACCGAATTCTTTATACTTTGTAAGGCTATAGAATTATCAGGAAATCTTTGTTTGTTTTCTGAAGTAATAAGCAAAGTTGGGCACTTAATATTTTTAAGCTCATCGAACATATATGTTGGTGTGTTTTCTTCATAAAATATTGCTTCTGTTTCAGGAGTACATTTCAAGCTATAAATTCCATTCGGCTTTTTATAAGTACCTCCGGTAATATAAGACCATAAAATTTCTGAATCCCAATTTTTAAAAGTTTCTGCCTTACTATAACTCTTAAACACAGATTCTAGATCATCAAATTCAGTTCTTCGTTTTCTGGTTATATCTGCAAGAGTCAAAGTGTTTGGCGTTTTTTTAGGGATAATTCTGCCCAAACTCAACGTAGGTTCTATTAACACTAAACCTGCTAACCTTTCAGCTATCAATGATCCTCCAAGAGATGCAACACCTCCTCCTCTTGAATGGCCTACAAGGTAAATTTCTTTTAGATTTAATGCTTTAATAAATTCTGGAAAATCGGCAACAATTTCAGGCCAAGTATAATGACCAGGTGTTTTTTCAGAGTCTCCATGACCACGTAAATCTAAGGCAATTACACGATAATTATCAGATAAGTATTTAGCAGTCATATCCCACACAGAGGAACAAAGCCCCGATCCGTGTACTAATATAATTGTTTTGGATCCAGATCCCCATTCTAAATAATGAATTGTTGTATCTTTTGCATGTATATAATTACTCGTAGGTTCGATCATTAGTATTGCCTATCAGGGTCTACGACATTAATTAATGGTTCCCCATTTATTAATAAATCAAGATTCTTTTCAAACAATTCTGTAGCCCTAGACTGTTGACTTGTAGATCGTCCTGCCCTATGAGATGTTGCAATAAGATTAGGTTGTACCCATAATTCACTTTCTTGTTCGAGGGGCTCATTTGTAAAAACATCAAGGCCAGCTCCAGCAATCCATTCTTCTTTCAAAGCTTTTACAAGTGCCTTTTCATCAACAACTTCACCTCGAGAAACATTGATTAAATATGAATCAGGTTTCATTTTTTTTAATTTTCCCTCATTCATGATACCTCTGGTCTCATCAGATAAAGGACAACTCAGAACAAGATAGTCACTTTGTGAAATTAAATCATCAAATTCTTTTGTTGGAAGAAGTTCATCAACGTTATCCATTTGATGATCTGAAGGATTAATATTTCGCTTTGTTGCAATGACTTTCATATCAAATGACTTTGCCATCCTCGCAACATGTTTACCAATAGCTCCAAGTCCAAATATTCCAACAGTTTTGCCATTAATCTCATCTGTAGCAGGTGCAGGCCTCCAAATACGATTTCGTGCATTTTCAGAAAAGGTATTATACTTTTTTGCCAGCATTAATATAAACATCATTACATGTTCTGCAACTGGAATTGCATTTAATCCAGCTAAAGTTGTTATAGGTATTCCAGCATCTAGAACCCCAGATATTTTCATATGATCAACACCTGCACTCCATGCCTGAACCCATTTGAGATTTGGAGCCCAATCAATTGAACGATATGGCAAACCAACACAAACAATCACGTCAGCTTCTTCGAAAAAAGGTGCGAATTCTTGAGGTCCTATTTCAGCAACTTTGTCACCTAAGTGATAAAATTCTGCGAATTTCGACCATAATTCTCTAGGTAATTGTTTTGCCTGATTTATTTTTGGATCTGCATTTAATCTTTCAACGTATGTAGAACTCATGGGACTAGTAATTAAAATATTAGGTTTTAACACCTTGACCTCCTAGAAATTGGAATTGACATCTCGTAACAATTTAACATTGAGAAAATAAGAAATCAAACAATAATTCATACTGATTAAGACACTTTTTTTTATATAACTAATATACTAATGGTGTTACAATTTATCTTCGAATAATGAAAATAATTATATCTGGAGGTTATAAATGGCCAATGACAAAGTTCGAATTGGAATGGTAGGTGCTGGAGGAAATTTTGTATCCAGACACATCCCTGGTTTTAATCAAGTTAAAGAAGCAGAATTAGTAGGAGTTAGTAATCGAACTAGACAATCAAGTGAAAAAATAGCCAAAGAATTTGGCATACCTAATGTTTATGATTCATGGATAGATTTAGTTCAAGATGACGATATTGATGCAATTGCAATTGGCACATGGCCATATATGCATTGTCCAATCACACTTCTGGCTTTAGAAAATGGTAAACATGTCTTAACAGAAGCACGAATGGCATCAAACTCAACAGAAGCTCATACTATGCTTGAAGCATCTAAAGAAAATCCAGACTTAGTATGTCAAATAGTACCTGCTCCCTTCACACTTTCCATTGATAAAAAAATAAATGATCTTTTACTTAATGGATATGTTGGAGACATTGTATCTGTAGAACTAACTTCTAACCCTGGGGCTTTTGTAAATAAAGATCAACCATTCCAATGGAGACATAATATTAAATATAGTGGTAATAATATTATGATGATGGGTATTTGGTACGAAACTTTAATGAGATGGATCGGTCCTGCAAAGTCAGTAAGTGCTATGGGGCAAATCACTGTTCCGTACAAAAAAAATGATGATGGATTATATCAATCAGTAGAGATTCCAGATCATGTAGACATCACTTGCAAAATGACATGTGGTGCACAAGCAACGATTAAATTAAGCTCCGTTACAGGACTAAACCCCAAAAATGAAGTATGGATTTATGGTACAGAAGGAACAATAATAATCAATGGAACAACTTTAGAAATCCATGGAGGGAAAAAGGGAGATAAATCCATCTCAAAAATAGAGGTGGAAAAAGAATATATCGTCGATGGGTTAAAAGGACTCCCTGCAGGATGGAGAGTTGAAGAAGATTTCATAAATAGCATTGTTAAAGGGGCTCCAGTAATACATTCTCCATTTGATGTTGGTGTTCAATATATGGAATTCACAGATGCGGTTTCTATAAGTGCTCAAGAAGGGAAAGTTGTTCATCTCCCATTTAGAAATTAAATCAATTACTTTTCTGGTTTAGCAACTAATATCAATATCATTGATAATAAAGCTAAACCAGAAAATGTAAGAAATGCTGCTGAATAACTTTGAGTATTATCGTATATTGCAGCTGCAAATATAGGCCCCCCAACTGAAAATATACTATGTAAAGGAGACATAGCTCCTTGGATAGATCCAAAGTTTTTTCTGCCGAACAAATCGGCTCGAAGGGATTGTGGCAAAGAAGATAGCCCACCCCATACCACTGCATATGGAATCCAACAAAACATTAAATATGAAAAGCTATTCGCTTGTGACATAAAAAATAAGGATATTGTCATAACAAATAAAGAGCTTGCCATAATGTAACGTTTATTGATATTATCCCCAGCCCAACTTAAAAAAAGTCTCCCTGGGGCACTCAAAACTCCTTGTAATAAAAACAACATACTAGCTTGGGTTGCAGTTCCTCCTAAACTCACTACTAAAGGAAAAGAATTTATAGCAACGGCAGTTGTTATACCTATCCTAATACTCACAGAAAATGCAAAAGCCCAAAATGTTTTTAACCTTATTGCTTGCCTCATAGTAAACGATACTTCAGTATCATTTGAAGAATGAGATTCATTTTTTATCACTTCACCAGAATCTTCTCCATCAGGTAACATCCCATATTGCTCAGGTCTATGTCTCATCACAGAAGCTATAGGTATACCAACCACTAGTACAAGGAAACTCATCAATCTAAATGCGTTTCGCCATCCATAAGATTCAATAAACATGTTCACAAGAGGGACAATAATAGATGCCAGACTAGTTCCTAGCCATAAAATACCGAAAGCTCTGCCTCGTTTTTTTACCCACCAATTAGCAACTGATGTCGATATAGGATTACCTAATCCCAAACTACTTCCTAGAACAACTCCGAACAAAAAGCAAATAATAAACACTGTAATATTTTGAGCGAAACTAATAAGCAAAAAACCAAGACTCATTATCGGAATCCCAATAAACATCATTGTCCTGGGCCCAAATCTATCGACAAGATATCCTTCTAAAGGACCTATCAACGCTGTTTCAATTCTTGCAACCGACAAAACTGTAGCAACTACAGCTATACTTACATTAAAAGAATCTGAAACAGGGATAATAAAAGCATTTAATGCATGGAAATTAAATCCTACGCCTAGTGTCATTCCAACCAAACCGGCTAATATGATCCACCATCCGTAAAAGATATTATTAGGAAATTTATTCTGCCTTGTAGATCTATTTTCTAACATGCATTGCACCCTAGCATATAAATAAACTGATCTGATCTGGAAAGCTTATTCGATTGTATTTAAAAATAAAAGTAGTAAATACAGTTTATTATTTTAAGTTCATAAACATAAATAATAAATCTCGTCTAGAATCGATTGATATTATATTTGGTCTACAGTATATTAGTCTTTAATCTTAATGTGATAGAGCAAATTGGTTATTTCCAATTACGGAGGTAAGAGAATGGACTTTGAACTTCAATACACAAAAGAACAAGAAGAATTTAGGAAAGAAGTAAAAACATTTCTAGAAACTACTATTTCAAAAGATTTAAAACATCCCGTAGACCCAAAAGATCTAACATATGATCAATATATGATTAGACGTGCTGTAGGTAAAGCTTTAGGAGAAAAAGGTTGGCTTTGGCCTATGGCTCCAACCGAATATGGTGGCGGAGGATTAACTATAGATCATGCCATAATTATCGAAGAAGAAGTGGGTAAATATGGGCTCCCTATACCTCCCTATTATGATTCAGGAGGTAGGCTTGGAGGGCCATCTATTTTAGTATGGGGCACTGAGGAACAAAAACAAGAATTTCTCCCACCCATATTCAAAGGAGAGGTCAGAACATGGCAACTTCTCTCTGAACCTTCCGCAGGATCAGATTTAGCTGGAGTTCAAACCACAGCGATACTAGATGGTGACGACTATGTAATCAATGGTCAAAAGATATGGGTTGGAAGTAATCATGGAGCAGAACAATCATGGATGATATGTCTTACCGACCCTGAAGGTAAGCGCCATGAAAATCTATCTTGGTTTATCGTCCCAATGGACTTACCAGGAATCACTATTGTACCTATGGACTTACTTACTACCGGAGGAGAAGGTGGAGCAGGTACTGGTGAAAAAAATACTATATTTTTTGATAATGTAAGAATACCTGCAACAAACCTTATAGGCGGTCTAAATAACGGATGGAAAGTTGCAACTACCCATTTAGAACTTGAACATGGTGGTGGTGGCCAAATCCGAAAAAATGACCTCGTTGATAGAATTATTAATTACTGTAAAACTTCAGAAAGTCTTGGTGAACCATTAATAAAAAATCAAGATATACAAGATAATATTGTAGATATATTTATAGAATCTGAAATTACAAGATTATTTAATTTGCGGAATTACTGGCTTGCACATGCCAACAAACAACGAACCTATGAAGGTCCTCAAAGTTCCTTCTACAGAAAAACATCTGCTTTAAGAATTGCAGAAAAGATATTAGATATCCTAGGCCCGTATGCAATAACAAACGACGAAAAATGGGGATTGTATGATGGTGCAATAGAATTGCAACATCGTGGTGCAATAGTTGGATTACATCCAGGTGGTACTACAGATATACAAAGAGTCATAATGTCTAGAAGAATTGGTATAGGTCGTGAAATAAAAGAGCAAGCAGGAACATTATCCTAGGAGGATTCGAATGGATTTATCACTATCTCCCGATCAAGAATTAATAAAAAACACAGCAAGAGAATTTGTTAGTCAAGAATTTTCTAAAGAAACAATATTAGAATTAGATCTTACTGAATCAGGATTTAACAAAGATTTATGGGACAGTGTGTGTGAAATTGGATGGCTAGGAATTTTGGTTCCAGAAAAATATGGTGGATCAGAAAACTCTTTAACAGATGCAGCTGTTCTTTACGAAGAACTTGGGCGAGGACCAGTTCCTGGACCTTTTTTTTCATCTGGAATATTGTCGGTAAATATTCTTCTTCAAACTGCAAATGAAAAACAAAAGGCCGAAATTTTGCCCAAAATTGCATCTGGGGAATATATAGTCACACCAGCAATTACTGAACCAAGTTATGGATGGGATAAAAAATATATAAACCTTTCTATAGAAAATAATTCTTTGACTGGCACAAAGCTTTTTGTACAAGACGGATTAAGTGCAACCCATATCCTATGTGCTGTTAGATCTGAAAAAAATAAGGATTCTATATCAATTGTTTTTATTGATGCCAATTCTGAAGGTATTTCGAGAAAACAATTGGAAGGTTTCCTTAGTGCATCTTCAGAAATCTCTTTTAAATCTGTCAAAATTACAGACGATATGATTTTGGGAGATATTAATACTGACCAATGGGATAACTTATATTCAAGCATCTTAAATTCTTTACCAATATTATGTTCATACCAAGTTGGTGGTTCTCAAGCAGTATTCGATCTTTCAGTCGAATATAGCAGAACTAGAAAGCAATTTGGGCAATCTATTGGAAGGTTTCAAAGAGTACAAGACCATATAATAGAAATTGTAAATAATCTAGATGCTGCTAGGTGGACAACATATGAAGCACTATGGAAACTTGAATCAAATATGGATTCAAATACAAGTGTTCATCTTGCAAGCGCAGTTTCCAGTGAAGCCTACTTAAAAGCTTGTGATGGTGGACATACAGTACACGCTGGAATAGGATCATTACGTGAATACGGACTTACCTTACATACACAAATGTCCAGAACTCTCTACCATTTCCTAGGGGATCCTAAATTTCACAAACGCAAAATTGCAAAAAGCTTAAACGTTTAATTACATCTTTGAAATATATTTTCCTAGGAACGTAACAGTCCTTTCAAGGGACTCCTCACGATTATCTCCTACAGTAAGTATGGAAAATAAAAGCTCTGATATTCCTGTGTCAAACATTGCTTCGATTTTGGCAGAAGCTTCTTCTTCATTCCCAGAGATAACTAAGTCGTCTGCCATTCTATCACTCCAGACTTTAGTATGTTCAACCTCCTCATAGCCGCAATCCATCAACATTCTGTTATAAAACGGTAGTGTGGGATATATACCCATTTGAGATCTGAGAGCATCTCTAACCAATTCTTTTTCTTCTGATATACAAATTGGAGCATGAACAATTAAAGGAGGGACACTATCACGATTAGCTTGTAAAGCTCCATTTTCAATTGAAGGTATTGCTACATTTGTTATATGTGGCATTGGACAAACCCAAGTTATAATACCATCAGATACTCTTCCACATAATTCAAAAGCTTTTTGTCGTAGAGCTGAAGACATTATTGGCACATCTGCACTCAAACCATCTTGAGAGTGTGCTTGATAGTATTTCCCATTAAAATCAACACCGCTACCTTGAATAATATCTTTAAGAATTATTAGGTATTCTTCTAAATGTCCTAAAGGATCACGAAAATTAACACCAAACATTCCTTCCATATTGGGTTTATGACTTGGACCCATACCTAATCGAAATCGTGAAGGAGCTAGTTCTGATATAACTTTGACTTGTTGAAAAATAGAAATGGGATGTCTAGGCCATGTTGGTATTATTGAAGTTCCCATTAATATATTTTCTGTTTGAACAGCTGCAGCAGAAAAAACTGTCAAAGCGTCAGCTCTTGCACCACCAGTAGTAAGCCATGCAGCATCAACCCCAAAAGTTTCTAATTGTTTAATTCTTTGTAACACACCTTGTGCAGTAGATTCATTGACTGCAACACCAATACGATTATTAGAATTCATAAAATTTCCCCTGATTAAAAAGTAGCTAATCGTAATTGACTAGCATATATGCTTAAAGTATATTGAAGCCACTAAAGTAACGCAACAAAATTAATTATCTAGGAGATGAAAATGAAATGGTGTAGACTTGAAATAAATAATGAACCCTCATACGGTATAATTGAAAACAATAACATTACACCTGTATTAGGAACCCCTTTTACAAATTATGAAAAAACTTCTCAAAGTATCCCAATCACAGATGCAAAATTACTTGTACCTGTGATTCCGTCAACATTTTATGCAGCTGGAATAAATTATATGGGTCATGTAATCAAAATGGCTGAAATTACGGGCAGAGAAGGATCCCCACCTCCAGCAGCAGATATAGGATATAGAGCTAATAATGCTTTAATCGCCCATAACGAGACAATAGTTATTCCTAAAGATGCCACAGAAAAAGTTCAATATGAAGGAGAACTTGTTGTAGTTATAGGCAAAACTGCCAAAAACCTTACACCAACCAATCTTTGGGATTATATTTTGGGATATACAATTGGCAATGATGTAAGTGAAAGAACATGGCAAGGTAATGATAGAACCCTTTGGAGAGCAAAAAATACAGACACATTCAAGCCAATGGGACCTTGGATAGAAACTGATGTCAACCCAGAAGATATGACAACTACTGTAAAAGTAAACAATGAAATTCAAGATCAGTTTAAAACAAATAATATGATATTTGGAATTACAGAATATCTTTGTAATATGACAAAATACTTAACGTTACATCCGGGGGATGTTGTATGGATGGGAACTGATGATGTCCCTATAGATATCAAAGACGGCGATATAGTAGATATAGAAATAACTGGAATTGGTACTTTAAGTAATCCTGTGAAAAGATCAACAGAGTAAGGAATCATATGGAACTCGGAATTAAAAATAAAACAGCGCTTATCACTGGAGCTTCAAAAGGATTGGGGTTTTATATTGCCTCAGCCCTTGCGAAAGAAGGATGTAATATAGGAATATGTGCTAGAAATAAAGATGAAATAAAATCTGCAGAAAAAAAATTAACAAAGTTAGGCATAAAAGTATTAGGTATAGAAGCTGATGTTACGACTAACAAAGGTACCAATGAAGCATATAGCGCAACAGTCAACTCAATTGGCCCCATTGATATCCTTATCAATAATGTCGGAGGATCTACTGGAAGAACTTTTGATACAACTACAGACGAAGATTGGAAAAACACATTTGATCTAAATCTTCTATCAGGAGTACAACTAATCCGACTATGTTTACCAGATATGAAAAATAATTCTTGGGGGAGAATAATCAATATTTCTTCAATTTATGGACGTGAATATGGAGGTGGCTTAACATATATGGCCACAAAATCAGCTTTGATATCAATGTCAAAACATCTTGCTTTAGATTTAGCTGGGACAGGTATTACTGTGAACACAATCGCCCCTGGTTCAATTTATTTTGAGGGTGGACGATGGGAGCGATTTCAAAAAGAAAATACAAAAGAATTTGTTGAAGATTTTATTAAAAATAACCTCCCTATGGGAAAGTTTGGTTGGCCAGAACCCGTAGCAGATTTGGCAACATTCTTAGCATCTAATAATGCTGACCTAATTACTGGCACATCAATAAATGTAGATGGGGGACAATCTAAAAGTTTATTCTAAATATCAGAATAAACTAATCTTCTCAGTTCATTTCTTATATCATACGTATATGAGGGGATAAATTGAGTCATAAATATGCAAATTAAATCTATTTGAGGATCTATCCAAAAATATGTACTTGCAGCTCCACCCCATCCATATTGCCCTTTTGAACCTTCAGCACTGTCAGCAGTTTGAATAGAAAAACCCAAACCAAAACCTACATCTTCAAAACTGGATTCCGCCCAACGTATTCCTTGCATTGCAAAATTAGTTAAATCCTTATTATCAGGAATGTGATTTTTTGTCATCAATTCAATAGTTTCTGGACTTAAGATAAATGCGTCACCTAAAGAACCTTTATTCAGCAACATTCTAGAAAAATTCATATAATCATCCAAAGTAGATACTAATCCTCCTCCTCCAGATAAATAGCTTGGTTTAGTAGAATAGATACTAGCCATAGGATCATCAATCAATCGTAAACCATCATTTTCTGAAAAGTTTTGTTCCGAGGTATAATTAGAAGGGCCAGAAACATAATTTGCTGCAAATCTATCAATTTTTTCTTGTGGTACATAAAAGTCTGTATCCATCATCTGTAAGGGATTGAAAATATACTTCTTCAAATACTCATCAAAATCCATATCAGAGATAACTGAAATTAAGTAGCCTAAAACGTCAGTGGATAAAGAATAATTCCAAGCACTACCAGGTGAAAATAATAAAGGTAGATTTGATAATAGTTCAATAAGATCATCAAGAGTACCTGAGTTAGGATCTGCAAAATTGATGAGTGTTCGATAAGCTTGATCTACCTTGGTATCACTCATAAGACCATAGGTTAGACCTGATTGATGAGTAAGTAAATGTTTAATTGTCATTGGTTGAGAAGGAGGCACACCAAAAAAATTATTTAAATTTCCTGATTGATAGACAATTAGATCTTTCCAAGATGGTATAAATTTATGAACAGGATCGTCTAAAGAGACTAAACCTAGTTCAAAAAGTCTCATAAATGCAACAGATGTTACAGGTTTAGTCATAGAATATATTCGGAAAATTGTATCTCGTGAAACTGGTTTATTTCTCTCTATATCCATTAAGCCCAACAAGGAACCATCTATTATTTTACCATTATGATAATAGAGGGTAGCCCCACAAGAAAAACGTCCCGATTGTATATAATTTTCCTGAATGTGATTTTCGATATCAAGTAATTTTTTTTCAGTCAATTCAACATTCATACTAAAACATCATATCATAAAATCAATTTAAAATTGTTTTATCTTTAAGAAACTTTTTATCCAATTCTATTTGATTCTTTTTTGTTTCTTTCAGTAAAATACTTATAAACGCATCAATTTGTGATTTTAAAGACTGATTTTCAAGTATTTTTTGTTTTTCAATATTTGGTATTTCTAGAACAGTCATACCATAAGTAAATAATGGAGTGAGATCTAAAGGCACTTTTCTATCTGATATCCATTCTCCTCTCAAACCAGCCATACTATTGATATAATCAGTTAAATATTTCATAACTTGTCTTTTTTCATTTAAACTAAAATCTACTTCCGGATTAGGATTTTTGAGAATAGATACTTTAGCTTTGAGATATAAATCCTCGTAGATTAGATTCAGAATTTTGAATGTATTTATACCTTGAACTTTTATATCGTATCTACCATCAGGTAATTCGTAAATTTCTGAAAACTCCACATAAGTACCTACTTCAAAAGGAGTAGTCTCTGAATCTCCTACCTCTTCTCCATTTTTAATCAAACAAATTCCAAATCCGGTATTGTTTTTAACGCAATATTTCATCATTTGCCTATATCTTGACTCAAATATATGCAAGTTTATTTTACTACCTGGAAACACCACAAGATTAAGAGGGAAAATAGGTATTTCAATTTCTTCTTCCATTTTTTTCACTCTAATTAATATTATAAATATATGAAATGAATTTCTCTTAAGTGTATAATAGATATATTGAACCCTTTATCTACTTACTGTCAAATAATATAGAAACAGCAATATGAGTAATGCAGAATATGACTTCGGTCAAGTATCAAAATTAAGTGCTGAATCCATAGGAGAACCAGGTCAGCGAACCTTCCATGTAATAATCGAATCATCTAATCAAAGTTGTGCAATTATATGGTTAGAAAAAGAACAATTGTTCAATATGGCGGTCGCATTAAAACGCACTGTTTCTACTGTTGAAGTAGAATCCCCCAGTAATTCAATAAAACATTTTGAAGATCAACCCCCATCAAATATTACCTCTAACTTTCAAGTAGAATTTAAAGCAAGTGAACTTGAAGTGGGCTATGATAAAGATACAGATCTCTATTTCGTTTCCTTTTATGATATTAATGAATTTGATGCTGATGCCCCAAAAGTGAATTTCTATACTGAAGGAAATATAATCGATCGCCTTGCTGAAGAAAGTTTTGCTGTCTGTTCTGCAGGAAGACCATTATGCCCTCTATGCTTAATTCCAACAAAAGATAGTTCATGTATATGGGAAGAATGTTTTAGAAAAAATTAACATAAAGAAACGTCAATATCGTAATGAAAAATCCTATATTACCATTTGATGTAGTTTTAAGATTATTATCCTTCGGTGAAATAACAGAATGTACTTCAACTGAAACTGGGTCAAATTATACATTTTATTTGAAGTTATCAGATGAAAATGGAAATAGTTGCGAAGCTGTATACAAACCAATGTTAGGTGAAGTACCTTTATGGGATTTCGAACCTGAAACTTTGTATCTAAGAGAATATGCAAGCTATCTTGTCAGTGAATACCTAAATTGGAACCTAATACCTCCTACTACTATACGTGTAGGGCCTTTTGGGATTGGATCAGTACAGTATCGGGTTGATTATCTTAATGATGAGAATTTCTTTACCTTACGAGACGACTATCCAGATATTATGAAAAAGATTTGTTTATTCGATATCATAACGAATAATGCAGACCGAAAAGGAAGTCATTGTATTCAAGATAGCAATAATTCAATTTGGTCTATAGATCACGGGATATGTTTTAACGAAGAATATAAGCTTAGAACAGTAATTTGGGACTATATGCTTGAAATAATCCCTACAGAGCTTTTAAAAGATATAGAGGACCTAGATGACTCCTTCCATAATAAAAATGGGCTGAAGAGCATACTAAATACCTATTTATCTAAAAGTGAAGTAGATGCTTTTGAAATGAGACTAAAAAAAGTTTTAGAAGAAAAAGTTTATATTGAGCCTCAAGATGATCGAAGACCTTACCCTTGGCCATTACTATAATTACGTTAATCCTAATTTCCATCGAGTACGACGAATAAACATATCTAAAAAAGAACGTCTTTTAATATTCTTTGAAACATAGTCAATCAAATTAGATGGGCCAGCAAGTATTGAAAGATTCCAATTATATAAAGTGGGATACGTATCAAAATCAGAATTAAGAAATACAGTTGGTGAAGTAATCCATTCATTAGGATTAACTTCGATCATGATCTCGCCTCCAGCTTCTTTTACAATAGTTATACCAGCTGCGATATCCCAGATTTTAGGATGATTAAAAACTGCTAATTGTAATGAGGAAGTAGCAATCAGACTTATTTCATATGCCGTACTTCCTATACTTCTAAAATCACCCGTATTTTTTGCTAGCTCTCTCTTTGCTTTATAACGTGATCTTGCAAACCGTATATTTGCCAAACCTGTTTGTATCGGTTCATTATTAGACACTACATTAACTTTTTGATCGTCTAAAAAAGTCCCATTACCTTTTCTCGCACGGATAATTGAAGAAGGTTGCCATGGTAGGTTTCGTAGGAGAATGACTCCTACAATTGGGTCACCTTTAAATAGAATACCTATTGAAATAGAATGAAATGGAAATTTGTTTAAAAAATTATTTGTACCATCCAAAGGATCAATTACCCAACAGTATTCAGAATTAGAAACAATGTGAGGATCATTTTCCTCTGAAATAATTGAATGATCAGGAAACTTTTTTTTAATTAAATTACGAATTAATAAGTCTGCTTCAATATCAGCAGTTGTTACAGGGTCCGAAGAACCCTCAGATTTGTAATTGATATCAAATGTAGAATGAAAGTATTTTTCTATAAGTTCCCCAGCAGAGTTAGCAACCATTACAGCATGATTTTCAATATCCTCTAATATTTGAAAGTTTGGTTCCAAAAGATTTCCTTTAAATAAAAACCATCTTGCCTAAACGACAAGATGGTTTATTAATTTTTTATGTTATCAGAATTACTTGATTCTAGCTTCTGCTCTTCTTCTGAATATGAAGAGTGAACTCATAATTATAAGTAATGATCCAATTAAGCCTGTCACAATCAAGAGATTGTTTGAAGGAGCAACATCACCAGCTTTAGGTAATTCTGGGGCAGGTGTTGCTATTGGTTCTGGTGTTGGTGTTGGTGCAGCAACAGCCGCTACAGTAGTTTGATCTAATTTAAACCCAACGTTAGCCATTGCATTCAATTCTGTAGTGTTAGTTGGATTGTCAGATTTAAATGTATCAACACTTGTACCAGAAGTTGTTTTCACAACGTGAATACCAACTTTAGTAGAAGCACTAATAGCTCCTGGACTACACTTTTCATCACATGTAAAGAGTAAGTCTAACTGATTTCCTGTTGGGAAGAATCCATCATTACCCAATCTAAATGTAGCATTTGGTTTCTTAGATGCAGCAACTGTTTCACCAGTTTCTGCACTGGCAGGATTAACAAATACCTCAATTGCTGAAACTTCGTTAGCCCAGTCAGTATTCAATCCAACAGTAACCTTCATTGTTCTACCAGTATTTGTCCAGTTCCATCCGAAATGTTTGTTAGGATCTTTACCGTATCCATAACAAATTTCATAAGCACCAGGTACTAATACTTGGTTTGCTGCGAGCGTAATGCTAACAGTATCAGCATCAGCTCTAGCAGTCGTTGTATTAGTAACAGCTGCAGTAGCACATGTGCCACCATCAGCAACTACTCGGTATGTTCCGTTTGCTGTTAATAATGGTGTGTTAACAGATTCAGCAATGTCAACGCTCGTGACTGCTGCGTCTGAAATACCACCACGTGTATAAATCAATTCATAATCGGTATTATTATTTAATCCACCTTTTGTGTAACAAATTTCACCTGCAGTAGCAGCTGCTAAAGCTCCGCCTGTCATAGTAATCCTAACGGTATTATTATCAACACGAGTTACAGCAGAATTAGCTACAGCATTAGAGGCACAAGTACCACTGTCTGCAACAAGCTTATATGTTGGTGTTTGTATTTGTGAATTGAGCAAATTGGTAACACCAGAAATATCAACATCTTGGGTTCCAGTGTCAAGGATACCACCTGCCGTCTTATAACAAAGTTCATAATCTCCGACAGCAAGATTACCACCAGACATGGTTATAGTTACTGTACCTGCAACTTGATGTGCATTATTAGTAACTGTTGCTGCGGAGTTGGCAACTGCACCCGAAGCACAATTACCACCGTCTGCAACAAGCTTAGGAAAACCACCAGCGTGAGCAGCAATCATTTTTGTTGTAGTTGTAATAGTTGTAGTGGCTCCGTTGTTAACCTGTGTACCAATATTAACTGGCTGAACAATTCCGTCTGTATTTGCAGCTGTAGAAGTATATGCCTGAACCGCACTAGATTTAGCAGCCATGGTTACTCTTACAGTATCTTCATCTACTTTAGTTGTAGTAGTATTTGCTATCGCTGAAGCAGTGTGGTCTCCGCCGTCAGCAACGAGTTTTAATCCAGTATATTGGTTAGTAGCTAAAGCTAATACAGGTTCACTAGCGCTTGCACCAGTAGGATCAAGATCAGATGTTCCACCTGCTTGAATTCCACCCCAGTCATAACATAATTCATAGTCTCCGTTAGCTAAAGCTCCACCACCACCCTGTGTAATAACAATAGTATCTTTATCACTAATAGTATAAGAGGCAACGTTAGCCACTTGGCCACTGGAACAGTTCCCACCATCCGCAACTATTTTTTGTATATTTGCAAATTGACCTAAAATATTTCCAGCTGATGAACCTATAGTAAAGTCAATAGGAAGAGTATTCCCACTAGCGAGAGCTCCACCCCAGTCATAACATAATTCATAGGCTGTTGCTGCAGGTAAATCTGCACCAGCCCCCATAGTAATTCTTAAAGTATCTGCATCAACTGCCGTTGTGGTAGTAGCCGCAACCGCATTAGCAGAACAAGCATCTCCGTCAGCAACCAGTTTATAATTACCATTTAATGGTGTATGAGCTGCATTTGCGACATCAATATCTTGTGTACCATTTCTGAGAATACCACCTAGTGCTTGATAACAAAGTTCATAATCTCCGGCAGCAAGATTACCACCAGACATAGTTATAGTTACTGTACCTGCAATTTGATGTGCATTATTAGTAACTGTTCCTGCGGAGTTAGCTACAGCACCCGAAGCACAAGTACCACCGTCAGCAACAAGCTTAGGAGCAAATGTTGCATGAGGTGTAAGCATTTTTGTTGTAGTTGTAATAGTAGTGGTGGCTCCGTCGTTAACCTGTGCACCAATATTGACTGCTTGAACAATTCCTGCATTGGCACCAGAAGCACTAGCGGCATTGGTAGTAAAAGCCTGCGAAGCTCCGTCAGCTCCAAGGGTTACTGCCACTACAGCGCCATTCGCACCTTTGTTAGCAGCAGGCCAAGCCATTGCTTGGTTAGCAGCCCCAGCTAGAGTATAAGCCTGAGTTGTGTGTTCAAAATGATTCTGCTTAAATGTATAAGCATTATCATCACCAATCACACCATCTGCATCCCCTGCGTAGGCTGTACTGTAAAACAGACCAAATGCAGCGAGAGAAATTATTAGTGAAATCCCGATTATCGTTCTACTGTTTCGTAGTAGCATGCGGGCTACCTCCATATGTGGCCTTTGAAGCCTTTTATCTATTATATGTGGTGCTCGTACGAGCATATAAGCACGCGTATTAAAGCGCAACTCACCGAATCGTAGCATTGCTATGCTTGAGTGTCAAGTGCTATAAACAGGAAAAATATTAAATCCTTGTTAAGTATTTTAGCGTTTATTTATGATAAATTACGTAATTGCGATAATATTTTGTTATTTTCTTCTATACTAAACCCATCAACAGAATATTGTTTTTTGGGTATTAATCCATCTACTGCACCTTGATCTACCATACGTATAATAAGGTTGGAGTTTTCTTCCTCTGTAGGAAGGAGATCTTTATTTGTGATTTCAGATAATGCATATATGAGCCCATAACAACCCCAGTTTGAAACACTAGAAATAATCAAATCATCAGTTGGTGTTATGCAAGGCTTGTCAGGAAGTTTTTCGTACCCTGCTACTTCTCTGGCAAGTTTACCCATACCTATTTCATTACCACCGTCTCCCACACCAATAGTATATATATTATTTGTATTACCATATTCATAGAGACTGTCTAGTTGCGCAGTGTATTCTCCGACATCCACACCTCTCATATTAAGAAATGTGCCATCTTCAGTAAGACCGCAGCGCTCAACACTTATAAGCGTATCTGGTTTTCTGTCAACTATTACTTGTGTTGCAAACATGTCACTATCTTCCTTATTGGTAATAGGGAAATTTATTATTTGATTAGCATCAAATAATTCTTCAAACAAAAAACAACCATATTTATCACTAACAATCGAAACATCAAACCCTAGAGTTTGTAATGCTTTAGCTAAAAACGCTACACCCACAGGACCGTCAGTTTCTGGAGCATCGAGGCTATAAATATAGAAACCTGTTCCTATAATCACTTTAGGACCATTATTTAATAACTTTTTTGCAATTTCCATGCAAAAATTTTCTGGAAGATGTTTACGTAATTGAGAAACACCTCTATTGTCATTTTGCAAAATAATATCTTCTATCGACATATAACCCTACTTTATATCATCAGAAACTAAATCTGTAACAAACATATGTCCTGGGCTATGAGTTATCATCAATGATGGTTTGCTGTCTAAAGCTACAGCCTGAGGTGTAACCCCACATGCCCAAAATACTGGTTCTTCATCATCCGCAATATCTACAAATTCTCCGTAGTCAGGATTTGTAATATCCTTTATACCAATTTCTTCAGGACTACCAATATGAAGAGGAGCGCCGTGAGCTCTTTCTAGTTTAGATGTGATAACTACTGAATCAATTATTCTATCTTTTTTGATTGGTCTCATAGAAACAACCAAAGGCCCATGAAATTTTCCTGAGGTTTCAGTAGAGATATTTGTCTTATACATAGCAACATTTTTACTTTGTTCAATATGTCTGAGATTTATACCTGACTGTAAAAGCGCATGCTCGAATGTAAAGCTGCACCCCAGAAGAAATGTCACCAAATCATCAGTCCAATACTTTTCTATAGAAAACACTTCTTCTATGAATACTCCATCCTTATAGATGTTATACCTAGGAATATCTGTTCTTATATCAGCTTGTGGAGCTGAATTTATTGGTTCAAATTGACCTGGATTTAAGACTTCTATAATCGGACAAGATTTTGGATTTCTTTGACAGAAGAGTAAAAAGTCAAATGCATACTCCTTGGGTAAAATCACAACATTCGTTTGCACTATGTCATATTCAACACCAGATGTCTGACTTACCCATTCCCCTGTCCTGACTTTTTGGCGAAATTCTTTAGTCGATTGCATATATTGACCTCTTACTATATGAATATAGTGTATAATTTACGAATTGTAACAATATTCTTTTATCAATACAATTATCAAAATTTATTACAATATTAACCTAAAGAGGAAATATGAAAAACCAAAAGGAATTAATAGATAAAATACTAGATGAATCCAAAAATATTGCTGTTGTTGGTATATCAAAAAATACCGAAAAAGATAGTTATAAAGTTGCGTGGTATCTAGAAAATGCTGGATATAATGTTATACCTGTAAACCCTGCAGTTTCTGAAGTACTCGATAAAAAATGTTACCCTTCATTAACTGATATCCCTGATGATATACAAATCGATCTTGTTGATATTTTTCGAAGACCTGAATTCGTTGCCCCAATAGTTGATGATGCAATCAAAATAGGAACCAAAACAATCTGGATGCAAGATACTATTGAAGATCACGAATCTGCAAAAAAAGCCGCTGACAAAGGGATCCAGATAATTATGAATAATTGCACGATGCGCGAGCACAAAAAAAGACATCATTTAACAAATTCTTAAAACTGGAAAATTTGTACTCTTTTCATATTTACGTTACTATATGGTCTTTCTTTATTCTATACAATGAGAAACAAAGAGGTAGATTATGGATTTGGAATTAACAGGTAAAGCTGCAATTATTACTGGTGGTAGTGAAGGAATCGGGAAAGCATCTGCCAAAATAATGTGTGAAGAAGGTGCAAATGTTGTAATCTGTGCAAGAAGGCAAGAACTTCTAGACAGTGCAGTAAATGAAATTAAGGCCACTGCTAAAGGTGAAATTATTGGAATTTCAGCTGACGTGACAAATCCAGATGACATAAAAAACGTCGTAGAATCATGCATAAACAAATTTGGTAGAGTTGATATCCTTGTAAATAATGCAGGAACATCTAATGCTAACAATTTTGAAACTGTAGATGACGATGTCTGGCAACACGACCTTGACCTTAAATTTTTTGCAGCAATACGATTTTCAAGGCTAGCGATAGAACAAATGAAAAAAGTCGGTGGTGGAAGAATAATCAATGTAACAAATCTAGGTGCAAAACAACCTGGAGCAAATTCTGTCCCTACATCTGTCAGTAGAGCTGCAGGAATAGCATTAACAAAAGCAATGTCAAAAGATTTAGCACAATACAATATACTGGTTAATACGGTACTAATAGGCCTAATAAAAAGTGGCCAACATCAAAATCGTTTTCATAATGAAAAAGGTGTAGATATTGAGCAGTATTACCAAGAAAGAAGTGGGAATATACCATTACAACGTTTTGGTGAAGCAGAAGAAGCAGGAAATATCATTTCCTTTTTAGCTTCTGGTAAAGCTAGTTATATAACTGGAACATCAATGAACATCGACGGTGGAACATCAGGAGTACTTTAGTGAGTAACAAGAAATTTTCAAAATTAAATATCACCCCAAAACTTCTTTTAGGAGCTGGTCCAAGCAATCCTAACCCTGAAGTATTAGAAGCAATGACCCAACCAGTCGTAGGTCATTTAGATCCTACTTTTCTAGGAATTATGGATGACGTGCATGATATGTTAAAAATTGCATTCCAAACATCAAACCCTATGACACTTCCATTATCAGGAACTGGAACGGCAGGTATGGAATCATGTATTCTTAACTTAGTTGAGCCAGGAGATACAGTTCTTGGTATAGAAAATGGTTATTTTGGGCATAGAATGATCGATGTTGCGAAACGAAGTAGAGCAAATATTATTCCTCTTGCCTTTGAATGGGGTAAATCTGTTGAATTAGAAGTTATAGAACAAACATTAAAAGATAATCCAAGCATTAATGTGGTTCTTGCAGTTCATGCAGAGACATCGACAGGCGTATTAAATCCTATAAAAGATATTGCAGAGTTAGCTCACAAATATGATTGTTTAATTGTTGCGGATACCGTTACTTCTCTTGGAGGAGTGGATTTGCAAATAGACAATTGGAATATTGACTTATCTTATAGTGTTACTCAAAAGTGTTTGGGATGCCCTCCAGGACTAGCACCTGTAACTGCCAATCAAGCAAGTATAGAAAAAATTGAACGAAGAACTGTACCTCCAAATACTTGGTACTATGATTTATTACTTCTTCAAAAAACCTATTGGGGCGCAGCACAAAGAACATATCATCATACCGCCCCTATTACTATGATTTATGGTTTACGCGAAGGCTTACGACTATTAGTTGAAGAAGGAATAGAAGAAAGAATACAAAAACATACGGATAACTGCAACGATCTTCGCAAGGGTTTGGAAATTATGGGATTAGAAATGCTTGTACCTCAAGGTAATAACATTTCAAGTCTTACAACAGTTAAAGTTCCTGAGGAAATTAATGATCAACAATTGAGATCTGAATTATTAAAAAATCATAATATAGAAATATCTGCTGGTCTCGGCACTTTATCTGGACAAGTCTGGAGAATAGGTCTGATGGGTGAAAACTCCAAAAGAGAAAATGTTTTCCGATTCTTAGAAGCTTTAGAAATAGAGCTTAATGCTCAAGGAATGAATGTTTCAGCAAAAGAAGCTATTAATCAATTAGGATAACTGTAAGCCTCATCTAAAATGTCAACTAAATGCATCACTTTAATTGGTGATTTTCTCTTACTTGCCTCTCCATTAATTTGAATCATACATCCAGGATTACCGCTTATGACAACATCAGCTCTAGTAGATTCTACAGAATCCATTTTCGAACCTGCAAGAACCGACGACATTTCTTTATGAAATAAAGAATAAACACCAGCAGCTCCACAACATTTACTATCTTCCATCTCAACAATAGTGATACCAGCTATTTGTTCTAATAACTGCCTAGGTGGAGACGTTATCTTTTGCACATTAGATAAGTGACATGAATCTTGATAAGTAACAGTATAATCTAAGTTATTTTCAGGTTTGATTATAGGTATCTCTGTAAGGTATTCTGCAATATCTTTCACTTTGCTTGAAAATTTAATGGCTTTATTCAAATAATCTGGATCATTTTTGAAAAGATCAAAATACTCTTTCATTATTGCACCACATCCGCCAGATACTACAATTATTGCTTCGATATCTAAATCTATGAATGCATCTATATTAGCCTTGGCTAATGATTTGGCTCCTTCTAGGTCACCACCATGGATATTTAAAGCTCCACAACATTTCTGCGATTCTGGTACAAATACATCACATCCGTTTTTATTCAAAACACGAACAGTAGCCCTCATTGTATCTGATTGAACAATAGGCATTACACAACCAGATAATAATGCCACACTTCTCTTTTTTGCAATTGGATTTGAATAAAAAATAGATCCATCAGCACGAAATACATCTTTAGGAGTGTCTGTAATCATTTTATCTAAGGGAATCATAAAACTAGGCATTAATATTCTAATTTTATTTAATTTAAGTGCTTTATATACTTTTATCCCTATAGATAATAATGAAAGTATAAATTGTTTTGGAAAGACTACCTTATAAAGAAATTTATTCACAACAGATCGAAAAAATGTATATTTCTTTTTATTAACTATATATGATTTTGTATGTTCCATAAGCCTGCCAAATGGCACACCTGATGGACATACTGATTCACAGGCTCTACATTGCAAACAAGAATCTAAATGAGAAACAATACGTGGAGTAAGATCGGTTTTTTCTTCATATATTGCCTTCATGTAAGCAATTCTTCCTCTAGGAGAATCTGTTTCTTTACCTAGAACGGTATAAGTGGGACAAGAACTTAAACATAATCCACAATGAACACATTTATATAAATCCTGGATATCCAATTGAGTGTCAGTAAATATTGTATTTTCAGGTTTAATTTCAATCCCCATATCTATATATCACCAATAAATCGACCCGAATTAAGAATATTTACTGGGTCGAATTCAGATTTTAATTTTCTCATTAAAGGAAAAGACTCAGGAATATCTCCCCAAATATTTAATTTATTTTTATCAAAAGTTCCAGAATTTTCTATAACAGTATATCCATTATGTTTTTTAACTTTATCTCTGATATTTTCAGTTATTTGAATTGTATCTTCAATATTATTTGTATTAATTTTATATTTGATCACTCCCCGTTTAGAATTCGTAAGAGTATCAATTCTTTCTTTTTTATTATCTGCGACTATAAGGTTTATTTGCTGCAATATCTTTATAGTATCTGTTGGTAGACAATTTATCCTACCCATAACCAAATCATCTTCATTTATCCAACCAAAGTCTTGGATATTTAGCCACTCTTTATCTTCAATTTCATTGAGAGTAAGATCGATCTCATGATCAAATAAAATAGTTTTAATCTCTAACAGTTTCTCATTAACGACCTTATCTGTTCCAAGACATGTCATATAAATACTAGCAACTCCTAAACTGTCGATTAATAATTCAGCAACTCCAAAAGATTGTAAAATATTATTTAATAAAGAACTTAAATCAATCAAAGCATTGGCGTTTTCATTATCTATTCTAAGATAAATTTGCCTATCTGGGAGAGGAATTATCTTAAACGATGCTTCTGTAATAATACCAAGAGTTCCTAGTGCACCGATATGCAATCTAGTAAGATCAAATCCTGTAACATTTTTTACAACTGTCCCGCCACTCTTTGTAATTTGACCAAATGGCGTAGCAGTCTTCATACCTATGACGTAATCTCGAATATATCCAAAACATGCATTTAATGACCCAGGTAAATTACAAGCTAATAACCCTCCAACACTTTGATAGTTGATTAAAGGAGAATCAAATGGTAACCATTGTTGTTTTTCCTGTAATTTTAAATTTAATTCTCCAAAACTAGTATTACTACTACATGTAACAGTAAGATCTTCAGAATTATGTTGAATATATTTAGGCATTTGATTTAAATCTAGTGCTATATCATAACCATTTGGAATAGAGCCAATATTCATCATATTACCAAATCCAAATGGAATAATATTCCACTTATTTTCTGATGCAATTCTTAAAAGATCTGCCAGTGATTCGGGAGATTTTGGCGATATTGTTTTTGATGGTATATAACCATCTACCTTATATTTTTCGAAATCATGATCAACTGACACCATCAATACTTCCTTACGATCTAAAAGTATTATAATTACCCATATCAAAACATTTAGGACCGCCTGGAAATACTTTACCTGGATTAAGACGACCATTAGGTGCAAACGAACTTTTCAAGCGTAACATTTGATCTAAATCAGAATTAGAAAAAATCTTATACATAAACTCTTTTTTTTCAAATCCCACACCGTGTTCTCCTGTTAGTGTACCTCCAACATCTACACATGCTTGTAAGATTTCTCCCCCAGCTCCTAAAACTTTTTCAGCCATACCTGGCTCTTGTTCATCAAACAGAATACAAGGGTGCAAATTACCGTCTCCAGCATGAAAAACATTTGCAATAGGTAAATCAATTTTCTCACTTATTTTAGATATTGTTTTCAAAGTTTCTGGTAGTTTGGTTCGTGGCACAACCCCATCAACTAAAAAATAGTTTGGTGCCAAAGAACCTAAAGCACCTAGAGCACCTTTGCGACCTCGCCACAATGCATTTCGTTCTTCTATACTTGCAGCAACACTAATATCTTGGCATTCTAAACTATTACATATATCCATAATTTGTTTTGATTGCTCACTTACTTCTTCATTACTACCATCTAATTCAATTAACAAAACGGCTCCTGCAGTATCTGGATAACCACATTTAACAACATTTTCAACAGCTTCTATTGTTAATTTATCCATCATTTCTATAGCACTTGGGATTAAGCCTGATGATATAACGCTACTCACAGCAAAACTAGCTTGATCTATCGTTGCAAAAGAAGCTAAATGTGTTTTTACTGATTGAGGAATTGGTAATAAATTAACAATAATTTTTGTAGCAATTCCCATCATTCCTTCCGAACCTACAAATCCTCCGAGTAAATCGTAACCAGGAACATTCCGAAATTTATCACCTAACCAAATTATGTTTCCGTTTTCTGTAACAATTTCACATGCTAAAACATGATTAGTGGTTACTCCGTACTTTAAACAATGAGGTCCTCCTGAATTTTCTGCTATATTACCACCAATAGTACAAGAAATCTGACTAGAAGGATCTGGTGCATAAAAAAGTCCCATTGAAGCAACGTATTTCGATAAATCTAAATTAACGACGCCTGGTTCGACTAAAGCCAACCTGTTTTCGACGTCTATGGATAGTATTGAATTCATTCTTGTGAGAACTAATTCTATTCCCCCATACATTGGAACTGCCCCTCCTGACAGACCTGTTCCAGCACCTCGAGGAATTATATACTGGTCATATCTATTGGCTATTTTGACAATTGAACTTATATCTTCTGAAGACTTTGGAAAAACCACAACATCAGGTAGAGCTTTATCCGTTGATCCATCATACTGAAAAACCAATAATTCATCTGGATGATGCATCACATAGTCATCACCAACTATTTTTTTTAATTCTTTAATGAGGCTGGAATTAACCATAGAATTTAACCAAATTAGTTTTCAAATACATAATAATGTTACGTTTCAAGAAATTTTACCATATAATACCTAGAAATTATCACACCAATAATTAAGGATACCATGAACTTTGTAGATTCAATTTATCAAGAAACAAAAAATATTCAAACTGCAATTATGACCCATCCTTTTACAAAAGGTATAGGAGATGGGACTTTAAATAAAGATAGTTTCAAGTTTTTTATTGAACAAGATTATCTCTTCTTAATCGAATACAGTAAAATACTTGCTTTAGCAACTGCAAAGTCTCCTGACTATAAAACAATGAGTAGTTTTAGCAAATTACTAGAAGAAACACTAAATAATGAAATAACACTTCACATAGGGTATTGTGAAAAGTTAGAAATTACTTTAATTGATTTACAAAATACCCAACCTGCACCTGCAATGGAATCGTATACTAATTTCTTAGTAAAAATTGCATATGAAGGGGAATTTGCAGAGATAATAGCTGCTCTTTTACCATGCATGTTAACGTATGCAGAAATAGGATTGGAATTAAAACAAAACAACATAGAAAACAACGATCCATTATATAATGAATGGATTGAAATGTATTCAGATTCGGAATTTGTCAATTTAGCTCACTGGCTTAGAGATTTAGTTAATACTACTGCATCTAATTCTAGTGATTTTCAAATCGAAAAAATGAAAAAAGCCTATGTAGACAGCTGTAGATTTGAATTAGACTTCTGGACAATGTCTCTAAACAAAACAACTTGGTCAGTATAATCTATGACCAAAGTCCAAAATTATCAGTACCAGTAATTGAAGCCACAGCCTTCCCTGTTCTATCTTTACCAGCACTACAATGAATTAATACAGGCTTTTCAAGTTCAGAATAAGCCTTCAAAACTAATTCTACTTCCGATTCATTTAATGGTGGCTTTTTGTAATCTTCAACGTTCATATGATGTACTGTTAAACCATTTTCTTTATAGAAATCAAACAAACCATCACCAATATTATCTATTCCATTGTATTTGTCTACTTGGTTTTGATCCATAATAGTTATAACACTCTTAATACCTAAAGATAAAACTGTTTCCATCCAATCTTTCATAACTAAAGAAGAAGGCTTATCTTTAGGATAACCGGGTCGTTGTGAACGAGCTAATTCTCCTTCAATAACCCATTCAGGTTTATATAACTCAGGTACTGATGGTCGATTATACATATTATACTCTTTCATTTTTTAGACAAACAAATAAATATTCTAAATAAAAACATGAATCAAATCAAACATTGTTTGAATATTCTTTACTTGAAACCACATTTCCAATATTAAATATAGGGTGATACGATTAATTAATTATAAATTTCATACCTGACATTTTTATAATTAAATCGTTTTATATTTTGTAATTAAAAATGAAATAATTTTAAATGGTTAGTTGTAGGTTTGCTATGACAGGCAATTTTACCCAATATGATATAACAGCACTCTTTGAAGAAAACTACGAAAAAGTAGTTAACTATATTGCTACAAGAATCTCAAATATGAGTGAGGCAGAAGAATTAGCTTCAGATGTGTTTGTCAAAGCTCTTGAGCATATAGATGGGTTTAAAAACAAAGGTATACCTATTGAAGCATGGTTATACAAAATTGCCCATAATATTACTATCGATTATTACAGAAAGAAAAAATACCCAAC
>CETH01050368.1_pt1 | contig 26691 bp, 33 predicted proteins | sample 361461 | NCBI WGS metagenome assembly CETH01 (sample SAMEA2622695, study PRJEB7988) | marine metagenome | isolation source: saline water (ENVO:00002010), including
TAATTGAACTACTTTATAGGTGAAAGATTACTGAAATATAGAGCTAAAGAGGCAATTTGTTCATCATTTAGCTTGCCAGCAACTAGTTGCATAACTTTACTATCCAAATCTTTATTTTTATATGCATTAAGCATTAGGATTAATGAGTTAAAATCTTTACCTACTATCGAAGGGATACCTGTGACGGATTTACTTTGATGACATGTGAGACACTCACCTGCAAGATATGCTCCGTATTCCTCATCCGCAATATTAATAAGGCTTTCTGAATAAACTACTTTTGAACAAAAAATAATTGTACATAAAAAAATTATTAAAGTATTAAAACGCAAATTAGCTATTAATAAATAAATGTCCATAATTACAAATACTCTTAATTAAGGATCACATAATCTGTAGTTTATATGATAGTATAAGTTTATCTATAAATAATATTTTTATAAAAAGATAATCACAAATGAAAGCGTCTATGAGCATTATAAATAGAAGACAGGCTGTTTTTTGTATTTTGTCAACCAGCCTAGCTTTTCACATACCTAAAGTAACTAAGGCAAGTCAAGAAAAAGTATTTTCATATATTGAAGATATCACTTCAGGACAAAAACCTATTGATAAAAAAATATCATTAAAACTGCCAAAGGTTGCCGAAGACGGAAATCAAGTTAAAATCTCTTTTGAAGTAGAGAGTCCAATGCTAGACGATAATTTTGTAGAATCTGTTTATATTTTCGCTGATGGCCAGCGCACGCCAAAGGTAGCAAGATTTATTTTTACTCCTTCTATGGGAATTTGCTCAATCACAACTAAAATGCGCCTTTCCAGATCTCAAAATGTATATCTTTTGGCAGTATTTAATGATGGACGACATGCAATTTCCAGTTCACTAGTTGAAGTAACAAATGGTGGTTGCGAGGGTTAGTAAGGGGATAAAAATATGACAGATATAAAAGCTAGAGGAAAAGTGCCCAAAACAGCAACTGTCGGTGAAATAATAGAAATTAAAACTCTATTAAAACATCCCATGCATACTGGTCGTGTTAAAGATGCAGAAGGTAAAATAATACCACGTAAAGTTATAACTGATTTTAGAGTATATTTTAATGGGAATTTAATATTTAGTATCGAAATTGAACCTTCTTTATCAAGCAACCCCTATATAGTTTTTCCCTTTAAAGCAAAAGTATCAGGTAATTTTGAATTTTTGTGGTTAGAAGATACAGGTAAAGAATATAAAATGCTAAAGTCAATAACTGTCATTTAATATATTAAGAACTTAATACAGCATACTGCAATCAAACTACACTCTATTTAAAAATAACTATTTCTTAAAATATATAAACAAGCTTAAAAGAAGCCTTGAAAGGCACAGATAAGTAACATTCGACCTAAGTATTTCTACGAAAACATATCATCTGCTATTCCAGAATACCAACCTAAAGACTCCTCAAATGTAGACTTCCTTACACCTGAGTCTTCATCATTTGTAGAAATAAACTTATCTACCACCTCTATTTTTTCTTCACCAGCCCTATAATTAGCACCTACTTTTACCCCATCATTTGTTGCAACTAATGACCAACAGGTATTAGAAAAACGAGGCTCATAAACTTTGCTTCCCGTTAAAGAACCACGAATATGATTAGCAGCCACTTTAGCTTGACTATTTGCCGAGAAGCCTGATTTAGGCATTGATGAAGCAACAGAAGAATCACCTAAAACATATATATTTTCATCTGCTTTTGATTGCATTGATGATGGAATAATTGGGCACCAATCTCCATCAGTTAATCCAGCCCTAGAAGCTATAGATCCAGCCCTCTGAGCAGGAATAACACACGCCGCATCAGCTTTAAAGGTTTCTAAATCAGTTACAATTTCCATTGTCTCCGGATTAACATTTAGTATTCCACCATGAGTTTCTGAATCAATCCACTCTACCATTCCAGGATAATATTTGTCCCAGCCTGCCGTAAATAGTCCTTGTTTTGAAAATTTTGTTTTTGTATCAAGGATTATAATATTTGCCGTTGGATTAACATTTTTTAATATATGAGCAACCATTGAAACTCTCTCATATGGTCCAGGTGGACATCTATATGGATTTGGCGGAGGAACCATAATAAACGTACCTCCCTTTCTCATATTTAATACTTGATCTCTTAAAACCTGAACTTGGGTTCCTGACTTCCATGCATGTGGCATTTTGGTCTGCGCTTCTGCAGAATATCCATTAATGCTGTCATACTTCAGATCTATACCTGGCGATAACACAAGCTTGTCGTAATCAATGGTAGTTCCGGATCCTAGTGTTAATTTACGGGCTGATGGGTCAACAGAGCTAGCCCATTCATGCACCACGTTCACTCCGTGGTTAGATGATAATCGTTCATAGCCGTGACCAATAGATTGATAATCTCTAAAACCGCCTAAATATAGATTAGAGAAGAAACAGGTATAGTATTTTTTAGAAGCCTCTATCAAAGTTACATCAATTTCACCTTTGGAGTCTTTTGCAATATAACGAGCAGCTGTAGCTCCGCCCGCTCCCCCTCCAACAACAACCACCTTTGGTCTTGATCCACCAACAGCTAAACGTGGAGTTGCCACTAAAGCTGTAGATGTAGCCATAGCAGCAAGAAATGATCTCCTAGATATTAAAGACATGGCCCCCCCCTGATTTAAACAAAAATTATACTAATAATATTTATAGAATATATAATTTTATATATAAAACAAGTAAAATATAATTTTTAACAAAATTAATGTGTATATATAGAATAAACTGTTAAATTTTAATAGAATAATAGATTAAATGATGCAAAAAAATTAGTTGATTTACCAAGGTATTTCTTTACCACTCCAATCAAAAAAACCACCGTTATGAGAAACTTTGAGAGTTTTGATAACATTTAAAATATTATTGGATGCCTCTTCTGGGCTTACAGTAGGCCAATTTTTATTAGTAAAAGGCTCTGATAAACTTGTTGAGACCGTGCCAGGGTGTATAGCAACACATATACCATTAGGGTGAGTTCGAGCTAATTCTAAGGCAGCAGTTTTTACTAGCTGGTTCAAGGCTGCTTTTGATGACCTATAAGCGTACCAGCCACCAGAATGATTATCACCTATAGAACCAACACGGGCAGATAGTGTTACAAAAACACACTTGCCTGACCTTGGTAAAATAGGGAATAAATGTTTCATAATAAGGGAAGGACCAATTGCATTAACAATAAATGAATATATGAGATTTTTTGAACTTAAGTTTTTTAAGTTTTTCTCAGGAAGCTGATATTTGCTATGTAAAAAGCCTGTAGCATCTATGGCTAACCTTATATCATTTTGCTTTTCAATAGATGAAATAGATTTTTGTATACTTTCTTCTCTTTCTAAATCAAATCCTACTCCCCTACTAAAACCTATAACATCATTGAAGTGATTACTCTTTTTTAACTCACTAACTAAAGCTTGACCAATACCTCCAGAAGAACCAAATATAATTGCATTACCAGACTCATCAAAAGATTCTAAATTCAAGACTCTTCCTTTCTAAAATTTAATTTAGTCGACAACTTAGGATAATCAAAATATGTTTATGAAAATCTTAATTAATCGATAAAATGATTATGAGTATTAATATTTTACCTTTTGAAAAAACATATATAGAAAGTGTATTTCAGTTTGCAACAGAAATTTTTGTAGAAGATAGCACTTTACATAAAGCTATAAATATTAATCTTAAAGATTATCAAAACTGTCTCCGTTCATCTTTTATAGATATACTAGATGAAGGTCTCTCTTTCATTGCTATTGATACTAATTCAAAAAGTCTAATTGGCTGTATTCTTCTAACAAATTTTGAAAAACATATATACCAAACAAAAATATCCAATGGTTTATTAGCACCGATTTCAGCAATTAGCTCTGAATTAATCAAGCAGTATAAAAAAGGTAATAATTTAATTCCAAATACAGGTGTTCTTGTTGATATGGCAGCCGTAGCTCCACAATATAGGGGCGAAGGTATCTATGAAAATATGCGGAATTCAGCAAATAATTTAGCTGGAAAGATGGGTTTTACAGAAATTTTTGGTGAACTTTCATCCGAAGCATCGCAAAATTTAATACTTACTAAACTAAAACATGTAAAGGTTGCAGAAGTAGAGTTCAATACATTTAAATTCAGAGGATCAAAGCCATTTATAAGTATCGTAAATCCTAAAAGCATTATTCTTGCAAAGGGCAAAATTTAATAAAAATTTATAATTTATACAATTTATTACTTAAATCCCTTACGCATAAATACTAAGAACATAACAATTATAGATATAAAACTCCAACCGATTCCACCTAAAGCAATCTCATTCATACTAATACCTGAGTCAATTAACCATCCAAATACTGCTGGAGATATAGATGATGCGGCAATAATTAATGCTGTCACGAGAGACCTTATCGCACCAAGATTTTTCTCTCCATATATTTCAGGCCAAAGAGCAGATCCTGATGTAAAAACCATCCCAATGCAAAAACCTGAAGCAGCCATTAATATTAATGCTGATACTTCATTTGAAAAAAAAGCTATCATAGACATAGCTAAGGCCAGCGGAAAAGGAATTATCATAAGAGTTTTTGCAGCACTAATTCTATCAATTAGAATTCCAGAACCGATCATTGTAACTACAGATGTTAAAGCAAATACAGTAAAGCTAGTCGCCAACCATGGCATAGACCAACCCTTATAATCAGCCAAATGAACTTGATGAAAAAAAACTCCAGTTAGCAAAAATGCAGGCGCTAAAATAGCAGTCATAATAGCATAAAAACGCGGATCATGAGCTAATTCAATTACAGTCCAATCATGTTTTTTCTTATCATTAATAGTCTCTACTGATGCAATATGATTTTGATGACGTTCAACATGCCCCCCAAGCAACCAAAGGACAAAAGGTAACAAGAATATTAAACCTATAACCCCAAAAGCGATCCAAGTTTCACGCCAACCAATGAAAACTATAAGCATAACTACTATAGATGGGAAAACAGCCTCACCTAACGGATGACCAAGTGTTGAAATAGAGAGAGCTTTGCCACGATCTTTATTAAAATAACGCCCTATAGCAGTTGTATAAGTATGGGTCATTAACCCTTGACCTGCAAATCGTAACATAAAGAGTGCAAACGCTAAAATTATAATATTTGGTGAAAATGCAATTAGAAAAGAGGCTAATATTAACATTACACAAGTCAAGATAGTAAAGATACGCAAATCAATTTTATCAATCAGTCTACCAAACCATATTAAAATTACAGCACTAATTGCGGTAGATATCGTATATATAGTACCGAAACTTCCATGCGTCAGATCAAACTCCCCTCGAATATTTGCACTAAATAAACCGATGAAGTATGTTTGCCCAAAGCTACTAAAGAAGGCTAACGTAATCCCGTATCCTAAAAATTTTTTATTTTGTCTAATGAATGAAAGATATTTTGACTTCATATTAAGGCCTAAGAAAATCCTTATATTATTAACACCTTAATGTCGTTAGTATAGAATAAGTTTCTATATAAGTAGATAAGTCAACATGCTATATTGCTGACTATCCTCTGATATATATTTTATAACTTATTATTTATAAGAGCTTAAATATATTTAAACGTTAATATAAATATATATATTAATTTTATTTATATCGATTAAATTCTCATTGGATTAATTTAAAAGGGAGCTAACTCTATGACCTATACAGTTATTGCAAGTAATCCTAAAACAAATGAAATTGGAATAGCATCAACTACTATTACTATAAATTTTGGACGCACATTCCCAGTCACACGACATCTTGCTCCTGAATTATCTTCAAAGGGAATAATTGTAGCTCCTATGGCAACCGTACACCCCCAAAACGGATATAGATTATGTGATCTTCGTGACTCGGGGGTATCATGGGATGATATGGAAAATCAATTGAGTAAACATGATGAGCATTGGAGCTGGCGACAAATTGGAGCAGTAACAGCTACTGGGGAAACGTGGGTAAGAACTGGATCAAATGCTTGGGACCATGCAAGCCATATTGTTGCAGAGGGCTCAATAGCTATGGGGAATTATATGGATGGTCCCGAACCAGTCAAAGCTATGGCTAACGCCCTTGAAGAAGCGCGTAATGAGCCAATGGACGAGAGATTGCTAAAAGCTCTAGAAGCTGGAAAAGAAGCAGGAGGACAAGGCACTCCTGAAATTGGTCCTGTTCCAGAGGCGTGGGCAATGATTCAAACTTTTAATGGAAAACAACCCTGGCCAGCCGTGGATGTCAGAGTAGATTTTGATGTTGACCCACTACCCAAACTTAGAAGGTTAGTCACGCAGTTAAAAAATATGGATAAAGTATTACATACAATGTCATTTGATCCATCAAAGACCTTTGATGTCTACGGTGTTGTATTTGATATGTATAATGCTCAAGTATAGAGGTTTAGAAAAAAACTTATTAATTAAAAAAGTTACGCCTCTCTTCTTAAGTTAGAGAGGCGTAAATTTTAAAAGCTACTTCCACTCTACCAGAACCTCTCTATATGGCGTTGAACCAGCATTAACCGCTTTATGCTTGGCTGGGATACGAGCGCCTTTTCCGATCTCTGACATTACTTCAATTTCATCATCTTCCACCTTTAAATGGAAAACAGCCCCGGTTGGCACCTCAAATGCACCAAGATCTTTTCCGTGCTCGTCATAAACCTGTAAAGTTGAGCCCGAAATAGCATACCAAATATAGCTTAATTCGTGTTTATGTATTGCAGTTTCTTCTCCGGGAGCTAATTCAAAATTCCAAACAATAACTTTATCGTTTTCAAAAACTTTTTCTGTTCCTACTCCAGACATAACATGACCCCCTATATTTTTAAAATTAAACAGATAAGAAAACCCAGATTTAACATCTACATTCATATAATATACATTCAATCTAATTCCTGTCGAGTTTAGATTCATTAGCTAATATTATTTGATATAAAATCTAGTTATAAATATACATAGATCTCATATAAGGAATTTTTATTAACTAATGAAAAAAATAATAGATATATCAATTGAAGAAGATCAATCTGACGCAGACAACCGACGTAAAAACGGAGAGTTCGTACGTTCGATCAGCGGTTTTCGTAACAAAATTGGTGACAATGACTTTCCTGCAGAACCTGATCGTTATCATCTATTTGTAGCTCTAAACTGCCCTTGGTGTCATCGTACTATAATAGCACGTTCTATATTAGGATTAAAAAATACTATATCAATAGATGTAGTCTTCCCAAATCGCACAGAAAAGGGGGATACAAAAGGTGCTAATAAATGGCATTTTTCTCCAGAAAAAAAATCCACTTTAACCAACTCAACTCTCAAGGAATGCACCCGAGAAACGGGAACAGGTAAAGATCTTAAATACGTATCAGACATTTATTCATTAGAAGGCTCTAATGAACAGTCCCTACCTATTCTATATGATAAATATTCAAAGCGTATTGTCTCAAATGAAAGTTCAGATATTGTAAAAATGTTTAACTTTAATGCTAAACAACTTGGTAGTTATTACATACAAAAAGAAAGACCCAACCTTTATCCTAATGATAAATCTAAAGAAATTAATTCATTGAATAAAAAAATTTACACTCAAATAAATAATGGCGCGTATAAAGCGGGCTTTTCCTCAAATCAAATTATTTATTCTGAAGCATTTGATAAATATTTCGAAGCACTATCCTTCCTAGAAACATCTTTAGAAAATAATAGAAGACCTTTTCTAACTGGGGATTTTTTTACTGCTTCAGATCTATGGCTCTTCCCAACATTATATAGACATGACCCTATTTATTTTCTCCGCATGAAGCTGAATAGAGCGCGAATAATTGATTATCCATACCTTTGGCAATGGCTTTGCCGGGTATATTCACTTCCTGAAGTAGCTGATAGCTGCTCTTTGCTGCACTGTCGACAAGGTTACTTTGGGAGATCAGGGAATTGTATTATCCCTATTGGCCCTGAACATCCCATGCCATACCCAAAAGCCTATAATCACCCAGAAATAGTTGTATTAAAAAATTAATGAGCAATCTTTTGTAATGTAGGCCTAAATTTCAGAAAAACTCGATACAAAATTTCTAAAAAAATTGTAAATGGCCATATTAGAGAAATTTTTCCAAATATTTTAAATGAATCTAACTCACCCCATAAGACAGCAAAAGCTCTTGCTCCGCTTTCAATAGCACCATCCTTATTTTTGATATGAAAACGAGAAATCGCATCCTCCTTAGAAAGTCCCTCTATAATTTCATGATCCGTAACTGATGAAATATCTACCCATTTAACACCATTAGAGCCCTTGCATTTCATATAAAAGTCTATTTCACGCCTACAAATTGGGCATGAACCGTCAAAAAACACTTCAACTCTATTTTCTTTTTTTACTGCCATATAAATAACCAGAAAACTCAACTACTTGCTTTAAATACTTATTTAACACAGTCATATGATTTACTATATGGGCAGAACTTAACCTTGTGTCGAGCTTTTTCTATATATTTATTTCCAATATAAACATTGGTCAGTAAACGAGATATAAAAAGAAAAAAATTTAAGGTTGAAGTTGAAAAATATGGCTTAATTTCATAATCTATTCGCAGAATCCGATAAAATTATACTAATAATCATAGGGTAATAAATTGAGAGCCGCAAAATTTTCCATTGGTCAAGTTGTAAAACATCGCATCTATCCATTTAGAGGCGTTATATACGACGTAGATCCAGAATTTAATAATACTGAGGAATGGTGGCTAGCTATACCTGAAGATATCAGGCCAATTAAAGATCAACCATATTATCATCTATTTGCTGAAAATTCAGAAATGTCATATGAGGCCTATGTATCAGAGCAAAATTTACTTATAGATAATTCGGGTCTTCCGGTTTCACACCCAGGAATTCAGTTAGTATTCGGTGAACTAAATGACGGTAAATATGAAGTCATGGATTACCAAGCACATTAGAATATTTTTTCTTTAAAATGCACGAAAGTGCATATTTTTAATCATACCATCATTATCTAATTTCAATATCCTGTGACCCTTGCCACAGAGTTGCATTACCTAGTGATTTTAAATTTTCTATTCCAGATGTAAATGTCATAAAATGATTTCCTGCTAATTGACCCATCTTAGAGGCAAAATTAACCGACCCGTAGGAAATCAGTATTTCTGTTTCGCTTATTCCTCCGGGATATAACAAAACCTGACCTAAAGAAGGATAAGTAGTGTGGTTTTCATAATCCACACCAAAGCTTTTATCACCGAGAGGTATCCATACAGCTTCGCCACTCCATCTTACATGGATTAATTTTCCTGAAAAAGGCATAACATCACGGAACGCAGACACTGTGTTCGGTGCATTATTTTCAAATTTAGCTTCAAAAATGAAACCGCCAGCCTTAATTATAATTTCTGACATTAATTAACCCATTATTAATTTTTAAGATAGATAATATAAATTTACTCGTAATTACTAATAATTGCAAAGTATGATAAAATCATTATAGATTATAGATTGTATATAGCACATACCCTATACCCTATACCCTATACGTTATCATTCTTTCAAATGTTATATAATATTAATATTAATCATCTAACTTAATGAGGAAAAATCCATGACTAAAAATATTCGCGAACTAGCTGACCGATTTTACGAGATAGTAAATGGTGAAGAAGGTGATTTTTCAGAAATATTCTCCGATGATTTTGTTTTCTCTATAATGCCCGGATTCCCTTATGGTGGAGATTATCATGGTCTAGACGAAACTAATGCTTTTTTTGATAAACTAGGTAATCATTTTGACTTCTGGGAAGTGCATACGGAACGGTTCATACCGGTTGATGAGAATAATCTTATAGTAACAGCAAAATACAAAACTAAATCTACAGAAGCAGGTAATGACGTACTTATGGAAACAGTACATCTTTGGACAGCCAATAATGGAAAGCTAACTAGTTACAAACATTATTGTGATACCGCTATTCTCGCAACTGCAATGGAAAATAAAGTGCCTGTGCGCACATAAAGAATCTTATAAGACTATAAAATATTAAAAAGCCAGGTAAACAAACGTATAGGCCTCAAACTAATAGAACATTACTAATTTCTTTACAGATAATATGGAGCTGCATTGTGTTTGATGGCTTAATGTCACTTCTTCATTGGATATTTTTTATAGCAGCAGTAATTATGCTTATTTTTGGTGGCCTCATCTTGCATAGGGGCGATAGTATTGGCTATGGATATATGGTAATTGGTATTGCAGCATTCTTAATTTTTAATGTTTTGCTATTAATAATAAGACGACGATGGCAAACCTTTCCCTGGAGTGATTATTAGATAATAAATATACAATAATATAAGAGTGTGAACCTAATTTTATCTTTTCTACTTATCGTATATATTATAATTCATGAATAATATTATAGTAGCAACATTTTATCATTTTACTAAATATGAAAGCCCGGAATCTTTGTGTCAGCCATTGGTGGAAAAGCTGTCTTCCTACAATATAAAAGGGACAGTGTTAATCGCACACGAAGGTATAAATGGAACCCTTGCTGGCTCACGTATAGGCATAGATAGTGCGTTAAAGGACCTTCGTTCCTTACCCAACACAAAAGGCCTTGAGCACAAAGAGTCTCATGCCAATAACATGCCGTTCTTTCGTTTAAAAGTACGCCTGAAATCAGAGATAGTTTCAATGAAAGTACCTGGAGTTAATCCTCTCTTGAATGTCGGTAAATATGTTGATCCCCATGACTGGAATAATCTGATCAATGATCCAGATACAATAATTATTGACGCACGCAATAACTTCGAAGTCGAAATTGGTACATTTGAAGGGTCAATAAACCCAAATACGCACAGCTTTAGCGAGTTACCAAAATGGTTAGACGAAAATCAACCAAAAATGTCTGGGAAGAAAATCGCCATGTTTTGTACAGGCGGCATTCGGTGCGAAAAAGCAACTTCATATCTCAAACAAAAAGGTATTAATGAAGTATTTCATTTGAAAGGTGGAATATTACAATATCTAAAGGATATACCTAAAGAAGAAAGCCACTGGAAAGGTGAGTGTTTTGTCTTTGACTATAGAGTATCTGTCAAACATGGACTTGAAATTGGAGAATATGAATTATGCTATGCTTGCCGATGGCCTCTTAGCTCGATTGATCGGCTATCAAAAGATTTTGTTGCAGGAATATCTTGTAGCCACTGTATAAATCAACATACAGAAAAACAACGTTCACGATATGCCGAGAGACAAACACAAATAAATCTTTCTAAAAAACGGGGGGAGCGGCATATAGGTGCAAATTTTAATGCTATAAAAAAAATAAATGGTTATAATTAACAATATGACCTGTAAAAACCACGATTTACCTATTCTTTATTCATTTCGACGATGTCCGTATGCAATGCGTGCACGTATGGCACTTTATTATAGCGGTCAATCATGCGTATTACGCGAAGTAATTTTGCGCAATAAACCACCTGAAATGATTGAAGCATCCCCCAAAGGTACAGTACCAGTCTTGATACTTAAAAATGGTTCTGTAATAGAACAAAGTTTAGAAATAATGTATTGGGCCCTCGAACAACATGATCCAGAAGATTGGCTTACTCCATTTAAGGATGATAACTCTGCTCAGAATTTAGTCTCTGAAAACGATGGCCCGTTTAAAAATAGTTTAGATAGATATAAATACCCTAACCGATACCAAAATTGTGATCCTCTTTACTATCGGTCGACAGGAGAAGAGTTTTTAGTGAAAATTAATGAAAGGCTCATGAATACAAAATATCTATTTGGGGATAGCTTTTCATTTGTTGATGCTGCAATTTCTCCGTTTATTCGTCAATTTGCGAATAAAGACCCAGAATGGTTCTATGGAAATGAACTATCAGCAACACACCGGTGGTTAACTAGTATACTAGAATCAGATATATTCCTTAATATCATGAAAAAGTATGCCGTATGGGAAAACGGTAAGGAAGAAACGTTATTCTCATTTCAATCAAAATCCTGAATTCAAACATAATATTTATAGAGATATATTGATAAAAGTTTAGATATTTTAATAGGAGCCAATAGTGAGAACAGCACAAGAGATATTTGATCATCATTTAGAGGTATTCGGTGCAGGAAACTTAGAAGCCATATTAACAGATTACGATAAAAATTCAGTAATGATTTATGGAAACCAAAGCTGGCATGGCCTTGAAGGCGCAAGGGAATTCTTCAAAATGTGGCTTGATAATTTAATACCTTTAGGCAGTGAATTCGAATTGATGACCCAGTTATCATTTGAGCATACTTTATATATTACTTGGAGGGCAGAGTCTGAAAAATATAAGTTTGATTTTGGTACGAATACATTTATTTTTGAAAACGATAAGGTGCGTTGGCAAACTGTTGGAGCTCATGTAACCAAAAAATGATTTTCTCAGAAACCAAAATACTTATTCTTCAATCTCTCCAGGCCTTTTAGCAAAGACACCTTGAGACCTTAACTCTAACCAATGTCCATATTGATGTGGCCATATTTGAAAATCAATATCTGCATTTAAGGCTTGAGCCGCATGTAATGGCCAGAATGGATTATATAAAGCCTCCCTTGCTAGAGCGACTAGATCAGCCTGACCTGAACGTAGAATAGTTTCAGCTTGTGATGGATCAGTAATTAAACCTACCGCCTGTGTAAGAATTTGAGCTTTATTACGAATCTCGGAAGAAAAACTAACTTGATAACCTGGAGTTGGAGTAGGAAGTGTATTCTTTCCGGCTGCTGCAATTGCACCTGAAGAACAATCTATTACATCAACACCTATATCACTCAATATCCTTGTAAGTGCTATAGAATCATCTATATCCCAACCACCCTCTTTACCATCGACAGTTGAAAGTCTAATAAATAAAGGTTTACCTTCTGGCCAAACCGCTCTTACTGCTTCAGCTAAATCTAAGGTAAATCTCATTCTATTTTCCCTCGATCCACCGTAAATATCTGTTCTTTTATTTGATATCGGGGATAAAAAACTATGACTTAGATATCCATGTGCACTATGAATTTCTAATGCATCAAACCCTGCTAACTCAGCCCTTTTTGCAGCTAACACCCATGAATCAATAATTTCTTTAATTTCTGATACTGTAAGCTCATGAGGAATCAACCACCCCTCCTCAAAAGGTATTGGGCTTGGACCAACTATATCCCATGCTAATTCACCTTTTGAAAACTCAGCCTCGGTGAGTGCGGCATCACCCTCCCAAGGCCTTTGACATGAAGCTTTACGACCAGCATGGGCAAGCTGAAGACATGTTGCTGCGCCAGAATCCTTGACACTTTTAACAATTGGAATCATTGAATTCAGCTGCTCATCATTCCAAAGACCAGTACATCCATGAGTTATCCGTCCTATGGACTCTACAGCTGTTGCTTCAAATATTACTAGACCAAACCCACCTCTTCCAAAGGCTGTAAGATGACAATGATGCCAATTATTCATTACACCGTCGACTGCAGTGTATTGACACATTGGGGATACCACTGTGCGGTTACGTAACTTAAGGTTTCTTATATATAGGGGCTCAAACAATATTGACATTTATAGATACTTTCCTGGTTATAATTTTTCTAGTTATTAGTTAATAAAAAGATTTTTAATATGAAATGTCTCAAGATCTAAATTATCTAATATATTGAAAAACTAATACCAAATAACAGAAAAAACTATAGACATCTATTCATATTATTTTAGGTCTTGCGGTAAAAACTAAATTTGCATTAACTAATACTTATGGAAAAAAAATTAAAACCAAATAAATGGGTTACATTTGATTGCTACGATACCTTAGTTGACTACACAAACAGCAAACGTAAAGCTCTCTCCAGAATAATGAAACCAAAGGGTATTGTCGCAGAAAAATTTAAAAAATCCTTCGATGCGTTTGAAGCACACGAAAAAGAACTACAAAATGGTCCGTTTATACCTCTAAGTGAAGTAATATTAGAAAGTCTAAAATTTGCATCTAAATCTGTAGGGGTTAATATTACTATAGATGAAAAATTGACTATGATAAATTCAATAAAAGAGGCTCAAGCTTTTCCAGATGTATTCCCTGCATTAAATAAACTCAAAAAAGATTACAAACTAGCTATATTATCTAATTCTGAACCTAGTATTATTAAACATAACATTTCAACAATAGGAATAGAGTTTAATGCAGTTGTTCTAGCTACTGATGCTAATTGTTATAAGCCAAACCCCCGAATCTTCAAGAAACTGCTTGAACGCATTGATGAACCTGCAAATAATATTACCCATGTGGCCCAGAGTTTTTATCATGATGTTAAACAAGCAAAAAGTTTAAATTTTGGCAGAATAATTTGGGTTAACCGTTTTAATCAAAAAGAACATCATGACTCTAAATCTCTTACGCAGATTAAAGATTTATCTACGTTGGTTAATGTACTAAAATAACAATTTCTATCTTCAATAATTAACTGATAAAAAAGGTATATAATTATGAGTATTAAAAAGGCATACGTATCTACTTCTTCTGGTCAGATACACTATTCCTTCACAGAGGGAGAAGGTGTACCAATTATATGCTTCCACCAAACAGCGAGCTCAAGTCGCTCATTTCATAAACTTATGGAAGTTGGAGACATAAAAAACCCTTTCTTTGCATTTGATACACCCGGCTTTGGTAATTCTTTTGACCCCAAAGGGATGCCTAAATTTGAAGAATTTGCATCTTGGTTAATGGAGGCCATAAATTCACTCGGCATCAATCATTTTCATGCTTTAGGCCACCATACGGGAGCAGCAATATGTGTTGAAATTGCAAAGTCTTATACTGACAAAGTTCTATCTATGATACTTGTTGGCCCCTTTCCCTTAACACCTGAAGAGAGAGAAGAGTTTAGACCAATGTTTTCTAAACCTATTGAGCCAAATAAAGATGGTTCTTATTTAATAGAAACATGGGATTATTTACGTAAACTTGGAGCCGATAACGACCTTCAGACACATCATGAAGAACTTATAGATCACGTTAGAGCTTATTATAGTAGATATCAAACTTATTCAGCGGTTTGGGACTATGATTTTACGACACCTTACAAAAATGTGACCTGCCCAATACTAATTATGGCAGCTGATGATGATGTGCTATACCCTTATTTAGATCGCTCTAAGAAGCTTAACTCAAAAGCTGAATTTGTCGAAAGTTTTGGCGCTAATTACGAGCCAACATTAGACAGCGTTAATATGAGCTCTCAGATATCTAAATTTCTATCTTCTCATAGTCTTTGAGGATTACTTTTTAAGGAAAACTAGTGACTGGTTATTTGAAGGCATTGCAATTTTAATCGATAAGAAAAGATCATTTTTTTCCGCCTCTGCACAGACATCTTCTATATTACGCACCCCCCATTCCTTATCTTGCAAACGGAGAAAATGATCAAACTTTTCGTTGGAGGGAGCGGTATGCTTACCAGAAATTCGATAGGGTCCGTATAAATATAACACCCCACCTGGCTTTAATATTTTACCTACATTTCTCATCAAGCCCTCAGTGACAGCCCAGGGTGATATATGTAGAACATTTATGCAAATTACAGACGAAACAATATCAATTGATAAAGTGAAAGAAGATATATCAATTCTTAACGGTTGATATATATTTGTTTTTCCTCCCATTTCATTATGAATCCAAGCCTTTATACTCTCAATATTCTCGGGATCCAAGTCACTAGGCTGCCATTTAAGATGGGGGAAAAGGTTAGCAAAGTATATAATATGTTCCCCGGACCCACTCCCAATTTCCAGCACTAGTCCTGAGGCCGGCAAATAATCTTTAATAACTTCTACTATAGCATCCCGATTGCGAGATGTTGAAGGAAAATGGAGGGCTTTCTTATTATCATTTTTCATTTAGTAAAAATTATCCATAAAATAGATTAATACAGATAATAAGTTTCCATTATTTGCAGAGGTTACTATAAATATCTGAAATACCTAATATCCACTCACCCCTCTCAAAGAAATCCTTCCATCTACTTTGTCTTATTAATTCTTTTTGCTCCTCATTAATTTCCTCAATAGTTTGTACCAATTCTATGCAATATGTATTCAAAAAAACCCTTGCATCTCTTTTGGTTTCAATTTTAGCATGCGCATGACTAATACTCATTACAAATATAATGAAGACTAAAACTATAATTTTCTTCTTAATAAGCATAATTTAACCTCACATCTAAAAGGTGATTTATATTAACTTTTATATATTAATAATATTAACACTAAGTGAATTGATATACAGTATTACAATACATAAAAAAACTGATAAAGGTTATAATGGGTAAACTAGTAAAAGTAGTTTCTACCGGTGAAATAACTGAGGTCATACTAAACCGGCCAGAAAAATTGAACGCACTCTCAACGCTTCTCCTTTCAGAGTTAAAGGATACTATCACAAGTGTCTCAAAAAAAAGTAACTTGAGGTGCGTTATAATAAGTGGTTCCGGTAGGTCCTTTTCATCTGGTGCAGATATTACTGAATTAAAGAACTTTACAAATAAAACTGCTAAACAGTTCATTGAATTATTGCACATGACTCTCCAATCAGTACGTAATTGCCCAGTTCCAGTTATAGCCAAGGTTAGTGGACCTTGCATTGGAGGTGGTCTCGAGCTTGCAATAAGTTGTGATATTAGAGCCGCTTCTGAGAATTCAACATTTGCTATGCCTGAGGTTTTAGTTGGTATGCCTTCAGTTATCGAAGCTGCTCTATTACCTCGCTTAATAGGCTGGGGTCGAACTTCAGAAATACTTTACACCGGATGCACATTAACCGCTCAAGAGGCAAAATCTATAGGATTAATAGAAAAAATTGCCCCATTAAATGAAATTGATCACTTAACAAACAGATGGACTGAGGCCATTATTTCAGCAAACCCAAAAGCAGTTCGTTCTCAAAAGAGCCTAATGCGTAGATGGGAAAACCTAATGATAGATGAAGCAATTGAAGTAGGTCTAGAATATTTCAGTAAAGCATATTCTCAAACAAATACAGAGAATTCATAAAAGAAAATTATGTGATTACACCAAGATAACTTGCCTTAATTTGTAAAGAAAACCATAATTATAGAAATTTTAACAATCGAAAGGAGGTGGTCCAATGTCTAATTGTCTTAAGACAAAGTCATCGAATATAAGGATTTGGATCGTCACCTCTAACGAGGTACACTTCGACTAATATGACGGTTTGGTCCAAATCGAGACCAAGTCAGACAATGGAAGGGTCATATAAAAATATGACCCTTTTACCTTAAATGTTGGTGACTAAAAAATATTAAAATATGATATATAAAATTATAATTCTCATCTGCGCTTTACAATCATTTTTCTCTTTAGCATATGCCGAGTCAGGTTTAATAACATCAAAACGTTATTTTTTAAATCCACATAAAATTGGAGAAGCTAAATTTACATATCTCTTTTGGGATATTTATCATGCGGAACTATATGCACCGATAAGTGGATGGAACCCAGAGAAACCTTTCGCTTTATCGCTTAAATACTTCCGTGAATTTGAAGGTATAGATATAGCCGATAAATCAATTTCTGAAATTGAGGGTCAAGGTTTCTCAGATCGTAAATTACTGGATGAATGGAAATTACAGTTAAGGGAAATTCTTCCTGATGTTTCCGATGGTACAATACTAACAGGTATCCGTAATACTAATGGACATACTCTATTCTATCATGACGGTTCGAAGATCGGAGTAATTAAAGATACTAAGTTTACTAAAAGATTTTTTAATATTTGGCTTGGCAAAAAAACATCGGAACCTAGCCTTAGGCGTGCTTTACTTGGAGATTCTTAATATGATGCCCATAAGACTTTAGGTTGAAACATATGCACTATATTTTAATAGACCTTGTATACTCTTAATAAAGGTTAATTGTCGTCATCATAATGATATGTGGCTGAGACCATATTTTCAGAATGCTGGCCTGCTTTAATTTTTTTATATTTCCATGGATTATCCTTATCAACACATGTTTTTAACCCTTCAATTGACACATCGTAATCAACCCCAAAGAATTGGACTAAGGAATACCTCTCACGTCCACTTGTATTAATCACTCGATGTAATGTGGATTTAAAAATATCGTTGGTCCACATCTGCATCAAATCCCCCAAGTTAATAGCAAAGGTTCCTGGAATTGGAGGAACTAAACGCCATTGACCATCAGAACCTAACATTTGAAGTCCTTCAGAGTCCTGCCATACTGTTGTAAAGCACTCGTAGTCAGTATGAGCCCCTATACCTATATGAGCTATATCAATATTATCCTCCGACTGAGGTGGGTAATAACAAACTCTTGTACGAGATAAAGGTTTAGTATATTTAGAAGTAAAGAAACCCTCATCTGTATCTAACGCATATTCAAAGGCTCTTAAAATATTATATCCAAGTTCTAACTGGCATTCAAAATAGGTACCTAATGCCCAGCGTAAACTTTCAGGATTTTTTGGCCAATTATTTGGGCCATAAAAGCGATTTCCAGCTAAATGATCTGGATCGTCCTCTGGAAGGTCATGAGCCATTTCTATAGCCTCAGACATATCGCCACCCTTTAATGAGTGATCAGCATTAATTCCTTTTACAGGTACATACCCTCTATGATTCGGCCAATCTAGGTAATGACATTTCATTTTTTCAGAAAGTGGCAAACTAAAGAAGCCCTGCATTGCAGCATGAGCTCTATCAATTACTGTCTTTGGAAACTGATGATTCTTTAATATCAAATACCCAGGACCTGTGAAAGCATCTTTAAATGCTTTTCCTACGGCCATACGATCATTTAAGGATGGTGAATAAATTCCACCAAAATCAACTATATGTGTATTCTCCTCTGAAACACGAATAACATCTGGAGAGTGTATTCCATCTCTAACTTGAAATGCTGTGTCACTACGATGAGCCGCACTATTGCTCTTACTTTCTTTAACCATAAATGAGCCTCATAGATTTCTGATATATAGTTGATCATAAATTAAAAAAATTAAATTATAGTTATAAATTAAAATAAAAACTATGAACTTTGGTTTTTATAAAACATATAAGGATACTAATGCCAATATAAATCTATGAATAAAGTTTTTGCTAGATGTTTTTCAGCATAATATTGTCTTTCAAAAAAAATATTTAATATCCTTAGCTATAATTTGAATAGAGCTATAAGAAATCTCACCCGACTCTGGCAAGCATACCCCCGTCTATAGGCAGGTCGTGACCAGTTATAAAACTAGATTTCTCTGAGCAAAGCCAAACAACTGCATCAGCAACTTCCTTAGCCTCACCCAATCTACCCATTGGAACTGCAGCAGCGGCTTCATCAACTTTATCCTTCCAATCTTTAAGAAGAAGTGGTGTTCGAATAGGCCCAGGGGCTACAGAGTTTATACGAATGCCTTTTCTTGCGAACTCAAGTGCGGCTGTTTTAGTGATTCCACACACCGCATGTTTTGCTGCAATGTATGCTGAACGACCGGGGTATGCACGAAGACCCCACGTAGAGCTAGCATTTACAATAGCTCCCCCACCAGAATTTAAAATGGCCGGAATTTCATATTTCATTGAAAAATATACACCATAAAAATCAGCATTTATGGTATCTTCAAAAGTTTTTGTATCCTGCTCATTAATTTCCGCAATAGGAGCAACTAACCCAGCGCTATTAAAGGCAATTTGTAATTTACTAAATTTTTTAACTGTAGCCTCCACAAGATTTGCGACGGAATTTTCCTCGGTAACGTCTGCGATATAAAAATCCGCATGACCTCCAGAGTTTTTTATGTCCTCTACAGTACTTTCGACATTATTCTCGTTTATATCTGCAATCATTACCTTTGCACCCTCACCTGCCATAGCAAACGCTGTAGCCCGACCAATGCCTGACCCTCCACCGGTAATTAGAGCAACTTTTCCTGCCAAGATCATTGGCTATTCTCCTATATAAGTTAAACATAATTATTAGCGTGCCATAATTGTTAGCAATGACAGTGACCTTTGCGTTTATTAAAGGCTCACACTATACTAAACCAATCATTGAGTTTTGGCAGTGTAAATTTAGGGAGATGATTATGACCTTACCGGTCTTAGACCTTGGAGATGAACCAAGATTACGTGGTTTGAAGCATGGTGAGTCATTAAGAAGTGATATTGGACACAATATAGACATATACTTAAATAGATTTCAAAAACTTGGTTTTGAACCCAAACTAATACTTACTGAATCAGAGAAATGGTCACCGAAACTTAAGGCTTTTGATCCAGAGTTTTATGAAGAAATGGAAGGCGTTTCAGAAGGTTCTGGATTTAGTCTACAAGAAATTACCATGCTTAATGTCCGCTACGAGCTAATAATTTCTATGTTTAAAAAAGCAGAAATGAGTGAAACAATGGTTGGTGCTCACGATGGCTGCACATCTTTCGCCCTACTTCCCGAAAGAACAAAATCCGGTGATGTACTTTTAGGCCAGACATGGGATTGGATTCCCGGAGTCCGTACAATGATTTCCCGAGTTAAACGTAATGGAAAAACAAGTTTTATCTGTCATGGTGAAATTGGAACAATAGGCGGCATGCAAGGAATTAATGATTCTGGAATTGGTGTAGTTATTAATGCCATGATGTCTTCTGAAGATGGTATAAATTTGTATCAAAAACCTTTTCGAATGAGAGTTCGTGATATACTTAACTCTAAACATATGCATAGTGCCATTCTTGCAGTATCCGGCTCAAAAAGAACAGTCTCTATGAACTTTATTATAGGCCATGTTGACGGAGAGGCCCTTGATATTGAAGCAGCACCTCACAAAGAAGGTTACGTCTATCCTACTGATGGCGTGTTAACTCATTCCAATCATTTCTGTGGAATTGATGTTGAATCCGAGGTAGTTCGAATCTGGCCAAATACTGTGTATCGTAATGTTCGGCTAGATCGTCTATTCAGACACAATCAACAAATAGACGAAAATGCTATAAAATCAGCATTAAGTGATCACTTTGGTTACCCTCATTCAATATGCGCTCATCTAGACGCTGATGAACCAGAAACAATGCAGCTCGAGACACGTAATGCCATAATAATTTCGTTAAAACAGGCTAAGTTAAGTGTTACTAATGGGCAACCTTGTTGTAATAAATTTCAAGAAGTTTCGTTTGCGGCATAGAGTAAGGTAATTAATAATATTTTGAGATCTTAAACCTAGGAGTCTTATAATCAATGGTATCCATCAAAAAAGACATTCAGGTTTGTTTTAATCCACATTTTGACGCAGTCTCGCTTTGGATTGGCTCTTTTGGTGGAGAAAATTCGCCATGTGATATATCACGAGGAGTTTTTGCAGCAAAACGCGGAGTTCCTCGACTTCTAAATTTGTTTGAACGTTATGATATAAGAACCACATGGGGTGTTACAGGTCACTCTGTTGAAAGTTTTCCCCAGGCTTTTGAAAAAATCGTCGATCACGGTCATGAAATAGCTATACATGGTTATTCACATGAGAATCCATTAGCAATGACTCGCGAGCAAGAGTCAGCTGTTCTTGATAAGACTATCGAAGTTATATCTAAGTTTACTGGGCAGAAACCAGTTGGTCATATGGCTCCATGGTGGGAACTAAGCCCAAATACAATCGATTTACTGAAAGAACGTGGTATAAAATATGATAGTAGTTTAATGGAAGATGATTATCACCCTTACTGGCTTCGTGAAGGTGACAGTTGGACTAGTATTGATTATAGCCAGGAAGCAAAAACATGGATGAAGCCTTGGGTGGCAGGAAAGGAAGTTGAACTAATTGAACTCCCCGCAAGCTGGTGGCTGGACGATGCACCTCCTACTATGTTTGTAAAAGCATTCCCAAATAGTCATGGATGGGTCACCGGACAAGATCTAGGAAAAATATGGACAGACCAATTTGACTGGGTTTATAGAAATCATAACTATGCAATTTTCCTATGCACTATTCACCCTGATAGCGCAGGAAAACCACATGTTCTAATGATGTTAGAACGCCTAATCGACCATATGATGACACACACCGGTGTTCGCATGGTTACTATGGAGGAGATGGCAGAAGATTTTTCTAGACGTTGCCCATTTGGCTCTGGAAAGGACCCCAGTAATTGAAAACACTCTTGCGTCTAAAAGGGTCTATTATGATTTCTCAAAGTTTTCCATTCTAAAAATCAAGTTTTCATCTAATGGATCAGCTTTTATTTGGCGTAATTTTTCAATGGCGGGCCAAACATGTTGAAGACTATCAACAATTTCACTCCTACCACTTGAACTCTTAACGATAAGTTGGCTGCCTGCCCAATCTGAAACCTGACATCCTAAAAAAGAGGTGACCTGATTAAGTTTTTTTATTCTCAGATATCTCTCAAGTCTTTGTTCGCGATCATATTTTTTTGTAGGCATATTTCCAGAATCTGTACCAGAATCCGTCCAATGGATTTGACCACCTAGCATACTACAAAAACCACACATCTTAATACCTTGACCTGAATAATTTTACAATTTGTTAAAAGTAATTTTTAAATCATTAGTAATAATTAGTGAAAAAAATTTCACAAAATAATAGGAAAAATGCACATGATTATGAATTAACCGATCTCAGCACTCATACCGCCATCAATAGGGAGGATGTGGCCTGTTATAAAACTTGCTTCATCCGAGAAAAGCCAACATACAGCTTTTGCAACTTCTTCCGGTTTTCCGATTCTCTTCATAGGGACTCTTCCTGAGGCCTTTTCAGGGTCGTTATTCCATCCACGTAGTAAAAGTGGAGTTAGTATAGGGCCTGGGGCAACAGCGTTTATTCTAACACCCCTGCAGGCATATTCGAGAGCTGCTGCTTTCGTCATTCCTGATACAGCATGTTTTGCAGTCATATAAGGAGACCATTCTGGCCAGCAATTCAAACCCCAAATAGAACTAGCATTAACTATGGCTCCTCCTCCAGACTCAATTATAGCAGGGATTTGTGCTTGCATAGCCATATAAACACCATTTATCATTATATCAAAAGCTTGTTGAACTTCAGACATAATTTGTTCAGCAAGCAGAGATTGTTTACCCTCAATACCTGCATTGTTATAAGCAAAATCTAGTCTTCCAAACTCAGATAATGTCGTATCTATCATTTCGGAAATATGAATTGGGTTTGATACATCAGTATGTTTGAAAAGTGCGCTGCCACCACTATCCCTAATATTCTTAGCAATAGCCTCGCCATTCTTTTCATCAATATCTGCAATTAAAACCGATGCGCCTCGAGCAGCCATCTCAATAACAGTTGAACGACCAATACCTGAACTACCACCAGTAATAATTGCTACTCTCTCAGAAAATATCATCGACTTACTGCACCTAAATAAAGATAATGAATAAATAAACACCTAGATTAATATAATAACAGATCGAGCAATTATAGGGTTATAGAGTATATCTAATAAGCACAAATCCAAAGAAATTTAATTTCAAAAAAAACGAACCCTAGCTAAGTTGTTTTTCAAATATAGATAACAATGCGTCTTGAGATAAGACTCCAGATATTCTTAAATTTTCATTTATTATAAATGTTGGCACCGATGAAATCTGCAAAGATTCTCTTCCATATAATAGCTGGCGATCACATTCGCTACGGTAACGCCCTGAGCTTAGTTCTAATCCAAACTTATATGGGTCCAGTCCTATATCAGCTGCACATGACACTAATACATTTTTCTGACCTATATCTAATCCATCCTGAAAAAAAGCAGTAAATATCCTGTGATTATATTCTTTAGCTTTATTTTGGGCTGAAGCAGAAAAACTTCCTTCGAATGCAAGCTTTGTATATGGTTGAGGAGATACATTTGGTAAAATAATCGGTATACCCATAGATTCCGCCATGGGATATACAGAATGTTTCCAAGCTTCTTGCAAATACTGACCCTCTGGCTTTAACGTAGGAGTTGGATACGGCCGTAATTCAAATGGCATCCATTCTATATCAAATTGTGCGCTATCAAATGATTGAATGGCCTTTGTTAAAGGGTCTTCTGCCAAAAAACAAAATGGGCAAACATAGTCAGAATATATTTTCACGTTTATATGCATACAAAATGATAATCCTGTAATATTTTAAAGTTTATTAAGAATACCTAATCATTATTAAATTGGCATGCTTTTTTAGCCAAGCTTAAATTTAACTTTGACTGACTAAAAAATATTATCTTTAACAAGCGGAGGATAATGATGGGTCTTGAGCATATTGCATTATTGAAATGGGATATAGATGAGCTGGCTTATAATCTTAAATTGACCCGTGAGGAAACGCAAAAATATTTTACCGATGGTCGACGTGTATCCTTTATTATGGAGCGACGCATTTGCCGCGAGATTACCGGAGGGCAGTTAGCTGAAAGCGAAGGGGCTTCCTATGATTTGATTGATTCCTTTGGTCACAAATGGGAGGTACGTTCTATTACACGTAATGGTATTTATTTCTGCCCCAGCTATATGGTCGGATCTGGGCGGCAATTTGATAAAACTGGCTTTAAAAAGAAGTTGGCAGATATTGCTGGTTATATTATCAGCGATGTTACACTATTCCCTGAAATTCCAGTCTGGAAAGCTTCAACCGATATTATACTTTTATGGTATGAAAGAGGCAAGTTAGGTTCTAATACAAAGATTTCACGTGATAAAGCCCTTTATCTGGTTAAGGATAATCTATGACAATGCTTAAACTTGACTATGAACGGGATGATCGGACAGTGCTAAATATAGATGATTTCAAAAGTGAAATCATAGATTGGAATCGCTTTGGTACTGCTACTGTCTGTAGTAATTATGAAGATATTCCGGTTTTTATAAATGAGTTCTGGACATCTAAGCAACGCGCCGCCCATTCCTTACATGAAATTTCCTACAGAGCCTGTTTCAAACCGCAATTACCACGTTTCTTTATTACTCGTTTGACTAAAAAAAATGATAGTGTATTTGACCCCTTTATGGGCAGAGGCACAACCTTACTTGAGGCGGCTTTGCTTGGTAGACATGCCGTAGGAAATGATGTTAACCCTTTATCACGAATGTTGGTTGATGCCAGACTTTCCCCACCCACATTACTAGAAATACAAAAACGTCTAAACCAGATTGATCTTACGAAACGTTCTGAATATAGACGCGATCTAGAGGTATTTTTTCATCCCAATACCCTGGCTGAAATCTGTTCATTAAAGTCGTATTTCATCGACAAAAACTATAAAGGCCAGCTAGATAATATTGATCTCTGGATAAGAATGGTGGCTTTGAATCGCCTGACCGGTCACTCAAAAGGTTTTTTTTCTGTATATACACTTCCGCCCAATCAGGCAGCGAGCATTGAAAGCCAGAGAAAAATTAATATCAAACGCAAACAAAGCCCTGACTATAGGGATACCAAATTACTGATTTTAAAGAAAAGTCAGGCCTTACTAAAACAAGCATTACCTAACGAGATAGCACACACAAACCCGCAATTTTTGAATTGTGATTTAAACACAGATAGGCTGGAGGTAAACAAACCTGTTCAATTATCGGTTACCTCTCCACCGTTTTTAAATATTGTTAATTATAAGAAAGATAATTGGCTCCGCTGTTGGTTTGTCGGCATTGATCCAGAAGCAATACAGATTACTCAAACTACAAAATTAGATCGATGGAAGGAGTTGATGCACAGAACGCTTGTCTCTGTTTCGCATATTACCGTGCCGGGTGGTTATTTTGCCTTTGAGGTAGGAGAAATTCAGAAAGGGGCTCTCCGCCTTGAAGAAACTGTTGTAAAGGCAGCAGAGGATACCGGATGGAAACCTGAATTTATTTTAATTAATCAGCAGAGCTTTACCAAAACATCCAATACTTGGGGGGTTAACAATAATCATAAAGGCACAAATACTAACAGAATTGTTTTATTCAAAATGAAAGATTAAATTGGTTGCCTGGATTGTCTATACAACAGTGACCTATAACGAATAGTTCCAAGACATTTTTCTAATTTTTTCTTCACCTTAAAATCTAAATGCCTAGTATTTATTGACAACTATCTTAAAAAAAAACGACAGCCCTGTTGGACTGTCATTCTAGTTTAGAGGCAACCAACCTCTGAGGGTAATTCACTTAAAACACTTAAAGTCTGAATAAAACTCTTACCATCAGTATCATTTCATGTATCAGATCACCCTAATCGTTCAAAATGCGCTGATTTGAAGCTCAGCTTGTGGGCGCATCAGGATTGGAAGCCAGGCTGCGGCGATCTAATGTTCAGATTTTGCTTTGGCCAAAACAATCTGTGAATCGCTGGCCTCAATTGCGCGTGACTTGAGCTTGTCCTGGCAGTAGACACAAACCGTGTCGCGGATCATGCTGCAACAGCGAGTCCATTAGCGACAGTTCTTCCCAGATCAACAAAACAGGTCTCGCAGGCGCAGAGTCAGACTTGGCTTGGTTAAAATACATGTCTTGCGCGGCGTGCATCTTCTCTCTTT
>CETH01021910.1_pt1 | contig 26653 bp, 21 predicted proteins | sample 361461 | NCBI WGS metagenome assembly CETH01 (sample SAMEA2622695, study PRJEB7988) | marine metagenome | isolation source: saline water (ENVO:00002010), including
CGCTACTTACGCTTTTTTCCGCGAGCTAACTGCTCAAGTTCGGGAAGGTGCCGGGCCGCAGTATGTGGACCTGCAGACGTATCGTTTCCACGGGCACTCGATGTCGGATCCGGTTTCCGGGACGTATCGCTCCGTGGAGGAGGTAGAGCAAGCCAAAGATGAGCGTGATCCGATCGCAATTCTGGGAGATACGCTTAAGGGGGCCGGCGTGCTGAGTCAGGAAGAATTTGAGCAGATGGATGCGGAGGCCCGACAGATTGCATCAGACGCTGCTGACTTTGCGGATGCCTCACCCCTTCCTGATGCGGACGCCCTCTACAAGAACGTCTGGGCCGAGATCAACCCGAATGGCAGGCTTTTCTTTGACGGACGTCAGGAGCAAGGGGGGGCTAGCTGATGGCTGTTATGACTTATCGGGAGGCGCTAAACGCTGCTCTTTCTGAAGAAATGGAGCGCGACCCTGATGTTTTTCTTATGGGTGAAGAGGTCGCGGAGTATGACGGTGCCTATAAAGTCTCCAAGGGCTTGCTCGATATATTCGGGAGTCAGCGCGTTGTGGACTCGCCGATTTCCGAGCTAGGGTTTACTGGGTTAGGCGTAGGAGCCGCCATGGCGGGCCTGCGCCCGGTTATCGAATTCATGACCTTCAACTTCGCGTTCCTAGCGATCGATCAGGTGATCAATTCGGCGGCTAAGATGCACTACATGTCTGAAGGGCAGTTCCCGATGCCGATTGTTTTCCGAGGCCCGACGGGAGCAGCGCTTCAGCTTTCCGCCCAGCATTCTCAGGCGTGCGAGACATATTACTCACACGCCCCTGGGTGTAAGGTGGTGACCCCGGGAACGCCCGCAGATGCCAAGGGCCTTCTGAAGGCGGCAATTAGGGACAACGATCCTGTAGCTTTTATGGAGGGTGAACTCCTATACAACTTTAAGGGGGAGGTCCCGGACGATGACGACTTCGTAATCCCCCTGGGGGTAGCTGATCTCAAGCATGAAGGGGAGGACGTCTCAATCATCACTCACGGAAAGATGATTCACGTAGCCCTTCAGGCTGCCCAGAAACTCGACAAGGATGGAATTCAGGCCGACGTGCTGGACCTCCGGACCATCCGCCCGCTTGACATGAGCGCGATCCTAGAGACGGTAAGAAAGACAAACCGTATAGTTTATCTTGAAGAGGGTTGGCCCTATGCCGGTACTGGTGCACAGATTGTTACGATGATCCAGGAAGAGGCATTCGACCATCTTGACGCACCGATTATCAGGGTCACCCAGGCGGATATCCCTATGCCTTATGCGAAGAACCTCGAGATCCTAGCTAAGCCTTCGGCCGATCACGTGGTCAAGGCTGTCAATAAAGTTCTGTACCGATAACCATGGCTACTAAAGTCCATATGGAAGCGCTCTCTCCTACAATGGAGGAGGGGCAGCTCGTTCAGTGGCTCAAGAACGAAGGAGACACGGTTGCCACCGGTGACGTATTGGCCGAAGTCGAGACAGACAAGGCGACAATGGAGTTGGTTGCGCGTGGAGAGGGAATTCTCCGAAAGATATTCCTCGGCGCCGGTGGAACCGCAGAGGTTGGTGCGGTGATCGGGGTGATTGCCGCAGAGGACGAGGACATATCGGAGATCTCCGGTGTTTCAGGTGGCGGAGCCCCTGCGGCTGCGATTGTCGAGGAGGAGGCTGTCTCGACCCCTGACCCCGACCCGGTCGTTGAGGAGCCGACTTCGGGCAATAACGAATTAGCTTCCCCGGTCTCAAAAGGAGGTCGAGTTAAGGCGTCCCCGCTAGCACGGCGCCTGGCAGAGCAGGCAGGAGTGGACATTTCTCAGGTCCCCGGGTCTGGACCGGGTGGCCGAGTGGTGAAAAGGGATATCGAGGCGGCAAAAGCTTCGGGAGACGCAAGTCCCGCTCCGCCTGTTGCTCCTTCGTGGACCCCGGATGAAGCCGAGTACGAGGACGTTCAGACGTCGCAGATGAGGAAGACCATCGCTAAGCGACTCATAACGTCAATTGGCCCAGTTCCTACCTTCTACCTTACGGTTGATGTCGACATGACGCGGGCCATGGAGGCGAGGAAGAGTATGAACTCGATGCTCAAAGCCGAAGGAGCCAAGGTATCCGTCAACGATATCGTTCTTAAGGCAGTTGCTGGCGCTCTTCGCCAGCACCCGAACTGCAACGCGCAGTGGCATGATGGCTTTATTCGGCGCTTTAAGGCGGTCCACATTGGTGTCGCTGTAGCGGTGGAGGATGGCCTAATTACCCCAGTTGTGAGGCATGCGCACCTCAAGGGGATAAGTCAGATAGGGGCTGAGGTGAAAGAGCTTGCCGGACGGGCCAGGGAAAAGAAGCTCAAGCCCGAAGAGTACACGGGTGCAACCTTTTCGGTGTCAAATCTTGGGATGTTCGGAATCCATGAGTTCACTGCAATCATCAACCCCCCCGAGGCCGGCATTCTCGCGGTCGGTGGCATTGAGGAGACCCCTGTAGCGGTCGATGGCGAGGTTCTAGTTCGACCACGCATGCGCATCACCATGAGCTGTGACCATCGGGTGATCGATGGGGCCCAGGGTTCGCGATTCCTTCAGACCCTCAAGGGCATGCTAGAGGAGCCGACGGCGATTCTCCTATAGGTCATCGTCGTGAGCGAGGATGTCTAGGCGGAGACTGAGCCAGAGGAGGCTGTGATGACGATTCTCACGCGTTGCACTTTTTGCGTTGCCATAGTTGCAACCCTTTCGTGTGTTGCTGCTGAGAATGACGTCCCCGACATGATCCTCGTAGGAGGACGAATCATTTCACCGGGTGCCGAATGGATGCCTGATCCATCAGGATCTGAGGAACTTCCCACGGGCATAGCTCTCTCCAATGGACGTGTCATGATGGTGGGACCGAGCGAAAAGGTCCGGGCACGTAGCGGTCCGGAGACACTGGTGATTGAGTTGGGTGGAAGGAGTGTGCTGCCAGGGCTAGCGGACAATCACCTCCATTCGATTGGTGGGGGCTCGGGTGTCGACCTGTCATCCGCCCGCTCACTCGAGGACATAAGTGGAGCTATAGCTGCAAGGGCTGGTGAGTTGCCCCCGGGGTCCATAATCGTGTCCAACAGTGACTGGCATGAAGGTCAGCTTTTTGAGCAACGCCTCCCATATCGAGACGACCTTGATCGTATGGCTCCGCTACACCCCGTGGTCGTGGTTCGGGGTGGTCATGAATACATACTGAACTCTCTGGCTTTGGAATACTGGGGAGTAGACGAGGCCGCGGAGGAAGTACCGGGCGGCCGTATTGGACGATATGCAGATGGTCGACTCAATGGGGAACTGGTTGATCGAGCGAAAGATCTGATATCGCTCCCTCCTCCCCGGACGCGGGCCGCGGAGGCCGAGGCGTTGGATGCGCTCCAGGCTCAGTACGGGCTGCTTAACCAGCGAGGTCTCACAAGTGTGAGACATCCTGGGGGTAGCCTCGAACAGCTAGCACAGATCCGTGAATTAGAGGAAGCGGGGCGTCTATCAATGCGAGTCGAGTTCCTCTTTAGAGCTCCTAGGTCAGCGAGCCCGGAGGCTGTTGAGGAGGCCATTGACTCGTGGGCTAAGGCCCAGCGCAAATCAAGATTGGTACAGATAGGCGGAGTGAAGCTCGGAGTAGATGGTGGGTTCGAGGGCGGCTTGATGCGAGATGCGTACGAGGGACTTTGGGGTGATGGTGGACGTTTCTATGGGCTGCAGACTGTTCCGACGGAGGAGTTTTATCAATCAGTGTCGATGCTTGCTGATGCAGGATGGCGCATAGCTACACATGCGGTGGGAGATGCTGCAATCGACCTAGTACTTGATGCCTATGCCGAGACAGATGCGAAGGAACCCATAGCGGCAAAACGTTGGGTAATCGAGCATGGTTTTATTCCTCGACCGGATCAGTTTGATCGCATGCTTGACATGGGCCTCGCCGTTTCCGCGCAGAATCATCTATACCTGGCTGCTCCTAGCCTCGCCAAGTATTGGGGTGCCGAACGCGCCGCGTGGACGACCCCGCTCCGCGAATACATTGATGCTGGTGTTCCTGTGTCCTTGGGCACGGATGCCCCGGTGGTCCCGTATGACCCATGGTGGGTGCTGCATCACTTCACGACCCGGAGCACGATCAGCGCAGGAGTGTTTGGTGAGGATCAGGTTGTTTCCCGTCTAGAGGCCCTAGAAGCTATGACGCTGGAATACGCTTGGCTCACCTTTAGTGAAGCCGACAGGGGAACCCTAGACGTTGGCAAATTCGCCGACCTAGTTGTAACACAGGAGGATTATCTTCGGTGCGAGGACCCTTGTTTAGAGTCGATGGAAGTGGACCTGACTCTACTGGAAGGTCGCGTTGTATGGGAGCGATGAAGTGTGTTTCGGGGTTCACGACCGATCTGGCTGGCGCGTAAGGAGCGTCTTCGTACGTTTATCGCCCCGCGACCTTAAGCGTCATTCAACCGCAGCAAGAGGTGTCATCATGTCCGGAGCCAAGCTGTTCTCACGAACGTCATGGGCAACCGTCATCACAGTCTTTGCGCTTGTAGGATCCCCGTCTACTGGTATGGCTCAAGACGAGCCTGTGCGCACAGTCGACCTAGAGATGTATCTAGATCTAGAAAGTGTCTCAGGTCCGCAGATTGCTCCCGATGGATCAGAGATTGTGTATACCCGGGGTTGGGTCGATAAGATGAATGATCGGCGGGAATCGTCGATTTGGATCATGAATGCTGATGGATCCAAGAACAGATTCTTGGTGGATGGTTCAGGGCCAATCTGGTCTCCGGATGGCACGAGAATCGCATACACCGCGGCTGGCGATCCTGAGGGCACACAGATTTTTGTCAGATGGATGGATGACGAGGGTGCCACGAGTCAGGTCACACGGCTTGAGTCCAGCCCCGGGGGGATTCGCTGGTCGCCCAATGGGGAGCACCTATCGTTTTCAATGAACGTCGACGCAGAGCCAGCGTTTATGGTGACCCCTCCAGGGCGTCCCGATGGAGCCACGTGGGTAGAATCTCCTCGGGTGGTGACACGAGCTGACTATAGACAAGACCGGGTTGGGTTTGTGGACGGGGCCTGGAGGCACCTGTTCGTTGTGCCTGCCGAGGGAGGCACGGCACGACAGTTAACGGATGGGGACTGGAACCACTCTACGGGGGAGTGGACGCCAGATGGTGCGGAGCTAGTCTTCTCCTCGCTTCGAACTGAGGATTCGGAACTCGCTTGGCGCCAGTCCGAGGTCTACGCCGTAGACGTAGCATCGGGGGGGATCCGTCAACTGACTCGTCGCAACGGTCAAGATTTTTCCCCTCTGCCTTCGCCTCGTGGGGACTTGATAGCGTATAGAGGCAGCGACTGGCATGATGACACATACCGGAACGCGGGCATCTATGTGATGGAGCGTGATGGGGACAGCCCTCGCCTCATTTCAGGCGACTTTGATCGATCAATTAACGGAATGCAGTGGGCAGCAGACGGAAGCGGGCTGTACTTGACTGTAAGCTCGGAAGGAACCCGAAATCTGCATTTCGCCTCAGTGAGTGGCGGAGTGGAAGCAATTTCCGAAGGCGAGCACATGTTCGCTTTGAGTTCGTTTACTGCCGACGGCCAGGCGGTAGGGACGTTTACGAGCCCGTCTGTGCCCTCCGACATTGTAGGATTTGACCTAGATGATGCGAACCGTCGCGAACAGCTCACGCGTGTAAATGACGACGTGCTCGGTGGGGTAACGTTTGGCGAAGTTGAAGAGGTCTGGTACGAGTCTGTCGAAGACTTCGACATTCAGGGTTGGATTATCCACCCTCCGGACTTCGATCCGAATAAGAAATACCCGCTCATGCTGGCGATCCACGGCGGTCCGCACGGCATGTACAACGTGGGCTTCAACTTTGGATGGCAGGAACACGCGGCGAATGGTTACGTGGTATTGTACACGAACCCACGAGGGAGTTCTGGCTACGGGAGCGCTTTTGGTAATTCGATTAAGCGTGCATACCCTGGCAAGGATTTCGATGACCTGATGGCAGGTGTCGACTTAGTGGTGGATCGTGGATACATCGACGAAGAAAACATGTTTGTGTATGGATGCTCAGGGGGTGGGGTTCTCACCTCTTGGGTCGTGGGCCACACGGATCGTTTCGCGGCGGCTTCGGCGAACTGTCCCGTGACAAACTGGCTTTCGTTTGTCGGTACGACGGACGGGATCGGCTGGTACCGCAATTTCGATAATTTCCCGTGGGATGACCCGAGCGAACACCTGCGTCGATCTCCTTTGATGTATGTTGGAAACGTCACTACGCCAACCATGCTCATGACTGGTGTGAACGATCTGCGTACACCGATGCCGCAGACCGAAGAGTATTACGCGGCCCTGAAGGTTTTAGGGGTTGAAACCGCTATGATCCGGTTTAATAACGAGTGGCACGGGACATCGAGTACCCCGTCAAACTTCCTCAGAACCCAGCTTTTCTTAAGGGAATGGTTCCGGATGCACTCACGAGGTATGCCCGTAACGCAGGACTGATACTTTCAGGCGGGTGCGATAGCACATGCAGAAGAGAGGGGTCGGGCGACGTCATCACCCGGCCCCTCTCCCTGTCGAGCGGCTACTGAGGACTTTTGGGTCCTTGGCTCGTTCGAGCTAAATCAGATTGCCTTCTCGTAGAGTCGCCAACGCTTGTAAGGATTCATCCCCATCGCCGCCATTGGCTTGGTAAGAGCTATGTTGTCGTTGAGGACCCACGATGCCTCTGCCCCCTCGAAACCAATGTCTTTCGCCCTTCGAGCGGACTCGTATGCGAATAGGGGAAAAAGACCCTTGTGACGGTATTCCGAACTCAGCCCCATAAGGACTATTCTGCCTCGCTGCACCTTCGGGAGGTCACGGGTCAAACGGAATAATGTTGTAGGCCAGAGTCGGCCGGAAGGTACATGTGTGAGGATGCGGTTAATGTCTCTAACGACCATCATAAAACCGACAACCTCGTCACGTACTTCGGCAACGAACGAGAAGTCTCGAAGAAGGACCGATTTAAGGTCCTTAGCGATGTGCCAAAACTCATTCCAGCTAGGTGGAGTAAACCCCCAGTTTCCTGACCAGGCTTGGCAGTATAGGTCGAGGACTTTCCGCGCTTCGTGCTCAAGAAACTCTATATTGAGATTACGAAAGGTCACCCCTGTCGTGCGCGCGGTGCGTTCCGCGAGACGCTGAATCCGGTGAGGAACCGCGAGGTTGGCGCCTGATGTAATGTCGTAACCTAGCAGGTCTTGAATGCCCTTGTACCCGGACGACTCGACAAGTTTTTTATAGTAAATGGGATTCCAAGGTGTCATGATCGCCGGAGGTGTTTCAGATCCTTCTATGAGAAGTCCACACTCGTGGTTCATGGAGGGGCTGATAGGCCCTCGCGAGCGGTTGAGGGACCGGCTGCGCAGCCACCCTTCAGCTGTGTCCAGTAAAGAATGCGCAACCTCAGGGTCGTTCACTGTCTCAAGAAAACCAAAAAAACCGACACGATCCCGATGATAGCGGTTATGTGCTGCGTTTTCGATCGCAGCAATTCGACCTACGGTCAGGCCTCCGCGCTCTGCAACGAATAGCGCGCGGTTCGCATGTTGGTAAAACGGATTCTTCTGGCTCAAGATATCGGTAACAGTGACACGGAGTGGAGGCACCCACGATTTTTCTTCTATCGCACCAGCGTTCAACTCTCGCACCTGCCATAGCGCGTTTACGAACCGGGCGATGCCTCGCCTGCCCTCTACTTGGTTAACCCTCAACGGCACAGGCTGGATCCGTGTTTAGTTGCAGCGCGTTCGACTTCCTCCACTAGAATTTCTGGCGCTCGTGCCACCCACCTCTTAAAGGAAAGAACTTGTTCCGAGTTAGGGTGTGGCGGATCAGCCCAGAATTCATCTAGGTCTTCGTAAGACCCTGCCTTTGCAGTACCACATCGCTCCGCATCCCATGCGTTCAGGGTTTGTTCGAAATGACCTTTGGTCGGTACTGCGAGTGCTGCTTTTCCAAGGTAGTGAGCTTCACATAGACCCTCGAAGCCCGCAGAACCGACGTATGCCCTGCATCCAGCTAGGTGCTTGAGGAACGCTGCATCGTCGAGTTCGTGAGCGTAAAAGCCACGAGCAGCTCCCGGTAGCGCGGAGGAGCCACCCTCCAAAAAGCAGTGTACTTCGGCTCCAGACCGACGTTGCCAATCGAGTAAGGTCTTGCTGTTACCGGGGTTCAGAGTGTACGCGAGGAGGTATCCAGAATTGTGAGTTTCGAGGCGCTCGAGGCCCGGACGGAGAAGCGGCGGTGCCACCACCATCTCTCGTTCCGGTATCGATTCGAGTGGAGCAAACGATAAGGCGATTTTTTGGTCTACCCTTGTAGTTGTGGCCTTAGCATACGCTAGAACAAGTGATCGGCGTTGTCGGGGCCCGGGGGCGCCTCTCAAATTTGGATGCAGGAAGAGGTAGTTGTGCGCCACTGCGAGTGCCGGGGTCTTCGAGGGGAACAAGACTCGGGACAAACCAGCCATCAAGTCCAAAAAAGTTACGACTATATCGACGGATTCTGTCTGCTTCGAGATGGTAGCCATGGACTTTAAGAAGCGAGGACTTCTCCTAACTGCGTCAAGGAGAGTTCGAGTGTTCGAGATGCCTTGACGGTTTCTGTCGGGCACCTGAACGGGTGCCTCGAATTCGATCACAGGGGCGCCGATGCTCTCAGCGAAGTAAGCCGGGGTGTGCCGATGGACACTGTTACCGATCATAGCCTTTGTGACTATATGGCCGGCGTCCCTCAACATTGCCGCAAGGGCTATAGCCTGTGTCATGTGCCCTCGGCCCTCTCCTTGGACCACGAATGCTACGTTCAATGCACGCATATCACCAAAGTCTCACGAAGGTCGGCCAAGCGATACCCGACGCTTATATCTAACGTCTGCTGTCCCGCCTTTACCCCCTAGGAGAGCTCGTCTAACTTCGTGGACTAGAAAGTTTCTGGAACACCATGAATCCCAGAGGATTCTGACTGTAATGGAGAGCCTGCGTGGCGGACACCAACTCCTTTGATTTAATAGTCGTCGGAAGTGGCCCCGGTGGCTATGTCGCTGCGATCCGCGCATCGCAACTCGGCATGAATGTAGCTTGCATCGAAGATCAGGATCTCGGTGGAGTTTGCTTGAACATCGGATGTATACCGACGAAAGCGATGCTCACGAGTGCGTTACTCGCCAACGAGATGAAGAATGGCGAGCAGCATGGAATAGTTGCGAAGGACGTAACCTTTGACCTAGCGCCGGCCCAAGAGCGGAGTCGCCGTGTCGTGCAACAGATGACTAGCGGGATCGGACATCTGTTCAAGAAAAACAAGATTGCACACATCGATGGTTATGGCCGACTGGCTGGTGCCGGTAAAGTCGAAGTTGAGAAGAACGGAAACAAGGAGACGTATTCAGCAGCGCATGTGGTTCTCGCCACCGGCTCTCGTCCTCGCGACCTTCCGGTACTTAAGATCGATGAAGACCGCATATGGTCCTCCACCGGTGCGCTAATGCAGACCAAGGCGCCCGATTCCCTCTTTATAGTGGGCGCGGGGGCGATCGGGATGGAGTTTGCCGATGTTTACGAGTCATTCGGCACAAAGGTCACCATTGTTGAGGGCATGGATACGATTCTTCCGCTCGAGGACGCCGAGGTCTCGAAGTTTATGCAGCGGACCTACAAGAAGCGCGGCATGGATATCCACACCGGAGCCTTCTTTCAGAGCGCCGACGTCCAGAAAGATGGCGTTACTGTGACGTTCAAAGACAAGAAGGGAGAGCTTCAGACGGTGGACGTCTCTTACGTTCTTTCAGCAGTTGGTCGAGTGCCCAATTCGGAGGACCTCGGCCTCGAACATGTTGGTGTGAAGGTCGACGAGCGCGGATTTATTGTTGTCGACGATCAACTAAGGACCAATGTCCCTGGCGTATATGCGATCGGGGACGTAGCAGGCCATCAGCTCCTTGCGCACAAGGCTTCGCATGAGGGTATCGTGTGCGTGGAGTATATCGCGGGCCAGGGCCATGGCACGGTAGACTACGAGAATGTGCCGAACTGCACGTACTGCCACCCCGAGGTGGCGTCGGTGGGGTTGACGGAGGAGCAGGCCAAGGCGGCAGGTCACGACATAGAAGTCGGAAAGTTTCCTTGGGTTGGCATTGGTCGTGCGGTCGCTTCTGGGCATTCGGAAGGGTTTGTGAAAATCATCCGCGACAAGCAGTACTCGGAGATTCTCGGTGCGCACATAGTGGGCCCGCATGCGACCGAGCTAATAGCTGAATTTGTAGTCGGTCGCCACCTCGAGGCTACTGTAGAGGAGATGGAAAAGGCCATGCACCCTCATCCGACCCTCTCTGAGGGTGTATCAGAGGGTGCACTAGCGGCCCTAGGTCGAGCTATCCACATCTGATATTCACGGAGAACAAGTTCGGGATGGGTAAAGCCGAATTGATAGAGGCTGGCTCAGGCGGACCAGCGGCTCGCCCGTGGTCTGAGAAGCAGGACATAGCTCTGCGGCTCTGGGCCACGTTGTCACGTTGTTATGCCACTTGTTCCAGAGCTATGGCAGCTCAGGTTCAGGAGTACGATCTGACGACTCCGCAGTTTGTCGTGCTTGAAGCACTGCATCATCTCGGGCCACTGCCCTTAGGTGAGTTGGCTGAGAAGCTGCTCGTGACAGGGGGAAATGTGACGTACGTTATGGACAGGCTTGAGAGTAGGGGTCTAGTCACTCGAGATCGGAGCACTGCCGACCGAAGAGTAGTGGTCGCGCGGATGACGGCCGAAGGTAGAGATCTGGTTAGCAAGGTGTTTCCAGACCATGTGGGAGAAATGGAGCATCTGTCACGTCATTTGACAGATCAAGAGCAGATACAGCTATCGGCTCTGCTAAAGAAGTTGGGCACAGGGATCTCAGAGCACGATTTGTAGCTCTAGGAAGGCACTGGTTACCGGAAACTAAAGAGCCGACCCTCAGAGTCAGTCTTGGTCTATTGGTCCTGCTACCGGTGAGAAACTGTTAGGGTCGCCGGTCTATCATCGACGTTGATCAGAGCTCCAGGGTCATTCCGCCGTCTCAGGCATTTTCAAATCAATGTCGATATCGCGGACCTGTAGGATTCTGATCAGGGCCTCGCCGATCTTGTTGTTCGGTGTCGACGCTCCTGCCGTGATCCCAAGCGAGAAGGGCCCCCTGGGAAGCCAGTCGTAATCTTCGACCTCGGGAGTGGCAGGGTCCAGTTCAGGTTTGTGCAAGACTGAGCCCGTGTCGATGTTGATGCAGGTTGCATCCTCTACGTGGAAGGTCGCCGTGTGTTGCCGGCAGAGGTGAGCGAGGTGGTTGGTGTTGGAGGAGTTATAGCCGCCGATGACGAGCATGACGTCAGGGGAATCCTCCATCATATCGGCCACTGCGTCTTGGCGTTCCTGTGTCGCCGAACAAATAGTACCGAAAGAGCGGAAGTGTGTGGATGCGTATTCTTCCCCGAAGCGCTCTACGAACGCTTCGTGCACTTTCCACCCGATTGCTAGGGACTCTTTAGCAAGCATGGTTGTTTGGTTAGCGACGCCGATGTACTCAAGATCGGTGTCTGGATCGAAGCCTTCAGATGCCTTGCTCGCAAAGTGCTCCATGAAAGCTTCTCGACTGAGGTGTCCTGGCCGTTTTGCGATATAGTCGAAAAGAAGCCCTCCCTCCTCCATATCTCGAACAATGATGTATTTCCCGCCTTCATGTTTTTCTACTTGTGATGCGGTCGCTCTGGATTCTTCGTGAGTGTACTTGCCATGGATTACGGCGGTGAAGCCGTCCTTGGCGTATTTCTCTACGCGTTTCCATACCACCAAGACAGATCCACACGTTGTATCGACGAGAATGCATCCAATCTTCTTGAGATTTTCGAAGTCTTGGAGCGTTAGGCCAAAAGCTGGCAGGATAACGACATCTTCAGGGGTAAGATGCGAGAAGTCGAAGTTTCCATCCGGGTCTGGGTAGAGGAAAGCGATGCCCATGTCTGTCATCCGCTTGTTCACGTGCGGATTGTGAATGAGTTCCCCTAAGAGGTGAATCCGTCGTTCAGGGAAGTGATGGACCGTCTCGTATGCGTAGTCAATGGCACGGTCTACGCCGTAACAGAACCCGAACTCTTTTGCTAAGTGCACAGTGATATCACCGAATTGATCGGTATACCCGCGTGAGCGAATCCGCTCTACCAAGGCCGATTGGTAATCGGAGTCGATCAGAGGCCTGAGCTCTTTCTTGAGTCCGAAGCCTTTGCGGAAGTAGGTCTGCTCCATTGGGGGGTAGAGAGGCGTTGGGGTTTTAGACGGTGAAATTAGAACTGTTTGCGACGGGGGAGTTACACAAACCGGCGCAAGGATACCCTGGAATCTATAAAGGCCCATCTGGGGTAGGTAGAATCATGAAGATCTTAGGTCGCCTCGCACTTTTGTTTGTTGTTCTTCCAATCTTGGAGCTAATTCTCCTAATTGAGATAGGACGTTACATAGGCTCTCTGCGCACTCTTGGCATTGTGGTTCTCACGGGCGTTACTGGTGCCTGGCTCGCTAGGACGGAGGGATTGCGAGTCATCTTCAGTTTCCAAGAGGAGCTGGTTTCAGGTCGTTTGCCTGGTCAAGCGATGCTTGATGGTATTTGTGTTCTGGTAGGTGGTGCTTTTTTGCTTACCCCAGGTGTAATTACCGACCTGCTCGGCTTCTCACTCATGTTGCCTTTCACACGGCGCTGGATCCAGTCATGGATGCGAGGCAGCCTAGAGCGACAGGTCGCAGAGGGCCGGGTCCATGTGGTCTCAAGCTATGGCGTGGGTTTCGGGACAAGAGGGACGGACGGGGGAAGTGGGCTGGAGCAAGATATCCAGACACGAGAAGCGAAGATGGATGCTTCGAAAGGGATTGTTATAGAGCCTGAAGGATAGAACTGTTTTCGAAGGGGGAAGTTGTCTCCGCTGGATTGTGTACATTCGCTAGGTTACTTACATGAACCGAGACATCTCTTTTCTAGAACGCCTTCTCGATGCCCCTGGGCCGTCCGGATTCGAAGTCCGGGCTGCCCGGGTGTGGCGTGAGGAGGCCGAAACGTTCGCATCTGAAGTGCGAGTCGATGTTAGTGGCAACTCTTTCGCGACTGTGAACCCAGGAGGCCACCCTCGAGTCATGTTGGCAGGTCACATCGACGAGATCGGACTTCAGGTGACACATGTCGATGAAGACGGGTTTCTCTATGTGGATCAGATCGGTGGCTGGGACCCTCAGGTGCTGGTCGGCCAGCGGGTTTTGGTTCTGGGCCGTGATGGGGACGTTCCCGGAGTGATAGGAAAGAAAGCCATTCATTTGATGCAGGCCGAGGAGCGGAGGAAATCCTCTAGGGTTAACCAACTCTGGGTCGACGTTGGCGCGGAGGACAGAGATGCTGTCGTGGCTCTTGGTGTCCGGGTAGGAGACCCGATGGTGATTTCTCAGGGGATGGTGCGCCTGGCGGGTGAGCTGATAGCAAGTCGGGCGATAGACGACCGGATCGGGGCGTTCGTTGTACTGGAAGCTATCCGAATCTTAGAACGAGAATCTAGCGAGCTACTAGCAAGTGCTACAGCGGTAGCCACAGTCCAGGAAGAGATCGGGTACCAAGGTGGAGGCGCCCGCCCGAGCGCCTATGCGCTTAAGCCCGACATAGCTCTTGTGGTTGACGTGACCTTCAGTACAGATGTGCCCGACATAGACAAGAAAGAGGTGGGTGAACACTCCCTTGGGGGCGGCCCGGTTTTGAGTCGAGGATCGGCGGCACACAACAATGTTTTTGAAATGCTAGCAGAAGTGGCCGACCTCGAGGGGATTCCGCATACGATTCAGGCGTCACCAAGGGCGACTAGAACCGATGCAGACGGGATCCACCTCACTCGCTCCGGAGTCCCAACTGGGCTGATTTCAGTTCCGAACCGATATATGCACTCGCCCAACGAGGTTGTGAACTTGGATGACCTCTTTCACACGGCGCAACTGATTGCTGCCTTCATTCGCAGGCTCAATCCTGAGGTCGACTTTACTCCGCGGTAGATGACTGCGCGGGATAGCCTTCTATTTCTGTCAGGCCCGAAACGTTGACGCTCCCCAGTAGTACTTCTACCCTTTGTGCCCGCGCCGGTCGAGACCGCGGGTATCCCTCGCACGGAGGGCCGTCGACCGGCGGGAGGTGCACCACTAGACTGTGGGCGCCGAAGGGCTCGTTCGGGACCGCGCTGAAGCGAGTCGGACACTTCGATTGGACATCACTTGATGCTTGATGCTGCTGAGACCGTTAATGACCTGCAGACTATGCGTGACGAGGGCCATCTCTCGGATGCGCTTCTTCGCGCCGCCGTCCGTTCTATTGAGAAGGGAGACGACCGCTTCGACTGGGTCGGTGTCTACCTGCTGAATGAGGAGGGACTCTGGTTACACAACTACATGGGTGAACCGACGGAGCATGCCAGGATCCCAGTTGGTACTGGGATCTGTGGCCGTGCCGTGCAGGAGCGGACGAACCTGAACATTCCAGACGTCGCTGCCGAGGAGGATTATCTTGCGTGTTCTCCAGATGTTCAGTCTGAGTTGGTCATTCTGATCCGAGCTGGTGACGAGATATACGGTCAGATTGACATCGATTCGGAGGAAAAGGCTGCGTTTACAGAGGAAGACGAGATCACACTGATTGCGATCGCCGATAAGCTGGCTGAGCAGTTGGCCGCTGAGCGTCGGGAGGACGCCTGACGCCTCGGTTTCTGAACGCTGGCAACGCGGGGCCATTCACGCTTGACGGAACCCGGACTTTCTTGGTTGGGCGTAGCGAGATTGCTGTAATCGACCCCGGCCCGGCCTTGGAGGCTCACGTCGGAGCCGTCGAGTGCGCTGTGCAGGATGCCGATTCTGTCGTGATACTGCTAACCCATGGACATGAAGATCACACAGGTGCTGCATTTGACTTGGCGGAAAGGACTGGTGCACAAATTGTTGGTCCGAACGGCGTACAGAGTGTCGATACGACCATAGAGACAGGCGACTCAGTGACTACGGATCAGGGCGAGTTGGTGGCTCTTCATACACCCGGCCACACTCCAGAGCACCTCTCGTATGTATGGCCCGACAGAAAAGCGGTTTTTGTAGGTGACCTACTCCTAGGTGCTGGTGATACCACCTGGGTAGGAGAGTATCCCGGGTGTGTAGCAGACTACCTGCTGAGCCTCGATCTGGTTCGGGCTCTTCGTCCAGAGGTGCTTTATCCGGCCCACGGCGCAGCTCTTGAAAACCCTACAGAGGCGATAGACAGGTTTGCCGAGCACCGCAGAGGGCGAATTGAGCAGGTCCGTCGTGCGATGTCTGACCATCCAGAATCTGACATAGAAGGTTGGGTAGATCTAGTATATGGTGCTCAATTGCCAGACACGCTTCGGGGTGCGGCATACCGATCGTTGAGCGCTCTCGCAGATTATGTGCGTGATAGCCACAACCCATAATTAGGTTGTATCCTGCATTATGACTCAGACACTGACCTCAAGGGTTGCGGACCGGCTTCGCGCCATCGTAGGAGATGATCAGGTAATCACCCATCCAGACCGGCTGGTGGCTTACGAGTCGGATGGGCTCACGGCGTACCGGGTAGTCCCTCGCGCAGTCGTGCTTCCTGAAACGACGGATCAAGTTTCAGAAGTCCTAAGGGTCATGCATGACGAGGGCATAGACGTAGTTCCACGTGGTGCTGGTACGGGTCTTTCAGGGGGCGCCCTGCCCACTCCGGATGGCGTGATTGTCGGCACCGCCCGGATGAATCGGATACTGTCGATCAACGAGCAGAACAGGCTAGCGAGAGTACAGACGGGTGTGGTTAATGCTCGGTTGACAGAAGCGACGGCACCCTATGGGCTATACTATGCTCCTGATCCAGCATCGCAATCCACATGCACACTGGGCGGCAACGTAGCGGAAAATTCAGGAGGACCTCACTGCCTTAAGTACGGAGTGACGTCGAGGTACGTTACGGGGCTAACTGTAGTTATGGCAGACGGGGAGGTGGTGCGGCTTGGGGGTGCAGGCCTGGAAGCAGTCCATGGCCTTGATCTGGTTGGTCTGTTTGTTGGGTCCGAGGGGTGCTTTGGCATAGCGACTGAAATCGAGGTGCGCTTGCTCCCTAAGGTGGAGAGCATTCGAACGCTGCTTGGCATTTTTGATACGATGGAAGCCGCCGGACACGCTGTCACGGACATTATTGGGTCGGGATTAATGCCTGCCGCGGTAGAGATTGTTGATAACGCGACGATTGTGGCAGTTGAGGCCAGCGTGTTTTCTGCGGGCTACCCGGTGGATGCGGGTGCAGCTTTGGTGGTCGAGTTCGACGGCACGGAGGCTGGTCTTGATGATGATGCGGATCGGGCCGAGCAGTGTTGCTTATCAGCGGGTGCGACGAAAGTGATCAGGGCGACATCGGACGAAGAGCGCATCGCTCTGTGGAAGGGTCGGAAGAAAGCGTTCGGAGCCATGGGGCGCATCGCCCCGGACCTCTTAGTTCAAGATGCGACGGTGCCGCGGACCCGGCTCCCAGAGGTACTGGCCCGCATCACCGAAATTGGTCGCGAATATGATCTTAAGATCGCCAATGTATTCCATGCTGGGGATGGGAATCTGCACCCTAATATCCTGTTCGACAGGCAGAACCAAGAGGAGTTAGAGAGAGTCGAAAAGGCATCCCGTGAGATAATGACGCTTTGCGTATCGGTTGGTGGAACAATCACTGGCGAGCATGGGGTTGGCGTAGATAAGAGGGCTTATATGCCCTTGGTATACAATGACGTTGAAATGGATATGCTCAGAAGCGTGAGGAGGGTTTTCGACCCCGATGGGCGCCTCAATCCGGGCAAGGTTGTTCAATGACTCTCGCTAGGAGTTTGCGGTCGGCCCTGCCTGATGTTTCGGCTCGTGAGTGGGACCAATCAAATAATGACGTGCTCTGGCCAGGAGGCACTCCAGAAGTTCTGATTCGTCCGGTCTCAACTGAGGAGGTCTCACAAATCCTCACTTGGGCAGGGAAGGAAGGGGTGGGTGTCTTACCTCTAGGGAGTGGGCGCCACTTGGGTCCGATAGGTGGAGGTAGGTTCGTAGCGCTAGAAACGTCATTGCTTGCTGGTGTTGATGAATATGAACCCGCCGATCTCACGATCACTTCGGGGACAGGTACGACCTTTAGTACTGTAGACAGTACGTTGCGAGAAAATGGTCAGTGGGCCCCCTTTGACTCTCCGGGTGTGAATGAGCGTTCGATAGGAGGCTTGGTCTCTGAGGCTTCCCACGGTCCTTTGTGGGCGGGATACGGATCCCTAAGAAACCATGTCCTTGGGGCCACCCTAGTCACTGGTGATGGGAGAGTTCTTCGGCTTGGTGGTAAAGTGGTCAAAAATGTTGCAGGCTATGACCTTCTCCGTCCGGTCGTCGGCGGTCGAGGCCGTCTCGGTATCCTTACCTCCGTGTGCTTGCGCGCCTTTCCCTTGCCGGCGCACGAGCGGGTTCTGGTTCTCAAGGGAGCGAAGCTGAAGAGCTTGATTGAACCCGCACTCCTAGCAGGAACGGCGCCAGTACTCCCAGTCTCTATAGTGGTGGTTGGACAGTTGTCTGCTCTTGGTGGGAATTCAGCGCTTATCTTGCGTTTACATGGGGCTGAGTCCACGGTGAATGCGGACCAGTCAGCGATTGAAAAACATCTTGGGATATCTCTCGATCGTTTAGCCGGGGAGGAGGCTGACGGGTGCCTAACTGAGGTTCGAGACAGGGGTGGGCTGGAGCCGCGTTGTGTAGAGGTTTCTGTCTTACCGTCACGCCTCTCGGAAGTAGTGGCTGCTGCGGATGAGGTTGGTGTGGCTAAGGCAGTAATTGATTCATATGCCGGGAGGCTTCGCATGGGATCGGCTGATATGTCTGCCGATGCGGTTTCTGCCCTCAGGGGAGTAGTAGAGAGTTTGGGTGGAGCACTGCGAGTCGCACGCTGGGATTGCGTAACTAGGCCTCAAGACACTTCGTGCCGAGATGCCGAGCTCCAGCTTTCCCGGCGTCTTGAATCGATCTTTGACCCGTCTGGAGTATTGTGGCCCGCCCGCTAATGACTACCGTGAAGCTGGCTGGGGCGATGGAAGCCCAAAGAGAAAGGTTGCTTCCATGCGTGCATTGCGGTTTTTGTCTCCCAGCCTGCCCAACGTATAACCGCCTAGGAGACGAGAACGATTCCCCGAGAGGACGGCTGCATCTAATGCAGGCGGTAGTTGAAGGGCGTCTTGATCCGGAATCGGACGCTTTCCAAGTCCATATTGATCGATGCCTCGGTTGTCGAGCTTGTGAGCCAGTGTGTCCGTCCGGTGTTGAATACGGAACCCTGCTGGAGCTGGCTCGGGAAACTTCGTCTAATGCACGGCCTCCAGACCCACTAACCCGAGGGTTGTTGAGGGTTATGGCCTCTCGCATGCTTCGTGAAATTCTATTTCTGGGAGGCCGGGCACTTCGGGTTATGGGACTTGCTTCTGCGATGGTGAGTGTGCTCGGGAGAATCAGATTCGCGGGGAAGCTCCGCTTTGCTTTAGCCATGCTCTCCGCAACACGGCGCTCGGTCCGGCTCGGGCAGGGGATCATGGCTGCTGGGATGGAACCCCAAGATACAGAGGCAAAGATTACCCATGCGCCTCGAGTAGGAGTTGGAAGCGTGGGCATCCTTCGCGGTTGCGTTCAAGACGGCCTTTATAGGCGGGTTAACGACGCCACTGCCAGAACGCTTGATGTCAACGGCTACGACGTTCGTGCGGTTACTCGACAGGACTGTTGTGGTGCGCTGCACGCTCATGGTGGTGCGCTGACGGCAGCGCGGAATTTAGCGACAAGGAATATCAAAGCTTTCGAACGCGCGGGAGTCGACTGGGTGGTGGTAAGTGCGGCAGGCTGTGGTGCGACAATGAAAGAATACGGCGTGTTGTTTGAAGGTGATCCGATGGAAGAGAGGGCTAGGGCTTTCTCGGCAAAGGTGCGCGATGTATCAGAGCTGCTGGCCGAGACTGGCCCGCGCTCAGGCGCTTCTGTCGACTGCGCCCTAGCTTACGATCACCCGTGCCACCTGATGCATGCTCAGGGTATCACCTCTGAGCCGCTGAAGGTCCTCGAGGCAGTGCCGGGGGTGGAGGTGCGTGTTATCGCGAAGGCGGATGAGTGCTGTGGTGGCGCTGGTATATATGGAATGACCCATCCTGACCTAGGGTCACGTATTGGGGGGGACAAGATAGCGGCTGTGCGGGATGTAGGAGCTGACCTCGTTTGCACACCGAATCCCGGATGTATGATGCAGATTGGTGCCGGTTTCTGTCTGGAGGGTGACGTTCAGGAGGTTGTTCATCCGGTCGAGGTCCTAGACGAGAGCTATCAGCGGGCAGGGTATTACAGGTGAACCAAAGGGGTTACAGAGAGGCTGTTCGGCTGGGCTGGGGTCTTCGTGAGCAACCAAAGGGCGTGTTGGCCCGCGCCTTCTCCGGCGCAAGAGGTGGGTGCTGATGCCCCACCAGGCGACAGGAGCGACGAAGGTTGGTGAACGGACACTTGACTGCGTTCATGGCATGCAGGCTGCGTTCGTTGATTTTGTTTCCAGGCTCTGTCGGGCGGAATCGCCCACCGACCATCCGGTTACTCAGTCACATGTACACGCTATTCTTGAGCCTGCTTTCAGGGATCTGAATTACGATGTGCGTATCGTCAGAGGGAAGAAGAGCGGGAACCACCTTCTCGCCGTTCCGCGGGCCCGCTCTAGGAGAAGGCCCTTTCAGTTGTTGATGGGACACAGTGACACGGTCTGGCCGATAGGTACGTTGGATCGTATGCCAGTGCTCATAGAAGAGGGCCGACTTTGCGGGCCAGGAACGCTAGATATGAAAGGCGGACTCGCGATGATCATTTTTGCGCTTCGAGCTCTGCGAGACATGGATATGGTGCCGACCGTGGACCCAGTTGTCTTTGTGAATGCCGATGAGGAGATGGGGAGTCTGGATTCGAAGAGGCATGTGGTTCGGCTCGCGAAGGCGGCGAGTCGCGCCCTAGTTCTCGAGCCTGCTCTGGGACCTTCAGGGCTCATCAAGACAGCGCGGAAAGGAATCGGGAACTTCGAGGTCTACTTGCGCGGAAAGGCATCGCACGCAGGGCTAGACCCCGAGGCTGGTGCCAGCGCAATACTCGAACTTTCTCACGTCATTCAGCAGGTTGACTTGCTCAACGAACCGAACAAGGGAACGACTCTCAATGTCGGGATTGTGAAGGGTGGCACGCGACCCAACGTGGTCGCGGCAGAGGCGACCGCGTCGGTTGATGTTCGCGTTACATCCAGAGACCATGGCCGGCGGATCGAGGAACGGATGAGTGCGATTGAGACAGTGAATCAGGATGTTGCGATTGAGGTGAGCGGTGCAATACGAGTGCCGCCACTTGAGCGCACTCCGAGAAACGTGACCTTGTGGGAAGAAGCACGGCAGAGAGGGGGTGAGTTGGGTCTCGCCTTGGATCAAGGGTTAGCCGGGGGTGGGTCCGATGGAAACACGACTAGCCTCTACACGGCTACTCTTGACGGTCTTGGGTGTGTTGGGGATGGAGCTCATGCTGATCATGAGCATATTGAGTTGGCGCCCACACTGGATCGATGTGCGCTACTCGCTCGGCTCCTGATGGCCCCTGCTCTGTCCACTACCTAGTGCGAGAGAGATGGCGGGAATGAGTAATTACGTTATTCGCCCCTTCGAAACTGTGGATCATTACCAAGAGTGTGTGGCGCTCCAAGAAGAGACGTGGGGCAGTGGTTTCTCGGAGCGCGTAGCGCCGGCGATCCTTAAGGTTGGAAGCATTCTCGGGGGTGTTTCTGCGGGTGCGTATGATGCCAGTGACACGCTTGTCGGCTTCGTCTTTGGTCTGACTGGAGTTCGCGATGGTGAGGTTGTGCACTGGTCGGACATGCTTGCAGTCCGGCCGGAGGTTCGTGATTCAGGTCTAGGTCGACGGCTAAAGTCCTATCAGCGCGATGAGGTGATGGCACTAGGAATCGAAAAGATGTACTGGACCTTTGACCCACTTCAGAGCCGTAACGCGCACCTTAATATCACTCGCCTTGGTGCGGTGATTCGAGAGTACAGAGTCGACATGTACGGTCAGACGGATTCTCCGCTCCACAGGGGCATTGGAACGGATAGATTCGTTCCTGTGTGGGAATTATCTACCGAGCGGGTTTCGGGCCGCCTGAAAGATGACCCTTCGTTCGCGTTTGACCCCGCAACTGTCCAAGGTGAGGCGACAAAGATTGCGCTCGAGGCCATCTTTGCGCCTGGTAAACCCTACCCTCGACCGGGCCAAGTGGACGCGACACTCGAGAGCGACTGGATCCGAATCGAAATCCCGTCTGACGTTGATGCTCTCATGGAGGGCGACCTGCAACTGGCTCAGGCTTGGCGAGCTGCGACGAGAGAGGCTCTGACCCATTACATGGGTTTAGGTTACGAGGTCCATGAATTCATTCGAGGATTGCATTCGTCAGGCTATCTTCTGGCCCGCAGTTCTGGGGCTCGTTTCTGATGAAGAGAACGATTGCCCTGCTATACAAGAGACAGTTCTGAAATTCTTGAAACTCACAAAATTGATCAGCCACCCATGAAAATCGAACGCGCTACACTCCGCGAGATTCCTCTGCGCCTGAAGGAGTTTTTCCAGATCTCCAGCGGTGGCTCTCAGGACCGTCGGATTTTGCTGTTGACCTTGGAGGGTGACGGGCTTCAGGGCTGGGGTGAGTGTGTCGCGTCAGCCGATCCTTCCTACGCATATGAGACCACTGATACGTCGTGGCACATTCTGACGGACTTTATTCTCCCCAGCGTGGTTGGGACAGAACTGCATTCCCCCGAGGCTGTGCTAGATCCAGTGTGGTGGATTCGCGGCCATGGGATGGCAAAAGCTGCCGTTGAAATGGCCAGCTGGGATATGGCAGCTCGGGCGGATGGTGTTTCTTTGTCCCAGAAGATAGGCGGGGTTCGTGACCGTGTGCCGGTAGGGGTCAGCGTTGGAATTAAGGATACGGACGAAGAGCTTCATGATCAGGTGCAAGGTTTTATCGAAGACGGATATGCCCGTGTAAAGATCAAGGTCAAACCCGGTCGTGACATAGACATGCTTTCGGGGCTTTGCGAGCGCTTCCCCGACACGGTCTTTATGGCGGACGCCAACTCGGCTTACACTCTGGAGGACGTCGATATACTTAAGGCACTAGACCCGCTTGACCTTCTGATGATCGAGCAGCCGCTCCGATATGATGACTTTCTTCACCATGCCCGTCTGCAAGAACAGATCGAAACTCCAGTATGCTTAGATGAATCGATTAAGACGGAGTGGGACACGGAACTGGCTCTTAAGCTCAAGAGTTGCCAGGTCATCAATATTAAGCCAGGTCGGGTGGGTGGCCTGAGTACTAGCTGCCGCATTCATGATATGATGGCGGACGCGGGGCTAGCCGTATGGTGCGGAGGGATGCTTGAGTCGGGAGTGGGAAGGGCCCATAACGTAGCGCTTGCATCGCTGCCTAACTTTACGCTCCCCGGTGACATATCGGCGAGTCGCCGCTACTGGGACAGAGACATTGTTTCTCCGGAGTTTACCGTCGCGGACGGGCACATGGCTGTTCCAACCGGTCCCGGGATTGGTGTAGAGATCGACACTGATTTTATAGAGTCGATTTCTACACGTGTTGCGACATTCGGCGTCTGACTCTTTACTCTGCGGGACGAAGGTCGACAGTGACCTGAACTTGCACGTGGCCCATATCCGCTCGGTCCCGAAGGGCGTCTTTGACCCTCGGTTCGAGCTTCTGGTAGGTCGCGCGGATTCCGCTGCGTAGTTCATCCCGAAGGATTTTGAGTGCGTTGACGTCAGCTCGGCTAGTTTTGGTCTCCCTTTTGGCGTCAGCTACCTGGTGCGATCGGATCTCGAATGGCGAGACACCGACATCATCGTACCGTTCGTGGTCCATGTACTGGATAGAGATACTAACGTCCCCACGCGCATGATGATGATGGATGTCGCCCACTGCTTGGAAACGGGATGCGAGACGGCCGAGTTCAGCGCGTTGAGCACATTTCATATAAGCGCGCTCGAGGATTCCGAAGATCCTCTTCATCCTTTCCGTGGTGGTAGCGTCGAGGTCGGGCATTTCGGTGTTTAGTTCTCGCCCTACTGCCTGTCGCTCCACATACAGCCCTGCGGCCTCCGCAGCCCGGTTTCGGGCACGGTCGATGTTGTCTAGAATCCTGTCGGGATTGGTGCGATAACTCATGAAGACCTTCGAGGCAGTACTTGTGCTCATTCCGCACCTAGGCACAGGCGCAGAATTAGGAAGAAACAGAATACAAGTCGGCGGTGAACCCGCCAAGGGCGTTGTGTTGCCTGTGGGGACAAAAAAGCTTGACGCAACTTGTCTGTCGTGGGGCCTCTTACGCTGCGGCCTATCACATCGGACACAAACACTGCAGGGCAAGTAGGCCACTATGGACAAATGGACACCCCTTGGAAATGAGGATGGGCAGATAGGTTCGGGCGCTTCCAAAGACAGCGATGAGCGCTGGATCGAGCCCAAGATGGACAGTCTGCCGAGGCGCCTCTTCAATGCTTTCGTCAGCCCTGAACGACTGATGAATCAAGTAGCCAAAGAGCCTAAGTGGGTGGGGGCCCTTCTGCTAACTACACTGATTTCGGGTGTTACTGCAGCGATGGTTCCTCCGGAACTCATCTTCGAGACTATTAGGCAGCAGATGATCGCTCAGGGCACGTCCTTTGAGAGCTTAAGCGAAAGCCAAGAGATGATGACCGCCCTGAGATATGGTCGGATTCCTGGGGCAGTGATCTTCTCACTTGTGCTGCAATTCGGAATCGCGGCAATCTACTCAGTCTTGTTCATATTCATCTTAGGGGATGACGGCAGTTTTTCGCAGTATCTTGCGGCTGTTTCACACGGGTGGTTCATTCCCGTCTTTGTCGGCGTTCTTCTGTTTCCGTTGATGATTCAGACGCAAAACCTTGAACTGCGACTGTCGGTAGATGTCTTCATCGCGGGGTTCATCGAGGGTGGATTCGTGCGGAACGTGGCCAAGCTCCTAGATCTAACAGTGATATGGTCGATTCTCGTTATTGCTCAGGGTGTTCATGCGATCGACAGGCGACGCTCCTTCGGGAGTGCGGCCACGATGATGCTAGCTCTCTTTTTTGTGTATGCAGTTACTATCGGGTTCCTTCAGACTCGCGCGGTTGCCTGAGTGCTGCTTTCTGTTCTTGTCCGCGGAGTAGAGATGGAGGCGATAGTTGAGTTCCTCTAGAGGTCGGCTTGTGGCTGTCTTGATTGCCGTAGTGTCTTCTGCTGCGGCCGCCTTTCACATGTACGCGGCGGGTATCTCTCCGTTCACAGCGTTAGAGCAGCGTCCGGTCCACTTGGCGCTGATGTCGGTTCTAGGCTTCCTGGGTGTCGGCGTGCAACGGCGCATTCGAATGGGAGAAGAGGACGAAGGCCCCACTCTTGGTGAGCGGATTAGCCAGGGAACTGGGTGGCTCTTCGCGGTCATGTCGGTGATCGCCTGTGCGTACATTTTTCTCGAGAACCAAGAGCTTGTAGCGCGTTCGGGCAGTCCCACACAGATGGACTTGATCATGGGAGCGATCACAGTTCTCCTCGTGATGGAGCTTGCACGTCGAGCTACGGGGTGGGGCCTAGTCACCGTATGTATGCTTGCGCTCCTTTATGCCTTTGCCGGTCCGTATCTGCCTGGCTTCTTGGCACATCGCGGATATGGTGTCACTAGGCTTATAGAACACTTGTACCTGTCGACCGAGGGCGTGTGGGGTATTCCGCTCGGGGTGTCGGCCGATTTCGTGTATCTGTTTGTACTATTCGGAGCCGTTCTAGACACAGCGGGCGGCGGTGCGTTATTGATCGCTATGGCGAACCGAATAGCTGGTCGGACACGTGGAGGTCCAGCTAAGACGGCGGCGGTGGCCAGTGCCTTCATGGGCTCACTTTCCGGTAGCGCGGTCGCTAACGTCGTTACAACGGGAACGTTCACTATTCCGTTGATGAAACGTGCGGGCTTTCGCCCGTTTTTCGCTGGTGCGATTGAGGCCGCGGCTAGCACGGGCGGGCAGCTTATGCCACCCGTCATGGGAGCTGGTGCATTCATTCTGGCCACGTGGACAAACATTCCGTATTTGGAGGTAGCTGTAGCGGCTATTATCCCCTCGATCCTCTACTACAGCGCACTGCTTGCCGCTATTCACTTCAGGGCGGCTCGTATGGGGATCGAACCGTCGGGAGAACAGGACAAGGAGCCTATTGTCGATCGTCTCCATCTCCTGCTTCCACTTGCCATCATTGTCGTTCTTTTAGGGATGGGGCGGTCTCCCATGCGAGCCGCGTTCTGGGGGGTTTCGGCGGCCCTAGTGATGGCGTTCGTAAGACCCGCAACGCGACCGTCGCCCCAGCAACTCCGTGACATCATGGAGAGGGCGGGTCGCGGAGCTGTTCAAGTGGCGGCAGCTTGCGCTGCAGCCGGAATCGTCGTGGGTGTAGCGTCGCTTACCGGAATCGGCCTTAGGATGTCGGAGCTGATTATTACCCTTTCGGGCGGCAACCTTTTTGGAGCCCTGATCCTCACCGGTCTTGGCTCGATCGTTCTCGGTATGGGCCTTCCAACCACTGCGGCGTATGTCGTTCTTGCGGCACTCGGTGCGCCTGCGCTTGTGCAACTCGGAGTCGATCTACTCGCCGCTCACCTATTCATCTTCTATTTCGGTTGCATCTCGAACGTAACGCCGCCAGTGTCGCTTGCGGCGTTCGCTGCGGCGGGGATATCGGGAGCACCCCCCATCCGCACCGCGCTTTATGCGGCGATGCTTGCCGGTGCTGGCTTTGTGGTCCCGTTCATGTTCGTGTACGGTCCGGAACTTCTCCTGGATGGTACACCGGTCGCGATCTTGCTAGCGACGAGCACTGCGTTGATTGGGGTGACCTCGCTCGCGGCGGGCGGAGTGGGTTTTGCTCGAGCTCGACTTGAGGGATGGGAGCGCGTAGTTGCCCTGCTCTCTGCCGGACTGCTGGTGTACCCAGGGATGGCATCTGATCTCGCTGGCCTAGCCGGGGTGGCGCTAGTGTTTTTTCGCTCGAAAGACGATGCGGTGGCTAATTGGACAAAGTGGGCGGGTGCGGCACTAGTGGCAGGAGTCATCGCGGGGTTCTTCGTGCTCACTCCTGCAGCAGGGCCTTCCAGCAATGCTAATGCGGTGGTTCCGCAGCCGGATGGTATAATGGCTGGTGGTGGCGCTCCCGCTCGTGGAGAGGATGGCCCACAGGAATTTCTTTCACTCGGGACCGCGGGCACTGGTGGTATTTACTACCCATTGGGCGGAGCGATTGCGAGCAGGCTCTCGATCGCAGATGCAGCCCGTCAGTATACCGCTGAGGTCAGCGGAGGCTCAGTAGAGAACGTCAATCGCGTGGCATC
>CETH01074716.1_pt1 | contig 26635 bp, 22 predicted proteins | sample 361461 | NCBI WGS metagenome assembly CETH01 (sample SAMEA2622695, study PRJEB7988) | marine metagenome | isolation source: saline water (ENVO:00002010), including
CGCATTCTCCTTTAGGTAGAGTTTCAACTGTTGGCTTTAAATATCAATTCTAATTGATAATGATAAAAGGCCCTTCAATTTGAGGGGCCTTTTTTTTTGGGATTTTTATTTCTATAACTATATGTATAATCTTGATTTTCGGGGCATAGCGCAGCCTGGTAGCGCACCTGCTTTGGGAGCAGGTGGTCGCAGGTTCAAATCCTGCTGCCCCGACCACTGATTATATGAAGAAAGATAAAGTAGTAATTATTGGGGGAGGCCTCCAAGGCCTTGCTACGGCAAATGCCTTAATAGATAGGGGAATTGATGTTCTTGTATTAGAGAGAAACAAAGATGTTGCTAATGAAGCTAGTTTTGCTAATGGAGGGATGTTAACTCCGTCGCATGCTATACCTTGGAACCACTTAGACGATATAAAGTCTATTTTATCTGGAATAGGAAGAAAGGATTCCCCTATGGTATTGGATATTAAATCAATTCCTTCTTTGTTTGTATGGGGTCTGAAGTTTTTAGCAAACTCTTCTCATAAAAAATTTATTCGTAACGCTCAACATATTTATAGTTTGGCTTCCTATTCAAAAAAGCTTACGGTCAATATAAGAAGAAAAGAAAAATTTTCTTATGACAATAGATCCCAAGGGAGTTTAAAAATTTTTAGAAGTGAAGAACATTTAAACAAAACAGAAAAGCTATCTAAAAAAATCTTTGGGAGCAAAAAAAGAAATAAAATTTTAACAAGCGATGAGCTTGTTACTCTAGAACCAGCATTGGAAAATATTAAATCTGAACTTGTTGGAGGTATGTATTATAGGGAAGATGAGATAGGAGACGCATATAAATTCTGTAAACTTCTTGAAGAGACAATTCGCTTAAAGGGCGGAAGAATATTGACTAACAATAATATTAAGAAGATTTTATTGCATAAAGGTAAGATTAATTGTGTCGTCACAGATAGAGCTATTATAAATACGAATAATCTAGTTGTTACAGCCGGAAGTTGGTCATCTAGTCTCTTGCGATTAGTAGGCATAAAGCTGCCAGTTAAACCTGTCAAAGGCTATTCTTTAACTTTAGATACTTACGGCGTTAATCATGCCCCCAAACTAGGCTTGGTAGATGAATCAATACATACAGCAATAGCTCCTTTAGGAAATAGAATTAGAATAGCCGGAACAGCAGAATTTTCAGGATTTAATACCAGTATTCATGAAAAGCGACAACAATATTTATACAGAATGTTAGAAATGATTTATCCCAAACTTTATGAAAATATCGATAAAGACTTAGGTAAGTTTTGGTATGGATTTAGGCCTATGAGTCCTGACGGTTTACCTTATATCGGACCAACTTCAATACCAGGTGTATATGTCAACACAGGGCACGGACACTTGGGATGGACACTGGCTATGGGTTCCGCGGAGTTATTTGCAGATTTATTCTTAGAGCAGGAAACTGAGATTGCTCCTGAGCCTTATTTAATTGGTAGATAGGTCAGATAAATTACAAACAAAAGAACAACATCATAAGATATAATTTATAAACTCCTCGTAGCTCAGTTGGATTAGAGCAACTGCCTTCTAAGCAGTGGGTCGCAGGTTCGAGTCCTGCCGAGGAGGCCATTTTTAAGTAAATAAGGATCAAAAATATGAACAAAATTTCTAGATTAATTTTCTTAAGTCTATCAGTTGCAACACTTGCAATTGGATGCTCTGAAGAAAAAAAAGACAACACTTCTAACGAGAACATATATCAACCAGTTTTTAATGAATTCATGGCTTGTAAGAAAGGTTCTGAATATTCTTCTGAGAACTTATCTAAGATGATAGCTGATTGGAGAGCCTTCCCGGTTTCTGAAGAGCTATTGGGAGCTTTCTTTCATAACCCTATAAATGAACAAAACACTTTTGGACCAACTGCCTGGTGGGAACTTGAATGGACTTCGAAAGAAGCAGCAGACGAAGCTTGGAAACAATGGTCTGCGAATCAAGAAGCTTCAAATTGGTCACAAAAATATTCAGATGTAATTGCCTGCAATCAAGAAGGTAGAAATTCTTGGGATTTAATCTACCCGATTTCTGCAGATTTTTTTGGTGAATTAACAGAATCAGGTTATTTCTATAGCCAGTATTGGTCTTGCAATTATAAAAATGATGCTAACAGAGATGACATGGAAAACTTTATTCCAACTCACAAAGCTTTTATAGAGGGATCTGATTTACAAGGAACGGGCTATCATTACGGAGTTTATTTTGATAGAAGAACTGAAGATGCTTCCCACTCTAATGTAGAAACATCTCATTTATGGGCTGAGTGGGCAAGGAGTGTAGAGGCAATGGATGTTCAAAATAGAAATTTTGCAGATAATGGTCAAAGCACATTTGAAATTTTTAATGAGATTGGTACATGTCCTGAAAATCCAGATATTTATGATTCTTGGATCTTGTATTTGAAAGACGATCCAGACCTTGTTCCATCTTTTTAGATAAGAGAAAAGAGTTATTTCTGAAAGGTATTGCATTTGCAATTAAAGGATAATATATTTTTATATATACAGTTTATTTTAAATATCTATTTCCAATGATTTTCTTTTCGTTCAAATGATTGCCATTCATATTTCTGTATATGGAGAGGTTCAAAGCACAGGTTTTAGGTCTTGGGCTAAAGAGCAGGCACAGAAATTTAGCTTATCTGGGTGGACAAGGAAAGCTTCAGACGGCTCAATTGAAATATTTGTTCAGGGAGAGGAAAAGAAAATCAATGATTTTATTTCGGTATGCTGGGACGGACCCAATATGGCATTCACTGATGAAGTTTTGGTTAAAGACGCAAAATTAGAAGATTCAATTTCGAGCTTTGAAATTTTATAAAATAATAAGCCCCTTATTTTTTTAAATGCTAAACTACAAATTTTTGGTGGGTGTAGCTCAGTTGGTAGAGCCCTGGATTGTGATTCCAGTGGTCGCGGGTTCAAGCCCCGTCGCCCACCCCAGAAATTAAGGAAAAATTATGAAATTCTCTTTTGGCAATAAAAATAATATCGAACAGTCTTTTAAGCTCACCGTTAAAAAGGACGACATTGAAAAAGATGTGAACTTAAAATTAAAACAAATTCAGAAGGATGCAAAAGTAAAGGGTTTTAGGAAGGGAAAAGCACCTTCTGAGGTTATAAAGAGCATGTATGAACCTGAAGTGAGACAAGACGTGATTCATGATTTAGTTAGGAAATCTTTCTCTGCAAAGGCTCAAGAACAGTCCCTTAGAATAGTTGGGACACCAAATCTAGAACCTGAAAGCCTAATTCCTGGAAAGGATGTAATATTTACAGCTAGTTTTGAAATTTATCCCGAGATAACAGTCAGCAACTTAAATAAGTTAACTTTTGAGTCACCTGTTTGTCAGATTACTGATGAAGACCTTGATAAAACTATTTCAAACCTTCAGAAGAGGATGTGTAAATGGCAACCAGTTGATTCTATTTCAAAAGAAGGAATGCAAGTTAAAATAGATTTTAAAGGAGCAATTGAAGGAGAAGAGTTTGAGGGAGGTTCTGCAAAAGACTTTGTCATAGAAATAGGCACTAACTCCATGATAGAAGGTTTTGAAGAAGGACTTAAAGACCTCAAGAAAGGAGATACAAAAACATTAGATTTAATTTTTCCTGAAGATTATGGAAAAAAAGATTTAGCTGGGAAGAAAGTAAAATTTGAAGTAGATATCAAGGATGTGCTTGAAGCTCATTTACCAAAATTAGATTCAGACTTTTTTAAGAGTACAGGCATTGAAGTAAAAAGCATCGATGATTATAAAGAAGAAGTTAAAAATAGACTTAATGAGGATTTAGGCTTAGTTGTTCTAAATAAAATTAAAAATAGTTTATTTGAATCCTTGCTGGAATTGAATAAGTTTGAAATCCCTTCAGCAATGTTAAGTTCGGAGATTGAGAATATGAAAAAGGATTCTGCTATGAGAATGGGAATGGATCCTAAGGATATGGATGAATCTTTGTTTCCGAATGATATCTTTGAAGAAGAGGCCTCAAAAAGAGTAAAGATAGGTGTTATTTTAAATAAAATTATTGAGGACAAAGACATTAAACCAGATGCTTCAAAAGTTAAAGAGCTTATTGAAGAAAGAGCAAAGAATTATAAAGAACCACAACAAGTAATTAATTACCTTTATTCTGATGAACAACAGCTTAAGAACATAGAAGCCATATCATTAGAAGAACAAATCATAGATATCCTGAAAAAAGAAGCGAAGTCCAAAGAGATAGAAATGAGCTATGAAGAATGTGTGCAAGGAAAATAAATGTTGTTTTTTTCTTTTTACCCCCAAATAATGTATAAACGGACTTAACTATGACAACAGAGAAAGAGAATAAATTGAATCAATTGGTACCAATGGTCGTCGAGCAAACTCCACGTGGAGAGAGAGCATATGATATTTACTCTAGACTATTAAAAGAGAGAGTAATCTTCTTGACTGGCCCGATAGAAGATTATGGTGCGAATCTTGTTGTAGCACAATTTCTTTTTCTAGAGGCCGAAAATCCTGAAAAAGACATTCATCTTTATATTAATTCGCCTGGCGGCTCGGTTACTGCAGGTATGAGTATTTATGACACTATGCAATTCGTAAAACCTGATGTTGCAACTTTGTGCATAGGTCAAGCAGCGAGTATGGGCGCTGTCCTATTAGCTGGAGGTACAAAAGGTAAAAGGCAAGCCCTTCCAAACTCAAGATTAATGATACATCAAGTTTTAGGTGGTTTTCAGGGACAGGCAAGTGATATAGAAATACATACAAAAGAAATTCTATCTATAAAGAAAAAATTAAATGAAATTTTATCTCAACATACAGGTCAAAAGGTTGATAAAGTTACAAAGGATAGCGACAGAGATAATTTTATGTCTCCACAAGATGCTAAAAAGTATGGTCTAATTGATGAAGTTGTTGAAACTAGAGGAAAGGATTAGAAATGTCTAATGATAAAAACGGATCGGAGACTAAAGACAAACTTTTATATTGTTCTTTTTGTTCTAAGAATCAAAATGAAGTTAGGAAATTAATTGCAGGCCCTTCTGTTTATATATGCAATGAATGTATAGATTTATGTAATGATATTATTAGAGAGGAGATTGCAGAAATATCCGAAGAAAAAGAAGAATCTTTTTTAGTTCCTAAAGAAATTAAAAATTTATTGGATGATTATGTTATTGGGCAAGAGGAAGCAAAAAAGAGTTTATCTGTAGCAGTTTATAATCATTACAAAAGATTAAGAAACCCAAATAAAAAAGAGGACGAAGTTGAGCTAACTAAAAGTAATATCCTTCTACTTGGCCCTACAGGTTGTGGAAAGACACTTTTAGCTCAAACATTGGCTAAACTTTTAGATGTTCCTTTTACCATAGCAGATGCTACAACCCTAACTGAAGCAGGTTATGTGGGTGAAGATGTAGAGAATATAATTCAAAAACTTTTACAAAAATGCGATTATGATATTGAAAAGGCTCAGCTTGGCATTGTCTACATTGATGAGATAGATAAAATAGCTAGAAAAACTGAGAATCTTTCAATAACTAGAGATGTTTCGGGAGAAGGAGTCCAGCAAGCTTTGCTTAAGCTGATTGAAGGTACGGTTGCCTCAGTCCCACCACAAGGTGGACGTAAACATCCTCAACAGGAATTCTTACAAGTTGACACTTCAAATATTTTATTTATATGTGGCGGTGCTTTTTCTGGTTTAGAAGATATCATACGACAAAGATCAGAAGAGACTGGAATGGGATTTAGTGCAAAAGTTTCTTCTATAAAAAATATAAATGAAAAGGACGAATTAATAAATCAAGTAAGACCAGAAGACCTAATTAAATTTGGTTTAATTCCAGAATTCGTCGGAAGGCTTCCAATTACAACTACTCTTAATCAATTAGATGAAAAAGCACTAATTAAAATCTTAACAGAACCAAAGAATGCTCTTACTAAGCAATTTAAGAAGCTTTTTGATATGGAAGAAATAGATCTTGATGTTAGAGATGAAGCTTTAATTGAGATAGCTAAAAAAGCTATAGATAGAAAAACAGGAGCTAGAGGCCTTAGATCGATTCTAGAGGATATTCTGTTAGAAACGATGTATAGAGTTCCATCAGAACAGAATTTAAAAAAGGTAGTTATTGATGCTGCCGTAGCTAAAGGAGAAAGCGAGCCCCTTTTAGTATTTGAGAAAAGCTCAGAAAGAAAAAGTGGTTAAGACTTGCAATTACAATTAATAACCCCATATAAACTTTAGGATTAACAATATGTCTAAAGTATCTAAAAAAAATATCCCTTTATTGCCACTAAGAGATGTGGTTATTTTTCCTTCAGTAGTTACACCTTTATTTGTAGGAAGAGAGAAATCTATAGTTGCCTTACAGGCTGCAATGTCTGGAGATAAGCAGATTATGTTGGTAGCTCAGAAAGACTCAAAGAAAGACGATCCCTCTCTTGCTGATTTATATACTACCGGAACTCTTTCAACCATTTTACAGTTAATAAAGTTACCTGATGGAACTTTAAAAGTTCTTGTAGAAGGCAACAAGCGAGCTTTAATAACAAAATTACATGAAGATAAAGAATATCTTTCAGTTGATTTAGAAAACATACCAGAAGATCAGAATGAAGATTCAAAAAAACTTTTAACTCCTCTAAAGAAAGAGTTTCAAGAGTATGTAAAATTTTCTAGGAAGGCAACTCCTGAAATTCTTAATACAATAAACTCCATTGATGATGTTTCTAGATTAACAGATACTCTCATAGGTCACTTATCCATTGAAATTAAAGAGAAACAAGATATTTTAGAGACCTCTTCTATATCCGACAGAGCAAATAAGATTTTAGAGCTCATTTCATCCCAGCTTGATCTAACAAAAGTAGAAAAGAAAATTAGAGGTAGAGTAAAGAGTCAGATGGAAAAGAGTCAAAAAGAATATTATCTAAATGAACAAATGAAAGCTCTCAAAAAAGAATTGGGTGAGCTAGATGAGTCTGAAGAAGCAGAGGTTCTTGAAAGTAAGATTTTAGAGGCAGGCATGTCAAAGGAAGCGCAGGAAAAAGCTTTATCTGAATTACAAAAGTATAAAATGATGTCACCTATGTCTGCAGAAGCTTCGGTTGTAAGGGGTTATATTGATTGGATTATCAACATTCCTTGGAAGAAAAAGAGCAAGATTAGAACTGATCTTAATCAAGCCGAACAAGTACTAAATGAAGATCATTATGGACTTGAAGAAGTAAAAGAAAGAATTTTGGAATATTTAGCTGTTCAGAAAAGAGTAAAAAAACTTAAAGGCCCTGTTCTTTGTCTTGTAGGTCCTCCAGGAGTAGGGAAAACTTCATTAGGTGAATCAATAGCAAGAGCAACAAATAGGAAATTTATAAGAATGTCTCTTGGCGGTGTAAGAGACGAAGCTGAGATAAGAGGACATAGAAGAACTTACATAGGGTCTATGCCCGGTAGAATACTCCAGAAACTTTCTAAATCTGGCGTAAAAAACCCTCTTTTCTTGCTTGATGAGATTGATAAAATGGGTATGGACTTTCGAGGGGATCCAGCCTCAGCCTTACTTGAAGTTTTAGACCCTGAACAAAATCATACATTTAATGATCACTACCTTGAGGTAGATTATGATCTCTCAGATATTATGTTTGTATGTACAGCCAATAGTTTAAATATACCTCCTGCATTAATGGACAGAATGGAGATTATTACTCTGCCCGGTTACACAGAAGATGAAAAAATTAGTATTGCTGATAAATATCTTTTAGCTAAACAGAAAAAAAATAACGGTATAAAAGAAAATGAATTAGTATTGCCTAAGTCATCAATTAAAGACTTAATAAGATATTTCACTAGAGAAGCTGGAGTAAGATCTTTAGAAAGAGAAATTGCCAAAATTTGTAGGAAGGTAGTTAAAAAGAACGCAAAACTCAAGACTCCCAAAAAAATTAATTTAAAACCCAGTTTACTCGAAGATTATTGTGGAGTTAGGAAGTATGACTTTGGTGAAGCTGAAGATAAAGATAGCATAGGTCAGGTAACTGGTCTTGCTTGGACTCAAGTTGGAGGAGAGTTACTTACAATAGAAGCCTCTTGTTTTCCTGGAAAAGGGAAGATCATAAAGACTGGTTCATTAGGGGATGTTATGCAAGAGTCTATTCAGGCAGCATTGTCTGTGGTTAGGTCAAGATCCGAACTCCTAGGCATCGATCCAAAATTTTATGAGAATCAAGATATTCATATCCACGTCCCTGAAGGCGCAACACCTAAAGATGGGCCCAGCGCAGGAGCGGCTATGGCAACTGCCTTGACTTCTGTTCTAGCACAAATACCAGTTAAATCTGATATGGCTATGACCGGAGAAATTACCTTAAGAGGAGAAGTGTTAAGGATAGGAGGATTAAAAGAAAAACTTTTAGCAGCAAGAAGAGGCGGCATAAAGGTTGTTTTAATACCTGAAGGCAATGTAAGAGATCTTAAAGAGATACCAGATAATATAAAAAAAGATTTAGATATAAAGTCAGTTAAATGGATTGATGAAGTCTTAAATCTAGTATTGACTAGCCAACCCATTCCTTGGGAAGGAGAAGAAAGTGCAGATAAAATATCTTCTAAAAAGCCTAGGCAGAAAAAAAGTTCAGCTAAGACTCACTAAAAAATAAAAATTACTTAAGAAATAACCGACAAATTCTTACAATTCCTTCTTGACAAGGCTTATCGCTAAGGTTTAAATCAAATCTGATATTTGCAATAAAGCAAACAAAATTAATAAGATTCTAGGAGATAAATGTGAATAAAGCCCAATTAACCGATGCAGTAGCATCAGCAACAGATAGTTCGAAAGCAGAAGCAGGTAGAGCAGTTGAAGCAACTCTAAGCGCAATAGCAGGTGCTCTTGCTAGTGGAGATAGTGTTTCTTTAGTAGGATTCGGAACATTCAATGTTCGTCACAGAGCAGCAAGAATGGGAAGAAACCCACAAACAGGTGCTTCAATACAAATTCAAGCTTCAAAATCAGTTGGATTTAAAGCCGGTAAAGCTTTAAAACAATCTCTGTAAACGGCAGGTATAAATAAGAAAGCGCGCCCCAATGGCGCGCTTTTTTTAATTACTACTAAATAGAATGGTTGGTATCCAAAAAATAAGAAAAGGCCTTGGTGGTTTTACATCCAATGTTATTGTCATTGCTATTATAATTACTTTCGTAGGATTTGTTGGATGGCCTACCTTTTTTGAATCTACTAATTCAGAAACCGTTATATCTGTTGATAATTCAGACATTTCAATTAGTGATTTAAATTTTGAACTTAATAATCAAACTTCACTTATAAGACAACAGCTTAATATTGAAGAAGAGATAGATAACCAAGTCCTAACACAATTATCTATAAACAGCCTGATACAGAGATTCTCTCTTCTTAATTATATTTTTAAAAGAGGAATGAATATCCCTGATAAATATGTTTTTTTTACTTTAAAAGATGAAGACTTCCTTCTTACAAATGGAAAATTTGATCCGGATAGATTTGATTCTTTTGCAAGGAGTAATGGTTTTATTCCTGGTGAATATCTCAAGAGAGTTAAGGAAGACATATCATTAAATTTATTTAGCAATGGATTAATAGATAGTTTCTTCTCTACAAAAGATGAACTTAGTTCAATTATTTCTCTAGCTGAACAAACTAGAGACATAAGTTTTATAAACATCCCGCTAACTTCTATAAAGGAAAACATTGAATACTCAGATGATACTCTATTGAGTTTTTATGATAGTAATATTTCTTATTTTCAAACACCCAAAAAAGCTAAATTTAAATACATCTATATAGATAAGCAAGAAATTGAAAGTAAAATAGAAGTAGAAAAGGAGACCCTAGAGATAGAATATGAATCCTATTTAAATTCTTTCGATTCATCAGAAAGAAAAAGAGTTTCACACATAGAGTTAAAATTAAACGAAGATAGGTCTCAAATTGATGCTCTGCAGACCTTTGAAGAAATAAAGAATAAGCTCGCCGAAGGCATCCCCTTTGGAGAGTTGGTTAAGGATTATTCAGAAGATGCAGGAACCGTCGAGCTTCAAGGTGATTTAGGTTTCACAGATGGCTCCTTCCTACCAGAGAAGTTTGAGCTGGCATTAGCTTCCATGAATACTGGTGATATAAGTGAAGTCATAGTCCTTGAGAGTAGCTTACATCTTTTGAAAGTAACAGAAAACAATAAGCAAGAACCAAAAAACTTTGAGGAAGCAAGAGAGGAATTGAGAGGCTCTATACTTGCGAGTATTTCAGAAGATCAATACCTAGAACTTCTTGATAGGGCAATAGAGTTGAGGTTTAACATATTTGATATAGAAGAAATTGCGAATCAACTTGATGTGGGAATTGAGTCAACAGAATTCCTAACTGAATTTGATTTACCCTCCAAACTAAAGTCTAGTGAACTCATAAATTTTTTATTTTCTAACATACAGCCAAACGAACCTTTATCAGAAGTTATAGAGCTTGATTCTAGTAGGTCTGTTCTAGTTGAGCTTTTAGAATTCGAAGATAGCAAATCAAAAGAATTTGATGAAGTTAAAAGTGAAGTTATAAATTTATTTATTGACGATGAATCTCAAAAACAAATCGTTTTATTATCAGAAAGTTTGTTAACTTCTCTTAATAAGGACGGTGCTACATTAAGTCAAGTTTCAAAACAAAAGAACCTTACACTAGATAAATATCTTAAGCTTTCAAGAAATTCTTCTTTATTATCCCAAACATCTCTAGCTAAGATTTTCTCAATTCCTAGAACGGAAATGGATTCAAAGTTCGAAGCAAGTAAGCAGGGTAATGGAGATTATATAATTTTCAAAGTTATAGGTATAAACTCTTCTCTATCAAATCCAGACGACGAAGTTATTAGTAATTTTTATACTTTTTATAATGACCAGAAAGCAAACAATGAGGTTTTTGAATTCCAGAAAACTTTAGAGTCTAAATCAAAAGTTATAATCTCCAACAATCTTACTCTTCCTCCTGAATAGCCCCCATCGCTGTAATATTAAAACCTGCATCTACATAGAGAATCTCACCAGTTATGCCGCTTGCGAGATCTGAAGCAAGAAAAGAAGCAGCATTACCTACTTCCATAATTGATACATTCCTACCCAAGGGCGCTCTGTTTTCATTGAAAGAAAGCATTTTTCTAAAGTTTTTGACTCCTGAAGCAGCTAGTGTCTTTATAGGGCCAGCGGAGATGGCATTCACTCTATGGCCTTCAGTTCCTAAAGAAACTGCTAGATAACGAACACTTGCTTCAAGACTAGCCTTAGCAAGGCCCATAACGTTGTAATTAGGTAGTGTTTTCTGCGATCCTAAATAACTCAATGTTATAAAAGAGCCAGGGTTATGCTTCATAAGTTTTTTAGCTTGTTTTGCAAGAGCTATAAAGCTGTAACTGCTTATGTCGTGAGCTATTTTAAAGCCTTCTCTTGAAGTAACATCTAGGAAATTTCCATCCAATTCCTCTTTTGGGGCAAAACCCACAGCATGTACTAAACAATCAAGATTGTCCCATTGTTCTGATAATTTAGTAAAAAGGTTGTGTATTTCTTTATCTTGAGCTACATCACAGGGGAGACATAGGTTAGAACCCCATTTAGCTGCTAAAGATTCTACGTTCTTTTTCAGCCTTTCGTTTTGATAGGTAAATGCAAGATTAGCTCCTTGTTCATACATAGATTGAGCTATTCCTGAAGCTATTGAATGTTTGTTAGCCACTCCTACAATTAGTATGTTCTTATTTTTTAACATGTTGTATTTATTTTATTCTTAAATTCAACAAAACCATACCTTTTTATAATGTATAAAACTTTAGACAGTCCTTGCTAAATAAGCCTTTTTTAGTTAATCTGTCACGCAAACGGCGTTATTACGTCACTAAATTAATTAATTTGGGGTTACAAATTATGAAAATAAAAGAAAGATTTTGGACAAAATCTACTATAGGTTTTGTTATTCTTGCACTTTTAACCTTCGGGTCCAACCCAATTTTTTCTGAAGATGAAGAAGAATCAGATGATTCTGTAGAAGAAGTTGTTGTTACTGGTTCGAGGATTAAAAGAACTTCTAACTACGACTCTACGGGCCCTGTGCAGGTTTTTACTGTTCAGCAAGTTCTAGATTCTGGTAAGAACAACATTGGTGATTTCTTATTGGAATTACCTTCTGCTAACTTAGCTTCTAACCAAAGATCCATAAATAATGGTAACTCAGGTACAACTGAGTTTAACCTTCGTGGTGCTGGTTCTGAAAGACTATTAACTCTTATAAATGGAAGGCGTGTGGCTCCTTCTGGTACAGGTACCGGAAGTGCTGTAGATATGCAGATTTTTCCTTTAGCTTTAATAGATTCAGTTGAAGTTCTTAAAGATGGTGCTTCTGCTGTTTATGGCTCTGACGCTATTTCAGGAGTTTTAAATATTAAGCTCAGGGAATTTGAAGGTTTTGAGTTAATGGTGAACGAAGGAGCTTCTAACGAAGGTGATGCAAAGGCTGACCTTATTTCGTTAGCATTTGGTTCTTCAGGAGAAAAATCCAGTATAGTAGCTACTCTTGCACAATCTACAAACGATGGATTAGATATGTGGGACAGGGATTTTTCTTTCTGTCCAAGATTAGAGCCAGACTACATGCTGTATTTCCAATATTTTGGAATACCTGGACATGGCGCACCTGGTGAAAAACTAGGCAATCAAGCGTCTTGTGGTGCTTCAACTTTTATACCAACTGGTAGATTCTATACATCTTCTGGTTCTAAAACTCTATATGGTGATGTAGGTCCAAATGGACCAACTTCTTCTTTCTCATGGGCAACTTACTCAGGTAATGGTCCTGGAGATCCACAAAATAATAGAGGTATGTATAACTACAGTGAGTGGATGCAATTACTAGGTGAAAGAAAGAACAGACAAGCCTGGGCTGCAGGAACATATGAATTAGATAGTGGTGTTGTTTTAGATTTCCAGATTGGAGCGTCTAAAAGAAAATCAGGTCTAATGATGGCTCCTGTACCAATGGGTAGTGGTGCTCAGTTCACTTACGGCCTAACTATCCCAGCTGCTAACCCATTTAATCCATTTGGAGAAGATCTAGCATATAGAAAGAGGATGTTAGATGTAGGTCCTAGAATGTTTAGTCAAGAAGCTGATACTTTAAGATTTGTATTTGGGGCTTCAGGTAAACTCGATAGGTTGGGTGGAGCTGATTGGGAGGTTTACCATACCTACCAAGAATTTGATTCAACTCAGCTAACTGAAAATTACATAAATATGGTTAGAGTTGAAAGAGCTTTAACAACTGAACTTGGTGCTGGTGTTACCGTAAACGGTGTAAATTACCGTTGTGTTGATCCAGTTGCTAGAAAACTCGGTTGTGTTCCTCTAAACATGTTTGGTGGAGGAAGTATTACTAAAGAGGCTGCAGATTACATTAGATTTAATCAGCTTAATAGAACAGGAACTAACTATAAAGGTTATGCTGCTAACTTAGCTAATATAGAACTAGGTGATCTTGGTGCTGGACCAGTATATGCTGCTGTAGGTTTTGAAATATCTGATTTAGCGGGTCACGAAAAGGTTGACGCACTAACAGAAGCAGGATACTCATCTGGTAACCCAAGAAAATCAACTGACGGAAGTTATGATAACCGTGATACTTATGCGGAGATCTCGGTTCCACTTTTAGCTGACGTTGCTGGATTCCAAGAGCTGAATCTAGATTTCGCTTACAGACACACTTCTTATAGTGATTTTGATAGCGAAAGTGTAGAGAGAACGGCTATTAAATGGAAGCCAATTAATGATTTAACTATCCGTGCTACTGCTTCAACATCTTATAAGGCTCCTACTATTGCAGACTTGTACTTCGGTGGTGGAGGAGGATTCCCTACTTATGTTGATCCTTGTGAACAGAACGTACAACAAACATATACTGCTGAACAGCAGGCTACTGCAGCTGTACAATGTGCTAAGGATGGATTAGACACTGGAACGTGGTCTACTTCAAACAATCAGATCCTTGCTTTTAGTGTTGGTAATGCAAACCTAATTCCTGAAGCTGGTGAAAACACTACTGTTGGTGTAGTTTGGCAACCAACTAATATTTCTTTCCTAGAAGCTATAGACTTTAAGATGGCTGTAGATACATTTGATCTAGAGATTGAAAATGCTGTAGTTGGTTCAGGAAGTCAGAACGCACTTAACCAATGTTACCTAGAAGGTAGAGAAGACTTCTGTGCTTTAGTAAGCAGAGCGTATGGTGGAGATGTTAACTCAGTAGAATACTCTTACATCAATAGTGAATCTACTAATATATTTAAAGGTATTGATTACTCATTTAACATGACTTTTGAAGATCTTCCTAGAATTGGCGGATCGTTAGAAGTTGATCTTATAGGAACTCACTTTGATGAGAATGTTAGTGTTGATGCTAGCGGAGTAAGTGATGACTATGTTGGCCAGTGTTACGACTTTGGAGAATCTTGTTTCAACAGAGATCGTATCAACCTATCACTAAGATATTACAAAGGTGATTGGAACGTAGGTTTAACTACTAGATATTTAAGTGAAATTCCTCTAAGTGATACTGCTAGAGACTACTTTGCAGAAAGCCCTTACGGAGATCCTCTCCCTGCAGGCTGGCAGCAAGAAGTTTATGATATCTATTCTGTAGAAGATTACATGATCTCTTACATGAATGTTGGATATGCAATGACAGATCATTTTAGAGTGACTCTATCAATAAGTAACTTATTCGATAAAGAGCCTCCTTATTACAAAGATTTCTTTGGTTTTGTTGATCCTCAGATCAATACTCCACAGAATACTTATGATATTGTAGGAAGGTACTACACTGTAGGTTTCAAACTAACTTACTAATAGTTCGCTTTAAATAAATAAAAAGGGGTTGCATATGCAGCCCCTTTTATTATAAAAATACGGTATGAAAAGAGTCCTTATATTTTATTTATTCTTTGCATCAACTTTAGCAATGGCTAATACCACCTTACAATCGTGTTTAGGTATTAAGGAGGATACTTTAAGGCTTAAATGTTATGATGATATTGCGTATAAGGTTAATCAAGTTACAACGGAGCTTGAAGAAATTACCATCTCTAACACAAAAGAAGAAAGTAAGAACGATCTAGGAATTTTAGAAAGAACTTTTGGATTGCCTAAAAATAAACAAAAGAAAAAGACAGACGCTAAAAACATAAACATCACTTCAACAATCACTAAATTGTTGCAGAATAATAATTACAAAATTGTAATCTTTTTAGAGAATGGTCAAAAGTGGGAAAGTATAGAAAAAATTAGAAGAGTTAGATTAAAAGAGAATCAGGAAGTAGAGATATCTAAAGCTAGAGTTAGTGGATATAGACTCAAAGTCCTTGGAGAAAAAATAACAATTAGAGTAAAGAGAAAGGAGTAATACTGTGAAATACATTATAAATATAGTCTTAATAGGATTTATATCTATTTGCCTTCAATCCGAAGAAATCAACCAAAACGTCAAAAATTTTTCTCAATTACCTGATATTTATGACATAAAGATTTCACCTAATGGGAAGCTCTTAGGCGTGTTAAGAGAAATAGACCAAGAAAGGATGGTATCAATTATAGAATTAGAAACCAGTAAGCTAATTCATAATCATAGATTTATAAAAAAAGGTCAAATAGGTAATTTCGAATGGTTAAGTGATGAACGACTGCTATTTGCCAGAAGAATAAAATTCGCAGGAGAAAATAGACTCTTCACCTCTGGAGAACTATACGCCACCAATATAGATGGAAAAAAATCAATAATGCTAACTGGCCGACAAGCCAAGCGTTCTAGCGATACAGTTAAAGATGACCCAAAACAAAGAGCCATGATGGTAGATAATCTAGAAGATGATCCAGATAATATTCTGATTAGATTCTATACTTCAGATGGATATCATAAACTATACAAAGTAAATACTTTTAGAGGAGATCTAGAGCTATTTGCAGCGCCGCCTGTTAGAAATCCCTCTTATTTGTTTGATAAGGATGCAAATTTATTAGGAGTTTCAGGAATGAATCCTGATACTTTTAAGTTTGATCTATATATATATAACAAGAACTTGCCTTTAAATTATTTCGGAGGTTCCTCTTGTTCAAATTTAAATGAGACAGAGTGTATAGAAGTTATAGGATCTTCAAATAAAAAAAAGATCTACAATAAAAATTGGAGTTTTTGGAAAACAGTTACATGGGATGATCCCTTAAGAATGGTGGCCTATGATGACGGAATTATGTATACCATTGAAAATAATGGGAATGATTTATCCGGTCTTTACAAAACAAATTTACAGTCAGGTAAAAAGAGCCTTATTTATAGGCATGACATTGTAGACATAGATGGTGCAATGGTTGATGATGAAGGAATAGTTTATGGAGCCATGCTGATGGATGGTTATTTGAATAAGGTCTTTTTTAAAGGTGAAAGTAAAGAAAAAGAACTAGCAAAATTACTGAACAAAAAATTTCCTAATTCTTATATATCAGTAACTGCTAAAACTGATGATGAATCAAAGATGACACTTTTCGTTTCATCTGACATCAATCCTGGAATTTATTATCTTTATAATAAAGAGACAGATCAAGTTAGACCATTGGGAAGATATTGGGGAAGTATAGATTACGCAAATCTAGCTTACATGGAGCCTATATCTTTCCCAGCTAAGGACGGAACTATCATTCATGGTTATTTAACTCGAAGTAAAAAAGGAAATTCTAATGAATCACCTACAATTGTAAATCCTCATGGAGGTCCTGATGGAGTTAGAGATAGATGGGGCTTTGATCCTTTTGTCCAAATGCTTGCTTCAGAAGGTTTTAATGTTCTTCAAATAAACTTTAGAGGTTCTGGAGGATACGGAATGAATTTCTTGAGATATATAAGAGCTAAATGGGATGTTGTATTGAATGATGTTTTTGATGGCATAGAATATTTAAGCAATGAAGAAGTAATTGATATAAACAGGATTTGTATTTATGGAGGCAGTTATGGAGGCTATGCAGCCACACAAGGCGCTATTATGCGTCCAGATCTCTTTAAATGTTCGGCAAGTGATGTTGGTGTTTATCATTTACCCAATCTGAAAAAAAATGGTGATATTCAAGCTTCTAGAGGAGGTCAAGCTCAGTTAGATATAAGGCTTGGTACAGACGAAGAGAGATTAAAAGAAATGTCTCCTCATTTTAATGCAACAAAACTTACTGTTCCATTTTTTATGATACATGGGAAGAACGACATCCGAGCTCCTTATGAAGATGCAATCAAGTTTTCTAAGAAACTAAAAGAACTTGGCATCGAGCACAAAACACATTTTGTAGAAAAAGAAGGGCATGGTTATTTTAATGAAGATGTTAGATACGATAACAACATGCGTATATTAGATTTTTTTAACCAATATTTAAATTAATATAAATATTTTATGAAATTAAGATCAATCTTAATCTGTGTTTTTTGCCAGATACTGTTTTCCTGCGGAGGAGGTCAAACACCAGTTGAGTCCTCCTATGAATCAAAGATACTTTACTTAGGCAATGGTACTGAACCCAAAGATCTAGACCCTCATACTGTTACAGGGGTACCTGAAAGTAAAATACTAATGGCATTAATTGAAGGGCTTGTAATACGTCACCCTGACGGCTTAGATCCATTACCGGGAATGGCTAAAAGTTGGAATATTTCCTCTAACGGTAAGGAATATACATTTAACTTAAGAGATGCCTTTTGGTCTAATGGTGATCCAGTGACTGCACATGATTTTGTGTATGCATGGAATAGGATGCTTATGCCTTCATTGGGTTCTAAATATCCTGATATGTTATATGATGTTATCAACGCAGAAGAATTTAATAAAGGATTGATAGATGATTTTAGTTTAGTTGGAGTTAAGGCTATTAATGATAAGACTTTAAAAGTAAATCTAACAAATCCTGCCCCTTATTTTGTAGAACTTTTAGCACACTACACCACTAGACCTGTTCATAGACCTACTATAGAAAAATTTGGTGAAATAGACTCTTTAGGAAATCAATGGACAAGGCCAGGAAATTTTGTAGGAAATGGACCTTTTACCCTTGAAGATTGGAAATTAAATCAAGTTATTAGGGTTAAGAAAAGCTCTTCATATTGGGATGCAGATAGGGTTACTTTAAATGAAATTCACTTTCTTCCTATAGATAATGTCACCAGAGAAGACTTTATGTTTAGGTCGGGAAGAATACATGTCACTAGTTCAGTTCCTACAGAAAAGATAGAAGTGTATAGAGAACAATACCCTGACCAATTAAAAATTACACCTTACTATGGTACTTATTATTATAGGATCAATATTAATAAAAAACCTTTAGATGATAAGTTAGTTAGACAAGCTTTATCTCTTTCTATTGATAGAGAGAAGATAACTAACAAAGTGGCAAAAGGAGGACAAGAGCCTGCTTTTTCATTTACTCCTCCAGATCCTAATGCTTACTTCCCTCCTACATCACTTGAGTACAACCCTAAAAAGGCTAAGGCTTTATTAGAAACTGCTGGCTATACTTCAAACAGTCTGCCAACCATAGAGCTCTTGTATAACACCAGCGAAGGTCATCAAAAGATAGCGGAAGCAATGCAACAAATGTGGAAAGAGAATTTAGGCATAAACATTATGTTAACTAATACTGATTGGAAGGTTTATTTATCAAGACAAAATACTGGTGATTATGAAATAGCAAGAGCAGGTTGGATTGGAGATTATCAAGACCCTAAAACTTTCTTAGATATGATGGTAACAGGAAGGGGAAATAATCAAACAGGCTGGTCTAACGAAGATTATGACAATCTTCTAATCAAAGCAGCAAATTCAACTTCACAAAGAGAAAGATTTTTGCATATGTACGAAGCTGAAAAAATTCTTATGGATGAGTTGCCTATTATTCCTATCTATACATACACGAGGATATACATGAAACATGACAGTGTGAAAGGTTGGAATCCAAATCTATTAGACTCTCATGCCTATCAATATATTTCTATAGAAGAGTAGAATACACCTATGCTTAACTTAATATTAAGACGGATAGGTATAGCTATACCTGTTCTTTTAACTGTTATTACCTTAACCTTTCTAATGGTGCACTCTGCACCAGGAGGTCCGTTTGATGAAGAAAAAGCTGTATCTCCTGAAGTTTTAGAAAAACTCAATGAACGTTATAATTTAGATCAACCGCTTTCAGTACAATATTTTGATTATCTTTCAGGTGTCTTATCAGGAGATTTTGGCCCATCCTTCAGATATCCAGGTAGATCTGTAACTGAGTTAATTTCCATTGGTTTACCAATTACTTTTGAACTTGCACTATATTCAATTTTCTTTGCATTATGCATAGGAGTTCTTGCCGGTGTTTTGGGCGCGCTTAGACCTAATACAGCTTTAGATTACATTCCTATGTCTACTGCAATGATAGGTATCTGTATACCTTCTATTATTCTAGGTCCTACCTTGATTCTTGTATTTGGAATATGGCTAGAGTGGGTACCAGTCTCAGGATGGGGATATATGCCTGGAGATAAAATATTACCTACACTTACTTTAGGGACTGCGTATGCAGCTTATTGTGCTCGTTTAACTAGAGGTGGTATGTTGGAGATTTTAAATCAAGACTTTATTAGAACTGCAAGAGCTAAAGGTTTATCGGAAACGCGAGTTGTTATTGTTCATGCTCTCAGAGGAGGACTTACACCTGTAATTGCATTCTTGGGACCAGCTATGGCCGGTTTACTAGCAGGCTCTTTTGTTGTCGAAACTATATTTGGCATTCCAGGTTTAGGTAGGTTTTATGTTGAGGCCGCTTTTAATAGAGATTACACAATGATACTTGGATCTTCTATCTTTTTTTCAATCTTAATTGTTTCGTTTAACTTGATATCAGATCTTGTTGCAGCTGCTCTTAATCCTAAATTGAGAGATTAGAATGACTAATAATTTATGGAAAGATGCCTTTGATAGATTGATATCTAATAAATTATCTTTTTTTGGTTTAATCTATATATTATTTATTATATTTCTAGCTTTAATTACACCATTAATAGCTCCTTATGATTATGCATACCAAGATCTTAACCTAGGTCCCTCAGCTCCTTCTGCTTTACATTGGCTAGGCACTGATACTTTAGGAAGAGATTTATTAACTAGAATGATGTACGGAAGTAGGGTCTCTTTAATGGTTGGATTCTTAGCGACCATGGTTGCTTTGACTATTGGAGTTTTATGGGGAACTATTGCCGGTTTCGCAGGAGGTAAAGTAGACATGATAATGATGAGAATAGTAGATGTTCTATACGGCATACCGTTCATTATCTTCGTCATTCTTCTAATGGTTATATTTGGTAGAAATTTAATTTTATTGTTTATGGCAATTGGTGCAGTTGAGTGGTTAACGATGGCTAGAATAGTAAGAAGCCAAGTCATGAGCTTAAGTAAACAAGAATTTATTTTAGCATCTGAGGCTATGGGGGTTAGCAAGATAGGTATTATCTACAAACATTTAATACCTAATGCTATTGGTCCTGTTATTGTTTACGCAACTCTAACTGTACCTCAAATAATGCTTTTAGAGGCATTTTTAAGCTTTCTAGGTTTAGGTGTACAAGCTCCATTAAGTTCTTGGGGATTATTAATCCGTGATGGAGCTGTATCGATGGAAGAATACTGGTGGTTATTGATTTTTCCTTCTATAGCTTTCTCTCTGACTTTATTCTCTTTAAACTTTATTGGTGATGGACTAAGAGATGCTTTAGATCCTAGAAGCTAGTCCACAATAATTTTAAGAACCTGTCCAGGATAAATAAGTGACGAAGAGTTAATTTCATTCCATTTTTGTATTTCTTTTATTTCTACTGAAAATCTTTGTGCAATCCTATATAGATTATCTCCAGATTTCACTGGGTAAAGTAGTGTCCTAGTTTTCTTAACCGGTGTCTTCCCTCTTACCCTTTCATATTTTGAAAAAATTTTAATTGTTTGTCCTATTTGAAGAGGTTTACTAATACTTAGATCATTCCATAAGACTATATCTTGAATACTTACACCAAATTTTTTTGAAATTGCCCAGAAACTATCTCCTTTAGCTACTTTATATTCCCTGGATTTAGGGGTAAAGGTTTTCTCCCAAGCAGGCCCTCTTGGAACCATAATTTCCTGACCTGCATATATTACATCTGTATCCATTTGGTTTATTTCTTTTAAAATAGCTATCTCAATACTGTATTGCTTACCTATCTTAGACAGATTATCACCCCTTTTAATCTTGTATCTATCCCATTGAACTAGTTCTATTTTTTCTAACGAGGCCATTCTAAGTGCAAACCTGTCAGCTACTCCAACAGGCAATAAAAGGTAATGAGGCCCATTAGGATCAGTGGCCCATTGGTTAAACCCTGGATTCAATTCATATATTGCTTCAGGAGTCATTCCAGCAAGATCAGCTGCTTGCATTAGGTCCACCTGTCCAGGTATTTCTACTATATTAAAATAGGGCCTATTAGCAATACTGGGAAGCTTTACATTAAAAGCTGCAGGGTTTTGTATTAACTCTGATAAAACTAAGAGTTTTGGTACGTAGGCAGTAGTTTCTTTTGGTAGGTCAAGAGACCAAAAATCTATTGGCTTATTAAGGGATTTATTTTTTTTTATTGCCTTATTTACTCTTCCCGGCCCTGCATTGTAAGCGGCCATGGCTAATAGCCAATCTCCATCGAATTTTTTATTTAAATAGATTAGAAATTTAAAAGCTGCATCTGTTGATGCTATAACATCCCTTTTTCCATCATACCACCAGTTAGTTTTTAATCCCCATTCTCGACCAGTTGCAGGAAGGAATTGCCACATTCCAGTAGCTCCATTATAAGATTGAGCATAAGGATCAAATTCACTTTCAACAAATGGGAGTAAAGCCAATTCAATTGGTACATTTAATTCTTCTGCTTTCTCCACTGTATGAAATAAATATCTTTGACCAGATTTACTAATTCTATTTACTGCATGTTGATTATCTACAAATCTAGATCTATACCTTTCTGCATCTAGATAATCTTGAGAAATCTTAAGAGACAGCTGACTTCTTATCCTTTCCCACAAATCAACTTTATTTTGGTTTTCTAATACTATTAATTCCTTATCAGAGTTAGGTTGAGTATTTTCAGCTACTAGAGTTAGTTTATTTGTACAAGAACTTAGAACTAAAAGAAGAACAACAGTAAAAAAATATCTGGATTTTAGCATTAGTTTTATGAGGTATTTCCTTATAATTTTAGTAAAAGTTAATTCTAATAAATTGAATAATTAATATATTCACATAATGAGATTACTTTCCGTAACTATATTACAATTAGATGGTAATAATGAAAACAGTTGAAATTTTTACTGACGGTGCTTGTAGAGGAAATCCTGGAGCAGGCGGTTGGGGTGTGTTAATAAAAATGAATGGTGAAGAAAAAAGTTTATGGGGAGGAGAGCGCGATACAACAAACAATAGAATGGAAATGTTGGCAGCTATAAAAGGGCTTGAACATATAGACACAGGATCTAAAGTAATTTTAACTACAGATTCAGGATATGTGAAAGACGGGATAACTAAATGGTTAGATAATTGGAAGTTAAATAATTGGAAAACAAGCTCGAAGAAACAAGTTAAAAATAAAGATTTATGGCAAAGACTTGATAAGCTAAATTCTATTCACAATGTGAACTGGAAATGGGTTAAAGGCCATAGTGGACATAGAGAGAATGAGATAGCTGACTTACTAGCAAATAGAGGGATTGACGATCAGGATTTATGAGTAAACAGATTATATTGGATACTGAAACTACTGGCTTAGAATATAAACAAGGGCATAGAGTTATAGAAATAGGATGTGTAGAAATAGAAAACAGAAAATTATCTGGTAGGGAGTTCCACACTTATCTCAATCCAGGCAGGGAAAGTGATCCAGAAGCTCTCAAAATTCATGGATTAACTAGCGAGTTTCTTCAAGATAAACCTAGTTTTAATGAGGTTTATAAAGATTTTATTAAATTTATAAAAGGTCATGAACTCCTGATTCATAATGCTGATTTTGATATAGGTTTTTTAGATAATGAGATTAAACTTCTATCTAAAGAACTTCCTAGAGTTTCTGAAAGCGTGGAAAGAGTAATTGACACTTTGCATGTAGCAAGAGAAAAACATCCTGGGCAAAGGAATAGTCTTGATGCGCTAGTTGATAGATATAGCATATCAGGCTTTGATAGAGACCTACACGGTGCTTTATTAGACTCTAAGATCCTTGCCTCTGTATATTTATCAATGACTGGAGGACAAACAAATTTAACCTTTTCAGTCCGTTCTGAAAAAACTGATAAGCAAAAAAATTCTAAGGGAGACCACAAATATGATGAAAGGCCTCTTGTAATTAAACTTTCAGAATCTGAAATACAAGAGAATGCTAAATATCTTATAAGAATGGAAGAAGAAACAGGTAAAAAGCCAATCTGGTCAGATAAGGAATCAAAAGAATTAACTAAAAACAATCCTTCTTAAGATTTTAAATCCTGATGGTAAAAGAACAAGACAATAAGATTATTACTAGATTTGCACCTAGCCCAACTGGAATATTGCATATAGGTGGAGCTAGAACAGCCTTGTTCTCTTGGTTGTATGCTAAATCCCTTGGAGGGGATTGTTTATTAAGAATTGAGGATACAGACCTAGAAAGATCAAAGGACGAATACACTGCAGAGATTATTAAAAGCTTCAAGTGGATTGGAATAATCTTTGACGGGGAGCCAGTTTATCAGTCTAAAAATATAGATAAACACAATCAAATAATAGATAGATTATTAAAAGAGAAAAATGCTTATGTCTGTCAATGTACCGAAGAAAGGCTTTCAAAGTTAAGAAAAGAATTACAGAAACAAGGATTAAACCCAAAATACGATGGAAAGTGTAGAGAATTAGGTCTAGAAAAAGAAGCTGGTTCTGTTATCAGATTTAAAATGCCCCTAGAGGGCTCTATCATTTTTAATGATCTAGTAAAAGGAAGAATAGAGATTTCTAATACTGAACTGGATGATCTTATAATTCAGCGAGGAGATGAAACACCGACTTACAACTTGAGCGTGGTTGTTGATGATATTGATATGAAAGTCTCTCATGTTATAAGAGGAGATGATCATTTAAATAATACACCGAAACAGATACATATATTCAATGCTCTTAATCAGGATGTGCCTGTTTATGGTCATGTCCCAATGATATTAGGAGAAGATGGTAAAAGGCTATCTAAAAGACATGGAGCTATAGGGATTAGAGAGTATAAAGACTTAGGAATATTACCTGATGCTTTAAGAAACTATCTTGTAAGGCTCGGGTGGTCTTTAGGCGATAAAGAGCTTTTTAATGAACAAGATTTAATTGATTCCTTCCAAGAAGGTACTTTAAATAGCTCTCCTGCATCCTTTTCAGAAGAAAAACTACTTTGGTTTAATAAAAGTTTCTTAGATAAACTGAATAATGCTGAGTTATCTAAGATCTTAGATAAAGATTATCTAGATAATAGCGTTTACGCTAACGAAGTATTAGATCTAGTAAAAGATCGATGCCATACCTTAAATGATTTTTTAAAAGAGACTTTTTACTTTTTCAACGAATTAAATGAATTTCCTGAAGAAGAATTAAGAAAGATAATATCAGGACAAGCTGAATCAATACTCATCCACTTAAGAGATCATTTAAAGACCTTAAATGAATGGAATAGCAAAACTGTTAAGAATGTGCTTGATTCTACAACTAAAGAATTCGAAGTAGGCTTCTCTAAAGTAGGTATACCATTAAGATATTGCCTGACAGGTCAAACGAAATCACCTTCAATTGATTTAGTCTGTAAAATTTTAGGCAAAGAAAAGGTTCTTGAAAGGATACAGAAGGTAATTAATCTTTCTAATTCTTAAGAAATGCATCTATGGCTTCCCATGCCTGCTTTCTTATAAAGTCTACCTCCATCATTATTTCATGTTCTGACTCTAGGTCTTTAATTATAGCTAAATCTACTTTAGAAATTAATTCTTTATTTTTAGTGCTATTAACCAATTTATCATTTGTTGCATTAAGCAACAAAATAGGTTTTCTAAATTTTTCCTGCCAATTTAGTTGGCAGAGATAGTCAGTTCTGGCTAAAGCCTCTATTAGCCATCCAACGGAAATTCCTTTCACACCCAAATCAGGATACTCTTGTATCATTTCAACAGATCGTTTAAATCTTTTCTTATCAGAGGTTAGTGCGTTACCTTCGAAAGGCTCATCTAGCCATCCTATCTTTTCATCCCAAATAGGTTTCTGAAAAGGAAGATCTTTCTTTCTAAAAAGAGAAAGGATTCCGAATAGTTTAATTATTAGACGAGACATCTTATTAGCCCTTATAGAAATCATAGGGGCACAAAATATAGTTTTATCTAATTTATTCCTCTCTCCCAACAGATAAGAAGCTAAAAGGCAGCCACCCATGGAGTGACCAAAGCCTATCCAAGGCTTAGGGCATAAATTTTCATATATCTCATCAATTATTTGGATAAAATCTTTATCATAGATTTTAAAAGAATCTATATGGCCAATTCGAACATTCTTGCTATTCCTAGATGATAATCCTTGACCTCTCCAGTCCATACAAGCAACACAGTAATCCCTTTCTATAAACTCAAGAATCACTTCATAATATTTTTCTATAAACTCTGTTCTTCCTGATTGAAGAAGTATTGTTCCTTTAACGCTCTCTTTATTCCAAATTGCAACTCTTATTTTTTTGTCATCAAAGGTTTTAACATAGAAAGAACTTGAATTTTCAGGGCGTCTGAAGTTGCTCAACTCCATCAAGGGTGCTTTTTCAAATTTATTGATTATTGTTTCCTTGTCGTTCACAATTATATTTTAAACTAAATATAGTTTTCCATTGGATAAACAGACAATAAAAAGCATTCTTTTCTTTTGTATTATTATTGCATTAAGTAGGATTGTTCCTCATCCTCCAAATTTTACACCAATACTTGCTGGAGCTATCTTTATGCCTTTTATAGTTCAAAGATCCTTTGGTATTGCAATACCAATCCTTATTATGTTTTTCTCAGATTTGATAATAGGATTACATGACTTAATATTATGGACTTACAGCTCAATAGCTCTTATTACCTACTTATCCTATCAATTAATTGAAAGGAAATTTTTGAGTGTTCTTAAGGTTGCTTTACTATCTCCAATTATCTTCTTTTTAATAACCAATTTTGGAGTTTGGATAAACTCTAATGTATATTCTGATAATCTAGAAGGATTAATTTTGGCATACACTATGGGCCTTCCTTTCCTTGCAAATTCCTTAGCTTCCACAATCCTTTTTTCCTCTTGTTTTTACGCTATTTTTTATTCGTTTAATCATCAAAGTGAACTAAAATCAAATATTTAAGGGGCTATAGCTCAGCTGGGAGAGCGCTACCGTGGCACGGTAGAGG
>CETH01002337.1_pt1 | contig 26563 bp, 26 predicted proteins | sample 361461 | NCBI WGS metagenome assembly CETH01 (sample SAMEA2622695, study PRJEB7988) | marine metagenome | isolation source: saline water (ENVO:00002010), including
CCTTGGGAAAATCCATTTGGTGCTCCACAATTTGGTTCTGTATTCTTTATGGTTACTGGTTTTCACGGTTTTCATGTTTCTATTGGTGTTATTTTCCTATTTATAAATGTCAGAAAAGTATGGAGAGGCGATTACGATACTGGAACAAGAGGTTTCTTCACATGGCAAAAGGGAAGATATGAAATCGTTGAAACTCTTGGGCTATACTGGCACTTTGTTGATTTAGTCTGGGTATTTATTTTCGCATTTTTCTATCTATGGTGAGGTAAAATATGGCAACTGAAGGACAAGAACACCCGATAGGTGTTTATTTAAAAATTTGGATACTGCTTTTTGTTTTAAGCATCTTCTCTTATATGGTTGATTTTTATCAATTACAGGGTTGGCTTAGGTGGAGTTTAATTTTAATTTTTATGTTTCTTAAGGCCGGTTTCATTATGGCCATCTTTATGCATATGGTATGGGAAAGAATGGCATTAGTGGTAGCGCTTTTATCCCCTATGGTAGCCGTATTAGTTTTCATGGCTATAATGGGTTATGAGTCTGAATACACTCAAACAGCAAGAGATGTATTCTTTGATGACGGAAAACCGGATAAGGTTTGGGCTGTTCCCCATGGTGCACATAAAGCTGATCACAATGGTGATACCCACTCTGGCGGTGACTCACACTAATTATATTATGTTCAATTTAAAAAAATTTAATACTTATTGTTTCTTAATAATATGCTTTTATTTATATTCTTCATTTGATTTAAATTCTCAGGATAGAGAAGTTATCCCATCTTATATCTTAAAAATGGAAAAAATTGCTGAAAAAGGTAATTCTGATGTTCAATACAATTTAGGCTTACTTTATTCAAATGGTGAAGATGTAGAAAAGGATATTGAAAAAGCAATTTACTGGTTCAAAAGATCAGCTTCCCAAAATAATGTTTTAGCACAATATAAACTCGGATATATTTATGATAACGGTTTAGGCGTTAAAAAGGACCCTGATAGGGCTTATCAATATTATCGCAGTGCTGGTGAAAAAGGCAATGCTGATGCACAATATAATTTAGGAATTTTTTATCGATTAGGTATAGGGGTGAATCAAAACTTTCAAGAGTCTCTGAGCTGGTACAAACTTGCTTCAAAACAAGGCCATATAGCTGCTCAAAATAACCTTAGTCTTCTTTATGAGGAAGGAATAGCTACTAGGCAAGACATCTTGGATGCAATAAAATTTTTTAGATGTGGAAATTAGGAGATAAATTATGAAATCTGTAATAGTGTTAATAATTGTGTTTCTTTTTGGTTTTATCACAACATTAATGTTCTTTGGTGGTTGATATTTAACTTTTAAGCTATTATTAAACATTTTCTGGCTCAAATAAGGGGATAGGAATGTCGGTTAAATCAGATAAAAATCTTGTAACGATATCAACACTGAAAAGCTTGAAAGAAAAAGGTGAAAAATTTGCTTGTTTGACCGCTTATGAAGCGACTTTAGCAGAGAAAATAAGTAATTCTGGAGTTGAGGTAATTCTTGTTGGTGATAGCTTAGGAATGGTTATACAAGGCAATGATAGCACTTTACCAGTAACAATGGATCATTTAATTTATCATTTACAATGTGTTGTAAAAGGTAATGTTAATTCTCACATCATGGCTGATATGCCCTTTATGAGCTATTCAACAGATTATTTGGCGTTAGAAAATGCTACCAAGCTTATGCAAAACGGTGCTCATTCCGTAAAAATTGAGGGCGGAACTTGGATTTGTAAAATGACATCAATTCTTGCAGAGAGAGGTATACCAGTTTGTGCACATATGGGTTTGACACCTCAATCAATTAATAGAATCGGAGGGTATTTTGTTCAAGGAAGAGATGTTAATAAGAAAAAAAATATGATCCAAGAAGCTAAAGCATTAGAAGACGCAGGTGCAGCAATGTTATTGTTAGAGTGTGTTCCTGATAATTTAACATCAGATATAATTAAAAAAACAAATATACCTGTTATAGGAATTGGTGCAGGCCAAAAAACAGATGGTCAGATTATGGTTATACATGATTTACTTGGAATATCTTGCCTAGAAAAAACACCTAAATTTGTTAAAAATTTTCTCAGCGAATCCAATAGCATAGAGGAAGCCATAAGCTCTTATGTTGAGAGTGTGAAAAATAAAACTTTTCCATCTGATGAACATACTTTTTTTTAGATGAAAATTCTAACGACAGAAAATGCAATTAAAAATGAGTTAAATGTAAAAAAAGGTTTAAGTCTAATTCCAACAATGGGTAATCTTCATAATGGACATTTAAGCCTAATTAAAAAAGCCAAGGAATATAACCTTAAAACTATAGCAAGCATTTTTATCAATCCTTTACAGTTTGGGCCCAATGAGGATTTCGACAGTTATCCAAGGACTATTAAATCAGATACTGAAAAGCTGGAGAAAGTAGGTTGTGATTATTTATTTGTTCCTGATGATGATTTTGCAAAAGATTTAGTAATAATAAATGCACCATCAATTTCAAAGGAATTGTGCGGAAAAAATAGACCTGGTCACTTTGACGGTGTGTTAACAATAATTAATAAGATTTTTTCAGTTATACTTCCAGCAAAGGCTTTTTTTGGTCTCAAAGACTATCAACAATTTATTTTAATTAGAGAATTCGCAAAGATAAACTTTCCTAATATCCAAATTCTTGGATTACCGATTATAAGGGAGAAAGATGGTCTCGCTATGTCGTCTCGTAATAATCTTTTAACAAAAGATGAAAGAAAAATTGCGCCATTAATATACCAAAACCTTACTTGGATTAAAAAAAATATCAATAAATATTCAAATGAAGAATTAATAAGACTTTCTAATGAAAATTTAGAGAAAAATAGTTTTGATGTAGATTATCTAGGGATTTATGACATTTCAAGTCTCAAAGAAGTTAAAAAACTTAATCAGCCAGCTATAGTTGCAGTTGCTGCAAAGCTTGGAAATGTAAGATTAATTGATAATATTATTATTGATAGTAATATTTAATGATATCTTTACAACGCAACTATGGCAAGCGTAAGAAAAGTCATCAGTCCTAAAAGTATTATTATTATAACAAATTTCATTATTTCATGGTGGAGCTAGGCGGGCTCGAACCGCCGACCTCTTGCATGCCATGCAAGCGCTCTCCCAGCTGAGCTATAGCCCCTTTAATCCTCATCATCATTAGTTTTAACTGAACTAATAACATCCTCAACTGAGTCGTCATCGTTTGCATTAAGAAATTCATCATTATTAATATCATCATCGATTTCTTCATTTATTTCAAATTCCTCAAGCTCATCTATTTCATCTATATTTGAATTATCTTCATCAATTTCAGGAATCGTTTCATCCTCATTTTCATCCAATATTTCCAAGTCAGACTCGGCAGGCTCATCTTGTAATTCATTATTTTCTGTTTTTTCAGACTCTGAAACCTTAGAAGTATCCTTGTCCTCAATTTTAATTGATTCCATCTCTCTCATGATTAGTTCCGATATATTGAATTCACAAGAGGGACATATTATTTCTGATTTATTAAGGTCATAAAATTTAATTCCGCACTCTGGACATAACATCTTATTACCAAGTTTTTCTTTATTCAATTGAACACCTTTTATTTTTTTTATGATTTGCCATGAACAAATCTTACTGTCAAAGTTAATTATTAATTTTAAATCTAATAAACAATAAAGCTAATAATATGATATAAAAACTAAACAAATGAAATCTATAAGCAGTAAAAATTTAAAAGGCAATATCTTAATTCCAGGTGATAAATCTATTTCACACAGATTAGTCATTTTATCTTCGATCGCTTTAGGTAATAGCAAAATTAAAGGTTTATTGAAAAGTGATGATGTCATGAGAACTGTCGAAGCTATGATAGGTTTTGGTGCTTCAATTAAATTATTAAATCCTTCAAGTTGTCTTATCACTGGTGTTGGTTTGGGTGGATTAGCTGAACCCAAAACGGCTTTGGATTTCGGAAATTCAGGAACTGCTGCAAGATTAATTATGGGTTTGTCTTCTTCTCATCCTATTACAACCTTATATACCGGAGACTCATCTCTTTCAATGAGACCAATGCAAAGAGTTTTGAAGCCATTGATAAATTTTGGTTCATCCTTTTCCTTGCGGAAAGACGAATTTTTACCAGCTATATTAAAGGGATCAGTTAGCCCAATTCCCTTTATTTTTGATCTAAATGAACCCTCAGCTCAGATTAAATCAGCAGTTTTATTAGGTGCATTAAATACACCAGGTACAACAATAATCAGAGATAAATTTAACACTAGGGATCATACAGAGAGATTACTAGGTTTATATGGAGCTGATATAAATATTAAAAGAAAAAAGACATTGAATGAAATTTCTATAAAAGGAGTCAGAGATTTAAACGGTATTGAAGTCAAGGTTCCTGGCGACCCATCTTCGGCTCTTTTTCCTATTGTAGCAGCATTGATATGTAAAAATTCAGATATTTTAGTGAAAAATGTTCTAATTAATCCAACAAGAGATGGAGCTTTTGAGGCTCTGAAAAAAATGGGTGCTGATATCAATTATTTTAATCACAGAATAATGGCAGCTGAAGATGTTTATGATGTCAGGGTAAGGTCGAGCAATTTAATTGGCATAGATATTCCAAAGACAAAATCACCGACTATGATAGATGATTATCCAATTCTAGCAGTAGCAGCCTCAATGGCTAAGGGTAAAAGTTGTTTTAAAGGAGTTAGCGAGCTCAGATATAAAGAAAGTGACAGATTTAATGGTGTCTTGGATCTTTTGAAAAAAAATGGAGTTAAAGTTGAGTCTAACAAAGATACAATAACTATTTATGGAAAGAGAGAATTGAAAAAAGGCGGAATTGAAATTTCAACTAATTTAGACCATAGAATAGCAATGTCAGCCTTGGTTATGGGATTGATTTCAAATAAAGAAGTAAAAATAGATAACTCAAAAACTATTAACACAAGCTTTCCTAATTTTTATAATCTTATGACTAAAATTGGCGCTAAATTATATAAAAAATAATTAAGTGAGAAAAAAATGACTTTAGTAATTGCAATTGATGGACCTGCAGGATCTGGTAAAGGAACAATAGCAAGAAAAATTTCATCATTTTATAACTACCCTCATCTAGATAGCGGTATATTGTATAGATCGGTTGCTTATTTATGCCAAATAGCAGGAGAAAAAAATTTAGAAGAAAATAATGTTTTACAATATGCAAAAGAATTAAATTTAGATGAAATTGATAATTCTCATCTGAGAACAAATGAAATAGATGAAATATCATCAAAAATATCTTCATATGGCTCAGTTAGAGAAAGTTTAAAAAGTTTCCAACTTGATTTCAAAAAAAAACATAGCGATAAAAACGGTATTGTTGTTGATGGAAGAGATATAACTACAGTTATTTTTCCTGATGCTGACATAAAATTTTATATCACAGCATCTCTAAAAGACAGAGCAAACAGGCGTTTTAAGGAATTAATACCAACAAATCCAAAAATAGATAAAAAACTTATAATAAAAGAATTGCAAAAAAGGGATCAAAGAGATATGGAAAGGAGCTATGCACCTTTAAAAATTGCGGATGATGCAATAATAATAGATACTTCCGAATTGACGGTTGAAGAGGTTATGTTGAAAGTGCATAGGGAGATTGAAAAGATTATAAAAAAAAAGGAGTAATGTTTGTCTAATATAATAGAAACACAACAAGATAGTGCAGCAAATGATAGCGGCACAAAGGAATTTGCGAAGCTTTTAGAGGAGAGCTTTGAAATAAATCAATTAAAGGAAGGTAAGATTGTAAAAGGAACAATCGTTTCGATTGAGTCTGATTTAGTAATTGTTGATGTTGGTTTAAAGACAGAAGGAAGAATATCATTAAGCGAATTTTCCTCTCATGATGGTTCTCATAATCTCGAAATTGGTGGTCAAGTTGATGTTTATCTAGAGAGAATTGAGAATGCTTTGGGTGATGCAGTTTTATCGAGAGATAAGGCAAAGCGAGAAGAAAATTGGGTGAAGCTTGAAGAGGACCAAAAAAATAATGAAATAGTTGATGGTGTTATTAATGGAAAAGTTAGGGGAGGTTTCACGGTCGATATTGATGGAACACAAGCATTTCTTCCTGGCAGCCAAGTAGACGTAAGGCCTGTAAAAGATATTAGACCGTTTATGAATAAACCTCAGTCATTTCATATACTAAAGATGGATAAAAAGAGAGGTAATATTGTTGTTTCCAGAAAATCAGTTTTGTCTGATAATAATTCTATAGATAAATCTGAGCTTCTTAATAACTTAAATGAAGGTCAAGATATCGAAGGAATTGTTAAGAATATAACTGATTATGGAGCGTTTGTTGATTTGGGCGGTGTTGACGGCTTACTTCATGTTACAGATATATCTTGGAAGAGAATTAATAAACCATCCGAAGCAATTAATATAGGCGATAAAGTAAAAGTTAAAATCATCAAAATTTCAAAAGATGATATGAAAATATCTTTAGGGATGAAACAATTATTAGAAGATCCATGGATAGATTCAGAAAGTAAATATATCGTTGGTAATAAATATAATGGTAAAGTTACTAATATGGCGGATTATGGAGCTTTTGTCGAAGTTGACGGAGGCCTTGAAGGTTTAGTTCATGTTTCAGAAATGAGTTGGGTTTCTAAAATTCAAAAACCGGAAAATTATGTTTCTATTGGCGATGAAGTTGAAGTAATGGTCTTAGAAATAGATACAAATAAGAAACGATTATCATTAGGTATCAAACAATGTGTCGACAATCCTTGGGAAAACTTTGCTCAAAAAAATCCAATCGGTACTGTTTTGAAGGGAAATATTCAAAATATAACTGATTTTGGAATATTTGTTCAAGTCGACGAAGGTCTTGATGGTCTGGTTCATCTATCAGATATAGATTGGAAAGTTCCCGGCGATATAGCAATTAAAAATTATAGTGTAGGTCAAGAGATAGAAGCTCAAATATTAGACTTTGAAATTGATAAAGAGAGAATTTCACTAGGTATTAAGCAATTAAATGAGGATCCGATAGGCGACATAGATCTTAAAAAGAGTTCAGTTGTTACATGTACAGTAATAAATACTGATAAAGGTGGTATTGAAGTCGAGATTGGAGACGGTTTCCCTGCTTTTATTAAAAGGAATGATTTGTCCATGGATAAAACAGAACAAGATCCATCAAGATTTGAAGTTGGACAAAAAGTTGATGCGAAGATTATGAGTTTTGATAAGAAATCACGAAGAGTAACCTTATCAATAAAATCACTTCAGATTTCTGATGAAAAAGAGGCAATTAAACAATATGGTTCAAAAGACTCCGGTGCTTCATTAGGCGATATTTTAGGAGAAGCCTTTGACAAAAGTTCAGAAAACCAGGATGATGCGTCAGAAGAAGAGAATAAAGAGTAATGATTAAGTCCCAATTAGTTAAAAGATTATTGAATAAAAATCCACACCTAATCCAAAAAGATTTAGAAAATATTACTTCTATTATACTCGAAAAAATTTCATCTACTTTAGAAAATGAAGGAAGAATAGAGATAAGAGGTTTTGGCTCTTTATCTGTTAGAAGAAGAAAATCAAAAAAAGGTAGAAATCCTAGAACCGGTGAGAGTGTTTTTGTTCCAGAAAAAAAAGCTCCAATTTTTAAATCTGGAAAAGGTTTAAGGGATAGATTAAATTATAAGACATAATGAACCAGGTTTTTCTAAACCCAATTATAGTTGCAATTGATAAAAATTCTGAAGCTGAAGCTTATGAGCTTACTAAGGAGCTTGTCGGCCAGGTCGGGGCTATAAAGCTAGGTTTAGAATTCTTTGATACTTATGGCCCTGATGGAATACGAAAATTACAAAAACTAAAAATCCCTATTTTTTTAGATTTAAAAATTCACGATATACCTCAAACTGTAAAGAAGACTATAGATACTTTATCTTCTTTAAAACCAGATATATTAAATGTTCATGCTTTAGGAGGAAAAAAAATGATGCAGTTTGCATTAGAGTCACTATCAAATAACTCTCCTAATACACATCTAGTTGCAGTTACAATTTTGACTAGCCTAGATGACAATGATCTTAAAGTAATGGGAGTGAATAGTTCAACTAAAAATCTTGTGACTAGTTTAGCACAATTAACAAAAAAAACTGGTTTATCAGGAGTTGTATGTTCGTCAGAAGAAATAAAACTAGTTAGAGAAACTTGTGGAAAAAATTTTAAAATAATCGTACCCGGAATTCGTCCTGAGGGTGCTGATAAAAATGACCAAAAAAGAATAATGACGCCAAAAGAGGCAATTTCACTTGGTGCAGATTATTTGGTTATTGGAAGACCAATTACTGAGTCAAAAGATCCTAAGAATACAGTTATAAAAATAGTAAATTCTATTAAATGAAAAATAAAATCAAAATATGTGGAGTTAAAGATCCTGAACATATTTCTTTATGTGATGAATTAGGTGTTGATTTTATCGGTTTTAATTTTGCTGATGTAAGTCCAAGAAGAATTAATCCAAGCGAAGTAAAAAAATATAATTTGTCAAATTATTGTAAAAAAATAGGTAGAGTCGCAGTTTTTGTTAACCCTTCTGACAAGCATCTAAACGAAAGTATATTTTCTATTGATGCCACACATATCCAATTACATGGAAATGAGAGTTTAGAAAGATGTTCTGATATAAAAGAATCCTTCAATTTACCTATTATAAAAGCCTTTGGAATTAATTCAGCTATGGATCTTGATAATGTTGTTCTTTATGAAGATTTAGTTGATTATTTTTTATTTGATGCAAAACCAGATAGCAAAAATATAAGTCAAAAAGGCGGACTAAATAAAGTATTTAACTGGAAAATTCTTGATAGTTGGAAAGGAAAAGACTTCTTTCTTGCAGGAGGAATTAATATTAATAACATTAAATCAGCAATAAACGATACTAACGCTTTTTGTATTGATATTTCTTCTGGAGTTGAGAAAGCGCTAGGTGTAAAAGATAGCAATATGATAAAGGAAATATATAAGGAATTTAAAGCATTAGTATGACTATGAAAAAGAATTCATATAAATTAGGACCAGATTCAGAAGGTAATTTTGGTATATTTGGTGGTAGATATGTTGCAGAAACACTTATGCCATTGATTATTGAGCTTGAGAGAGCTTATATAAATGCAATAAACGATCCTAAGTTTTTGGATGAAATCAAAAAATTCTCTACAGATTATATTGGAAGAGAGAGCCCTCTCTACTTTGCCGAGAGATTAACAAATCATCTCAATGGTGCAAAAATATATTTTAAAAGAGATGAACTTAATCACACAGGAAGTCACAAAATAAATAATTGTATTGGACAAATACTTTTAGCTAGAAGAATGAAAAAAAATAGAATCATAGCCGAAACAGGCGCTGGTCAACACGGAGTAGCAGTAGCGACTGTATGTGCAAGATTTGGTTATGAATGCGTAATTTATATGGGTAAAAAAGATATTGAACGACAAAAATCAAATGTTTTTAAAATTAAACTACTTGGCGGACAAATTATACCTGTCGAGACAGGAAATGGTACTTTAAAGGATGCAATGAATGAAGCGTTGCGTGATTGGGTCGCTAATGTAGAAAATACATATTATCTAATAGGTACTGCTGCAGGCCCTCATCCCTATCCCACAATGGTGAGAGACTTCCAATCAATTATTGGAGAAGAAGCAAAGAAACAAATTCTTGATAAAGAAGATGATCTTCCAGACGCTTTAGTTGCTTGTATTGGCGGAGGCTCAAATGCCTTAGGTTTATTTTATCCATTTTTGGATGATGATGTGGATATGTATGGCGTTGAGGCAGCAGGCTTAGGGTTAAAAGGTAGTGAACATGCTGCATCCCTATCTAAAGGTTCCCCTGGCGTATTACATGGTAATAGAACTTATTTACTCCAAGATACTGAAGGTCAAATAAAAGAAGGACATTCAATATCTGCCGGTCTTGATTACCCAGGAATTGGCCCAGAACATTCATGGTTAAATGATCAAGGAAGAGTAAATTATGTATCTTCAACAGATGATGAGGCCCTTAACGCTTTTGAAATATGTTCTAAACTTGAAGGCATTATTCCAGCTTTGGAACCTTCACATGCCATAGCATTCGTTTTCAAACTTGCAAAGAAGATGAAAAAAGATCAGATAATAATCGTTAATCTATGCGGAAGAGGTGACAAAGATATTGAGACAGTCGCAAATTATCTTGGTGTAGAGGTTTAATGGTTACAAGAATTTCTAAAACATTTAATGAGCTTAAATTAGAGTCTCAAACTGGTTTAATTACTTATCTTACAGCTGGATTTCCAAATCAAAATCTATGCTTGGAAATAATTAATGAACTATCAAAGTCAGGAAGCGATCTAATTGAGATTGGAATGCCATTTTCAGACCCAATGGCCGAAGGACCTATTATTCAAAGTTCTTCCAAAATATCATTGGATAATGGTCATACTATGGAGTTAACTTTTGATCTGATTAAGAATTTCAGAAAAAAAAATATCCAGACACCAATTATTTTAATGGGTTATTACAACCCGATTTATCAATATGGTAATGAAAATTTTATAAATAGATGCCTTAGTGTCGGTGTAGACGGTTTAATTGTCGTTGATTTACCCCCAGAACATGACTCTGAGTTGTGTGATCTTACTCTGGAATCTGATATTGATTTTATAAGACTTGCTACACCAACTACTGATAAAAAAAGATTAAAAACTGTTTTAAAAAACAGTTCAGGATTTCTTTATTATGTATCAGTGATGGGGATAACTGGTACAAAAGAACCTGATCTAGAACTTCTAAAAAAACAGGTTACTAACTTAAAAAAAGAAACTGATATTCCTATTGGTATTGGATTTGGTATAAAAAGACCAGATCAAGCTAGAAAAATATCTGAGTTTTCTGATGCAATTGTTGTAGGTTCATCTTTGATAGAAAATATAATGGATAATTATAAAAATAATAATGAGGATGATGTTTTATTAAAAGTTTCCGAATATATAAAAAGTCTGAAAGCAGCGATTTAAAATTATGAATTGGTTTAAAAAAATAGTTCCTCCTGGGCTTAAAAAAATTTTTTCGAAAAAGTCTTCGACAAAAGAATTATGGCTTAAATGCGATAGCTGTGAAGCAATGATTTTTCATAAAGATGCTAAGGATAATTTATATGTATGTAATGAATGTGATCATCATATGCGAATTTCTGCTAAAGAGAGATTTAATCAGTTGCTAGATCTGGGATCGATAAAGTATATTGAAGATCCAAATGTAGTAATTGATCCTTTAAGATTTAAAGACGAAAAAAAATATATTGATCGCTTGAAGGAGTCGAAAAAGAAAACAAAATTATATGACTCGGTTGTAATTGGTCATGGCACAATAAATAAAATGAATGTGACATTAGCTGTTCACGATTTTCAATTTATGGGCGGATCACTTGGAATGGCTGCTGGTGAAGCTATAATCAGAGCAATTAAGCACGCATTGGACAACAATTATCCTTTTATATTATGTGCTTCTTCAGGTGGCGCAAGAATGCAAGAAGGAATTTTATCATTAATGCAAATGCCACGAACAACAATCATGATACAAAGCTTAAGAGAAAAGAAAATTCCCTATATTGTTCTGTTAACTAATCCCACTACTGGAGGTGTAACAGCCTCTTATGCAATGTTAGGAGATGTTCATATTGCTGAGCCGAATGCTTTAATTGGATTTGCTGGCCCAAGGGTAATTGAAAATACTATCAAAGAGAAATTACCTGATGGTTTTCAGAAATCAGAATATCTTTTGGACCATGGAATGATAGATATAGTTTCTCATCGAAAAGACTTAAAAAGAAATATAACAAGCATATTGGATATACTGTCGAATAGTGAACATCAAAATTCCGCTAGTCTGTAAAATGCTTAATAATAATATTGATTTATTTATTGAAAAATTTTCAAAGAATTTACCAAGGTCTTTAGACCGAATTTATGGTTTGCTAGATAGAATTGGCAATCCTCAAAATAGTATTACAAACATAATTCACATTACAGGTACTAATGGGAAAGGCTCAGTATTATCATATATTAAATCATGTTTATTAACTGATAAGAAAAAAGTTAATGCTTTTATTTCACCACATTTAATTAAAATAACTGAAAGAATATTAATTGATAATAAATTTGTTGATGATGATGTTTTTGCAAGAACAGTTGATACTTTATTTACTAAATTAAATGAAGAAGAAATCGTATTTTTTGAATTCTTAACTGCTTGTGCTTTATTTTTATTTAACCAAAACAAGGCAGATTGGAATCTTTTGGAAGTTGGTATGGGTGGAAAGTATGACGCAACAAATACCATACCAACGAAGGACTTAGCGATTATTACACCTATATCATATGACCATGAAAACTACCTTGGCGATAATATTTTACAAATAACAAAAGAAAAGCTTGGCATCACCAGCAGTAAAATACCAACAGTTATAGGAAAACAGCCAAATAATGTGAGAGAGTTTATATTGAAAAATTTTTTAAATGATCAAAACAATAGATTTGTATTCGGAATGGATTGGACTCTAACCAAAAAAAAAGATTTTTATTATTATGAGGATAATGATGAAACTATAAAAATTAATAATCAATTTATGTATGGTGAACATCAAAAAATGAATGCAGCAATTTCTATCGCATCGCTTAGATTTTTGATTAAATTGAAAAAAATTAATCTATCTAAAGATATCATTGAGCAAGGCATATCTAGTACACATTGGAGAGGAAGATTAGAGAAAATTGATTGCAAAATCAATTTGGTAGAACTATGGATTGATTGTTGCCATAATTCCTCGGGAGCAAAAGAAGTTGCAAGCGAAATAAATAAAATGAACTCTAAAGAAAAGAAAAAAACAAAGCTATTCTTTAGTCTAAAGAAAGGAAAAAAAATCAAAGATTTTATTATTCCTTTTATCAATGTATTTGATGAGATTACCTATATCGAAGGCAATAAAACTCATTATTCTTATAATGAAATTTTAGAAAAAACACTAAGTGTCCCTATAAAAAAGAGTAACATAAGCAATCTAGAAAGATCGTTAATTTGTCATCAAGATGGTCCATCAAGAATTTTAATCTGTGGCTCGATGCAACTGGTAGGTAAAGTTATTAGAATGTTTTAGCTGTTATTTTTAATCCAATCACTTAGCTCTTGTTTTGGTAAAGCTCCGACCTTGGTATCTTTAAGTTCGCCATTACAAAATAGCAGCATAGTTGGTATACTTCTAATTCCATAGTCAGTTGCAACTCTAGGATTTTCATCAATATTTATTTTTGCGATAGTAACTTTGTTATCTTCATCAGATGCAATCTCTTCTAAAATTGGAGAAATTTGTTTGCAAGGACCACACCATTCGGCCCAGAAATCAACTAAACAAACTCCAGAATTCTTGAGAATAGAATCTTCAAATTCCTCATCAGTAATATTTATAAGTGTCATAGTGCCTCCTAGAATCAATTATCTTGAGCTAAAAATATCACATAAATCATTCAAGTAATATTATAAACTTTCTTTCATCTCCATTAGGTAGTCTTTATACCCATCAAATATTTCTTTATCTCCGAGTTTTTCAAACTTTTCTATTTCTCTGAGCGCTCCTGGAATTGTTATCCACGGAGCTTTAAAATCATTAGATAACCATCTTGATTTAATAAATTCTAATAATATTTTATATGGTTCTGAGTCTATTGTTTCAGGTGAATTATCAAATATTATTCTTTGAGCGATTCTTTTTGATCTTATATCAGTAAATCTAATCTGAATTTTTTTGTCCCACGAATTTGCATTATGGAATTCTTCCCAAGCCAACTTATCCTCACTTACTGGGAAACCAAATATTTGTGTTTCTAAGAGGTCACCCTCACTTTTTGACCACACTTTTTTTAATGGTAGATTTTCTTTGACAAGTTCTGTTATGATTCTTATCTCATCATTAGAGGGGTTTTCATATTTTTCATTCAAATTATACCATTCTGGACAAAAAATTATGCCTGGAGTCTTTAGGTAAGTTTCTCTAAGCCATTTTGGTTTTTTCCCTTTCTTTAATGTGGATAAATTTTTTTCAGTAAGGCAGCCATTTTCAAAATACTCTTCTAAATTAATAGAATAAAAATTGTCATTATCAATATCTACTATCGGTAAGTATTCAGTAATTTTCTGTTTTGGAAAATAATATGTTGCAAACTTAGCTTTATCAGAAAAAATTTTATATCTTGTAAATTTTGAGAACATTTTTGTTCTCGTTTCCCAAAATTCAGGTTGTTGTTTTTTGATTTTGTTTAATAACTTTGCTGTTGCTTTGACATCTCCATCTGCTTGGTGCCAAACTATACTTTCATCTTTTTTAAAATTATTCATAAAAACATTTGATAGAGACTGATCCCTCTTACCGTCAATTTCTTCAGGTGTTTTTATAGTTTCCGGGAAAAGTTTTCCAGCAAGGGATATAAATGGAAGTGCATCACATATTACCTTATCACCCATTTTATGAGGGTATGGAAAAAAACCTGATGTATAGAGAGCTTCAGTTAAAACATTCGAATCGTATTGTGCGTTATATGCCCATAAAATATCATAATCTAAGCTTTCTAAAATCTTTGGAATAGTCTCGTAAAGACTGGGCCCGTCCATAAGCTTTTTCCATGGTGTTGAGGTTGCTTTAAGTGCTCCGGGACTAGGTAAATCATAGCTTGGTAATCGGTTATTAATTACAGATAAATTTTCCAAATTATTAAGATCTATAACAGCTAACTGATGAGGAAGTCTAAACCCTTTTTCGGTTCCATTAGTTTCAAAATCAAAAACTCCTTCAGTTTCTTCGAGCATCATTTAAAAGATATTGATCTGATTCGATCTTTCCAACCACCCCCATCATTAATTACTATATTAAGTTTATCTTTATATAATTTAAAATAAATTTTGAGCGTATTAGCAGAAATTGATGTCTCAACCATATCTGGCCATTCTATAATTAGTGAACCTTCCTCTACAATATTTTGTAACTCTAAGGCTATTATTTCTTCTGGATTTTCCACTCTGTATAAATCAGCATGTCCTATTAAATGTCCATTAAATTCATAAGTTTGTATAAGACTAAATGTTGGTGATGGTACTACATGCTCATCATCATTAGCAAAATATTTTGAGTTAATTATTCCTCTTGCCAGAGTCGTTTTTCCTGCACCAAGTTCTCCCTTAAGCAATATAAGATCACCTTTTGCCATTAGAGATGCAATTAAATTTGCAAGTTTATTAGTATCGTTAACATTCTCTGATATAAAAATTAATTCTTTCATTTTCTAAATTTAGTTTTTTAAAAGCTTTTTCCTAATATATACTGCAGTATGTTTTTATCAAAACAATCCTGTTAAATGAGAATTTTATGAGCAAAGAAAAAACATTAATTATTGGGGGTGGTCAGGCAGCTTGCCAGACTGCAACTAGTCTAAGAAGTAAGGGATATAATGGAGAAATTAAAATATATTGCTCAGAGAATTACTTGCCTTATCAACGACCCCCATTATCTAAAAAATTTCTTTTAGGAGAGTTAGAAAAAGAACGATTATTTTTTAAACCAGAAAAGTTTTATAATGAAAGTGAAATTTCAATAAAATTGAATTCTTATGTCCAAGGAATTGACGCAAAAAATAAAGAAATTTTTTTGGATGATAATGAAACTGAAAATTATGATAATCTCGTTATAGCCACAGGAACGAAGCCAAGAACAATAGATGTTGAAAAGAAGATATCTGATAAAGTTTTCTACCTCAGGTCAATTGATGATGTTATAAGGATTACAGATAAAATTAAAAATTCAAACAAAGTAGCAATAATTGGCGGTGGTTATATAGGGCTTGAGGTTGCAGCTGTAATAAATAATTTGGGCTTACATGTTACAATTGTGGAAATGGCCTCTAGAATTTTAGAACGAGTTACAAGCGAAGTTATATCCAGTTTTTACTCTAAAATTCATGCTCAGGCTGGTGTTGAACTACAAACAAATACATCTGTTGAAGGAATATTAGGAAATGAAAAGGGTATAGAGGTAATAACTTCAAATGGAAGCATAATTTCTGATTTTGTTATTGTTGGAATAGGTGTTTTACCTTGTGATACAATTGCAAGTGATTCTGGAATTGAGGTTAACAATGGAATTATAGTTGATGAATTTTGTAGAACTTCAAATGATTCAATATTTTCTGCAGGCGATTGTACCATGCATCCAAATATTTTTTATAATAAAAATATAAGACTTGAATCTGTTCACAATGCCATCGAACAAGGAAAAACAGTTGCCGCCTCTATTATCGGAGAGAAAAGTGTATACGACCAGGTTCCTTGGTTTTGGTCTGATCAATATGAGACAAAATTACAAATTGTCGGTTTATTAGATAATTATGACGATACTATTGTGCGTGGTGATTTAGAAAAACAATCCTTTGCTGTTTTTTATATGAAAGACAACAGAATTGTTGCATCTGATTGTGTAAATCGTCCAGCAGAGCATATGATGTCACGAAAGTTTATTTCTGAAAAGATTATAGTAGAAAAAGATCGACTTTCTGATGAGTCTATTCCAATTAGAGAGGTTGCCCACTAATTATATTTTTAAGTTAATATGGTTTTTAAATTAGAGGATAATGCAAAACTTGGTTAGTAAATGTCATTTACAGAAAAATTTGACGGTTTGAAAGAAATGATACCAATATTCCAATAATATATTATTTTAATACCTGTAATGATCTGGCTTGAAAGGTCCTTCTTTATTTAAGTTTAAATAATCTGCCTGACTATTGCTTAATTCAGTTAACTTGACGCCTAATTTTTCAAGATGAATGTATGCAACTTTTTCATCTAAATGTTTTGGCAAGACATAGACTTTGTTATCATAATTTTGATTATTATTCCAAATTTCTATTTGGGCTAGAACTTGATTTGAAAATGACGCGCTCATTACAAAACTAGGGTGACCAGTAGCACAACCTAGATTTACCAATCTACCTTCTGCTAATAAAATAATTTTTTTGCCGTCAGGAAACTCGATCTCATCAACTTGTGGTTTAATATTATTCCATTTAAAGTTTTTTAATTCAGTAACTTGAATTTCACTGTCAAAATGGCCAATATTAGCTACAATAGCTCTATCTTTCATTTCCCGCATATGTTCAAGTGTTATAATGTCTTTGTTTCCCGTCGCTGTTATAAAAATATCTGCTGTCTTAGCAACATCATCCACAGTCGAAACTTCATAACCTTCCATAGAAGCTTGTAAGGCACAAATAGGGTCGATTTCTGTAACAATAACTCTTGCACCTTGTGAGCGGAGAGATTCTGCTGATCCTTTTCCAACATCACCAAACCCACAAACAACTGCAACTTTTCCTGCAAGCATAACATCTGTAGCTCTCTTTAATCCGTCAACAAGACTCTCTCTGCAGCCATAGAAATTATCAAATTTTGATTTTGTTACAGAGTCATTAACATTAATAGCAGGTATAGCAAGAGTTCCCGCTTTTTCCATTTCATAAAGCCTTAAAACTCCTGTTGTTGTCTCTTCAGACAATCCGCGAATGTCACTTAATAGCTCTGGGTATTCTTCATGCAAAATCTTTGTTAAATCACCACCATCATCTAAAATCATATTTGGTTTCCAATCTGGAGATCCTTCGATAGTCTGTTTAATGCACCAATCATATTCTTCTTCTGTTTCACCTTTCCATGCGAATACAGGTATTTCTTTCCTAGCTATTGCAGCTGCAGCATGATCTTGAGTTGAAAAAATATTGCACGAGGACCACCTTACTGTTGCTCCTAAATCAACCAATGTTTCAATTAAGACTGCAGTTTGTATTGTCATGTGAAGACAACCAACAATATTTGCTCCCTTTAGAGGTTTAGTTTCACTTAATTCTTTTCTAAGAGTCATTAAGCCGGGCATTTCCGTTTCTGCAATTTCTATTTCTTTTCGTCCCCACTCAGCGAGCTCTATATCAGCAACTTTATAATCTTTAAATTCCAATTTTATCCTCCTAAATTAGATAAGGTATATTTTAACTATCATCTTTTGACAAAATTTCACTTGCTATACCTATGTACTTATGACCTGCTTCAACAGATATATGTATAACTTCTTCAATACTAGAATCCTCTCTTAAGGATCCAAGTTTTACCAATAAAGGTAAATTAATACCACCTATCATTTCTATTTTATTTTCATCAATTAGTGAGATAAGTAGGTTTGAAGGTGTATTCCCAAACATTTCTGTTAAGAGTATAACGCCATTTCCGCTATCTACTTTAGAAATTAAATCTTTAACCTCTTCCTTTCTTTTATCAACATCATCATCATAACCAATGCATACAGTTTCAAGATTTTTTTGTGGTCCAATTATATTTTCAAGAGAGCTTTTGAGCTCAATTGCTAAGTTTCCATGAGTTATTATTATTAATCCAATCAAATTATTTACCTCTTCTTTATTTATTAACTAAAGGAAAAGTAACTGTAAATATAGCTCCACCATTTTCTTTATTTCCCGCTATAATTGAACCACCATGCGTTTTAACTATTTGTTTGCAAATAGATAACCCTAAACCAGAATTATTACCAAAACTTTTATCATTTGGTCTGTAAGTATAAAATCTATCAAACACCTTCAACAAGCTCTCTTTATGTATTCCAGGGCCATTATCTTTAATTTCAACTATTGCGCCATTTTTACCCTTCCAAATATTAATATCAATGTAATTACCTTTTTCAGAAAAAGATAAGGCATTATCAATAAGATTATGAAAAACTTGTGCAATCTTATCTCCGATTCCACTTATTATGATTTTTTCATCACTAATATTATATTTTATATCAACACCGTATTTTTTAATGATTGTTGACTCTGTTACTTCTATTACAGAACTTAGTACATCGGTTAAATCAATATCTGTAAATTTACCCTTCGCTAGCTCAACTTCTAGTCTTGAGCTAGATGATATGTCTGATATTAACCTATCAAGTCTTTTTAGATCTTTAAATGCTATCAAAATGAGCTCTTTTTTTTCTTCTTCACTTTCCGATGTGTTTAGAGTTTCAATAGCGCTTTGTAGTGAGGTTAATGGATTTTTAACTTCGTGAGCAACATCAGCTGCAAAGGCCTCAACAGCACTTACTCTTTCTTGTAATGCTATTGTCATTCTTCTAATAGATCTTGATAAAGTTCCAATTTCATCCCGACGATTATCCATGATAGGTGTATCACCTATACCAGCATCTGTTACACTTTCTGCTGCAATAGATAATCTAGTTAATGGTCTAGCAATTGTTGTTGATAATGCAACGGACAAAAATAGTGTAACAAAGATCGTAATTATAAATACTCTAACAAAACCTTGTCGCCCTTCCTGAAGAATTGAGCCAATATCTCCCTCCTCAGTAGTTAAAAGCAAGGCATTAACGATTTCATTATTATTAAAAACTGGAACTGTTACATGAACAATTATTCCTCCATTATCTAATTTATACTCCTTTGCAACTGTTTTGCCATTTAGTGAGTCATTAATATCAGAAGACGAAAAACCAGATTTAGGTAAAATTTGAGCATTTCTTCCAAAATAGTTTTCTAAAACTTCAAAAACTTTATCAAAATATGCTTTATCATCATCTGGTATAGATGAGTCACGATCATCGAAATCATTTGTATCAAAAGTAATTTCAAGATTTTTATCAAATATTCTTGTACGAGTAGTTATAAATTTATCATTGTCTTGTCTTTTAAGAATAAATTTATTTAAGTTTTCTCTAAAAGTTGCTCTAACTTCTGGATCTAAGTCAAAGGAAAATGCAAATAAATTAGCTTGAACTAAAAGTGCTTCAATTCTAGCTTTAACAAGATTATCCTCTGATTTATCTACATAAATAAAACCTAATGCTAAAAGCACCAGACCTATAAAGTTAATAGCTATAATTCTAGCACCTAAAGACCTTGGTTTTAATAAATTAAACATATTTATTATTGGTTAAATCTGTATCCAACTCCATATAAGGTTTCTATTGAATCAAAGTCATTATCAATGGCCTTAAATTTTCTTCTTATTCTTTTGATATGACTATCAATGGTTCTATCATCAACATATAAGTCATCGCTATAAGCTGCCGACATTAATTGATCTCTATTTTTGACATAACCAGGTCTATTAACTAAAGTTTCTAAAAGTAAAAACTCTGTAACAGTTAGTTTTATTCTTTCATTTCGCCAATGACATTCATGCCGATCCATATTTAATAATAAATCACCTCGTTCAATTAGGGAGTCATTTTGATTTAAATTTTCATTTTTTGAAAATGCCGTTCTTTTCAGTATTACTTTTACTCTTTCAATTAATAACTTCTGCGAAAAGGGTTTAGTAATATAGTCATCTGCACCCATTTTTAATCCTAATAGCTGGTCGATTTCATCGTCTTTTGATGTCAAGAAAATGACTGGAATATCAGAAGAATTTCTAAGTTTTTGCAATACTTCAAGACCATCTAACCTTGGCATCTTTATATCTAAAATAGCTATATCGAAATTACCTTTTTCAAGGGCTTCAAGCCCAGAAATCCCGTCAGAATATGTTTCAACATCAAACTTTTCCGACTTTAAAGCAAGACTGAGTGATGCTAAAATATTTTGATCATCATCTATCAAACAAATTTTGTTCATTAATCAAACAAATTAATTTATTTTTGTAAAAAAGTATATAATACCTTATTTATAAGTTTGAAAGTTTCTGTTATAAGTATTTATTAATTTTAGAGAGCATTAAATTGGAAAATATTGGCGAAAATTTTTCTGAAGTTGGACCAGAAAGTCATGGCTTTAAAAATCTTAAAAAAATAAATTGGAACCTGTCGAGAGACACTATTTACGATATAACAACTTTAAATGGGCAAGGCTTGTTATCCAAAGATGAGGCCCTAGTCGTTGAAACTGGTATACATACTGGTCGTTCAGCAAATGATAAATTTATTGTAAAAAATTCACTAAATGAAAAAGCAATATGGTGGGACAATAATAAGTCAATTACTGATGAAAATTTTGATAATCTATACCATGATGTTTTAGAATTTTGTGAAGAAAAAGAATTATATGTTCAGGATCTATTTGGTGGAGCTGATCTTGATTATCGATTAAGCACTAGAGTTTATACAGAATATGCTTGGCATTCTTTATTCATACAAAATTTACTAATTCAAGTTAAAGAAGAAGAGAAGCCAACTTTCAATCCAGAATTTGTAATAATTGACATTCCAAGTTTTAGAGCAGATATAAATAGGCATGGCTGTTCTTCGGAAACTCTCATTGCTGTCAACTTTGAAAAGAAATTAGTTATTATTGTTGGAACTTCATATGCAGGTGAAATCAAGAAATCTGTTTTTTCTATGTTAAATTATTTACTGCCTCCAAAAAATGTTATGCCTATGCATTGCTCTGTCAATGTGGGAGCAGAGGACGATCCAGCAATTTTCTTTGGTTTATCAGGAACTGGTAAAACAACTTTATCTGCTGATCCAGAAAGAATATTAATTGGCGATGACGAGCATGGTTGGTCCAGTAACGGCGTTTTCAATTTTGAAGGCGGATGCTATGCAAAAATGATTAGATTATCTGAAAAAGCCGAACCAGAGATTTATCAAACCACAAAATTAAGAGGAACTATTTTAGAAAATGTTGTCATTGACAAAGACACTAGAGAAATAGATTTAGATGATAGTTCTCTTGCTGAGAATACCAGAGGAGCCTATCCTTTATCATTTATACCTAATGCCAGTGAAACGGGAAGAACCGGTATGCCCAAAAATATAATTTTGTTAACATGTGATGCATTTGGAGTTCTTCCGCCAATAGCTAAATTATCTTCATCACAAACTATGTATCATTTTCTTTCCGGTTATACAGCTAAGGTTGCTGGAACTGAAAAGGGAGTAACAGAGCCCGAAGCTACATTTTCTGCATGTTTTGGTGCACCATTTATGCCCAGACATCCATCTGAATACGGAAAACTTTTACAGAAACTTATTGCTGAACACAGTGTAAAGTGCTGGCTAGTTAATACAGGCTGGACAGGAGGACCATATGGAAAAGGTGAAAGAATGCCAATTGATGCGACAAGAAAACTATTATCTTCTGCATTGAACGGCTCTTTATTATCAGCAGAAATGAGAATTGATGATAATTTTGGTTTTGAAGTTCCCTCATATGTTGACGGAGTTGACACTAAAATTCTTAACCCAAGAGATACATGGGAGGACAAAGAGGGTTATGATTCACAGGCTCAAAAATTAGTAAAAATGTTTGCTGACAATTTTGATGTTTTTAAACCATATGTTGATTTAGATATCATAGACGCAGCGCCAAATCTTCAAGCTGCAGAGTAATTAGTGTGCTTCATCCCAATTACTACCAAAATTAGTATCTGCTATTAATGGTACATTTAAATCAAGAATTGGTAAGTTTGCGGTTTCCATTTCCTTTGTAATAATGCTGATGGACTCCGCGCAATTTTCTTTTTTAGTTTCGAAAATTAATTCATCATGTACTTGTAAAAGCATTTTTGTTTCTAATTTTATTAATTTTTTATGATTACCTAAAATAATCATTGCCCTTTTAATAATATCGGCAGCTGATCCTTGTATAGGCGCATTAATTGCAGCTCTTTCCATAAATGATCTTGTAGCTGCATTCTTGCTGTTAATTTCTTCAACAAGGCATTTTCTTCCTAAAAGAGTTTTTACAAAACCATTTTCATTTGCGAACTTCTTTGTTTCTTCCATATAGTCTCTTATTGAAGGATATTTATTAAAATAAGCTTTGATAAATTCAGAAGCTTCTGTGCGGCTGATATTAAGTTGTTTTGCTAACCCAAAAGCTGAAATACCATAAATTATTCCAAAGTTAATAGCTTTTGCATTTCTTCTAATATCAGGAGTCATATCATTTAATGATATATTGAAAACCTCAGAGGCTGTTGATGAATGAATATCAATCTCATTAAGAAATGCATTAATCAAATTTTTCTCGTTAGCAATATGAGCGATCAATCTAAGCTCAATTTGACTGTAATCAGAACTTATTAATACATTTCCTTTTTCTGGGATAAAGGCTTTTCTTATCATTCTACCGTCATCGCTTCGGATAGGAATATTTTGAAGATTTGGATCAGAGGAAGCTAATCTTCCTGTGGAAGTCGTTGCCATAGCAAAAGAGGTATGAATTCTATTTGTTTTATTATTTAAATATGTTGGTAATGTATCGGTATAGGTTGTCTTGAGTTTTGATAATGCTCTCCACTCTAGTAAAATTCTTGGAAAATCATATCCTTCATTAGCTAAATTTTCTAATACTTCGGCATTTGTTGACCATGAACCGGTCGAGGTTTTCTTGCCTCCAGGCAATGAAAGTTTATCAAATAATATTTCTCCTACCTGCTTTGGTGATCCAAGATTAATCTCCTCATCAATTAATTCAAAACATGATTTTTCAAGCCTTTTTAATTTTTTATCAAAATCAGTAGATAATTCATTTAATTTATTCACATCAATTGATATTCCATACTTTTCCATGTTCATAATGATTTGAGCTAGGGGCTTTTCAATAATTTCATATATTTTAACTTGTTTGTCTTGGACTATAGATGATTTAAATCTTTTCCAAAGCCTTAGAGTCATATCAGCATCTTCAGCCGCATACTTTCCTGCTTCTTTAATAGTTAGTTCTTGGAATGTTTTCTTGTCTTTACCACTGCCAATAAGATCTTTAAAAGATATAGCATCGTGATCAAAATAATACTTTATAAGTGTATCAAGTTTATGTCTTATTCCTCCCGATCCTATAGAATAGGACATCAGCATTGTATCATCATAATTTTTAATCATGATGTTATATTTATCTAAAACTAATGCATCGAATTTCATATTGTGAAGAATCTTCTTAATTCCATTATCCTCGAGAATAGATTTCAAAATATTTATAGCTTGATTAAAATCGATTTGCTTTCCACTTTCCTCATGTAATAATGGAACATAGCAAGCATCATTTTCAGATGTGCACATAGAAAACCCTACCATATCAGCCTTTACAGCATCTAATGAATTTGTTTCTGTATCAAAAGCCATGTATCCCACATTTTCAGCCTTCAATTTCCATAGCTTTAATTCATCTAAAGACTGAATTACTTGATAATTGTCTCTATCAAATTCAGAACTAACTTCTTCTGTTTCTCTGACATTGTTGTTTGTTTTTTTCTCAAATTTCTCAACTTGAACTGATGCTTTAATTTTATCAGAGTCTATATTTAACTCTTTAGATTTTTTCTCAGTTAATGTTTTAAATTCCATCTCTTTTAAAAAGCTAATTAATTTTTTAGCATCTATTGCTTTTAATGAAGTTTCTTTTATCGGAATCGGAAGTGGAACGTCATTTTTAAGAGTGACTAGTTTTTTACTTATGTGAGCTTGGTTTTCAAATTCAATTATATTTTCTCTTCTCTTCTTCTGTTTTATTTTTGCTGAATTTTTAAATAATCCGTCTAAGTCGCCATATTCATTAATTAATAAAGCAGCTGTTTTAATACCTATTCCAGGTATTCCTGGAATGTTATCTACCGAGTCGCCAGCTAATGATTGAACATCAATCACTTTTTCTGGGTAAACTCCAAATTTATCAAATACATCCTCTTTCTTAAATACTCTTCCCTTCATTGTATCTAACATAGAGATATTATCTGAAACTAACTGCATTAAATCTTTATCTGAGGAGACTATAGTGACTTTCATATTTTGTTTCTGTGCTTCCTCTGCATAACTTGCAATTAGATCATCTGCCTCAAAACCAAGTAATTCAACAAAAGGTATATTGAAGGCTGAAGTAGCTTTTCTAATTACTGGAAATTGAGGTATCAGATCTTCCGGAGCCTCAGAACGATTGGCTTTGTAATCTGGATAAATATCATTTCTAAATGTTTTACCTGAAGCATCAAACACAACAAGGAGATGGGTGATGCCTTTTTTTTCTTTTTCCTCTCTTACCAATTTATCTAACATATTACAAAAACCTGATATTGCCCCAACCGGGAATCCATCGGATTTTCTGGTTAATGGCGGAAGAGCATGATACGCTCTAAAAATATAAGTTGATCCATCAACTAGACATATATGTTGTTTTTGGTTTTTCATCGGTATTATTCAATTACTATTATGACATTAACTTTAATGTGGTAAAAGAGATTATAATTTATATTTAAATTTAATATGTCGATAAAGAATTTACCAGATGATGCGATAAGCATAAATAACCTCTCGAAAAAGTTTAAGAATCCGGATGGGAAAGGTTTTTTTTATGCTCTTGATAATGTATCATTATCTATACCAAGAGGATCAATATTTGGTTTGCTTGGCCCAAATGGGGCTGGAAAGTCGACTTTTATCAATATTTTAGCCGGTTTAACAATTAAGACATCAGGTGACGCTGTTGTTTGGGGCAATAATATAGACCAACATCCAAAAGCCTCTAGGTCTTCTCTCGGGGTTGTTCCTCAAGAGTTAACAATTGATCCATTTTTTACTCCAAAAGAATCTCTTGAACAGCAAGCTGGATTATATGGTGTTAGACCAAAGGATCGGAATATTGACTACATTCTTCGCATGCTTGATTTAGAGGATAAAGCAGAGGCTTATTCAAGAACTTTATCCGGTGGTATGAGAAGAAGATTATTAGTTGCAAAAGCAATGGTTCACAGACCTCCAATATTAATTCTTGATGAGCCTACTGCTGGTGTTGATATTGAACTAAGAGTACAACTTTGGGATTATGTTCGGCGGCTTAATGAAAATGGAACAACAATTATTTTAACAACTCATTATCTTGAAGAAGCAGAGGAGTTATGCGATAAAATTGCTATTTTAGATAAAGGTAAAATTGTTAAATCTGCTTCAAAAAGAGATCTATTAGAGGATGCAGATTCAAAAACTATTTCACTCAAGGTAAAAGATATTCCTGATATTACCCACCCAATATTATCAGAGCTTGGTGCTACCATTAATAATAACAATGATTTGATTATTAACTTTAACCCCAAAATTATTAGTTCAAGAGAAATACTTGAAAAAGTTGAGAAGGCAGAGGTAAAACCGTTCGATTTTGATGTAACAGGAGCATCTTTAGAGACCGTTTTCTTGTCAATTACACAAAAGAAATAAAAGAAATCATTTATGAACATGTCCTTTTTATTCAATTATTAATTATTTTTTGAGACAAAAAAAACGGCAGTTAAAAACCGCCGTTTTATTGTTTATTAATTATGATTTAGAATTGAAGGCCTAGAGTGATTCCAGCAGTTTGCGGATCCATTAAGAATTCGTTTCTAAACATACCTGATGTATTTTCAGTATGATAATGTGCA
>CETH01172467.1_pt1 | contig 26461 bp, 27 predicted proteins | sample 361461 | NCBI WGS metagenome assembly CETH01 (sample SAMEA2622695, study PRJEB7988) | marine metagenome | isolation source: saline water (ENVO:00002010), including
ACTTCTTCCACTACTTTGAATTCTTTTTGGTTTTTTTATTCCAAAATCATTATGTAATTCTATAAATGAGGGATAAATATGCAGTGATTGCATGTTATAAATTCTTGCATTTTTTGGTATGGGGATATTTTTACCAATCGCAACAATTTTCCCCTTATGAATCAGGATAGAATTTGACTCTATAATTTCATTTGAATTGGAGTGGATTTTGACATTAGTAATTGCCTTATAAGTATCTTCTTCAGTCTTTACACCAGTATTAGTTGGAAAATATACTTGTCCTAAAACAAGTTGATTCACAAAAATTATAAGATAAAAGATATTTCTTCTCATTACTTATTTTACTCTAATATTATGAAATTTAATAAATATATATTAATTACAAAAAACATGCACAAACTAAAATAGTTTTAAAACTTATAATTTATTATTAATCCTACAACTTCATTATAACTCTTAATTCCTTTTTCTTGTGAATTGGCTTTCAGGAATTTATCATAGGAGATTTTAAAAATAGGTTGAAATGGATTTTTATATTTTTGCCAGAAAGAATCAACATTTTTTATATTTTCAATGATTCCATAATTTAATCTTATAATTTTTTCTTTTGCTTTCTTTGGATCGATATCATAAAGAGCTGAATTCAAGTATCTTATAGCGAAAATTAATGAAGCATATTTTACATACGGATCTGGATTTATATATGAAAAAAAATAGGCGATAAAATTGGCTTCTTTCTCTGATGCATAACCCATTTGATGTGCAGCTTCGTGCAGATCGCTTATAATTAAATTCAGATAAGGTGTTTTAGAATTGATTTGTCCTTCCAAAGTAAAAGGATTTATATAACCTGAAAATCCCATATATGAGAGCGGAGTACTAAAAAGAGATTTTTTTCTGATAGAATTTTTGAATATTTCTGATTCGGAGAATTTATCATATCCATAAAGACTTATTTTTAATAAGTCTTTTTTGTTTGTTAATTTTAGTGGAAGACTATCACTTCCGCTCAAACTTATGTGAAGTTCATTTGCCTTATTTATTAAAAAATCAAATTTTTCTTCTAAATCCGTCTGAGTATAAATAGTTTTTATATTTAATTTTTCATTAAGAGGAAGTCTATAGTAGTTTATTCCCCATGTAATATTAAAAAGCAGTATCATTCCCGATAGAAGAGCTCCAAGATCAAAGATCAATTTGAAAAAAGAATAGCCATAATCTTTAAAATATTTTATGATCAATTTAAAAATTAAAAATAAAGTGAGTAAATAAATTATATCACCAATTGAAAAAGGAATTTTATCAAAAAAAAATGAATAAGTTTTATATATCAGCGGATATATTTTTTGACTGTAAAATTCTTCTACCATTAAAGGTCTACTTTTGATATATTCAATAAAAATCCAATGAGGCAAAAGAGATATCCATAAGAAAATTTTTAATTTTTTTCTCATTTCATTTTTTCTTTTTGATAAAACTTATTCTATTATGTCAAGGATTTCAATCTCAAAAATAAGATCAGACTTTGGAGGAATACCCCTTGTGCCACTTTCACCGTAAGCTAAATTGTAGGGAACAAAAAGAGTTGCTTTGTCTCCAACTTTTAAAAGTTTAACACCTTCTTTAAAGCCCTGGATCATCTGAGCTTTAGGACTAACATCTGCTACAAGAGGTTGATATCCATTAGTTTTATTTCTGTTTTCATCAAAAACACCGAGGATTTTAGCCGTCTCAGGATTGCTAGTTTCAAGGAATTTCCCATCTGCAAAATAAACTGTGTAGTGCAAAATGGCTTTGTTAGTTTTAGTTACTTTTTGACCTTTACCATTTTGTGAAATAAAATAACTCAATTGGGAATTAGTAATTGTCGCTTTTAATCTTTGCTCTGCAAATTTTTTTACTGTTTCACCCTGAATTTTGAACTGTTTTTGAAGTTTTTCTTTTTCTGCAATATCTTTTTCGATGAAATAATTTGAAAAAATATCTGGAGCATTAAATTTTTTAGCTAATGAACCTTTTCTTATGATTCTAATTTTTCTTATTGTATCATTCTTGACTATACTATCAACTATAGACTGACCAGATATTACTTTGCCAAAAACAGTATGCTTTCCATCTAACCATGGAGTTTTTACGTGAGTAATGAAAAACTGACTGCCATTTGTTGAAGGGCCGGCATTTGCCATTGATAAAATTCCAGGACCACTATGAGTCAAATCAGTGATTTCATCTTTAAAGCTGTATCCAGGACCACCTTGACCAGTTCCGGCAGGATCACCACCTTGAATCATAAAGTTATTAATTACTCTGTGAAAGATTAATCCGTCATAAAATGGTTTACCCTTATAATTATTATTGACATTGATATTATTTCCTTCAGACAATGAAACAAAATTAGCAACGGTTACTGGTGTTTTCTCCATTTCCAACTTAACAATTATGTTTCCCTTTGATGTAATTATATCCGCGTATAACCCAGAATCAAGTTCGGGATATTTATTATTACAAGTGCTAAATAAAAAAGGCACTGTAATTAGCAACAAAAAAATAAATTTGGATTGTTTAGGATTCATGTTTTTTTCTGTTTTATTTTTAAAAGATTTATGGTAAACTTGAGAGGTTGGTTCATTCCAATTTTTTCACCGTCTCCTCGATACCCGAAGCAAAGGTAGGAAGGAAATAGAAAAACAACAACTTCATTTTCTTTCATGATTTTAATTCCTTTTCTCAGAGCAGGTATTAAGTCTTCTTCATCAATAAAAAAGGAAACTTCTCCTAGCTCTTTTTTACTATAAAGTAAATTATTATTTAGATCCTCAATTTTGTACGAAAAAGTAACTTGATCTCCTTTTTTTGGAATTCTCCCATTAATTTTTGTTTTATATGCGTACCAGAATCCAAACTCTGAAACATTAAATTCTAAGGTAGAATTTTTAGCAAATTTTTTGAATAGTTCCTGTTCAATTTCAAATCTATTTTTATTTCTTATTGCAGATTCCTTTAAAAAAAGTTTTTTGTTTTTATTTGATGGCCTTCTAATTTCAGATTCTTGACAGTTAATAAAGAATAAAAAACAGATTGGTAAGAGAAATAACCTCATGCTTCAAAATCTTTTTTGCATTCTTGGATTGCATTCATAAATATTTTTTCAGTTTCCTTAAGGGTTTTTAATGATGTCCCACCAGCAGCGTTATGATGACCTCCTCCATTAAAATAGATTTTTGCAAATTTATTTACAGAAAAATTTCCTTTTGAACGAAAAGACATTTTAATCAGATTTTGTAATTTATCTTCAATCATTATAACCGATAGAGAGATGTTTTTTAAACTTAGACCATAATTTACAAAACCTTCTGTATCTCCCTTTTTAAAATTATTTTTACGCAAATCTTCTTGCGATAAAAAAGTATAAACAACTGGAAGGTTTTTAATTTTTTTTAAATTGGAAAGACAAGTTCCTAAAAGTCTTATTCTATTAAAACTATAGTTGTCATATACATTTTGATGAATTTTTGAGTGATTAGCTCCAAGATCAATTAATTTTGATGCTATTAAGTAAGTTTTAGAAGTAGTTGAGGGAAATCTAAAAGATCCTGTATCTGTCATCATTCCAGTATATAGACAAGTTGCAATATTTGAATCAATTTTACTATGATCTAATTTTGAAATAATATTATATACCATTTCAGATGTAGAACTAATTTGAGGTTCTGAAAAAGTTAAATCAGCGTATGACTTTGGATTCTCGTGGTGATCAACCATTACAAAAGGAATATCTGCAGAGGTTAAAATGGATTCCATTTCTCCAGTTCTTGAAAGATCATTGTAATCAAGAGTTAAGATTAGATCTGCTTTATCGATTAAAGAAATCGCTTTTTTTTGATTCAATGAAAAATTAATTATTTTGTTTTGACCGGGAAGCCAATTAAGGAATGAGGGATATTCATTAGGAGAAATTACTAAAGAATTATGACCCTTTTTTATCAAAAAAAAATTTAATGCTATACTGCTTCCAAGAGCATCTCCATCAGGATTTTTATGTGGTATTATAAGAGTGTTTTTTGATTTTTTAAGCAGAGAATCAAATTCATTTATCAAATTATCTTTCATAGTTCAAATATACCAAAAATTGACCTCTTATATTTGCACAAAAAAAAATCTATGATCATTTATTTAAACTTAACGTTATATATAATCATACAAATTTTTAAATTTGAAATTCAAAAACTCAAATGGCAAAGACATATACATTTTCAATGATTAAACCAGACGCTGTAGAAAGTGGCTATATTGGTTTAATATTAGATAAAATTACTTCTTCTGGATTTAAGATTATTGCTATGAAATTTACCCAATTATCATCAAGAGAAGCTGAGAAATTTTACGATATTCATAAAACAAAGCCTTTTTTTGGTGAATTAATAAAGTTTATGACCAGAGGTCCAATTGTTGCAATGATTTTGGAGAAAGATAATGCTGTAGATGATTTCAGAACCTTGATCGGATCAACAAATCCTGAACAAGCGAAAGAAGGTACTATAAGAAAATTATTTGCTAGCTCTGTTGGTGAAAATGCAATTCATGGTTCAGATAGTGACGAAAATGCAAAAACAGAGAGTTTTTTCCATTTTTCTGGACGAGAGATTTTTTAAGTGAAAATAATTTTAGAAATAGTATTCTCTCCAATTTCACTATTCAAAAGAGAAATTATTTTATCAGTTCCATAAGAAAGTTCACTTCTCAAAACTGAACTACTCAAATAAACATAAAGCGTTGAATTTTTATATTCTACTTTCTGAGTATATTTTCCAACGTTTTCGCCCATTACTTTTTTCCATAGGTCCTCAATTCTAACATTGATAATCCCTTTTTTTAGAGCTTTAGAAGAAACTATTTTAGATAGTATTTTATTTATTTGTTCAGGTTCAGGTTTTCTTTCAGAATTTCGCATTGTAATTTAGATATTTTGATTTGCAATTTTTCAATCCATTGAACTAATAAGTTAAATCATAGTAAAATCTATAATATTAAATAGAATTTAAATTAAAAATTTTATAGGAGTTTTTAAGAGGAGATAAAACTTTTTTAATTCTATTTTCATCAGTGTCTGATATGAATATTTGTCCCATCTTTTGATTTTTAAAAAGTTTAATTATTTTTTTCACTCTATTATAATCAAGTTTATCAAATATATCATCTAATAAAACAATTGGATTGGTATTAAAGACATTTTTCATAAAATTAAATTGAGCAATTTTTAGAGCAATTAAGAAAGATTTTTGCTGACCTTGGCTTCCGAATTTTTTGATATTTTGCCCCATTATTTTAAATTCTAAATCATCTTTGTGAATACCCTTTGTAGTAAATTTATATGCTCTATCTAAATCTATACTTTCTTTAAGAAGATCAGAAGTTGATTTTTCTTTTAAGTCACTTTTATAAATTATATTCACATTTTCATCAGACCCACTAATTTTTTTATAACATTCTTTAAATAATGGAATAAAACTATTTAAAAATGACAATCTTTTTTCAAAAATAGGTTTTGCAAGTTTACTTAATTGGGAGTTATAAATTTCTATAGTCCCTTTGTTAAAGTTTTGATTTAAAGAAAAATATTTCAAAAGAGTATTTCTTTGCGTTAAGATTTTGTTGTAATCTAAAATTTTTTGCAGATATATTTTGTCCGTTTGTCCAATTACACCATCTATAAATTTTCTTCTAGTTGCACTTCCCTCAAGAATCAAATCTTGATCAATAGGAGAAATTATTACAAGAGGGATTAATCCTATATGATCCGAAATTTTATCATAATTCTTTTGATTTCTTTTAATTTTTTTTTTTTGCCCCTTTTTAAAACTGCAAATAATCTTTTCAATTCTTTTAAGATTTTTAAATTTTCCTTGAATTACAAAAAAATCTGTTCCGAATTTGATATTTTCATTGGCTGATGGGTTAAAGTAACTTTTCCCAAAAGCTAGATGATAGATAGAATCTATAATATTTGATTTTCCTATACCATTGTCTCCAACAAAACAATTAATTGATGAATTAAAATCTAATTCAAATGCGCCAATACTTTTGTAGTTTGTCAATGAAAGTTTCTTTAAGATCATTTTAATAGAATTAAAAAGTTTTTAAGTTAATAATATATTCTTTTAATAAAACTTAAAATCTACCTTATTTCTGTTTTTGGTTTTGGAATAAAAAAGACTACTTTTGGAAACTATAAAATTATAATGGCAACATACAAAAAGAGAGGATATAAAAAGTCTATTATAAATAAGGTTGAAGGCCTTTCAGAAGAAAGTACTACTGCTGAAGTTTTTGATAAATTAGATAGCTCTGCCTCAAAAACTGAGCAATTTGTTGCTAAATATCAAAATTATATTATCAGCTTTATAGGCTTCATAGCTCTTACTATCTTATCTTATTTAGCTTATATAAATTTTGTTTTTGAACCAATGGAAAGGGAAGCTATAAGTGAATTAGGCCAAGCACAATATTATTTTGATATAGCTGTAAATACTGAAAATTCTGATTCACTATATTATTTAGCTCTAAATGGGGGAGAGGGAAAATATGGTTTTCTCGATATTATTGAAAATTATGATGGCACACAAGCGGCAAAACTTGCTACATATAGTGCAGGAATGTCATATTTGAATTTAAAAAATTATGAAAAAGCTATATTTTTCCTAGATCAATTTGATTCAGATGATATTCTTCTAAACGCTCTTTCGAAAGGGGCAATTGGTGATGCTTTTGCAGAAATAGGTCAAATGGATGATGCATATGAATATTACGTACTTGCTTTCCAAGCAAGTCAAAATTCATTTACAACACCGAAGTATTTGTATAAAGCAGCTATGATTGCTGATTTAAATAATCAAAAAAAATTAGCATTAAGTTATCTCAAGAGGATAAAAAAAGATTACCCTGAGGCTATTGAATCAAAGTTAGTTGATGTTCAAATCGGACGTCTCGAAAATTTTAATTAAATATGGACTTATCAAAATCTAAGATTTCACAAGCAAATCTTGTTGAAATACCTAATGGGTCTAAGTTTAAATTTGCAATAGTTGTGTCTCAGTGGAATAAATCCATAACTGAAAAATTATTTGAAGGATGCTATGATGTGCTTATAGAAAATAGTGTGGCATCAAAAAATATTTTTAGAATTGATGTGCCGGGAAGTTTTGAACTCATTTATGGATCTAAGAAAGCGCAAGAAAGTGAGGTTGATGTAGTTATTTCAATAGGCAGTGTCATTAAAGGAGAAACGGAGCATTTTAATTTTATTTGTAATGCTGTTTCTCAAGGGATAAAAGATCTTAATATAAACTCTAAGATTCCAGTAATTTTTTGCGTTCTTACTGATAATACTTTTGATCAGGCCAAGGCTAGAAGTGGGGGCAAACATGGGAATAGAGGTTATGATGCTGGTATTGCTGCATTAAAGATGGCATCAATTGCAAATTTGTAACTTTTCTTTTTATTTAAAAACTAGTTTCAATACCTTTCAAAAAAATACTTAATAATTTATTTAAGAGATTATTAAATTATATTCATTTAAATGAAAATTAACTTTTTTAAATTAAAAAGAAACAGAAGATTTAATTATACCCCCAGATATTTTAAGGGGAAAGAAGACGTCAATGATCCTTCAGGAATTTCTAGGTTTAATTTTGATTCTAGGTTTTCAAAATATAGACAAGCATTTAACAAAAATGATCTTGGTCATAAATGGAGTGAAGAAAGAAAAAAAATGAGAGTTTATAGTAATAGATTTTTTTCGTTAAGACTCGCATTAATTATTTTATTTCTTGTATTGATTTTTCTTTATATTATAGATTTTGATATAGAAATTTTTAAATTTTAAAGTTAGTGACTCAAACAATTTCAATTCTTCCTGAGAATATAGCTAATCAAATTGCTGCTGGAGAAGTTATTTTAAGACCTTCATCTGTAGTAAAAGAACTTATAGAAAATTCAGTTGACGCAAATGCAAAAAAGATTCAACTAATTATTAAAGATTCTGGGAAAACTTTAGTTCAGGTTATTGATGATGGCATAGGAATGTCAATAGAGGATTTAAAATTATCATTTCAAAGACATGCTACTTCAAAACTTAAAAATTTTGATGATCTTTTTCTACTAAAATCTAAAGGGTTTAGAGGTGAAGCGTTAGCATCGATTGCTGCAATTGCTAGTATTCAAGCTACTTCTAGAAGAAAAAAAGATAAACTTGGTAAATTAATAAAAATTTCTGGAGGTAAAATTGGATTAGTTGAGGATTCTGTAACATCAGTAGGAACTTCAATTAGTGTAAAAAATTTGTTTTATAATGTGCCAGCGCGGAGAAATTTTTTAAAATCAGATAATGTAGAATTAAAACATATTATTGACGAATTTCATCGAATAGCTCTTGCGCATCCAGAAATTTGTTTTGTTTTTTTCCAAAATGACTCAGAATTATTTAAACTCCCTATCTCAAGTTTACAAAAGAGAATTATTAATATTTTTTCAAATAAGATACAGGAAAAGTTGATTCCTGTAGAAGAAAAAACATCAGTTGCTGAAATTTCAGGTTTTGTTATAAAGCCTGATTTTTCAAAAAAAACGCGAGGCCAACAATTTTTTTTCGTAAACAATAGATTTATTAAAAGTCCTTTTTTAAATCATTCAATTGTTTCTGCTTTTGAGGGACTTTTATCTGATGGCTTTTTCCCTGGTTATTTTATTTTTTTAAAAGTTGATCCTAAATCAATAGATATTAATATACATCCGACAAAAACAGAAGTTAAATTTGAAGATGAACAAAATCTTTTTGCGATTTTAAAAGCTACTGTAAAACACAGTTTAGGAATGTTTCAGGTTTTTCCAAGTATTGATTTTGAGAAAGATCCTGGTCTAGATGTACCTTATGAATATATTCGAAAATCTCCTAAAGAACCCCCTATAGAGGTAAATTCTTCATTCAACCCCTTTAGGGAAGAAAAAGGGGTCGAAAAGATATCCCAGGATTCATGGAACAATCTTTATTCCAAGATTGAATCTAAGGATTCAGCTAATATATCTGAAGACGAACTTCAATTAAATTTATCTCAATCACCCAGGGTCTTTCAACTTTTCAAGAAATATATTATAACTTCTTTACGTTCTGGATTATTAATTATAAATCAGCAAAGAGCTCATCAAAGGATACTCTATGAAAAATTTTTAAAAAGCCTAACAAGTGAAAAAATGGTTACGCAAAAACTTATATTTCCAACAAAGATTAAGCTTTCAAAAAAAGAACTAGTTCTTTTTGATGAATATCATAAGAATTTAAAAGCTATAGGATTTATAATAAAATTATCTGGATCAAGTCTAGAAATTAAATCTGCTCCATCAATTTTTAATAATGATAATTTAGAAGACATTATATTAAACTTATTTTCTATGATTGATGATGGGAATTTTGATAGTTTTAGCAAGTCAGATTTTCTATCAAAAGCCCTTTCAAATGTAGCTTCTATTAAGTCAGGAAGAATTTTATCTGTAAAAGAGCAACAGATTTTGGTTGATGATCTATTTGCCTGCAAGGAGTTTTTAACATGTCCGTTTAATAATCAAATTTTTGTTACTTTGAGTAAAGAAGAATTAGATGAAAAATTAAATTAATGTATAATATTACTGAAACAGTAAAACATTTATTAATAATTAACGGTATTTTTTTTCTAGCTACTGCTATATCAGGTAATCAATTTTATGACCTTTTTGCTCTACATTATCCTGATAATCCTAAGTTTCAAATATGGCAGCCGATAACGCATATGTTTATGCACGGAGATGTATATCATATTTTCTTTAATATGTTTGGATTATGGATGTTTGGAACACCTCTTGAAAAAATGTGGGGTAAAAACAAATTTATTTTTTTTTATTTATCTACTGGACTTGGTGCTGCTTCATTGCAGTTGCTTCTGTATAATTACCAAATAAATAGTATTAACGAGTTCCTTTTTAGCTCAGGAGTTAATGAATCTGAATTAGTAAATTTTTATCGTACCGGTTACTTGCCTGGTAGAATTAATGAATCTATTCTAAAAGATTTACCTCTCATTGATGCTTTTAATTCTTATCATTCAGTAATGGTTGGAGCCTCAGGTGCTTTGTATGGTGTTTTAGTTGGATTTGCAATGTTGTTTCCTAATGCTCAACTGATGTTATTATTTCCACCAATACCAGTAAAAGCTAAAATACTTGTTCCTATACTAATTTTGGCTGATCTTTTTTTTGGATTTTCTTCTTATTCAATAGGTCCCATAGCTCATTTTGCTCATTTAGGGGGAGCGCTTACAGGACTTGTTATGATGTGGTATTGGAAAAAGAAACAATTCGATAATAATCGATGGGATTTATGACTTATTTAAATGATCTTAAATACAAGTATTCAGGTTTTTCAATAGCAGAAAAAATTATTTTTTTAAATATTATTTTCTTTTTAATTCCTTATTTAATAAACACTTTACTTTTTCTCTTTAATATAAACCCTAAATCATATATAGAACTATTTCTATTATCTCCTGAGCTTAATAATTTAATTATAAAGCCATGGACATTAGTTACATATAGCTTTATTCATGATGGGTTTTTTCATCTTTTCTGGAACATGCTCCTTCTTTATTACATAAGTAGAATGATTCTTAATTTATTTTCTTCTTCCACCTTCATCAATATTTATTTTTTAGGAGTGATTATTGGTGGAATATTTTTTTTATTGAGCTATTCTTTTTTTCCTGTTTTCAAAGGAGACTTTTCTTCAATGGGAGGATCATCAGCTGGGGTTATGGCAGCAATAATTTTTATGTGTGCATATTCTCCAGAAAATGAAATTAGATTGTTTTTTTTCAACATTAAACTTAAGTACATAGGTATTCTTTTTTTTGTATTTGATATTATACAAATACCTTATGGCAATTCTGGAGGGCATATAGCACATATTGGAGGTGCAATTTTAGGATTTTTTTACGCAAGAAATTTGATTAATGGAAGAGATATTGGCTCTGGCTTTGAAAATTTATGGAAGTTTTTTTTAAAAAAAAGAAGAAAAAAAGCAACAAATAAATTGTTCCAGGATATAAACAAGATAAATAACAAACCTGAGAAAAGTTATAAGCAAAAAAGCATTGATGCTATTTTAGATAAAATAAGTAAATCAGGGTATGAAAGTCTATCTGACAAAGAAAAGGATTTTTTAAACAGTTATGGAGAAGATTAAAAAAATCGTTACAAGTAATTAAAATGAAGCTAAATTTTATTGATAAAATTTTAATAATTATTAATTCCATTTTAATTTTTTTCCAGATGCTTTTAATGGGAACTTTTGGAGACTTCCACTATTTCCCATTGTTAAATATATTAGTTCCCATTTTGGCACTTGCAAATTTGATTTTTTTCATTTACTGGATTTTTATATTCAAATGGCCATTTATTTTATTTATAGCTTCATTATTTATAGCACATTCTGATTGGTCACTTCTTTACAAATTTCCAAGTAATTCAATATCTGTATCTAACGGATTAAAAATTATGAGTTTTAATGTTAGACTTTTTAATTCTTATAATTGGATTGGATCAGATGATATTCCTAATGAAATTGAATCTTTTATTTTAAAAGAAGATCCTGATGTTTTATGTTTTCAAGAATTTTCGTTTGAAAAAAGTCCTAAGTTTTTAAATTATAAATATCGATATATTCAATCATTAACTGAAAATGGAGAAAATGGATTAAGTATTTTATCAAAGTACCCATTATATAACAGAGGACTAATAAATTTTGAAAATTCAAATAATGGTGGAATATACTCTGATTTAAAATATAAGAATGATACCATTAGGATTTATAATCTGCATTTTGAGTCTTTGCATCTCAGTTTAAATGATAGTATAAATACTACTGGAGATTCTGAAAAAATTAAAAAAAAACTAGATCATGTAGTCAAAAAAATTAGACAAAGTAAATCAAGACAACAAATCGAAAAAATTTTTAACATTCAAGAAAAGCAAGTAATGAAATTTAATGAAATTCAAGAAAAGAATAATTATTTATCAATTGTTTGTACTGATTTAAATAATAATGCTTTTTCAAAACCTTATAGTCTTTTGACTTTAAATTATATTGATTCTTTTGCTCAAAAAGGAAGTGGTTTTGGAACTACTTATGAAATCTCCTCTATTCCTTTTAGGATAGACTTTATTTTAGTTGATCCAAGAATAGAGGTTATTAGATTTGAAACTTACGATCTCTCACTTTCTGATCATAGACCAATATCTGCTGTTGTTAAATTATAATATTGCTACAATAAATCAAATCCTAAGATTCTTTAGATAATCTAGACTTTCTGGTCCAAGATTAAATAATAAATCTACGATACTTAAATTCGAGAGAAACCCATGCTTGTCAATAAAAACTTGATTATATTTTAAAATTGAGGCATTAACTATTTTCTTGTAAATGATCAAGTCTCTTTTTTCCTTTACTTTATTATCATTTTTTTCTTCAATGGGAATCTCAAATTTTAATAATTTCAAAACAACTTTTATTAAACTAATATTTAATTCCATTAGACTGGATATTTTATTATTATAAAACGGATAAAAATCTTCTTCGTAAAATTCAAAATAAGGTGATGCCCTATAAGACATTTGTAATGATCTCCAATGATTTTTTTGCCATAAAAAATTATTATCTATCATAGTTTCTATATCCTTTTGATGATTTGAACCTCTGTTTTTAGTGACTGGTATTATGAGTTTCAATTTACCATTCGGGCCATAAATCTCAGCTCTATTTCTGTATGTTTGTTTTTGATAATGACCAGATGTTAAGAAGTATAATTTTTTTTGATTGATGACCCAACTCATGTACTCAACACTAGGAAGGTAAGCAGGACAAACACTGATCATCATTTTATTTTTTAGTTTTTCTTTTTCTAAAAAAAATAAATACTTGCCAAGCAACTATAAATAACAAAAAATGAACTAGATATGAAGTTCTTTCACCTTTACCTCCAACAGTTGTAAAAACTCTATCCCATCTAATTTTCCAATTTTTAATTCCGTCATTTATTCCTTCAATACTGAACCAAATAAATACTGGTTTGCCTACAATATGATCAGAAGGGACAAACCCCCAAAATCGACTATCTTCTGAGCGATGTCTATTATCTCCCATCATCCAGTAATAATCTTGTTTAAACTTATAGCTTTCAGTTTTTGAATCATTAATAATTATTTCACCATTTTTAACAGTCAACCTATTTTTTTCATATTCTGTTATAATTCTTTTATACAGAGGTAAATTATTTAGATTTAAATTAATTTTTTCTCCTGATTTGGGAATGATAATTGGACCAAAGTTATCTTCATTCCAGTTAAATGGGATTTTATTTGGAAAAAAACTTTCATTAGCAGTTTTAGTTTTATTAATATTCCGTTGAATGCTGTCAAGCCATTTAACTTTTTTTAATTTTTTAAATTCTTCATTTGTTAAAATAAGTTCTTTAGCTGTTTCTCTAATTTCGATTATTCTTAAACCTAATTTTCTTACAATATCAATAGGAATTCCAGAAGATTTGGTTATTATCACAAAATTGTTTGAGTTATCATTAAAACTTGCTAAAATGTATGGCCTTAGAATATTATAAGAACTTTCTGTAATATTTGAAATACGAAAACGACGATTAAAATTTTTATATCCAAAACTAATAAGATCTTTAGAGGAAATACCTTTTTTACTATAAGCAGAATAGGAAAATAGAATTTTGGCTCTATCTGGCAAAATATTCAATTTTCCATTACTGTAAACTAATCCATTTTTGATTTCTAAAGTGTCACCAGGGAGACCTACACAACGTTTAACGTAGTTAGATTTTTTGTCAATAGGTTTTTTCACTCCTTTTTCTTTTTTAAAGAATTGTCTAACGGTATCAGCAGGCCAATTAAAAACAACAATATCATTTTTTTTGATATTTTTTATTTTCGGGAGACGAAGATAAGGTAGTTGAGGTTTTTTAAGATAAGATCTTGTTTTAATTATAGGAAGTGTATCGTGAACCATTGGAAAGGCAAGAGTTGTTGATGGAATTCTTGCCCCATAATGAAATTTACTTACAATTAGAAAATCACCTATTAAAAGTGATTTTTCTAATGATCCTGTAGGAATTATAAATGGTTGAAAAATATAATTATGAACTATCGTTGCTGCAATTACAGCGAATGTTATAGAAGTTACCCATTCTTCAACAGCAGATTTTGGCTTATCATTCTCAGTTTCACCGTATTTAGTGGCTTTATTGTAGTTTATATAGTAGATGTAAAACCCTAAACTAATAATGCATAAAAAGTACTCTCTTAATGAGTTTCTTCCGAAACTTCTTAAAGTCCCAATCCATATTGAAATTATCATTAATAAATTAATTACAGGGAAGAATAGTAAAATAACCCACCACCTGGGATACTTAATTATTTTTAATAGGACAATTGCATTGTAAATTGGAATAATAGCTTTCCATGATTTTTCTCCACCAAGTTCATAGAGTTTCCAGGTTCCAAAAAAATGAATTATTTGAATCAAAAAGAAAAATATAAACCATTCAAAAATTGTCATTTCTATAGAATTAAAAATTTAAAACATCATTCATTCCAAAAACACCTTTTTTTCCTTTGATCCAAAGAGCAGCTAATAATGCCCCTTTTGCAAAACTTTTCCTAGAAAAACTTTCATGTCTGATGCTAATATTATCTAGAATGGAAGAATAGTTAACCTGATGAATTCCGTGTACTTTTTCTTTTCGTTCTGATTTCACTGAAAGTATAGATTTTTCATTGGTTTGATTTAATCCCCAATTATCATATTTACTATTTTTAATTATATCCTCAGCCAAGGATATAGCGGTGCCACTTGGTTTATCAATTTTTTCAATATGATGTGTTTCTTTAATAGAAATATTGTAATTAGTATTTTCTTTCATAAGCTTTGCTAATTCAAGATTGATTTTAAAGAAAAGATTAACGCCAAAACTAAAATTAGATGAGTAGAGGAAAGCGGTATTCTGCTCTTTAGTAAACTCAACAACTTTATCAAAGTCTTTTAACCAGCCCGTTGTTCCACAGACAACTGGGATTCCATGATTTAATGCAAAAAAGATATTTTCTAAAGCAGAATCAGGGGTGCAGAAATTTATTGCCACCTCAGAATTTTTTATATCTCCAAGTGATTTCTTTTTATCAATTATTGAAATAATTTCATGTTTTTCCTCTAAAGCTATCTTTTCGATTTCCTTTCCCATTTTTCCGTATCCCAGTATGGCTATTTTCATAACAAAATATATTATAATTTTACTAAAACCTTCACACCATAATTAGATTCATTGGTTAGAAAATCCGATTCAAAATGTGGTTTGAGACTTAGATTGTCTTTAACATTAAATTGCATCAGATGAGCACTAACATTGGCATCAAGAATATTCAGCATATAAGTTCCTAAAATAAATAAGAACGACATGTCTCTGTAGCTTTTGTGGAATTTCATTCCTTCAATTAGTTTTGAGTTATCGGGTATTAATGTTTTAAATTCATCATCTTGAAATCCAGCTAGTCTTCTTTTATATGCTGTTCTATAGCGATCCATTTCTTTTTGATTATAAACATATCCATAAACAGAAGCCCCTATAGCTCCATATACAAAAGGGACTTTCCATGTCTTGCCAATATATATTTGACCTAAGCCAGGCAAGACGGCAGAATAAAAAGCTGCTTTTGATGGGGTGAGTGGATCTTCGATTAGAAGTTTTTTTCTTTCACTAATTTTTTTTTCGGGAAGTTTTTGCCCTAAGAGATTGAATGAAAGAAGGAGGAAAAAAAATAAAAACAAGTTATTTTTCATGCTTTATTTTTTTTGTAATAGCAATTAATTCACTTTTTGAATTGAAAAATATTTTAATACTTCCTTTTCCATTCTCATTCATTTTAACTTTAGTAATTGCATCAAGCAGCGTTTCAAATTCTTTTTCTAATTCTTGAGAGAAGACAGATGTCTCATTATTTATTTCAGAAGGATAAGAGATTTTATTCTTTAATCTACTTACAATCTTTTCGGTTTGCCTAACAGAGAGTTTTTTAGAAATAATTTTTTCATAGATTTCTAGCTGTTTGTCTGTTTCTTCAATATTTATAATTGCTCTTCCATGTCCCATTGACAAGAAACCATCTCTAATGCCTGTCTGAATAATAGGATCAAGCTTTAATAGTCTGATATAGTTAGCAATAGTTGATCTTTTTTTTCCTACTCTTTCACTTAAAACATCTTGTGTGATATTTGCCTCTTTAATTAATCTTTCATAGCAGAGGGCTATTTCAATTGGATCAAGATCTTTACGTTGAATGTTTTCAACAAGTGCCATTTCTAAAATTTCTTCATCATTTGCAATTCGAACATAGGCAGGAATTTTTAATAGATTTATAAGTTTTGCTGCACGAAACCTTCGTTCACCAGAGATTAATTGAAATTTATTTGACTCTATTTTTCTTACTGTTATTGGCTGAATTAACCCAAGACTCTTTATGGAGCTAGCTAATTCTTCAATTAATGTTTCACTAAAGTTTGATCTAGGTTGTAAAGGATTTACTTCAATTTTATTAATATCTAGTTGAATTATTTTACCGATAATTTCTTGATCTTTATTTTCAACTTCTTTACCAAATGTATTTTTTTCATCATCACCAAGAAGAACTGATAACCCTCTACCTAAGACCTTTTTTTTACTTCTTTTTACCATTTTTATTTATAATTTCGTTTGCAAGTGATAAATAATTTTTTGCTCCTTTACTTGTGACATCATAATCGACAATATTTTCCCCATAACTTGGAGCTTCGCCAAGTTTAATATTTCTTTGAATTATAGTTTTGAATACTATTTCTCCAAAATGTTTTTTAACCTCTTCAACTACTTGGTTCGATAGTCTTAGGCGAGAATCATACATTGTTAAAAGCATTCCCTCAATATCAAGATTTTTATTATGAATTTTTTGAACATTTTTTATTGTATTGAGTAACTTGCCTAATCCTTCAAGAGCAAAATATTCGCATTGAATTGGAATTATAATTGAATCAGCTGCTACTAATGCATTTAACGTAATTAGTCCTAATGAGGGCGCACAGTCAATTATGATAAAATCATATTTTTTAACTACTGATGATAGTGCACTTTTCAGCATATGCTCCCTATTATCTTTGTCAACTAATTCAATTTCTGAGGCTACAAGATCTATGTGGGAAGGAATCAAATCAAGATTAATTGAATCAGTTGAAACAATCGTGTTTTCAACCGCTAAAGTGTGCTCTAAAAGCTGATATGTGCCTTTTTTTAACTCTTTAGTATTTATTCCAAGGCCTGAAGAGGCATTTGCTTGAGGATCAGCATCAACTAACAAAATATTTTTTTCAAGTATTCCCAGGGAAGCTCCTAAATTAACTGCTGTTGTTGTCTTACCAACTCCACCTTTTTGGTTAGCTACAGCTATTATCTTTGCCATTAATCACTTGTAATTAAGTCCTAAAAATACGATTAATTATCTCCTTGTAAAAAAAAAAATCAACTAGATTTTTTATGAAATTTTAATTAATTAATACTATCCTTAAACTCAATGTAAAAAATGGTTTCCTCTTCTCTCTTATGACCATATTTTTCTCTTGCAAAACGTTCCAAACTATCAATCGTCATAAGTTGATTTATGTTACTTTCGTCTTCTGCAATCAATTTTTTTAGTTCTTTTTTCTCTATTTCTAAATCATTAATTTCTTCATTTAATTCCATGTGTATTTTCATTGAATGGGTATCTAGAAAAAGCATCCATATTAAAAATACCAAGAAGGTTACAACATAAATTCGTTTCCGGATTTTAGATAAAATTTTCTTTAACCCCATGATGTGAAAATTATTTTTCTATATCATTTACTATACTTTGAGTAATGAGCTGATCATCATATGAATTTCCCCAACTGTTTAATATGTAATTCATTACGTCAGCAATTTCTTCGTTATCTAAACCCTGACTTACCATAATGCCATCATATAATTCTCCATTGACTGTAATAGGTCCTTCCATTCCATATTTTATTCCATAAATACTTTCTGTAACATTATTTAATAAATAATCAGAATTAGATAATGGAGGGAAAATACCAGCGACTCCTTCACCATTTTCTAGGTGACATTGGATACAAAAGTCATTATATATTTCATTTCCTCTTATAATGCTTTCTTTTAATGGTTTATTTTGTTGTAGCCATAAAAATTGTGTTATAGTTACTATTGATAAGAAGCTGAAGAATAACTTCATTTTTTTTGAACAATTTTTAAAATTCCTTTTCCTTCAACAGCAATGTATAAATATCCGTCAGGTCCTTCTCTTACATCCCTTACTCTTCCAACATTTTCAAGAATTTTTTCTCTTTCAACAACTTTTTTGTTGTTTATAACAAGTCTTTCTAGATATCTATATTTTAATGAACCTACAAAAAGATTTCCTTTCCACTTTTCATATATCCCAGAGGTTGAAAAAGCCATTCCACTGGGAGCTATTGATGGGACCCAATAGTAAAAAGGTTGTTTTAGCCCAGGCATGCTTTTGTTTTCTGTTATTGTTGTTCCGCTGTAATTTACGCCATAAGTAATTTTTGGCCAACCATAATTTTCTCCAGATTCAACAATGTTTATTTCATCCCCTCCTTTTGGGCCATGTTCATGAAGCCATATTTCATCTGATTCTGGGTGAATAATCATTCCTTGAGGATTTCGGTGGCCAAATGAAAAAACAGCTTTTTTAATTTCTGATTTTTCATTAAAAAAGGGATTGTCATTTGGGATTGATCCATCAAGATTTAATCTGTAGACTTTTCCACCATCTCTAGTAAGATCTTGAGGATTTAGGTCTCTATTACCACGATCTCCAATTGTAAAAAAAATATGTCCTGTGTCATCAAAAACTATCCTTGATCCAAAGTGCTGAGCTTTTTTGGTGTTTGGGACAGCCTTGTAAAATAGTTTTAGATTCTCTAATCTATTATCAACAAGTTTTGCCTGATAAAGTGCAGTGTTTCCTCCAATGTCGCCTTCAATATTTGTAGAAACCGTAAAAAATATAAGATTATTTTCATTGAAATTAGGATGAGCAGCAACATCTAAAAGCCCCCCCTGACCTCTTACATAAACTTCTGGTAAACCCAAAATTTCTATTTTGCTTGAGTCTTCAACTAAATATAATTTTCCTGATTTTTCTGTAACTAAAATTTTATTAGCGGAAATAAAATAAAAACCCCATGGAATATTAATTCCATCCACTATGACTTCATAAGTATATTCTTTTTTTTCAGGGGTCTTAACTAGGGGAGGGTTTTCTTGAGCACTACATGAAGGAATGTAGGTTAGAATAAAAATGAAAAACATTGATAAATTATCTTTCAAAAGGTATTTTTTTTGACTCAAGCTAAAAATACAAATAAAAAATAAAGATTTGAATTAGATTTAAAGATTATATATTTAGATGTTCATAAGTTTTTTTACCTACAATGCTTCCTATTGCCATTCCCATCCCACCAATTCGAACACCAATAGCTACTCCCTCAGAAACAGATTTCACTATTGGCATTTTTGTTTTTCCAAAGGCCATAATTCCAGACCATTCAATGTCTATTTGAAACTTTTTATTAGGAATAATAAATTCCTTTAAATCATTAATTAGTTTCTTTTTTATTTTTGAATTTATTCCATGTTCAGTTGTGCTCTCCTTTTGAAAATCTAAATTTCTACCACCACCTATCATTATTCTTTCATCAACATTTCTAAAATAATTAAATCCCTTGTCATAGTGAAAACACCCCCTTATTTTTAAATTTTTTATTGGCTTAGTGACCATGACCATTCCTCTTCCAGGATTTATATCCTCCTTTGGGAACCATTTTTTTGCAAACGCATTTGTGCAAATAGCCAAAAACTTGGATTCAAAATGAATTTTATTTTTTTCAACAATGACCTTGTTTTTTTTTGGCTCATAGATAATGTTTTCAACATTGGTGTTGGTATATATTACCCCTCCTAATTCTTTAATTTTCTTTTGCAAGAAATAAATTGTTTTACCTGTATTAATTTGACCTTCAAATGGAGTGTGAATTAGGTTTTTAATACGTTCTTTTGATAACCCAAAATTTTCAATAAAATCATTTTTAAAAAAATACACTCTTTTTTTAAAGATAGGTTTAAGTAATTCGTTGTAGTGGTTTATTTTATCTAAAAGCTTGTCAATTGGACTGAAGTAAAGCTCATTTCCTCCAAGTTGTTGAAAATCTATTTTTTTGTCACCAATAGTTTTTCTAAGGATTTCTAATCCCTTAACTCTATTTTCTATTAGTTCAAGTAATGCATTGTTATTTAATAATGAGTTATCTTCAATAAGTTCAGATAGAGATCCAAAACATGCAAATCCAGCATTTTTTGTACTTGCGCCATCAGGGAAAATTCCCTTATCAAAAACTGCGACTTTAGAATCGGGATGATTATTTAAAAACTCTAAAGCAGTAAACAAACCTACTATCCCACCTCCAACTATGATTAAATCATATTTTAAAAACTCTGTTTTTTCCCAGTAGCTAATCATATTAAAAAACAAAAGGATATTTAATTTATCTTTTAAAACTGAGCATTAAAAAATATAGCATTTATCAATAATTTGTTCGTTCCATACCAGAATGCTCTAAAGTTTGTGTTATCAGTAATGGAAATAATTTTTCCTTTATTTACTTTATTTATTTTAACAGGCACAGTTGATTTTAAACTATCTAGATTTTCCTTAGAAATATATCCGCTCAATAATGGTTTATCTGAATATATAATTGGATTATCATAACTATTTTTTTCAGCTTCCAAAAATATTGTACTATTTCTAAATAAAGAAATAGAATTATTTTTATAACCAAAATTTATTGGGTGAGTTCTGTCAGTTTTAGCTTTAAATATAGCTCCTCCAATTGCTTGAGCTCCAAAATAATTTCTTTTCTCTTCAAAATTTACATTTTTTGCCGTTCTATTATTCTTCTTGAAATTATATTTCACAAGACCTGTTTTTTCAACCCATTTCAAAGAATTTTTATAAGCTATAAGTGCTCCTCCATTTTCTATCCATTTTTTAATTTTAGAAGAGTTGCTATCATTTAAACCTTGACTATTTGGCAAAATAATAGTTGAATACTTGTCAATTTCTATGTTTGGTAAATTCCTTACATCCAGTTTGGTTACTTTAATGTTATATCTTGTGTCGAGTAAGTGCCATATTTCACCTGCATCATATGAACTGATGCCATCTCCAACTAATAAAGCAATTTTCTGTTTGTTTATTTTTCTGAAATTGTTACTTCCAAGATCAATACCTTCAGTGATTCCAGTATCAACTCCATGTATAACAACAGAGTTTTCTTTTCCAAGTTTATCAAGAAACTCATAAGTCCCTTCAATATCCTTATTAAAAACTGGAATTAAAATGGTTCCATAATCAAATACTTTCCCCTCTATTTTAAATCTTTTTAATGCAACTTTTGCAATCACATCATTGTCTAAAATTTCGTTTAAAATATTTGGGGTATAGTATTCATGCCATTCCATTAAGTATGCATAGTTTGTTTTTTTTGAAACGCCACCTATTTTTTCATTTAAAGTTTTCAAATTTGCAATTTCTCCTGCATTACTGACATCAAAATTCATGTCATAATCTAAGTTAAAGGCTAGGGGTAAAGTCCATGCAGAAACATCATAAAACAGACTGTCTTTAAACTTGGTCCTTGATTCAAACATAGCATTAATTAGTCTTGACTTTTTTTGTTTTTTAGGAACAATGAAGGAATTGTTTTTTTTATAGAAAACTCCTTTATGTTTTATGTCCTGTTTTAAATGGTAAAATTCTATCTCATGTCTGTTTAAAATTTCGGCTAGGTGCATGGTTCTAGCTCTATCTTTATTATCCCCAAAAATTATTGCCTTATTCTTTAATTTTGATGATTCTTCCCTAGCATTTTTATAAAAATTATATTGATATTTAAGAAGATCTTCTTTCAAATTTAATCCAGCCTTTAGAGTTGAAATGGCAGCAGTTAATTGATTCTTAATTGTAAATGGAAATGTTAGTATTCCATTTGCAGTTTCTTGAACATGTCCTCTTGAACTGGCTTGTTCAAATAATATTCCAACACCTCCATTGATATCTGGGAAAGTAGATCCTTTACCGTAATAAAAATCATCGAAACTTTCTTCAGAATAGTATAGAGATCCTATTTTGTTAAATTCTTTTACATGAAATTCAGCAATCTTTTTTGTTAATTCCTGATTTAACTGAGGGGTTAAGGGGTGAGTTCTTGAAGGAATTCCTGGTTGAAAGAAAAAAGTTGCATTTGAGCCCATTTCATGATGATCAGTAAGAATATTTGGAAGCCATTCATTATAAGATTTAATTCTTGCTTTTGATTCTGGCAGCTGAACTGGAAGCCAATCCCTATTCATGTCAAACCAATAATGATTTGTTCTTCCGCCTGGCCATACTTCGCTGTATTCTCTTTCATTAGGATCAGGATTTAAATTGATACTCCTATTTGTATTTGCCCAATATGCAAAGCGCTGTAATCCATCTGGATTAAATGAAGGATCTAATAGAATTATAGTATTTTTTAATAAGTTGTCTATAAAATTACTTTTGGACGCAGCTAAATAATATGCAAGTAATAAACTAGCGTTTGATCCACTCGGTTCATTTCCATGAATAGAAAATCCTTGATATATTATTAATGGTGAATTGTTAAAATCATCAAATTTGTTTCCATTAGAAATTTCTTTATGATCTTTTTTTATTTGATCAATATTTTGATGATTCTCTGAAGAGGTAATTGTTAGCAGAATTAATGGCCTGTCTTCATAAGTAAAACCTCTATTTTCGATTGTAATTCTATCAGATGATTTAGCGAGGACTCTCATGTATTGTACAAGCTTATCATGAGTTATATGCCATTCCCCAACCTCATGACCAATAATACTTTCGGGGGTTGGAATTGAATCGTCAAAAACAATTTCTTGATGAGAAAAAAAATAATTTAAATCTACTATTTCATTTTGGGAAAATAATTTTATGTAGCAGCCAATAAATAAAAATAATAAGTATCTCATGTTTTTTAATTTAATAATTAAATATTTCTTTAATGTAAAAAAAAGAGTTTAAACTTTAGCCTTTTGTCATCTTAAAATTTAATGTTCTGTAAAAGCTATTAAATGGATTAAATAATTTTCAAAGTCTATAACATAGAATTATTCAATAGTTTCCTATCTTACATAGGATAAAAAATTTTCAATAATTAGTCTTTATGAAATTTTCAAAGTTTCTTTTTTGTTTTTTAATCTTCTTTTCTTGTCAAAATGATAATTCTTTAAAAAAAGGAAATTCTTTCATTTTTACGATTGAAGAATTTGATTTAGAAAAAGATCAAATGAAGATTAATCTTGAAGTTACAAATACATCTAATAAAACTTTAAAAGGAGAGAAATGGTCGTTACATTGGAACCAAATGCATGCTGGAATAATCCCAGAAAGCCTTCCAAAAGGAATCTCATTTGAATATGTTAATGGTCAAGCATATTATATTCTAACTTTTGATTCAAATTATTCAATAGAGCCTAATGGAAAAATTAATTTTTCATTTTCTCAAAAAGGAATACTAAAGAGAAAACCCTATGGGCCTCTTGGGGCATTTATAAGAAATCATGAAACCGATGAATTGTTTAATCTTTCTGTAACTTTTAATTGGAGAGATGCTAAAAATTTAGATAAACTCAATCATGATTCTTCAAAAGATAAATATAATTCAATGAGTGGTCTTTCTCTTTTATCAAAGGGTCAGCTTAATTGGATAATTCCAAGTCCGAAGGAAATGATTTTTCAAAATAAATATAGAGATACTCCGGAAGAATTAATTATTAATTATACAAATAAAATCGAGATTGATACTTTAATCCTTTTGACGAGAATTAAAAATAGCACTTCAGTTAAAATTGAATTTGATAATAAAAAGGAAGCTAATAGTTTCGTGAGCTATGATAGTAATTTTAATGGGGAGGAATATGGTCTTGAAATAAAAGAAGATATAATTGAAATAAGAGCAAGTGATTACTCTGGAGTACTATATGCTTTTGAATCCCTTCATCAATTGTTATTAATTTCAGAAAATGAAAACAAAAAATTGCCCATTATTTCAATTAAAGATAGTCCTAGGTTTAAATATAGAGGATTCTTACTTGATGCTAGCAGAAACTTTTACGGAATAAATAAAGTAAAGCAAGTTATAGATTACATGACTCACTTTAAACTAAATAAATTAGATTTTAGATTAACAGATGATGAAGGATGGAGACTAGAAATTCCTGGAATACCTGAATTAACACAAATCGGAAGTAAAAGAGGTTTTACAAAAGATGAAACTGATAAATTAATCCCTATGTATGGCTCTGGGGCTTTTTCTGACAATAGCGGTTCTGGATTTTATACAAAAGATGAATTTGTTGAAATCCTAAAATATGCTAAAAAAAGAAATGTTGATGTTCTTCCGCAAATTAGTTTCCCTTCTCATGCAAGAGCTGCGATAAAATCTATGGAAGCTAGATATAAAAATTATATACTTAAAAATGATGAAGTCTCAGCCAATAAATATTTATTAAATGATTTTAAAGATCAAAGTGAGTATAGATCAGCTCAACTATATGATGATAATGTAATTTGTATTTGTCAGGAAAGCTCATATACTTTTTTTGAAAAAATTGTTGAAGAGGTAAAAAAAATGTATGATGAAGCTAATTTAGAAATGAACATATTTAATATTGGAGCTGATGAGGTGCCTAATGGTGCATGGCAAAAATCACCGATATGCAAAAAATTTATTTCTGAAAATAAAGAAATTCAAAATATTAATGATTTATATAATTTCAATCTTTATAAGCTTAACAATATACTTAATAAGTACGGTGCAAAAATGGCAGGATGGGATGATATAATTTTAAAACTAACTAAAAAGGGTCATTCTGAAACAATAATTAAAGAGGAAATGATAGAGCTTGACCCTAGAGTTTATGTATGGAATAATACATGGGGTGAGGGAAGAGAAGATATGATTTATAAAATCGCTAATCTAGGATTTGAAGCTGTAATGAGTAATTCTTCAGCTTTTTATTTTGATATGGCTAAAGATTTTGATTTTGAGTCCAAAGGACTTTCTTGGTCAGGATATGTTGATTATAAAGACACTTGGGGAACTGAACCCCTAAATGTTTTTAATAATATTCAAGCCTTAGAAAAGAATAACTTAATTGATGAAAATATAGAATATCAAAATATGACTGTGGAAGACATTATTAATCAAGAAATATCAAAAAAAACACATATCAATAAAAAAAATGAAGAAAACTTCATTGGAATTCAATCTCAACTATGGTCTGAAACTATTATTAATGAAAAAATATTTGATGCCCTTTTTATGCCCAATTTAGCTGTATTCTCTGAGAGGGCATGGGCGGAAAAAGAGTCGTATACTTTTGTGAAAAATCCGGAAAATCAATCAAAAGAGATAGATGAAAATTGGAATTTATTTGCAAATACTCTCTCCCAAAGACATTTCAGATCAATGAAAAATCTTTATGGAGGTTTATTTTTTGACTTAGGTAAACCAGGAGCAATAATTTCAGATGATAGTCTTTATGTACGAACAAAATTTCCAGGTTTAATTGTTAGATATACAACTGATGGAAGTGTTCCAAATAAAAAATCTAAAGAATATAAAGATCCGATTAAGGTAAATCCAAATGATCAGATTCTTCTTAGAATATTTGATGGATTTGGTCGTGGCGGAAACTATGTTAAGCTATAAATAATAGTTTTGATCTAGATATTAGCAATAAATCACCAGTTGCGTATTATATATCACAATGAAATTATCACTTTTTCAACTCTTCAAATCAATCTTCTATAATTTTAATATGACTTTTTTTATAATTTTATAATAAATTATAAACTATGAATTCAATTGAAAAATATCTCAGGACAAACACTAAATTGTCAACTATATTGTATTTTTCATCATTAGTTTACTTTATCTTTTTTATATATTCGGACATTTATTTGATAGAACCAATAATTGATATTCCTGAGATAATTGATTCGTTAATGTTTTTTTGGTTTTTATATATAACCTATATAGTAATAATGATCCAGAAAGATTTAAAAGACAAAAAGAAAAATTTGTGATTTAAAAAACTCCTTCAAGTTATAGGGTTATGAAAAAATAAGTCGGGATGACAGGATTTGAACCTGCGACCCCACGCACCCCATGCGT
>CETH01166089.1_pt1 | contig 26451 bp, 20 predicted proteins | sample 361461 | NCBI WGS metagenome assembly CETH01 (sample SAMEA2622695, study PRJEB7988) | marine metagenome | isolation source: saline water (ENVO:00002010), including
ATGTAAATGTTTGATCACATTCAGCCATAATTTCATCAGATGAAGAACCGTGGCATACAACATAAACATCACCAGCCGCTACAGTAGTACCAGCTTCAAATGTAACATTATCAGCATAATCCCAAGCACCTACTTCATCACACCCATTAGAACAACTTGATAATGAGTAACCGCTTAAATCTACATCTACACCCTCACCATTGTATATTTCTAAATATTTATTATTACTTGATCCTTCAGAAGCTTCTGAAAAGAACAAATTCGCTGCAGGCTCAGCTGCAGGCTCACAAGAAGCATCACAAGTACCAGCACATTGAGATACAGTTAAATCTGCACCTGATACTGTGAATCCATAGTTTGGATAATCATCACCTTGGACAGCATCACAATCAGATCCCCAAGGAGCTGAGTATTGAGTTGATGTACCCCAAATATCATTCCACCATCCATCAATTGAAGTATCAACACATAGGATTGTATACTCATAAAATCCATCTTCAAGATTAACTGTCATACCATTATCAGTATGAGCTCCCCAACCAGACCAGCCATCAAATGATCCTGTAACACTTACAAATCCACAATCATCTAAGCCATCTAAGTCAAAAGTAACAACATACTCTGATACACAATCATCTGTATAAGTACAAACATCTAGGCCTTCATCTGCACCATTTGAGCAGTCAGGACCCCAACCTGCATTACAAAATTCACTTGAACCATCACAAACATAAGAGTTTGGAATACATTCACTTCCATCACCTAAACAGTCAAAATAACCATCAGGACATCCAGCAACACATTCATCATGAGCATCTCCACATGTTGCTAAACTTTCATCTGCGCCATTTACACAATCTGGACCCCAACTTGCATTACAAGTATCGGCAGATCCATCACAAACATAAGAGTTTGGAATACATTGACCATCACCACAATCCCATAATCCTTGATCAGCACATGATGCAGGAGCGCAATCAGCTTCATCAGAACCATCTGGACAGTCTGCGTAGCCATCACAAACCCATGATGTATAAATACATGAAGAACCATCATCAGGATCTGTACAACTTGCATAACCATAGTCAGCACATGTTGGAGCAGCACAGCCAGCTTCATCGCTAGCGTCTGCACAGTCACCATAACCATCGCAAATATAAGAAGATACTACACAACCATTTGGAGACCATGAAGTCCAATTAGATTCATCATCACCACAGTAGAATCCACCTATTGCTGCACAGTCAGCTTCTAAATCAACATCATCATTTCCACTACCATCATAATCATGAAAACCTAAATAAGACCATTCGTTTTGATCATACACTGCCCACTCACATGTAATATCATTTGATGATACGGCCCATTCGTTACCAGAGGTAACATTTGAATTTCTTACAAGTGTATGATCTTTTGTACCTCCAACACCACACACATTCCATTCACTGCCTGGGTCACCATTAAAATCTCCCAACCAATCAATAGCAGTACCATCAGATTTAAAGAGCCCATAACCATCATCTCCATTGCTTAGATAATTATGTGTCTGATCACATTCTGCCATAATCTCATCAGATGAAGAACCATGACATACAACAAAAACATCACCAGGATATACAACAACACCTGCATCGAAATCCATTGTATACTCCCATTCTCCTACATCAGTTGGAGCATTTGAAACATTTGCTAAAAAATAACCAGATAAATCTATAACATCTGATGTTGGGTTAAAAATTTCTAAATATTTATTATTACTAGAGCCTTCTGCATATTCAGAGAAAAATAAATCAGATCCATCTCTTGATTGTCCTCCAGAATGCTGAGATTCATCTCTAGTTCTAATAGTTTGATTAATTACTGGTTTATCGATTTCTTTTTGTCCAAATACTGGTTTATCTACTTTTTCTGTATTAATCTCAGAATTAGGATAAATTGTTTTATTTGGTTTTTGGATTACTTCATATTGTGTAGTTGAAGCAAGCACTAAAGCAATAGCACATACTCCAATAAGCAACTTTCTCATAGACTCCTCCTGTTTTGGTTACATGAGTTATTAATTTAACTAAAAATTTTATTTTATCGCACAAGGTTAAGAGCCTTAATTTAGCATCACCTAATGATAAAAACAATTACAAAAATTGATTTTAAAAATATTTTTTTAACTCTACAGATTTAGGAGTGCCTAATTCTGAATTGCTGTGTAATATACTACCGAAAGTGATGGCCCAATTTCGTAATTCAAAATTAAAACCATATGAGAAGTCTTTGTAAGAATCTTTAGAATAGCTTGTTCCAAGAACTAAATTAACATATTTAAAATCAGTTTTTAATGCAAACTTAAATATGTTTCTATTATCGGAGTAAATCCAATCAAAGTAAATATTGTTGCGTATAGAAGCGGCCTTGTAAGCAACACCTAATCCTAAATAATTTTCAATCTGGTCTATCCCTGATAGAGAATATTCTCTACCAAAATTTTTAGTTACAAAACCAAGGCTCAGTTTATCATTAATCCTTTTTTGCAAGCCTATGTCAATACTATAACCCCAGTATCTTTCTGTATGCAATTTAGAATAATTCAATTTAATATTATAACCTAAAGAAAAACCTTTTGCATCATTAATTAATTTATTTAAATCAACAGCGCTAGAAAAATCAACCGCAATCCACTTTGCTTCAACATACCCCAATGGATCTACTTCATTAGTAATATGATGTTCTATATCATCTAAGCCTATAGACTCAATCGAAAATACTCTATGTATATTTTTTCCAAATGACCAATTTGATTTAATTCCAGATATATCTGCATACCATAAATTATCAGATACACCTAAGTGAGGCTTAATGTAAGATAGCGCAGCAGGATTAATTGACCCATCTATATAGCCGCCTATCCCAGCTCCAGATGTTGCAATCACAGTAGCTTTTTGAGGAATAACTAAAGCCTGCAAACCAATAGACCAACCAAAACTAAAAAGCATCATATAAATAATTAATCTAAACATAAATTATTGCTTATTAAAAGTTAGTGAAAAAAGATGACTAAGTCCTTCATCTGCAACACCTAAATCAAGAGCATAGTCAATACCAAAATTCAAGTTCTTATTTATAATAAGATTATATCCAAAACCAAATGAAGGATTAAATGAATCATTCTTATTGTTTAAACCAAATCTAATATCCATCGGGATATTCTTCATTTTCATCATATCAAGTTCAGCACCAAACTTAAAAACAAATAATTCATCAGAGTAATCCAATTGATAAAGAGATAATATTTTTTCATTAATAATTAAAGAGTAGCCAATTGAAAAAATTGTAGGGAATTTTTCTTCATATAAAGAACCAACATCCCAGGTATACTGTGTGCTTAGATTATCAATTAATAACCCAATCTGACTTTCAGGAGATAGCTTATATAAAAAACCAACATCAATACCTATACCATTCTCTGATGAATACGTATCTATTTCAGATTTTAAAATTTTCATGTTAATACCAGCGGAAAGCTTACTCAGCTCTAATCCAAAGGATAGCATGCCATAACCTTCCCATGCATTATATAACCCAGTATAACCTCCACTGCTATTGGTGCCTTTTATATCATCAACAGATGTTGTAAATAATGAAAAACCTATTGATGCAGAAAGAGGTAAAGGAATAGTTGCAGATAAAGTTTTAATCGAACGATCAAAAGACATCGGAAAATATGAAAAACCATACTCTGTCTTTGAAAAGCTTTGACCCAATAAAGCTGGATTTGTCAGTGGATTATAGCCTGTATTGTAACTTGATACTAAAGAGTTAGACAAAGCTATTGATCTAGCATTTGATCCATATCTATAAGAAGCGCCTACATATCCTCCAGAATCAGAAAAAAGATAAGTTGAAAAAATAATTAATATAAAATATTTAAATCTCATTTACGCCTTACAACCCCGAGTTTTTCCCAGTATACTCTCTCATTAGTATGAAGCTTACAAAAATAAATACCATTAGCGACTCTATCTCCCCTATCACTCAAACCATTCCATGTACACTCTAGTGTCTGATCAACATAATTACATTCACCATTTGCAACTTTAGACATTGAAAAATCATAAATTTCTAATTTCCCATTATTAGAACTTTCAACTATAAATGTAGCATGATTTTCATCATCAACGATAAAAGGATTAGGGTAAACCAGCAGATTATTATTATTGCCTGCTAAAATAGCATCAACATATTCAGGATAATAAAATTGACCTAATAGATCTTTAACAATAAGACCATCGGTAGTTCCTACAAGTAAATTATTATTCTGGTCAACAGCAGCAGTTCTAACTGAAAAACTTGAACTATTTTCATTAGAAATTCCTATTTCATCAAATATTTCATCAGTAGCAATTTCTTCTTTAACCCAATTATTTAAACCTTCAAATTTAAAAAGTCCTTTTTCTGTTGAAGCATATAAAATATCATGCTCATCAATACCATCATTTGGAGTGCTGTCAAAAGAATAAAGATTATAGACTATAGCCTTTAATGAACCTAAATTTGAAAAGTATTTTTCTCTTCTCCATGTTTGACCATTATCTTCTGTATAACTTAAATGATGAGCAGCGGGTGGATCCACCCAATTGATAGTCCAAATTCTATTACCTTCTTCAAGTTTTTGAGCATGTATACCAACAACCCAATCAGAACCTAAGGCAAAATCATAATGATCAAAAGTTTGAAAAGTACTATTAGCTGTATGACGCGTCCAATTAATACAGCTCTCTCCTAAAATTTCACCTCTATTAACTCCAGAACCTCCAACCCATATATCTCCATCAATAATTTCGACCGAAAAAGGCCTATGATTGTAGGTGGTTGGGATTATACCCTCTATATCATCAAATGCAGCTCCATAATAATAGTTCTCTTGCGGTGGAAAATTATCACATGATAAAGAAAAATCAGAATCATTAGGAAGGGGAACAGGCTCCCACTGTGGGTCAGAATCTGTATATTTAAAACGTTTCAATAAGCCATACCAACTTGCTGCATAAATATATTCATAATCAATATCAGCAGCTACATCCCAGGTAACATTAGTAACTCTATAATCACCATAAAGTCCCCTATAAACTCCATGATCATATGCAATTCCATTCCATTCCGCCTCATAACAGGTTACATTCTGATCAATTTCACAAGGATACTCAACTCCACTAGCAGACTCAGACTGATCTATATAGTTCCAGTTAACTCCACTATCTGTTGACCAAGCAATTCCTGTTCCTTTTTGGCAAAAAGAATCAGGTGGATCACCACAACGATTATTTGGGTCAGGAACTGTTAAAATACCAGAAACCACAATTAAAACCTCACCACCATCTAAAGGATAAGTTTTAACTACAGGATTTCCTCCTTCAGGTAAATTTGAATCTGTAATTTTATATAAATTATCTTCAATTAAACTCTCAGAAAGGTTGAACGGAAGAGCATCTATTTTTCCAAGTCCATTAAATGTTCCTACAAAAAAACTTCCACCAGAACCAGATCTGAGATCTACATAGCCCTTACTAGGCCATCCTGGAGTTTGAGCTCTTAACATATCAGCTTCCAAGTTATACCGAGTTGGCAAACTATAATTTGCAAGTACGAAGCTAAATAAAAATATTATAATTCTATAACTAAACATAACCATTCATTTCTCTTATATATTTTTTTAACTTTTTTATTACCTAATGCTTTTAAAATTATTTCTTTATCTATAGATAATATACCAGATAGAACCAATACATTTCCGCTTGTATTTATTTTAGGAATTAAATCTAATAATACATTAAGATTAATGTTAGCAAAAATAAAATCATAATTAAAATTATTAATATTATCACAATCTTGAATTTTAAATTCAATACCATTACCAACATCATTTAATTCTAAATTCTCATAAAAATTATTATATGTTAAGTCATCATAATCAATTGCAAAAATATCTTGAGCACCTAGTTTTTTTGCTAAAATTGATAAAATTCCAGAACCAGTACCAATATCAAAAACAGATTTTTTATTCAAATCTAAATCAAGCATTGCTTGAACCATCATATATGTTGTCTCATGATGCCCTGTACCAAATGCTAATGCAGGATTAATCTTAATACTACAACTCATAGAAGATTCTTCCCAATAAGGAATGATTTCAACCTTATCATCAACGACTACCGGTTTAAAAAAATCTTTACATTTTTGAATCCAGTTTTCTTCTTCAACCTCACTCCATTCCCAGGTGTTAATAGGTTCATAATTATTTAACATCATATTCACTTTATCAATATCTTTATTTTCAAAGTAAACAATTGATGCATCTTCCTTATGTTCACAGCCTAACATCAAATTTTCAGTATACGATGTAAAAATCGTTCTAGCATTTTGAGTCCCATTTATTTTCAAAACGCTCCATACTTGATTATTTATTTTCATAATCTTTTCTATATATATATTCACACATCACCTCACCCACAATCTTAAGAGATTTTTCTGAACAATTTTCCGGTATATCTTGCAAAGTATGCCAATGCGGATAATCAAAATCAATAATATCAATTGCTGGAATACGAGAATTTAAATATAATGCTCTATGATCATCATAAATAGGGCCCGTAAGTTCATTCTTGAATTGTGTATAACCCATTTCATTAGCAATAGCCCAAATTTCTTTAACTAAAAAGGGAGCTTGAATATATGAATAATATTCAACGGGCAATGAAAGATCATGATCTGCTATCATATCTAAACAAATAGCATGTTGTGGTTCTGGTTCTGGGATAACTTCACAAAATTTTGTTGAACCAATACAATAATTTTCAATATCTCCAGATCTACCCATATCCTCTCCATCAACAAACAATAAATCTATCCCAATATTAGATAATTCATTATTAGAAATTATTTCTGCAAGAACCATTAATACAGCAACACCACTTCCACCATCATTTGCTCCAAGTATCGGCTTATCATGATTTTCAGGATTAGCATCTCTATCAGCTATTTCTCTAGTATCCCAATGAGCCATTAACATTATTCGATTATTTGATTGCAAATTAAATCTGGATAAAAAATTATATAATTTAACATTTTTATCCTCATAAGGATGTTTAATAGTATGTTCATAATAAATAGTTGTATCAGATTTTTGCTTACTTAAAAATTCAGTTAAATAAATTCTAAAAGACTCCTGCCCAGGACTACCTGGATATCTAGGTCCTAAATCGCACTGTTCAACTATATAATCATACGCTTTTTTAGCATCAAAATAAGGAACAGATTGAGAAAATAAAATGCTCCCAAATAAAATAATAATAAATTTAATTACGGCTTCTTGATTCAAAATATATCCTTAAGTCAAATCCTAAAGTAGATTCATCTTTTTTATTTGTTGTATGTGTTTCCATTATCTTATGACTAAAATAAAATGTCCCATCAACCCAATCACTAAAACCATAAGTAAATCCAGGTTTAATTAACAATGATTTAGTATATGATGTTTTTTCAAAAATATCAATATCTTGAGTTGAAACCTCTGAATAACTATCATCCAATGTAACATCAAGACTTATTGTAAACTCATTTTCTATTTCTAGTCTTCTATTAAATAATTTCAAATCTCTTTTTTTCTTTTTAGTCCAATCTAAAGAAAAAGTAACTTGCTCACTTATTATTCGTCCAATTTGAAACTCTCCATTAGTAGTTCTTTGATTATTAATTGTTAATGTTTTATTATTATATACACTCATTGTCATCCCCTGCGGGTTCCTAAAGTTAAAGGTAAAACCTAAATAAGGGTTAAAGTTTTTAGTAAATTTTAAAAGCTGCAAGTCACTGTTTTTGTAAGATTCTTCTTTAGTACCATTAAACTGATGTGAAATCATTATATTTTTAAACCAATTATCCAAAGTCCAAAAGTCTTGCAAATTACTAACATTAACACCCCAATTCACAATAGGAAGTCCTTGCTTTCCATCTAGACCTTGAGGAAAATAAGTTTCTATTTTTGTGATTGTTGTATCTGAATTACTAGGATATTTTTTATTAATTGTTTTTTTATACTCTATATTTGTAATAGAAATTTTAGGTGAAACCTGAAATGAAGTTGTAATCCTAAACTCATCTTTTACTTGATTAGAATAAATAAAAGATTGATTCAAATTTTGCTGTATTGTACCCAATGAGTCTAATTCAATGGGATAATTATCTATACCAAGCCTAAACATATAATCTGTATCAAAACTTGGATTAACATTATTATACTCATTTATTTTATCATGACTAACAGATATATTAAATCCAGATAATTTTTTGCTTAATGTATGAATCATTTTAAGAAAGCTTTTCATATATATATTTTTTGCTTCAAAAGGTTTATCATAACTTTTTGTATTAGAATTAGATGTCCTACTATTTCTACTAGATCTTCTATTACTACTTGAACTCCCTGATGTATAAAATCTCTCAATAAATTTTGTAATTGATAAATTAAAAGTTGCATCGAATCCTCCATTCATGCTAATTGAAGCAGACGAAGTTTGAGCAGTACCTAACACTCTTTTCCATATATATTTTGGACTATAAGTAAACTTAGGGGATAACCAACTATCAATATTCAAATAAGTAGGAATATATTGAAAAGTAAAATTTTCAGTTGACTGATTAAGCTGCCCAGGAATTTTAGCAGCATTAAATAATGCTTCAGTTACTATCTTTGAACTTTGATTATCAAAGGATGATTTCATATCAATTTTTAAGGATCTACTATAATCAATAGTAAAATCATTAAAAAGTTTATACTTAGCCATAGTATATGTTCTGTCTAAATATAATGTTTGATCATACGTTTCAGTACCACCATTGGCCTCTGTTCTTACTTTTATACCATCTGTCTTAATTAACTTAGAATTATATTCAATTTTTGTTGGGACCAAGCTAATATTAAAATCTCTCATTCCTGATATAAGAAATCTTTTATTATCAATCCATCTTTCTTTATCTAAAACTTGCTTAAAGAAAAATAATTTATGATCATCAAATGTCAATTTATATGAGTAAGTAGTAGTATGCTGGAAATTTGTTTGCTCTTCATATCCTTGTGATGGGTTATTACGGCTATACCATGATAAAGAATAGGATAGTTTTGATGGATCTAATATACTTGTAAATAAAAAATTATCATGTATATTCTCTAATTTTGTCTGAAAACTTGTACTTAATGTAGCCTCATCTGAGTTATTGATTTGTTCACTTGGAGTATTACTAATTGAACCAAAATAAATATCAGTTCCAGTTTTATACTTAGGAGCTCTTATTGTTCTATTATATGTTATACTAATAGGATTAGAATAAAAATTCTTTTTAAAAAATTCATGCAAATTCAAGCTAAATGATAATTGATATTTTTTAGTGTGATCAGTTGAAGAAAATCTTTTTTCTAAAGCATGGAAGTTAGCATCTGTTTCTTTATAATAACCACCAATAGTAAACAAATCTCCAAAATCAAAGCTTGCATCAATTTTATAAGCTTTTCCAGATTCTTTTTTAACTCCAGTTAACCGAATTTCATTGAGGTATACTTTTCCATATATTGTCTCATTAGATTCATTAATGATTCCAAACATAATATAATCAATTCTACTAACAGAAGGTTCTCCTTTTACACGAATTTCATTACAATCATAACATACATTATTTATATTTTGACTATCCTCTGCATCCCAATACCATAATTCATTATTTATATCATAAGATCCCTCTGGAATACCATCATATACACCAATTTTATCACTATCATATAATATTATTTCACCTTCATCATAATTATTGTTTCCCTGTGTTGATTGATTATCATTATTAGGGTCAGATAAATCTTGGCATATATCAGTATTAATAATAGAAGAGCATAACCCATCAACCAAATAGCATCCATTCGTATTTAAGCATTCTGTATCAAGCAACATATGACATTCATCATTAAATAAATAATCATAAGAAATTATACTTATACATTCTCCATTATCTAATGAAAACTGACAATTATCTTCATCTGTACATGCTATTTCATTAGAATTATACATAGAACAATCAATATCATAAGAACATATTTCTTCATTAGTCATATTAATACTACTAGGAATACATGTATCATCCCCTGCTTCATACTCATCTAAGCAACCATCAACACCAAAGTCTTGATAACTTTCTTTATTGTCATACTTATATCTAGATAAAGCCTCTAAATCTAATTTAAAAGAATCCCAATCTTGTTGATTAGTGCTTAAAAAAGGTTGTCTAATTTCATAATAATTGTTTTCTCTACCTAATCTAATACAATATTCGACATCATCATTATCTGCAAAGGCAGCACTTCCTTTAACAAACATTTCTAAGTTTTTATATGTAAAGAAGCTATTTCTTTTTTCATTATCCATGGTACTATATCCAGTTACTTTATTAATAAAATAGCTTTCATTTTCACCTATTCCATTTTCTGAGAAATTAATTGATAGAGCCTGCTCTTTTGTAAACCTTCCTTGATATTCATCATATTCACCAAATACCCCAGACGGAGAAATATAATTTGAATCTTCTTCATTATTTACAACTTCGATTGAGATATCATCTGTAGATAACAGCTCTTCTTCTGAATCTAGATATACACCATTATATCCAATATTACCAATTTCATCACTATTTGCTAAACCTAACTCTTGCCATTCATTACCAACAATTTCTATTTTTGCTATCTTAACTTTATTTAATACAGATAAATTTGTTGTAGATAACCAAATTCTCATTTGTTTAATTTCAGATAATGAAGGATTCCCAACTGATCCCGTATTAACACCGGATTCAGTGTTTGGAATATTATCTTCAAAATCTATAATAGGAATTCTATATAGCTTCCATGCATTTCCTGCACCACTTTCAAGCTCAACGTAAGATTGCTCAGGAGCATTACAAACAGGATCAATTTCACAAGCATAATTATATATATGTTCATTTGGATTAAACTTAACTGTAAAATATTTATTAGTATTATTCATAGAATTATTCCCATTCAAATCTTCAGTATCAGGGTTTCTATTTACCGAACCATTATTTTCTGTTCCATTTATCGAACCATTTTCACTAGTACTATAGCTATACTCACCATCATTATCATAATAATAATTATCTCTATTAGGATCAATATCACTTCCTAATGAACAATCAGGATTTATAATATAATTATTAACATTATCACTCTCGCAATATGTGCTTGATCCCAAACATCCTCCCCAACCATCCTCATAAATATCTTCACACCCATCAAGGCCAACATCCTCTCCTTGTTCTAATATACCATTACCTTCAATTCCAAGAACTGGAATATCTTCACTATCTAAATTAGAAGATAAATTTATATCTTCACTTATAACTCCTAAATCAATATGAAATTCTAACTCATCACCTACATCTACATTCATCCAAATATCTACATATTTATTTTTTGTTTGATCCCAATCCATTTTATTTAATGTATATGTAATTCCATTCCAATAAGTAAAACCATCTTTTTTATAGCATCCATTCTCTTCATCAAAAACGCACCCTTCTAATTCATTGCACTGATTAATTGATGTATAATCCGTACAAAAATCTGTTAAATAATCAGGAGAACCTTGATCAAGCTCAATCCATAGAGTTCTAGTTGTTTGATTATTAGCAGTTGTTGTTACTTCTATATTAGGCCAAATATCATTTGTTTGAACCTCGCCAAAATTTTTAAAGGGATTATAATAATACATATCAACTCGATTCTTAATATGCATATCTTGCCTTGATGGTGGAGCAGATATCTTCCAATCATAACGATTAGGATCAATAGTTGTTATTACCTCAGATGCTTCAAAATCATCTATATATGCTTTACCTAATGGATTAGGATTAGGAAAGACTTGCGCAAATTCTGTACCAATTTTAAAACTTATATTTTTTTGAAAACTAAAATTAGTATTTTCGTTTATTCTATTAGTTAATTCTTTAAAATCTTTCTGATAATTTGCTCCAATATGCCATAAAATATTTTCCATAGGTTCATAACCAACATCAACTTTCTCTTCAGCTAATGTTTGAGAATAATAATATAATCCACCATAAATATCAGTAAAATCATTGATCTTATACTCCATATAGCTACCAACCAAAACCTTTTGGTCAAAGGACACAAGTTCATTTTGATCATAAGTAATAGTTATTTCTGCAGATGGATCTGTTGCTCTTTCAGATAATAATGTTAAATTACCTGAAAAATAATCGATTGAATAATCACTACCCTTTATTAAACGCGTTGTACCATTCAGTAAAACAGTTTCACTATTCTCAATAACCATAAAACCCAATGAAAGTGTTGAAGAACTAGATGCATGTTGTACATGTATAGCAAATCTAGTTTCACCATTTGTAGCCGATGAAGTTAAATTATCATAATACATTGCAGGACCATCAGTATAGCTATCATATATCATAGACTCATCATTAGATAAACCAGATAAATCAGCTTGAAACACATTTTCTAAATCAGGGTGAGTATTACCCCAATATCTATTAAAAACCTCTTGACCTCCATTTGAAAAATTAATTGTCACATCTTCTTCAAATGGCTCATTAGGATCATTATAAGCAAACGGCATATGAAATGGAAACCAAATTTCTCCTTCCTGCAAATTAACAATCCAACTATTATCTGTATCTATATTTCCATCTCCACCTGGAGTTTCAACACCACTTTCATTTTTAGAGTCTAAACCAAAAATATTTAAAAAAGAATTTCCATTTGAACTTATAATATCTGTACCTGAATTACTTGAAGTATAAACGATATCAACTGTCAATGAACTTCTATCAATATCATATGCTCCTAAAGAATAAATATTTTTAAGCATCAAATGCCATGTTTTAGATGAAGAATTTTGAGAACCATCTTTTATTAACTTTAAATGTAAAACTGTATTCTGATAACCTTCATCTCCATTATTTTCTTTATAATCTAAATCATTTGATAATGAAAAATCGTTATTATCACATATATCTTGTCCTGATTCATCTTGTATTAAACATTCATCTTGACCCTGAAAATGTTCCTGTAAATTATTTTCTATATAATCAATTCCAGGCTGGTAATTAGATCCATCAATTTGATGACAATAACCATTATCTATTAATGCACAGCAATTATTATCATCCCTTAGACATTCATCAAATAATACTCTTGTACCACTGCTTTGTATATTACCGTAATCTTCATGATTGGGATTATTATTAATTATTGTATAGTGAGCTGCAATATACTCAGATGTATTACTACCTAATAATGTTATAACTCCAAGCTGCCTATTAATTCTATAATCTGTATCCTCAATTAATTGAGACCATGATCCTATTTCAGTATTATCATCACTATTAATATCATCAATTGCCATATCAATATAAGCAACTCCAGCTTCTAGACCCTCTTCATAAACTGTACCTATACTCTTTTTCTTAAATAGAATAATATCTTTTATATCATATGATGAATTATCAATAGGAGAAAATGTATTGTTTTGCGTAAAAGGGTAAAATTCTTTTTTAAACTTTGTATCTATGAAAAAATATTTATTACGTATAAAATTATAATCATTAATAATATGAGCATTAGTGCTATTACCTCCACTTTCAAAACTTTTAGAATTTTTAATTGCTTTTTCTCTACCTATAACAGAAGATATAGTTAAAGGACCAAATTGAGTAACTAATTTTACTCCAAACAAACCACTACTCCCACCTGAAACGGATGCTAATGTTCCATGTGCAAGAGATAAATTAATATTACCAATAGATAATTCTTTTATAACTTCATTTTCATAACCTTTATACATTATTTTAAGTGCATTTTCCCATTCAAAATCAGATTGTGAATTTTGATTAGCTGTAATTGATAATCTATCACCAATCTCTGCACTTAATGTGAATTGTTGAGTTTGATTAATATTTAAATTAAAATCATCATTGTTTTGACTATACATATCTTGATCTTGCTTAGTATAGCTTAAAGAACCAGAAATAGTAATAGATCCTTTAAGCTCAATTGAAAAAAAGTCATTACTATACAACACAATACCGCTAGATGGACCTAAATCTGTTGAAGGTGAAACATAACTATTAATAATATATTCCCTAAATAAAAAAGATTCCATTTTATACAACATAACCTTAAAATAATCACTAATTCTAACACCTGTTGGAATACTTACTAGCTGATCATTTAGATTTTCTAAATCTATTTTATAATATTCTTTTATTAAGAAGGTATTATTATCAACACCTAATTTCATCTCTCTATAAAATGGCTTATTTTTTAATAACTTTTTAGGGTTAAAAAAATATGTGTTTGTATTAAATAGATATTCATTATTAGCTAATAAATTATATCTATTAACAGGATCTTTAATCAACTTATTATAATTAGTATTTTGGTCTTTTTCTAAAAATGAAAATAGATTCAAAAATCTAACTTGATTAAATTCAATTGAATGTTCATATAATTTATTAAATCTATTAACTATGCTTTGATTTGATTCTATGTTGAATCCATAAAAGCATACTTCCTGATTATAAAAATTACAATCCTCTCTATAGTTAATGGCCGTAGGATCATTACAGCATTCAAAATAATCAAAATAGCAACTATTATCTTCAAATAAGCATTCATTAATTGCCTGTGATGGAAGCACATCACCTGAATAATAATAACAATCATCATTAAAATTAAGTGCTAAAGGATTCATGCAACCCGTACAAGATTCATTAATAGTATCAGGATTACATACTCCACAGGCATCTGTATATGCAGGAGTTCCTAATTCATCATAACAATCTAAATTATTTAAAACAAATCCCTTAGGGCCAGAAAAGCCAAAACATATATTCTTTGTTTCAGCTATCTCTCCTAATCCATCAGAATCAGCATCAATATACCAAACCTGCTGATTATCTGTTTTACAACAATTCCCATCATCATCTATAACATAACTATTATCACCCCAGTCCCCATTACAATTTTGGATACAATCATTACTGCTATCTGCATCACATACACCGCAATTATCTAGTTTTGAATTTCCATCACAATCACCATTACAATCTAATACATTACCATCGCAATCACATTCACCTGATTTAATATTTTCACATCCACATTCATAAATTTTTCCGGGGCCATTACAAATACCACATTCATCTTTTTGTGAATCTCCATTACAAATACCAGCACAATCCTTAATTGCACCTCCACCACATTCTCCAGAACAATCTTCTACCATTTTACCACCACATTCTCCAGAACAATCTAAAATTGTATTACCATCACAAATACCAGCGCAATCTTCTATTGCAGAACCACCCCAATTTCCTTTACAATCTTTAACACAATCATTATCAGGATCAGAATCACAAACTCCACAATTATCTAAATATTGACAACTATTTCTATCATTAACTTGAGCTGTAGGTTCATAATTACAAGCTTCAGGATCCTTACATCCCTTAGCTTTAGGGAATTCACAAGAACCATCATCAACTGTTGCCTCAGAATTATAATTCAGTGCTAAAGGATTACGACAACCAGGGATATCTATAGAAGAATCCTGTGCTAATAATAAATTATTAACAGATAATAGGATATAAAGTATTAATAATACTTTGAGTTTGATTTTATTATAATTAACCTTCACCTTAGCAGTTGTTCGCTAGGCATTCTCCTTTATGTTAGAGGCGTTAAAATAGGTTGCTAAGTCAGCTCTTAAAGCCTTAATAGCTCTACTTCGGTGTGATACTAAATTTTTTTCTTCTATTTCCATTTCAGCAAATGTTTTTCCTGTATCAGGTACATAAAATATGGGATCATACCCAAACCCTGCAACACCTTTCTTTGTTCGCGTTACAGTGCCTTGTACGATTCCCTCGGAAGTAAGTTCCATATTATCATCAACATATGCCATAACAGTTTTAAAAGTTGCTCCTCTATTTTGATTAGGAACATTTTTCATCTCTTTCAACATTTTATTTACATTATCTAAATAAGTACAACCCTCACCAGCATAACGAGCTGTAAATACTCCAGGATCTCCATTAAGTGCATCAACTTCTAAACCAGTATCATCTGAAATAGCAGGCAAAGATGTAATTTTATGAACAGTTCTTGCTTTAATAAGAGCATTATCTTTTAAAGTTTTTCCATCTTCTATTATTTCTCCGATTTCAGGAAAATCATATAAACTTATCAATTTAACATTCAATGATAGAAGACCATGATGCAGTTCTTTAAATTTATCTTTATTATGGGTTGCAATAACTATTTTCACATTAAAATTATTTTTACTATATGTTATACTAATAAAATTAATAAATTTAATTAGTTTTTTTATGTGAAAATTGTTGGTCAGATAGCTCAGTCGGTAGAGCAGAGGACTGAAAATCCTCGTGTCGGGGGTTCGATTCCCTCTCTGACCACATAAAACCCCTTCGGAAACGTTGGGGTTTTTTGTTTATGGCGTAATAGTGTATTTTATGTTAAAAAAGCTTCAAAGTGACGAAAAACGTCACTGATACGTCACTGAGAACTTAGCAATATAATATCAAATTTTCAACCAAATCCAACCCCCATACCCCTTAAAGCAAGGGGGTGCATCCTATATTATATGACAAGCACCCATTCTAATATTATTTTTTAAAAATTTTTTGTAAATTGGTTTAACTAACCTTAGGAGGATAAAATGAAAGATTTTAAATCAATGTTAATAGGTGTATTTGCAACAACTTGCTTGTTCTTATTTATTGGAGCAACAACATCAAATGCAAATGATAATGATAGATATGAATGGATTTATGAAAATATAGGTGGACAAGGGAGTTATAGTTTTAATGGAAGATTACTTGATAAACAAACAGGTTCATTTTGGGTAAACACTCCACTTGATAAAAAATCAAAGGAAACACATTGGCTTAAATGTGATGTAGTATCTGATAACCCATCTATCACAGCTGTTTTTGAAAGTGGGCAAGAAGCACTAAATAAACATTTAGAAAAGAATAAAAAATAATGACAAATAAGCTAGGAGATAGATATGGTAAAGATACTTATAGGATTAGGAGCAATAGCATTTGGCGTAATATCTATATGGAGCAGAGATATGCAATCTGACTACGGATTTGATTGGATGAACAGTGCATCATTTGGAGTTATATATGGAATTGGTATGATTCTATTAGGTATCGCACTTATAGTAGGAGCTTAAGTGACGAATAAACAAAGTTAAAGAAAAGGAGAAATAATGAAAGATTTTAAATCATTTTTAATAGGTGTACTTGCAACAACTTGCTTGTTCTTATTTATTGGAGCAACAAGCAATGATATTAAGATAGGTAGATATCAAGCTTGGAGCGATAGTAATAATAATAGCAAAATGATTGATACTAAAACAGGGCAAATATATGATTTGGGTAATAATAACTACAAATTCCATGATAGTAATCCTTATTATTGGATTGAAACTTCTAGGCTTAATGACATTTTGATTAAACATAATATGCCTGCTCATTTAGCCCCATTACTAAAAAATAGTGATAAATAAAATTACTTATTCAAGGGAGGAACTTGTTTAAAGGCTTCATATAAAGTAGAATCAAGTATTCTAATTGAATCAAGTACTTCTCGATTTCTGATACAGATATATTCTAGTGAATCAGTGAGGGTGCCTGCCTTCAAAGCAGTTTGACAGATAGAGTCCATTATTACAGGAGTAATAGCAGTCTCAGGTTTAAAAAATGCATCATACACCATAACCTTAAATAAATATGGTCCTGGTTTAAAATCTGTAATAAAAAAAGCCAATACAGAGTTGGCAAATAATAATGATAAATCATAAAAACACATCATGAAGAAGAAGCCAACAATAGGGATTCCAAATACCATAAAAAGTATTTTTAGAAGACCACTCACAAAAAAGATAATTCCATCATCAAATTCTTCATCTTGTTTTTTAAACATATTTTAATTTACAAAAATATTTGGCAATTATTACACATATTTTACTGCCAAATAGACCCAATCCTGCCACCCTGTCTATCCGTCGACAAATGGTATAGTTTTTGCACTATATATTAGTGTTGTTATAATTAATTTTAAAAGGTGTTAAGTAGTATGAAAAGTAAGTATGAAAAGTTATTTAAAGCCCGCATTGGGGATAAAAAAATTGAGATAAGAAAGAATAAGCAAGAGTATATATTGATGTATTGTAAATCAACGATTAAAAATTTTAATAAAAAAGCCAAACGTGTTAATGGCAATATTGAATCTATTATAGAATCCTGTAAGGAATTATTTGATTTAAATATCACAAAAAAGCAATTATCATATTCCACCAGTTTTATGGACATTTTATGATAAAAGAATAGAATGGCTCATCAGAATTATAAAAGATGGTGCTTTTATGATATTTGGCGGTGGAATATCATTCTGATATACCCCTTTATTTCAATTTAGGGACCCTTGGTTATCTGCAGATAATTCTAAAAATCCATTTCTCGTACGCGCTAAGTAGCTATATAAAAGAGTATATATAGCTATGTATAGTAGTAGTTATATAAGCTTATGTATAACTACTGATATCAATAGATAAATAAACTACTATTGTTTCTTTGTCTTTTAAGGTAAACAGCTATCATAGCTATGTCATAGCTATGTATAGAGATATTATAACCTAAGACAAACAACCTACTATAGGGTTTACTTGTCTATTATTATAATCTTATAACATAGCAGTAATACATCTATGATTATGTATTACTATAATAAATAAACTATAAATATCCTCTTCATAAAACTCAAATAAATAAATAAAAAACTTGCATTAACAATTTAAACTATAATATATTAATGATGTAGCAATGATGTATTAATGATGTATTAATGATGTATTTATAAATAAAAGGAGTTCAAAGTGAGCAAAATAGAAAAAATGTCGGAGTTTATTAAAAAAAGAAGGGAGAGTTTAGGGTATTCTCAAAAAACTTTAGCTGAAAAGTCTGGCTGCAGCTTCGCATCAATACAAAGAGCCGAAAATGAAAAATCAAACTCAATCTCATCAGAAATGATATCATCAATAAGTTCCGCTCTTAAAGTTGACCCACGTCAATTAATCGCATATATAAAAGAAGATAATATTAAACCTGTTATCTCTTTAAAGAAAATTAAAAAATTTAAAAAATTAGCCGATATGAAAACATGGGAATGGTGCGGAACAGACCATATTCATAAAGTCCCATATCTCAAAATAGATTACAATTTAAATAAAGAGAATATTACAGGGTCATCAGAATTATTGAAATCATTTTTAGATTTTATGGAAAATTTATTTGGATGTGAATTTATTGAAACTCTCAGCTCTCCTGTTTTTAAGCAATTTTCTTACAATGATGTTCGTCAGAGATTAAACTTAGAAACAGAATTTTATGGGCTTATGGAGTCATTAGCAAATGAAGGTATTTCAATTTATGGTATAAGAAATTATTTTTTAAGTATTGAATCATTTAATGCACAATTGCAATATTCTCCAGATGAGTATGATATAAGAAATTTTAAATTTCTTTCAACTATAAGGCATAGCTTTATTTGCATATCAGATATTCCAAACCAATCAGAAAATCAACTTGATTTTTATGACAATTTACCAAAAGATAGAGCCCAGATACCTCCTTATCAAATAATGAATTGTAAGAATGAAGATTTTGTTAACCAAGGGTTAGATAAAGGGCGTGTATTCTTCAGCGCGGAAGAACCAAGCGAGTATATTAGAAAGTATAATTTAAATGATGATTTCCATTCATCATCAATTAATAAATATCTAATTGCTTTTAATGAATGCATAATTAATGGTGAAACAATTACAAAAGATGGCATTGAGATGTGTCAAATAGATAAAATAAAAAAGTATATAAAATCTGACGAAAATAATTAAGGAGAATAAGCTATGGCTAACATGAGTCACAACAAATTAATTGTAATAAAAAAAGATGATGAAAAAAGTCAGTCTGAATTCAATCAATTCATATCTGATAATCTAAGAGATAATGAAGAAGCGCAGAAAACAGATCTTACATTCGAGGGTCTAATACCAATGCCTGAAGAATTAAAAATTACTTCCCCAGCACAAGATGAGAATGAAAAAAAACAAGCTGAAATTAATCTTGAAAAATACGGCGCAAAAGATTGGTATGACTGGGCTTGTAAGAATTGGGGAACGAAATTTGATGCCATTACAAATGGAGTTAAAAAAACAGATAGTATGATAACAATTGACTTCGATAGCGCCTGGGCTCCACCAGAACTCTGGCTAGACAAAATAGCTGCAACTTATCTGAATCTAGAATTTGAATTTTATTGTTCTGAGGAACAAGGGAGTTTTGATGGAAAAGGAATTGTGAAAAATGGTGAATGGGATTGGAAAATAAATAGACCCGCTTCATGGCTAGAAACTGAGTTAAATAAATAATGGAGCTTAATGTCCCTTTATATATAGCTGTTTCAGTTTATTTGACAATTAAAATGATAGCATTTATGATAATTATTTATAAAGAAGAAGAGGATATAGTAGAACTAAAACAGAAATATGAGGATGAAAATGAAGAAGAAAAATAGTTATGGTTGTTCAAATTGCAAATTACTTAACCCCCGCTTAGTATTAATAGAACGGTGGGATAAGTTGCAAGATGAGCCTTATGCAATAGAAATTTTAATCAGAAAAGGATTTGGAGATAAAGAACACTATGATTCAACAAATATAAAACTGCAAAAAAAAATGACAAAAGGAGGATTCAAGTTTGCAGTATGTACTTCTTGTAATCATCCCATTGAAGAGATTCCTCCTGCAATCGCAGAAAGAATAAGAAAAAATTTAAAAAAATCGACAAAGAAAAGAAACACAGGAGAATAAGATGGCCGAATTTAAAAATGAATTTAGTTGGTCTGCATCAAGAGATAATCTGTTTAAAGAGTGTAAAAGAAAATATTATTTTAATTATTACGGATATTGGAATGCATGGAAAGATAATGCTGATGAGAAAACTAAGAAAATCTATATGCTCAAAAAAATGACCAATAGAACAATGTTAGCTGGGAATACGGTCCATGAAGTTATTGAACTAATTATTACTAACCATAGTTTAGGAGCCACATTTACATTTGAAAAAGCAAATACATTCATGATAGAAAAACTCCAGAAAGCTTATATAGAATCAAAAAATAAGAAGTGGAAAACTAAAGTTAAGGGGCATTGCAATCTACAAGAACATTATTTTAATTACAATATCAGTCAAAACAAATGGATTGAGTTTAGAGATAATGCATCTACCTGCCTAAAAGGTTTTTATGATTCAGATGAAAATGAAACTATTAAAAATTCAAGTTCTGATAGTTGGTTAGCTATAGAAAACCTTGATTCTTTCCAATACTATGATACAAAAATATATGCAGCTCCCGATTTTGCATTTACAGATAATGATAAAATAATTATCTATGATTGGAAAACTGGGCAACCTTCTCAAAAAGATGAGACACAATTAGCGATTTATGCATTATATGCACATCATAAATGGGGTGCTGAATATTCTAAAATGGAACTGTCTGATGTATATCTTAAAATTGGGGCATGCGTTTACGCTAAAGACCTTGAAGAAAAAATTTCAGAAACTAAGAACTATATTAAAGCAAGTATTGATGAGATGAAGGGATTACTTGTCAATGTTGAAGATAATACAGCTGTAGAATCAGATTTTCCAATGACAAATGATTCAAATAAATGTAAGTGGTGCAACTTCAGAGAAATTTGTCATCCAAATAATTGGGAAGAGTTATAAATTAATACTATGAAAACTATGCTGTCTAAAATAAAATCTTGGGATGAGCTAAAAAGAAAATTATCAAAACTTGATAATAAACAAAAAGGTGATGCCTTTGAATTATTATCAAAATACTATCTCTTACTTGACCCAAAATATAAATCGATACTATCAGATGTTTGGCTACTAGATGAAGTCCCATTAGCAGTATCTAAGAAACTACATCTTCCATCAAGTGACCAAGGAATTGATTTAATTGCTAAAACCAAGCAAGGTGAATATTGGGCAGTACAATGTAAATATAGACAAGAAGATTCCTCATCTCTAAGATGGAAAGAAATATCAACTTTCCTTGGTTTAGTCCATTCAAGATGTAAGAATATTTCATACTCACTAATTACAACGACAAAGGATAGACTTGCCAGAGTCTTAGATGATGCTGATAATCTTGGCCTTTTAGCTGGTGATACTTGGAGAGGTTTAGATGATGATTTCTTCAAAAGATTAAGAGCTGCTTTAAAAAATAAAAAGGTTAAGATTAAACCTTATAAACCTTTCAAACATCAAAAAAGAGCAATCAAAAATGCAGTAAATCACTTTATCGCTGAAAAAGAATCCAGAGGGAAGATGATAATGCCATGTGGCGCTGGTAAAAGTTTAACTGCTTATTGGATGGCAGAAAGCCTTCAAGCTAAATCAATACTTATAGCTGTGCCAAGCCTGTCCTTAGTTAGACAAACATTAAATGCATGGCTTAGAGAAGTTGAAGCTAATAATATTAACGCTGAATGGATCTGCGTGTGCAGTGATAAAACGGTTGGTAATTTAAAGGCTGATGAAATCGAGTATCTAAATCATGACCTTGCTGTACCTGCTTTAACTGATGTTAATTACATTGCCAAATGGCTTAGAAAAAGAAGGAATGGTTTGTCTATTGTATTTACTACCTATCAAAGTGGTAAAGTGATTTCAAAGGCAACTAAAATAGCTAAGAAATCATTTGATTTAGGTATCATGGATGAAGCGCATAAGACAGTTGGAAATAAAGATAAAAACTTTGCTCATTTGCTATTTGACAAAAATATTAAAATCAAAAAAAGATGCTTTATGACTGCTACTGAAAGAAGGTTTCAAGGTAGTAAAGATGATATTATCAGTATGGATGATATAGATGTTTATGGTGACACCTTCGACCTTTTATCATTTAAAGAGGCTTTAGAGCAAAAGCCACCCATACTTTCTGATTATAAGATAATTACCATTGGTGTTAGTGAAGATAGCATAAAAGAAATGATAAAGAAAAATTTCTTTATAAAGCCAGATAAAGGAGCTTGGACAAACAAAATGGAAGCTGAAATGATGGCTGCTTTAATTGCACTTAGAAAAGCAATTAGGGGCAATAATATCAAGCATGCTTTATCATTTCATTCAAGTATTCAAAAGGCAAAAATATTTGCTAATAATCAATCTGCTTTTACTGAAGTATTTCCAAATTACTGGAATCTTGATGCCTTTCATGTATCAGGTAAAATGAATACATCTGAAAGAGATAAAATTATAAAGGAAGATTTTATTAATTCCAAAAGAGCATTAATTACGAATGCTAGATGCTTAACAGAAGGTGTTGATGTGCCTGATATAGATTGTGTGTTATTTGCTGACCCTAAAAAATCAACAATTGATATAGTGCAAGCTGTAGGTAGAGCTTTAAGAATAAAAGAGGATAAAAAGTTTGGCTATGTAATAGTTCCTGTAATACTTGAAAAAGAAAAAGATTTCAAAGATACCAAAGCCTATGAATCTATCTTGATGGTATTAAGAGCTTTAGCTGCTAATGATGATAGAATTATTGAATACTTTAAAGCTAAAAACAATAATCAACGAACAAATGTGAAAATAGATATTCAAATTGATGAAAGAATTGCTAAAGGGATAAACACTAAAGAATTTAAAAAAGATATTCATATTCATATGTGGCATCGTTTGGCAAAACTTTCATGGATGCCATTTGAAGAAGCCAGGGCATTTGTAAATAAATTGAATTTGAAAAATACTGAAGAATGGAAGGCTTATTGTAAATCAGAGGGAAAACCTATTGATATCCCAAATATTCCAAGAGTTGCATATAAAGATAAAGGTTGGATTGGTATGAGTGATTGGTTAGGTACTGGTAATAAAATTCCGGGTCTACCTTATAGAGATTTTAAAAAAGCCAGAGCATTTGCACATTCTCTAAATCTTCAAAATGAAGAAGAATGGAATAAATATTGTAAATCAGGCCAAAAGCCTCAGGATATACCAAGCAGTCCTTGGAAAGCTTATAAAAATAAGGGCTATACATATATGGGTGATTGGCTTGGAACAGGTAAAATCCCAGATAGGTTTAAATTATATAAATCATTTGAAAAAGGACGAGCCTTTGTACATAAACTTCAATTGAATAGTATGACTGAATTTATAAAATATAGTAAATCAGGTAAAATACCTGAAGATATTCCAAGATATCCAGCTAGATATTATAAAAATAAGGGCTGGATTAGCTCAAAAGATTGGCTAGGTCAAATGAAAGACTACAAAGGACCTTGGCAAGACTTTGAAAAAGTAAAAGCATTTGTGCAGTCTCTAAATATAAGGAGTCACAAGGAATGGAAACAATATTGTGAATCAGGAAATAAGCCCATTGATATTCCGTCTAATCCATACGGTGTTTATAAAAATAAAGGATGGATTGATGCTAAAGATTTTTTTGGATACAAAAAAATAAAGAAAAGGCCAGATGGAAAATTTAGAACTTTTAAACAAGCACGTAAATATGTACATAAATTAAACATTCGAGGTCAAATAAAATGGCTAGAATATTGTAAATCAGGAAATAAGCCTAAAGATATACCAGTAACTCCATGGACAGTATACAAAAATAAAGGCTGGAAAGGTTTAGCTGATTTCTTAGGCTATGATAAATAATGCTATCTGAACTAATAAAATTACTAGGCATTTTCGAAAAATCAAGCAGAAATCAATCAGATTCTACATTATGGGTTGATGATATAGATTGGGGAATTAAAGAAAAAACATTAGAAGAAATAAAATTAAACAATGAGCATATTAATAAAAATTTATATATAAAAATGTTAAAATTAGGAGAATCTGGATATAATATGAGAGTAGCTGATATTAAAAGTCCTGCATTTGATAAAAACAATGACCCTTATCGAGAAAAAACAATAAAAGATATTAATGGAAATATAATATCTGATAAAAAAGAGCCAAAAAATAAGCCCATATATTCAGAAAAAAACTTAGCTTTAAAAGATGCGAAAAAGATGGCCACCTATTACAAAACTAATATCATTAAAATAGTAACTTGGAATTAATTTATACCCACTTTTCAAGTTCTTTAGTTTTAACCCAATTCGCATAAATCTCTGTTGTTTTAATACTACGATGACCAAGTAATGTTTGCAGTACTTCTTTTGGAACTCCCTTATCTAACATATTATGCGCATAGGTATGCCTAAAGGTATGCAGAGTGATATTATTTTCTCTAACAAACTGCGGATTAAACACTTTTTGAACCTCTTTTAAACACTGTCTTTTTTGCCTATCTGATTGCACTTCTGGAAAGATAAAATCATGCTTAAATCTTGGTCTGATTAGCTCTAAAATTGGCTTTGATAATGGGATGCTTAAAAAATCATCTGTTTTATTCATTAAAATGCCTAAATAAGAGCCTTGTATGTGCTTCTTTCTTAATTTGTACGCATCGGTACTGCGGAGACCTGTTTTAAGTAAAAAAGTGTAGAAATCAATGAATTTAGAGCGTTTTTCAAATATCAATTTTAGGTGCTTTTTTGTAAAATAAAAGCGTTGTTTTTTACTATCAATTTTGAATGGTTTTACAACTCTAAATGGATTCCTATCAAGCCACTGCATATCAATGCAATAATTAAAAAAACGCTTAATGAAATTGATTTCTCTATTTAAAGTTGAAGCACTTATTTTTTTACAGATTGATTCATTTGCGCTATTATACTCTGATTGAACTTTTACCTGTGAACGTTTAGATATATAACCAAGCGCATGTTCTGATTTGACATCTTTTAATAGCTCTATCCCCTGCCTCCTGCAATAATCTTTAAACTTCGTATTCTTAGATTGAATAACCTTCACCTGCTTAGGTTTAATATTAGTGGTTTTAATATAATCCAGATACGATGTGAGTGATTTGTCAAATAATTTAGAACTTCGCTCACCTATCTGATTAAAGGTTAAATCATATTCAAGTTTCTTGAGGTTTGCTTTAGCTACATCCAGGGAATAACCTGCAAAGCGTCTGATTCGTTTCTTTCCAACTACAATGTTGATATAATAGCGCTTACCATTGATTTCATTACGAGTGTAAATAGTTGCCATAGTGACCTTCCTTTCGTCACTATTACGTCACTGAAGCCTTGAGCTCAGTCGGTAGAGCAGAGGACTGAAAATCCTCGTGTCGGGGGTTCA
>CETH01061427.1_pt1 | contig 26438 bp, 25 predicted proteins | sample 361461 | NCBI WGS metagenome assembly CETH01 (sample SAMEA2622695, study PRJEB7988) | marine metagenome | isolation source: saline water (ENVO:00002010), including
GATTAATATACCTTTATATAGAAAAATAAAGCTAGAAGTTTGTAAATATTATTAATATTTATAAAGAATGAGTCTTGATAGGTATAATCATAAAAAAGTTGAGAATAGAATCTATTCATATTGGGAGAAAAATAAGTTATTCAGCCCAAAAAAAAATAAAAAAACTTTTTCAATAGTTATTCCACCTCCTAACGTTACAGGAAGTCTTCACATGGGCCATGCTTTGAATAATTCTATTCAAGACGTCTTAGTAAGATATCACAGAATGAATAATTTTGAGACTTTATGGCAACCTGGAACAGACCATGCCGGAATAGCCACCCAAGCATTAGTTGAGAAAAACCTTAAATCAAAAAATATTGATAAGAACAAAATTGGAAGAGAAAAATTCATTAAAGAAGTTTGGCAATGGAAAGAAAATTATGGAGGCAAGATTATTAATCAACTTAAAAAATTAGGTTGTTCTTGTGATTGGTCTAGAAATGCATTTACCATGGATGAAAATTTATCAAAATCTGTAATTAAAGTGTTTGTAGATTTGTATAAAAAAAAATTAATTTATAAATCAAAAAAACTTGTTAATTGGGATACGGTATTAAAGACTGCAATTTCTGATCTCGAAGTCGATCAGAAAGAAGTAAATTCAAAACTTTATTATATAAAGTATCAGATAGAAAATAGCTCTGATTACATTACGATAGCTACAACAAGACCAGAAACAATGCTTGGTGACACTGGTATTGCAGTTAATCCCAATGATGATAGATACACTAATCTTATAGGCAAGTTTGCTATGCTACCAATTGTTGGAAGAAAATTAAAAATCTTTCAAGACAAATATGCAGATCCTGAACAGGGAACAGGAGCTGTAAAAATAACTCCAGCACATGACTTTAATGATTTTGATGTTTCCGAAAGACATAAATTAAATAAAATAAACATCTTAACAGAGGACGGTAAGATAAATAAAAATGCACCAAATGAATATGTTGGTTTAGATAGGTTTGAAGCAAGAAAAAAAATTGTAGAAAAATTATCAGATTTACAAGTTCTTACAAAAGTAGAAAATATAAAAAACAAAATACCTTATGGAGACAGATCAAATTCTATTATAGAGCCGTATCTTACTGAACAATGGTTTGTAGATGCAAAGAAGCTATCGGTAAAAGCAAAAAAAATTGTTAAAAATAAAACGACAAGTTTTTTTCCTGAAAACTGGTCTAAGACGTATTTTCAATGGATGAATAATATTGAACCCTGGTGTGTTTCAAGACAACTATGGTGGGGACACCAAATTCCAGCTTGGTACGGTCCTGATAAAAAAATTTTTGTAGCTGAAAATGAAAAAAAAGCGCAGTTAGATGCAAAAAAATTTTATAAAAAGAATGTAAAAATTACCAGAGACCCTGATGTTCTTGATACGTGGTTTTCATCAGGTCTTTGGCCATTTGCTACCCTGGGATGGCCAGGTTCAAATTATTATTTAAAGAGATTTTATCCTACATCAGTTTTAGTTACAGGTTTTGATATTATATTTTTTTGGGTAGCCCGAATGATGATGTTAGGAATGCAATTTTTAAACAAAGAACCATTTAAACAAATTTATGTACATGCTCTTGTAAGAGATGAGAAAGGGCAAAAAATGTCAAAATCTAAAGGCAATGTTATTGATCCTCTTGAGTTAATAGAAACCTATAGCGCTGATGCATTAAGATTCACTTTATTATCTATGGCTTCACCAGGTAGAGATGTAAAATTATCTGAACAGAGAGTTAAAGGGTATAGAAATTTTCTTACAAAGATATGGAATGCTAATAATTTTTTACATGTAAACAAATGTGAATTTAAGACCAAACTAAACCCCAAGAAACTCTCTTTAAATATCAATAAGTGGATATACTCAGAATTAATTACCGCAAAAAATTTAGCAGAAAAACACATAAAAGATTACAGATTTGATGAAGCAACAAGGGTTATTTATAAATTTGTTTGGAATAGCTATTGTGACTGGTACTTAGAACTTTCTAAAACAATATTATTTTCTAATAACAGAAAAAATACTAAAGAAGTTAGAGCTACTTCTGGCTTCATATTTAAAGAGATATTGATTCTTCTACACCCATTCATTCCGTTTATTACAGAAGAATTATGGTTAAAAAATAAGCTTGGAAATAAAAAAGAGAAATTTTTAATGTATGCTAATTGGACTAAAAACAAAAAAAATACAAAAGATAAAGAAACATCAGATGTTAACCGGGTAATAGACGTTATTTCTAGAATTAGGTCATTTAAAAATGAACTAGGCGTAAGTCCCGGATCTTTTATTGATATTTCTTTACAAAGCGTTAAAAAAAATAAACAGAATTTATTTTTAAATAACGAAATTATCTTTAAAAAACTTGGAAGAATTAACTCAATTTTTACAAAAGACTTAACACACGAGTCAGCCACTCTAGTAATATCAGGTGAAATATTTAAAATTTATTTTGATAAAAATGTTGATCTTAATATTATAAAAGATAATTTAATCGAAAAACAAGATAAACTCTCTAATAAACTAGAAGGTATTAGTAAAAAATTAGACAACAAAAGCTTTATAGTGAGAGCACCAAAGCATATTGTAGAACAAGAAAAAAATACCTATAATGAATTAAAAAAAGATATAGAAAAAATTAATTTAACTATTAAAAGCCTTAAATGAAAAAGTTTAACAAGAAAAAATTACCTAGTAGACATACCTCATTTGGTCCTGATAAAGCGCCTCAAAGGTCATTTTATTATGCTATGAATTTAACAGAAAAAGATGTGGCAAAACCTTTTGTTGGTGTTGTTTCTACATGGAATGAGGCTGCACCTTGCAATATTGCACTGATGAGACAAGCGCAATCCGTAAAAAAAGGAGTTAAATCTTCTGGTGGTACACCAAGAGAATTTTGTACAATTACAGTCACAGACGGTATAGCAATGGGACACGAAGGTATGAAATCTTCACTAGTTTCAAGAGATATAATTGCTGACTCTGCCGAATTAACAGTCAGAGGTCATTGCTATGATGCTCTAGTAGGTTTAGCCGGATGTGATAAATCATTACCCGGGCTAATGATGGCTATGGTAAGACTAAATGTTCCTAGCGTATTTATTTATGGTGGTTCAATTCTACCAGGAAGATTCAATGGTAAAGATGTAACAGTCTTAGATGTTTTTGAAGGTGTTGGAAAATATTCTTCAGGCAAAATGACTGAGCATGCTTTAAGAAAATTAGAATTAAAAGCTTGTCCTAGCGCAGGTGCTTGTGGCGGGCAATTTACTGCAAATACCATGGCTTGTGTTTCAGAGGCGATTGGATTAGCACTTCCATATTCCGCTGGAACTCCTGCACCTTACCAAAAAAGAGATAAATATGCTTTACAAAGTGGAAAAGCTGTTATGAACTTGTTAAAAAAAAATATTAGGCCTAGAGATATTGTTACAAAAAAATCATTAGAAAATGCAGCCACTATAGTTGCTGCTACCGGCGGATCTACCAACGCAGCATTGCATTTACCAGCTCTTGCAAATGAAATAGGTATTAAATTTGATTTAATGGATGTTGCTAAAATTTTTAAAAAAACACCTTATTTAGCAGATTTAAAACCAGGCGGAAAATATGTAGCTAAAGACATGTGGAAAGCGGGCGGTGTCCCAATGCTACTAAAGACATTATTGGATGGCGGTTATATTCATGGAAATTGCATGACTGTAACTGGAAAAACAATAAAAGAAAACCTAAAGAGAGTTAAATTCAATATTAAACAAAAAGTAATGAGAAAATATAACAACCCTTTGTCAAATGACGGAGGAGTTGTTGGATTAAAAGGAAATCTTGCTCCAGAAGGTGCAATTGTTAAAGTTGCAGGTTTAAAAAAACTTCAGTTCACTGGACGCGCAAGATGTTTTGATACAGAAGAGTCTGCTTATAAAGCTGTTCTAAAAAGAAAATACAAAGATGGAGACATTATCGTTATAAGGTATGAAGGTCCCAAAGGAGGCCCTGGTATGAGAGAAATGTTACAAACGACCGGAGCTATTTATGGCCAAGGAAAAGGAGAAAAAGTTGCTTTAATCACAGATGGAAGATTTTCTGGAGCAACAAGAGGTTTTTGTATCGGACATGTAGGACCTGAGGCATCTGTCGGGGGTCCAATAGCTTTATTAAAAAATGGAGATTTAATTCATATTGACGCAAAAAAAGGAACTATAAACGTTAAACTTTCAAAAAACGAACTAAATAAAAGAAGAAAAAAATGGAAGCCAAAAAAAATTAATTTTGGTAATGGAACTCTTTGGAAGTATGCACAAACGGTTGGACCTGCTTATTTAGGTGCCTCAACTCATCCTGGCGGGAAAAAAGAAATTAAATGTTACGCAGATATCTAAATGAAAATTAAACCAATTATTCTCTGCGGTGGAGCAGGGACAAGACTTTGGCCTGAGTCAAAAAATAATTTACCAAAACAATTTATCGATTTTGGCGGTTGGACATTGTTTAAAAAGACCCTAGAAAGAATAAAAAACCCTATCTTTGATTCTCCTGTAATAAGCACTAATTCTAGGTATCTTAGAATAATAAAAAAATTTTTATCTAAATACAAAGTTAATAAATATACAATTATTATAGAGCCTCTTAAAAAAAATACCTCAGCTGCAATTTTATCCTCTACCCTTATAAAAGAAATAGATTTTAATCAGCCAATAGTTTTCTTACCATCAGATCATTTAATTGAAAAAAATAGTAAATTTATAGGTCAATTAAAAAAAAATTTAAAATTTTTGACAGATGATAATATTTTTCTCTTTGGAATTAAGCCTAGTCACCCCTCATCTGAATATGGATATTTGTTAACAAAAAAAAACTCAAATAAAATAAACAAAGTCCATTCCTTTTTGGAAAAACCTATTTTAAGTAAAGCAAGAAAAATTATTAAAAATAATGCCCTGTGGAACTCTGGAATGCTTTTTTCAAAAAAAATATCTATAATCAATAACTTTATTAAACATGATCCTCTGACATTAAAATTATGTTTAAATTCAGTTATAAAATCAAAAATTTCAAATAATATCTATTTTTTAAATCATGAGAATTTTAAAAAAATAAAAAATATATCTTTTGATTACGCTATTTTAGAAAAGTCCAAAAACATCAATGTTATTAAACTTGATTTACCTTGGAGCGACCTTGGAAATTGGAAGGAAATAACCAATATTTTTAAAAAAAATAAAAAAAAATATTTTCAAAAGAAAAATGTCTTTTATCGGCCATGGGGTAAGTATACAAATCTTTTTTATGGAAAAGGTTTTTTAATCAAAGAACTTGTTGTTAACCCAAAATCATCTATTAGTCTTCAAAAACACAATCATAGATCTGAACATTGGACTGTTGAATCTGGTAAACCAAAAATTACAATCAACAAGAAGAAAGTTTTTAAGAACCCAAATGAGACTGTTTTTATCTCCAAGGGCTCTATACATAGAATTGAAAATTATTTTAAAATACCTGTTAAAATTATGGAAGTTCAAATTGGTTCAATACTCAAAGAAACAGACATTGTAAGATATAAAGATATATATGGTAGGGTTAACTAATTTCTAACTCTATAGGAGTATGGTCGGATGGTTTAATCTTTGATCTTGGTTTTTTATTTATATTTATATTCTTTATCTTATTTAGAATATTTGCTGACACAAGAAAATGGTCGATACGCATTCCATAATTTTTTCGCCAAGATCCAGCAAAATAATCCCAAAAAGTATATTCCCGTTTACTCTTATTTATGTGTCGGTATACATCAACAAAACCTAGATTTAATAATTCTATAAATTTTTTTCTTATTTCTGTTTTAAACAATGCATCGTTTTTATATCTAGTAAAGTCATAAACGTCTATCTCATCAGGAATAATATTAAAATCCCCCCCAATAATTATATTTTTATTTACTTTTAAAATTTTACTTATTTGATTAACAAATTTATTTAACCATTTTCTTTTGTAATCATATTTATCTGTATTTATTGGATTACCATTTGGAACATATATGTTAATTAACTTAATTAAACTTGAATTATTTTTTACTTCACAGTTTATTGTTCTTGCTTGTTTTCTTTCATCGTTAAGAAAATCTTTTTGAACATTAGCAATTTTTTGTTTCGATAAAAACGCAACTCCATTATAGGATTTTTGACCAAAAACGTATGAATGATAACCTAAATTTTTAAAATCATTAAACGGGAAATTCTTTTCTTCTGTTTTAATTTCTTGAAACATTAAAAGATCTGGTTTTGAATCTTCTATATAATTTATGATATTGACTAATCTTGCTCTAACAGAGTTAACGTTCCAGGATACAATTTTCATTAAACTGAAAAAGATAAACCACATCCACAAGATGAACTTGCTTTGGGATTATTTATAACAAATGAATTTCCAATTAATTCCTTTTTAAAATCTATTACAGAACCATCAATAATTTTTAAAGAATTTGTGTCAACAAGAGTTTTATTAAAAATCTGATCATCCGAGTTTACTTTATCGTCAAAAGAGAAACTATATTTAAATCCAGAACACCCACCACCTTGGACCGATATTCTAAAATAAGTTCTTTTACCCTTTTCTAAAATAATTCTTTCTATTTCTTTGTTAGCGCTATCTGTAAATTCTATTTTATTATTCATATTTGTAAAATTATGTATTATATAATTTTAACACATCTTATGCAAAAATACGAATACTCAAAAATCGCAACACCAATAAAGTCTAAAGGTAGAATTTACAAAGAAAAATCAAGTCAACTGAGACCAGCATATCAAAGAGACAGAGATAGGGTAATTCATTCTACGGCTTTTAGACGACTTAAACACAAAACGCAGGTTTTTGTTAATACTGATGTTGATCACTATAGAACCAGAATAACACACTCTCTAGAAGTTTCACAAATATCAAGAACATTTGCAAAAATCTTTAAGTTAAACGAAGATCTTTGTGAAACATTGAGTTTAGCTCACGATTTAGGCCACCCACCTTTTGGACATGCAGGAGAAGAATCCCTAAACCAATGTATGGAAAATTTTGACGGTTTTGATCACAATATACAAACTCTTAGAGTTGTTACAATGCTTGAAAATAAATACTACAATTTTAAAGGTTTAAATCTTACTATTGAAACTTTAGATGGATTGATTAAACACAATGGTTCAGTAGAGGACTCAACAATGTTTGATAAAATTTTGGGCAAAAATATTTTTAAAGACAAAATTAAATTTATACACAAACCGTCACTAGAAGCACAATTCTCTTCAATATCAGATGATATAGCTTATAATAGTCACGATCTTCAAGATGGTGCTAAAGCTGGTTTGTTTAAAATTGAAGATTTATCTGAAATAACAATAATTTCAGAAATAATTAAAAAGCATAAAAAAAAATACAAGTATAAAGCAAAAGAGCTTATTTTAAGTGAGATAATACGAGATATAATCAACGAAATGGTTAGCGATGTTATTTTAAATACTAAAAAAAATTTAATTAATGAAAATCCTAAAAATATTCAGGATATATACAAGGCAAAAAATCAATTTGTTGAATTTTCTAATAAAATGAAAGATTTTGATCAAGAAATAAAGTTTTTTTTAAAAGAAAATATGTACAAGCATGAAATTGTTTCTACAAAGACGCGACATGGAATGAAAATTGTTAAAAGATTATTTGATAAAATAATCAAAAGACCAAAAAAATTTATTAAAAATTACAATTTAAACAATATCAAAAAGGAGAGAATGGTGTGTGATTTTATAGCAGGCATGACCGATAGATATGCTATTAAATTATACAATTCTATAAAATGAATTTATTTAATAATTATTTGATAGAAATTAAAAAAAAAATCCTTATAGATAAAGATTTAAAAAAACTTGTATCTAAAAAAATCTTCAATAATGTAATAATTGAAAAACCCCCGGGTAATTTTGATTTTGATTTTTCTTCGAATATAGCTCTAGTTATTGGAAAGGTGAATAAAATTAATCCACGTGAATGTGCTGAGAAAATAAAACATATATTAAAAGTAAAAATAAAGGATTTTTCCTTAATTGAAATTGCAGGACCTGGCTTCTTAAATATAAGACTCACAAATAATGCCTGGATTAAAATTATAGATCAAATTTTTAAACAAAAAAAAAATTTTGGCTCCAGCAAAAATAAAAAAAAATACAATGTCGAGTTTGTTTCTGCGAATCCGACCGGGCCATTGCATGTTGGCCATTGTAGAGGTGCTATATTTGGAGATGTTATTTCAAACTTATTAATTTTCAACGGAAATAAGGTTACCAAGGAATTTTATATTAATGATTATGGCAATCAAATAAATATATTTTCAAAGTCTGTATTTTATAGATTAAGAGAAATTAAATTTAACGAACCTTTTCCATTAGATTTAAATTTATATCCGGGATCATATATAAAAGAAATTGCAAATAAAATTTTGAATAAAAATCCAAAAATTAAACTAGATAACTTTAAAAAAATTGAAAAAAAATTATCCAAAGACTCAATAAGCCATTCTATGAATATGATTAAATCTGACTTAGATCATCTTGGAGTAAAGCATGATAAATTTTTTTATGAGTCCGAAATTGTAAAAAAAAATCTTATCAAAAAATCATTATCAAAACTTAAAAAACAAAAATTAGTTATTGAGGGTTTTCTTCAGCCCCCTAAAAGCGAGGATAAAACAGGATGGAAAAAAAGTAAGAAATTAATTTTTAAATCAACTCTCTTCGGTGATGACTCTGATAGATCTTTGCAAAAAGACGATGGTTCATGGACATATTTTGCAAACGATCTTGCCTATCATGCTAATAAGATTTCAAGAAATTATCATTATTTGATCAATATTCTTGGAGCTGACCACACAGGTTATATTAAAAGAATTTCTGCTGCGGTTAAGGCTATTTCAAAAAATCAGACTGAATTAATTTGTAAAGTATGCCAGTTAGTTAAACTTTTTAAAAATGGACAACCCTATAAAATGTCTAAACGACTTGGAGATTTTATCTCAGTTAATGATTTGTTAAATGAAGTAAACAAGGACTCTATTAGATTTATAATGCTTAACAGAGGAAACGATGTTGAATTAGATTTTGATTTTAACAAAGTATTAGAAAAGAATAAAGATAATCCAGTTTTTTATGTTCAATATTGTTATGCAAGAATCAATTCACTTTTTAGATCTTTAAAATTAAATTTAAATGAAAATATTAAATTAGACTCAGAAACGTTTGATCTAAATACTTTTGAGTATAAACTTTTAAGAAAAATTATAGAATGGCCCAAAGTTATAGATAACGCATCAAATAGGTTAGAACCACATAGAGTAACTTTTTATCTCTACGAGTTAGTAACAATTTTTCATTCATACTGGAGCGAAGGTAACAAAAATAGCGATTTTAAATTCATAATTAACGGCAAGTTAAACAACAAAACATCTTTCAAAATATTTCAGTTAGTGGCAATAATTCTACAAAACGGTATGTCGATATTAGGCGTTTCATTACCTAAAAAAATGTAATGATAAACAGTTCTTTAAAAATTTTATATTTCATTATAATAATTTTATTTATTATATTTGTATTATCGACGTATTTTTCTAAAAATAATATTTTAAAAATTCAAAAAAAAATACATAGCACTCATAAAGAAATAGATATCAAAACTTATAATTTGCCTGTAATTAAAAATGATACAGGCAACGTTATAACCTATAATTCCGAAGGAATAACTGAAAAGAAAATAAAAAAAAGAAAAATTTGGGAATTATTAAAATAAATTTATGAATAGAAAATCGATTATTATAAGTATTAAATCCGACATCCTCTCAAACGATGAAAAAAATTTAATTAAATTAAAAAAACCTTGGGGAGTTATTTTGTTTAAAAGAAATATTAAAAATATTAACCAACTAAAGAATCTTACATCTAGTATAAGAAATGCAATGAATGATCCATATTATCCTATATTAATAGATGAAGAGGGTGGTCGAGTTTCTAGGCTGTCTAATATTATAAATACATCAAATTTTTCTCAAAATGTTTTTGGAAAAATATTTGAAAAAAACCGTTTATCCGCTGCCGATTCTTATGCCGAATATCTGCATTTTGTATGCGGTATACTTAAAGAAGTTGGAATAAACATAAATACAATTCCCGTATTAGATATTTTAAAAAGAAATACCCACTCTATTATTGGTAACAGAAGCTATTCTTCAAACATAAACACAATAAATTTTTTAAAAAAAAAATGCTTTTCTATATTAAATAAATTTAAAATAGGCAGTGTATCAAAACATATCCCTGGTCACGGATGTTCTAAAGTTGATACACATAAAAAAATATCCGTTATTAATAGCGACGTAAACACTCTATTTAAAGAAGATTTTAGAGCTTTTAAAAATATAAACTCTAAATTTGCTATGACGGCTCATATAATTTACAAAAATATAGATCCTATAAATTCTGCAACACACTCAAAAATTCTAATTAAAAATATTATAAGAAAGAAATTGGGATTCAGTGGCATTTTGATTTCTGATGATATTTGCATGAAAGCTCTAGATAAAAATTTAATAACGAATGCTGAGAGAGCAATTCAATCTGGTTGCAATCTGGTATTGTATTGCAAGGGAAATATAAAAGAATCATCTCTTTTATTAAGCAAAATACAAGATATTGATAACTTTACTAAGAAAAAAACATCAGAATTTTATTCTTTTTTAAGATAAAATTTGAATATGGAATCAAATAACATCAACTCAATTTCTATTGAGATACCAAATTACACTGGACCACTTGAGACATTACTCGATTTAGCAAAAAATCAAAAAGTCGATTTGACTAAAATATCAGTTACAATCTTAGCTGATCATTTCTTAGATTTTATTAAAAAATATGAAAATAGAAATTTAGATTTAGCTTTTGAATATCTTTTAATGGCTACGTGGCTCACTTATTTAAAATCAAAGTTGCTTCTTCCCGATGATGAAGAAGATAATTTTAAAGCTAGCGAGGTTGCAGAAAAACTTAAACTCCAACTTAAAAAATTGGAACTAATAAGATTGTTGTCAGATCAATTGTTTAAAAAAGAAAGAGTAGGTAGAGATTTGTTTTATAGGGGCACAAAAGGAGGGATTAAATCGATATACAATCCTGTTTATAAAGTGTCTCTTTATGATTTATTAAAAGTTTATGCAGAAATTAAAACCCAATCTTCTTTTCAAAAAATTAACATTCCCAAATTACCCGTTATGACTACACAAGAGGGAATAAAGCAAATTAAAGAAAATATGAATTCGATTTTGGACTGGAAAAGAATAGAAGAATTAATTCCAGAGACTTTTACTTCTTCAAAAAAAAATAAAAATACTGGATTAGCTGCCATTTTTACAGCTAGTCTAGAATTAACTAAAGACGGAGTTATCGACATGATGCAAAAAAATTTATTTTCCGATATACTTATTAGAACCGCGAAACACACACCAATGAAACTCCGAGGCAAATAATTTTATGCAAAAAGATAAAAGTATAAATAATATTATAAATTTTCCAAAAAAAAAATCTAAAATTGAAAGAGAAATCGAGGCAATTATATTTGCAGCAGATGAACCTTTAGATTTAGAAACAATCGAAAAAAGAGTTGAGACAACTAAAGATGTAAAAAAAATCCTATTAAAACTTCAGGAGGAATACTCTTCGAGAGGTATTAATTTAGTTTGTATATCAAATAAATGGATATTCAGAACTGCCCTTGATTTATCTAAATTAATGTCTTTACAAAAATCAACACAAAAAAAATTATCTAGAGCCACCATAGAATCCCTAGCTATTATTGTTTATCATCAACCAGTTACTAGATCAGAAATTGAAGAGATCAGAGGAGTTGCTTTTGGAACTAATACATTAGAAATTTTATTGGAGCTTGAATGGATAAGACCAGCAGGTCGAAAAAATGTTCCAGGCAAACCTATACAGTACGTAACAACTGATGCTTTTTTAAATCACTTTAATATTCAAAAATTATCAGATTTGCCGACAATCGATGAATTAAGTTCTGCAGGTTTAATAGATACATCATCCGTAGATTCATCAATATTCGGTACAGGTAAATTCTTTAAGGAACAGGAAAAAGAAAAAAAAGATAATATTTATTCAGATATTGATGAGGCTATAAAACAGTCACCCAAATCAGAAGAATAAACTTATTTATTTAATCACCTTTATTGTATATAAATATAGTATATGGGAATAAGTTTTTGGCAAATAGCTATAGTCGTAGTTTTAGTAGTATTACTTTTTGGAAGAGGTAAAATTTCTAGCTTAATGGGAGATGTTGCTAAAGGGATTAAAAGCTTCAAAAAAGGCATGTCTTCTGACGATAGCAGCAAAGTAGATTCACAAGAGAATAAAGACGAAGATTCAGATTCTCAAAACAAATAATTAATCATGCCACAAATTGGATGGTTTGAAATTCTAATTATTGTAGTCATAGCAATATTAGTTATTGGACCAAAAGATTTCCCTGTTGTATTAAAAAAAATTGGTAATTGGATAGGTTCTACAAAAAGGTATTTCAGTAACATTCAAGATAAAATGAATAAATTAGATGAACCAATCGAAGATGAAAATCAAATAGAAAAAAGGTTTTCAAAAAAAACAACAGATAAAAACGATGAGTGAAAATATTAAGGAAACGTCTTTTGTGTCTCATCTTACCGAATTAAGATCAAGACTAATACGTTCTTTGATATTTATATTTATAATTTTTATTTTTGGTTACATATTTGCTGAGAATATTTATAACTTTTTAGTTGAGCCTTACGCACAAGCTGTTAAAAACGATGGGATTGATAGAAGACTTATTTTTACAGCTCTTCACGAAACATTTATAACGTATCTTAAATTGGCTTTTTTTGCAGCAATGTTTCTTGGTAGTCCAATAATTCTAACTCAAATATGGAAATTTGTAGCTCCCGGATTATATCAAAATGAAAAAAAGGCCTTGTTACCTTATCTAATAGCAACACCTATATTATTTTTGTTAGGAGCTATGCTGATTTATTATTTAGTAATGCCATTAGCCATAAAATTTTTTTTATCATTTGAAACGGTTGCGTCAACAAATTCTCTCCCCATACAACTTGAGGCAAAAGTAAACGAATATTTGTCTTTAATCATGAGATTAATTTTTGCCTTTGGTTTAAGTTTTCAATTACCTGTTTTATTGAATTTGCTTGCTAGAATTGGTGTTATTGACTCTGAATATCTTAAGTTAAGAAGAAAATATTTTATTGTGATAATTTTTGCTGCTGCAGCAGTACTAACTCCTCCAGATCCTATAACACAAATTGGTTTGGCAATACCTCTGTTGATACTATATGAATTATCTATATTATCTGTGAAAATTACTGAAAAGAAACAAGATAAATAAAATGCATAATTTAAAAAAAATTAGAGATAACCCAGATCTATTTAAAAAGAAGATTTTAGAACGAAATGTTAAAATTAATTTAGATGAATTGATTAAATTAGATAAAGAAAATAGAGATATTATACAAAAAAAAGAAAAGCTTGAACAAGAAAAAAAAATTATATCTAAAAAAAATGATAAATCATTATTTAAAAAATCAAAAAAAATATCAGAAATGATTTTGAATTATGAAAGCAAACAAAAAGAATTAATTTCAAAAATTAATACAATTATAAACGTAATTCCTAATATTGCTCTTCTGGATGTTCCCGTAGGAAAAGACGAAAAATCAAATAAAGAGTTAAGTGTAGTAGGCAATATTCCAAAATTTAATTTTAATATTAAATCTCATTCTGAAATTGGATCTAATCTTAATTTAATGGATTTTGATATTGCAACTAAAACATCTGGCTCAAGGTTTGTTTTTTTAAAAGGAAATCTGGCTGCATTAGAAAGGGCAATATCAAATTTTATGCTTGATATACATACTAAAGAGTTTGGTTACCAGGAAATATCACCACCATTAATAGCGTCAGAGGATACAATGTTCGGAACTGGTCAATTGCCTAAATTTGAAAATGACCAATTTGAAATTAAATTAGACAGTAAACAAAAAAAATATTTAATTCCTACAGCTGAAGTAATTCTGACAAATATGGTAAGAGAAAATTCGGTCAAGTTTAAGGACTTACCAATTCGACTTGTAGCCTCAACCGCTTGTTTTAGAAAAGAGGCGGGCAGTTATGGGAAAGATACAAAAGGGATGTTGCGTCAACATCAGTTTTATAAAGTTGAACTTGTAAGTATAGTCGAACCAGCTAAGTGTCTAGATGAATTAAAAAGAATGACCTCATGTGCAGAAGAAATTTTAAAAAGATTAGAACTACCTTATAGATCTATTCTATTATCTACCGGAGATATGGGGTTTAGTGCTGAAAAAACCATTGATTTGGAAGTTTGGATTCCCTCAGAAAAAAAATACAGAGAAATTTCTAGCTGTTCTTCTTGTGGTCAATTCCAATCAAGAAGAATGAAGGCAAAATACAAAGATAAAGAAAATAAAACTGACTTTTTAGGAACATTAAACGGCTCAGGCTTGGCGATTGGCAGAACATTAATTGCTATAATGGAAAATTACCAGAATTCAGATGGATCTATAACAATACCTGAAAGACTTAGACCATATATGAATAATTTGAAGAAAATTTAATATTTTTATAAAAATTAGTTGTTAAAATAAAATTATTAATATACTTATTCTTACATTATGAGCGGTTCAAATTTTGCACAATTTATTCCATTAATTCTAATCTTTGTTATTTTTTATTTCTTTTTGATTAGACCCCAGCAAAAAAGGGTTAGAGAACACAAAGATATGGTTAAAAACCTCAAACGAGGTGACGAAGTAATAACATCTGGGGGCATAATTGGCAAAGTAGATAGAGTTTTTGAAGATGATAGAATTGAGCTTGTTATCTCAGATGGTGTTAAAGTTGTAGTAATTAGAAATACAATCCAAGGTCATTTAAAAAAAGAAGTAAAAAAGTAATTTTTCGTGCTAAATTTTTCTAAGACAAAAATTTTAACAATATATCTAGTTTTTTTTATTATAAGTTTTTTTTCGATTCTAAATTTTGTAGAAATAGATAAAGGATTTTTAAAAAAAAAAATCAATTTAGGTTTAGATTTACAAGGTGGCTCATATTTACTTTTAGAAGTTGATACTACTTTATTAGAAAAAAAAACCATTCAGTCAAAAGTACTTCCGATTAAAAAACAACTTAGAGATACAGCCATAAAATTTAATAACTTTAAAATTAATGATAAAATAATAAAATTTAATTTAGAAAATACGGATATCGAAAAGTTTGAAAATTTATTTGTTGATAAAAACGATAACAATTTTAATACTTTTTTAGATCAATATAACGCTTTTGAATTACAGCATAAAATTATAGGTCAAAATGTTAGTATTTTTTTATCTAAGCACGGTAAAATTAATATTAATACATCTGCTGTAAATCAATCTATAGAAATTGTAAGAAGACGAATCGACGAGGTAGGAACTAAAGAGCCTACAATTCTAAAAAGAGGTAGCAATCGAATATTAGTAGAGTTACCTGGTGTAAAGGATCCTGAAAGAATAAAAGAACTCCTTGGAAAAACTGCTGAATTAAATTTTAAATTAGTTACAAAAGATGAAAATGAGTTTGGGACAGAAAAATTTTTAGTTAAATCAACACAAGAAGAAATTACTGTAAGTAAAAGAATAATTTTAAGCGGTGAAAATTTAATTGACGCCCAACCAAGATTTGACAATTTAAATAACCAACCTATTGTTGCATTTTCATTAGATAGACTGGGTTCACAAAGATTTGGCCAAGTAACTTCTAAAAATATAGGAAAAAGAATAGCAATTATTTTAGATGGTGAAGCCATAAGTGCCCCAGTTATCCAGGACTCAATAACAAGTGGAAACGGAACTATTTCTGGAAACTTTACTTTTCAAAGTGCAACTGATCTTGCTTTATTATTAAGATCAGGCGCTTTACCTACACCTTTAATAGTTGCAGAAGAAAGAACCGTAGGACCTGATTTAGGTGAAGATTCAATTAAATCTGGAGTAATTTCACTGATTTTTGGCTTTGTTCTTGTGATTTTATTTATGTTACTAAAGTATCGATACTTCGGTGTTATTGCAAATATAGCTCTTCTATCAAATCTTTTAATGCTTGTAGGAATCTTGACTTTAATGGAGGCAACCTTAACTCTTCCAGGTATTGCTGGAATTATTTTGACTGTTGGAATGGCTGTTGACGCAAACGTACTAATTTTTGAAAGAATAAAAGAAGAATTGAGAGAAGAAACAAAAAATATTCAAGCTTTTGATTTGGGATACAAGAGATCAATAGTTACTATATTAGATGCAAATATAACAACTTTACTAGCATCAGTTATTCTATTTATATTTGGAACAGGACCAATCAAGGGTTTTGCCGTTACTCTTTCTGTAGGTTTGATCACAACATTATTTACAGCTTATTTTATATCGAGACATTTAATTTCCATAACTGTGTTTAAAAACAAAGAAAAGAAAATATTTATATGAAATATAATTATAATTTTGAGTCAAAATTTAAACTGGCAAATTTAATTTCCTTTTTTTTATTTTTCGCAAGTTTACTACTTATTTTTTTTAAAGGTCTTAATTATGGAATTGATTTTAAAGGAGGCACTTTAATTGAGTTAAGAGTAGACTCTAAAAGTACAAATATTTCTGACGTGCGTTTTGCTTTTTCGAATATGAATTTGGGTGATTTAAATGTTAAGGAATTTGGAAAAAAGGGAGATTATCTAATCAAATTTGAAAAGAAATCTTATAATCAAAAAGATACTTTAAAAAAAATTAAAGATAATGTTTCAAAAAAATTAGGTTCAGACGTTAATTTTAGAAGAATTGAAAATGTAGGACCAAAAGTTAGCCAAGAACTTCTTAATTCGGGAATGCTTGCAATTGCTTTAGCCTTAGGCGCAATGCTTTTTTATATATGGGTTAGATTTGAGTGGCAATTTAGCTTGGGATCAATAGTTGCAATTTTTCATGATGTTTTAATAACAATAGGTCTTTTTTCATTATTATCACTTGAAATTAATTTATCGATTGTTGCTGCTGTTTTAACAATAGTTGGTTATTCAATGAATGATACAGTAGTCATTTACGATCGAATAAGAGAAAATCTTAAAAAATTATCTAGCCTTAAAATCGGTGAGATATGTAATATTTCTATTAACGAAACTTTATCACGAACCATTATAACTTCACTTACGACTCTTTTGGCTCTAATATCGATTTTTGTTCTTGGCGGTGAAATTTTAAGAGGTTTTGCTTTTGCTATGATTGTAGGTGTTTTGATCGGAACATATTCTTCTATTTTTGTTGCAAGTCCAATACTAAGATATTTAAATGTAAGTTTTAAAACTATTGAAAAAGAAAAAGAGGATATTTAGTAAAGATTTTGAGCTACTACCATTGTTAGCAACATCGGAAGTGACAACAATGTATTTACTCTAGATGTAATAGTTGCAATTTTTAAATGTTTTGGTTTATTTTCAGCAGGGCAATCTACTATACCTAAAACTTTTTTTTGATTTGGCCAAATTATAAACCAAACATTGAAAGCCATAATTAAACCAAGCCACATACCAATTCCAATTGCAGTATTTTTTCCTCCGGTTCCTATGCCTAAAATCATTGCGTCATGAACGTAGCCATTTAAATAAGCAACTATCAATCCAGTTATAATTGTAACTAATGCAGCCCACCTAAACCAAAATAAAACAGCTGGGGCAATAACTTTTGTAATCGCAGGTTTTTGTTCTTCACTTAATTTTGGCATACTTGGAATTTGAACAAAGTTTAAATACCAGAGCAAACCAATCCACATTATACCTGACAAGACATGAAAATATCTAAATAACCAACTCCAAAAAAGCCTATCAAAAGCCCAGTCACCACCACCAAAAAAAAGACCCAAAAACAATAGTATCGCAAGAACTATTGAAAGATGAATTGTTTTTGATAATGACTGTAATATTCCAACCATGTTTAATTATAACATATATATGAGATTTATGCTGTCTTTTTCATTTTGTTATTTATTAAATTTTTGAGGAATTTTCCCGTATAACTTTGCTCTATTTCTGCAACTTGTTCGGGAGAGCCCTCAGCTATTATTTTTCCACCCTCAGCACCGCCTTCTGGACCCATGTCAACAATCCAGTCAGCTGTTTTTATTACATCTAGATTGTGTTCAATTACTATTACAGTGTTTCCCGTATTAACAAACGCTTTTAATATTTCTAAAAGCTTTTTAATATCATGTGAATGTAGACCTGTTGTAGGCTCATCAAGAATATACAAAGTTCTACCTGTTGATCTTTTTGAAAGTTCTTTCGCAAGTTTTATTCTTTGAGCTTCACCCCCTGATAGGGTTGTAGCTTGTTGACCTATTTTTATATAACCTAACCCAACATGCTTTAAAGTTAATAATTTTGAATAAATTGCAGGAATATTTTTAAAAAATTCACAACCTTCTTCAACAGTCATATCCAAAACATCTGCGATATTTTTATTTTTAAATCTAATTTCTAAAGTCTCTCTATTATATCTGCTTCCTTTACAGGCATCACAAGGTATATACACATCTGGTAAGAAATGCATCTCATAGGTAATAACACCGTCTCCTTCACATGTTTCACACCTTCCGCCTCTTACATTGAAAGAATATCTCCCAGGTTTATAACCTCTAGTTTTAGAATCAGGTAAATTTGCAAACCAGTCTCTTATAGGTCCGAAGGCACCCGTATATGTTGCGGGATTTGATCTTGGCGTTCTGCCAATCGGTGATTGATCAATATCTATAACTTTGTCAATTAATTCTGTTCCTTTATAATTTTTAAATTCTTTAGGCAATTTTCTAGATTTATTATTATTTAATAATAAATTCAGTGCATTGAATAGTGTTTGTAAAACGAGAGTAGATTTACCACTGCCAGATACACCTGTAACACAAGTTAATGTTCCAATAGGAACTTTAAAATTTACATTTTTTAAATTATTTCCAGTAGCACCTAAAATTTCTAGGAATCTTCCATTTTTAGCCGTTTTTCTTTTTCTTGGAATTTCAATATATTTTTTCCCAGAAAGATAGTTGCCGGTTATGCTTTCTTCGGTATCAATAATTTTTTTTAAATTGCCCTGAGCAGTTATGTTGCCACCATTTAAACCAGCCTCTCGACCTAAATCGATAATATGATCGGCGCTCTCCATTGTCTCAACATCGTGCTCTACTACAATCACAGTATTGCCTAGATCTCTGAGTCTTTTTAGGGCAGCAATTAATTTTTTATTGTCACGTTGATGCAGACCTATCGATGGTTCATCTAAAACATACAAAACTCCAGTTAAACCAGAACCAATCTGAGAGGCCAGTCTTATTCTTTGAGACTCTCCTCCGGATAAAGTACCGGACTCTCTTGAAAGAGTAAGATAATTTAAACCTACGTTTAATAAAAAATTAAGCCTTTCGTTTATTTCTTTTAAAATATGTTGAGCTATTTTTTTTTCCCTTAATGATAAAATATTTTCCAGACCTTCAAACCATTTTTGAGCCTCATCTATAGAAAAATTTGTTATTTCACTTATATTCAATTTATTAATTTTTACACACAATGCTTCCTCTTTTAATCTAAGACCCTTGCATTTATCGCAATTTGTTTCGCTTTGATATTGTGATATTTCTTCTCTTTTCCAGTCGCTATCTGTCTCCAAATATCTTCTCTCTAAATTATTTATAACACCCTCGAAAGTTTTTTTTGTATCATATTTTTCATAACCATCATCATAATGAAATTTAATTTCATCTTCATCAGAACCATAAAGAATTATATCTTGTATTTTTTTTGGGAGTTTTTTCCATTTTGTTTCAAGATCAAATTTGTAATGTTTTGAAATAGATGCCAATGTCTGTGCGTAATACATAGATGTAGATTTAGCCCATGGCTCAACCGCACCATCTGATAAACTTTTATTTTTATCTGCAATTACTAAATTTGGATCCACATTCAAATTATGGCCTATACCCTCACATTCTTCACATGCACCAAAAGGGCTATTAAAAGAAAAAAGTCTGGGCTCTATCTCTTCTATCGTAAAACCACTTTCAGGACATGAAAACTTAGAAGAAAAAGTTATACTCTCTTTTTTTCTAAATTTTTTTGGCAGTGTTTCGTTTTCATATTCAACGGTTAAAAGCCCATTTGAAAGATTTAATGCTGTTTCAATACTGTCAGCTAGTCTATTTCCTAATTTAGAATTTAGAACGATTCTATCAACTATAATTGATATGTCGTGTTTTATTTTTTTATTTAAATTAGGAAAATCATCAATATCATAATATTCGCCATCAACTTTTATTTTTAAAAAGCCTCTTTTTTTATAATTTAATATATCTTTTTTATATTCACCTTTTCTTCCACGAACCACTGGTGCTAGTAGAAATATCGTAGAGCTTTTTGGTAAAGCCTTTACCTTGTCAACCATGTCACTAACTGATTGAGATACTATTGGTTTACCAGTAAACGGAGAATAAGGTATTCCTACTCTGGCAAACAAAACTCTCATATAGTCGTATATTTCTGTGACCGTAGCTACGGTTGATCTAGGATTTTTTGGCGCATTCTTTTGTTCTATAGATATTGCGGGGCTCAAACCCTCAATTAAATCAACATTGGGTTTTTTCATCTTATCTAAAAATTGTCTTGCATAAGCCGAAAGACTTTCCACATACCTTCTTTGACCCTCTGCGTAAATTGTATCAAATGCTAAAGATGATTTTCCAGACCCAGATAGGCCTGTAATTACAACCAATTTTTCTTTGGGGACCTCTAAAGAAATATTTTTTAAATTGTGTTCTTTAGCCCCTTTAATCAATATCTTTTTCAACATCTTTTTTGGACCTAAAATAGATTGGTCTTATATTTATAGGTTAATTATGTTATATTTATATAAATTTTAATTCATTATAATAACCTAAAATATTATGGCTGGAAGTTTAAATAAAGTACAATTAATAGGAAGACTTGGAGCAGACCCAGAAATCAAACAAATGGTTAACGGCAAAAACGTCGCAAGGTTAAGTGTAGCTACTAGCCAAACCTGGAAAGATAAATCTACAGGTGAACGAAAAGAAAAAACGGAATGGCATAGAATTGTTATATTTAACGAAGGATTAGTAAATGTTGTTCAACAGTATTTAAAAAAAGGTGCCAACGTATATATTGAGGGTCAATTAACCACAAGAAAATGGAGAGATGAAAAATTAGGTCAAGACAAGTATTCAACAGAAATAGTGCTTCAGGGCTATAATTCGTCTTTAACAATGCTTGAAGGAAAAGGAAAAGTTAATAGTACTCAAGATTCAGAAAACAAAAGTTCTTTGCCAAACGATAATATTTCTCAAGATCAATCAGATCTTGATGATGAAATTCCATTTTAAAGTAAATGCAGAAAATAGAAAACAAAAAAAACGGAGTTTATAAACCTATTTTTGTACGTGAGGAGATGAGCTCATCGTATCTCTCATATGCAATGAGTGTAATTGTAAGTCGTGCTCTCCCAGATGTCCGTGATGGACTTAAACCTGTTCATAGAAGAATTATATTTGCCATGTATAAAGGTGGATATGATTGGAGCAAACCATTTAGAAAATCTGCAAGAATTGTTGGGGATGTAATCGGTAAATACCACCCACATGGTGACCAAGCCGTTTATGATGCTTTGGTTAGACTTGTTCAAGATTTCTCTATGAGTTTGCCTTTGATAGAGGGTCAAGGAAATTTTGGTTCTATTGACGGTGATCCACCAGCGGCAATGAGATATACAGAAACAAAATTATCAAAAGTTACAAAATTTTTAACTGACGGTTTAGAGAAAGAGACTATAGACTTTAGAAGAAATTACGATGAGACAGAGGACGAACCTAAAGTTCTTCCATCACAATTTCCCAATCTTCTTGTAAACGGAGCCGGTGGTATAGCAGTAGGAATGGCAACAAGTATACCACCACATAATATTGGTGAAATAATAAACGGAACTATTAGTTTCATAAAAAATAACAATATTACCATATCTCAATTAATGAAAGATATCCCTGGCCCAGATTTTCCTACCGGTGGAATTATTATTGGCAAGGACATGATTAAACAAGGTTACAACAAGGGAAGAGGTTCTTTTAAGGTTAGAGGTGAAATTGCTGAAGAATCTTTAAAAAATGGAAAATCTAGATTGGTAATCAAATCAATACCGTACCAAGTAAACAAATCAACATTGAATGAAAGAATTGCCGAATTGGCTAGAGATAAGAAAATTGAGGGTGTGAGCGATATAAGGGACGAGTCGAACAAAGATGGTATTCGAGTTGTTGTTGATTTAAGAAGAGGAGTTGAGGGTGAGACTGTAAGACGTCAATTATATAAACTAACCTCAGTAGAATCATCGTTCGGTTTTAATACTTTGGCTATTGTCGACGGCAAACCTAAAATTTTAAATCTTAAAGAATTCATCTCAGAGTTTGTTGCTTTTCGAGAAAAAACTGTATTAAGAAGTATAAAATTTGATTTAAGAAAAACCGAGGAAAGAGCCCATATCCTTATTGGAATATCTACGGCTGTAGAAAATATAGATTCTATTATAAAAATTATTAAAAATTCAAAAGATACAGCCACAGCAAAGAAAAATTTATTAAATAAAAAATGGTCTATTAAAAAAAGTTCAAAATTAATTTCTTTAATTGAAAGAAAACAAAATGTTTCTAAATATCAACTTACAAATATTCAAGTCGAATCTATTTTGGAATTGAAACTTCAAAAACTTACAACTTTTGGTATTAACGAAATAGAGGAAGAAATCAAAAAACTATCTGATTTAATTATCTACTTTAACAAGATACTTAAATCCAAAAAAGAATTATTCAATTTAATAATTAAAGAGCTTGAGGAAATTAAGTCAAAGTTTTCTGTCAAAAGACGAACCAAAATTATTGATGCTGTACTAAATTATAGCATAGAGGAAACAATTCAAAAGGAAGCAGTGGTAATTAACATCACTAACAAAGGCTATATAAAAAGAGGTTCCCTTTCGTCTGTTAAATCACAAAAAAGGGGAGGCAAAGGGAAAACAGGAATAACAACCAGAGAAGAAGATTTTGTTGTGAGAATTTTATCTGGAAATTCCCATAGTCTTGTTCTTTTCTTCTCATCACAAGGAATTGCTTATAAACTAAAAGCCTGGAAGATACCAAAAGGAACATTAGCATCTAAAGGTAAATCTCTATTCAATTTACTGCCTTTAAAAAGCACCCAATCGATCACATCTACGATGCTGTTACCTGAAAATGAAAACGAGTGGAAAAAACTTTTTGTTGTTTTTGTCACTGAAAATGGAAAAGTTAGAAAGAATTCATTGGAGGATTTTACAAATATAAGCTCAAGCGGAAAAATTGCAATGAAGCTTGATGAGAATGATAAAATTATGGGTGTGGAAAAGTGCAGAGAAGACCAAGATATTATCTTAAGTACAAAACTTGGAAAATGTATTAAATTTATGTCTAAAAAGCTTAGACTTTTTAAAGGCAGGTCCTCAAAAGGTATAAGAGGCATGGATCTTAGTGAGAATGATAAAGTTATATCTTTGTCTGTAATTGATAGTAATAAAGAAACAAATTCTTTATCTAAAAAAAATGGTTCTAAAAAAGATCTCTCCGAGAAATATGTTCTTTCTATAACCGAAAATGGATACGGTAAAAGAACACCTATTTCTGATTTCAGGGTAACTAATAGAGGGGGCAAGGGTATTATTGGCATAGTAAACTCAAAAAGAAACGGAAACGTTACATCTACACTTGTTGTTGCTAACGATGACGATGTAATTCTTTCTACAGACAAAGGAAGAGTTATACGTTGCCCAGCAAAAGAAATAAGAATCGCCGGTAGAAACACTCAAGGGGTAAGGATTATAAAATTATCCGGTGAAGAAAAAGTTGTTTCTGCTATAAAGATAGAAGATAATATTGCCTAATGTCTAAAATAGCCATTTATCCAGGAACTTTCGATCCAATAACATTTGGTCATATAGATATAATAAAAAAATCATTAAAAATTGTTGATAAATTGATTGTAGCTACAACAGATAGCTCTGATAAAGATTATTATTTTTCACTAGAAGAAAGATTAGAAATTATTGAAAAATCACTTTTTAAAGATTTAAGACTAAATAAAAAAAAGATAAAAATCGTTTCATTTAACAATTTGACAGTTAATTTGTGTAAAAAATATAATGCCTCAATAATAATTAGAGGTTTAAGAGCTGTTTCAGATTTTGAATATGAATTTCAATTGGCTGGGATGAACAAAAGATTAGATAAAAGCATCGAAACAATTTTTCTCATGTCTGATATAGAAAATGAAATTATATCATCTAAATTTATCAAAGAAATAGGTAAATTAAAAGGTAGTCTTAAAAAATTTGTTACTAAATCTGTTATAAAGGCTATAAAAACTAAAATTGAATGAAAAAAGTATTTTTTATTTTTTTCTTTTTAATTTTTGCATTTAAGGTCAATTGTGAGGAGATTAAAATGTTATTAAAGTTAGAAAGTGGTGAAGTCGAAATAAAATTATTTCCAGATGTCGCACCCAATCATGTTAAAAGAATTCTTACTCTGTCAAAAAACGAGAAATATAATGGTGTAGTATTTCACAGAGTTATAGACGGTTTTATGGCTCAAACTGGCGATGTTCAATTTGGTAATTCTAAAAATTTAAATTCATCTTTAGTTGGAACGGGCGGTTCTGACCTTCCTGATTTAAAAGCTGAATTTAGTGGGCTTCCTCATCAAAGAGGTACTTTGTCAATGGCACGTTCCGCCAACCCAAATAGTGCAAACAGTCAATTTTTTATATGCTTTGATGCTGCCCCACATTTAGACAGACAATATACAATATTTGGTCAGGTAACCAAGGGCATGGATTTAGTCGACAAAATCAAAAAGGGAAGTGGTCCAAACGGTTCAGTTGATAATCCAGACAAGATAGTAAGTTTAACAGAAAAATAAATTAATGAATTCAAAAAAAGACTTTTTTGAATTAATTAAAACATATAATAAAGCTAGATTAGGAAAAATAAAAACACCAAGAGGCACTATAGATACACCGGCCTTTATGCCAGTCGGCACTCAAGGAACAGTTAAGGGTATATTTTCAGATGATGTTTTAAAAACAGGAACACAGATTATTTTAGGCAACACATATCATTTATTTTTAAGGCCTGGTTTAGATATATTAAAAAATATGGGTGGTCTTCATCAATATATGAACTGGCACAAACCGATATTAACTGACTCAGGTGGTTTTCAAATAATGTCACTTTCGAAATTTAGAAAAATAGATAAAGAAAAGGGGGCAATTTTTTCATCTCATTTAGATGGAAAAAAAATTATTTTAAGCCCTGAAAAAAGTATCCAAATTCAAAAGATAATTAACTCTGATATTCTTATGGTATTGGATGAGTGTCCCAAATTAACTAAAGACAAAAAAATAATAGCTAATGCTATTAATGTTTCAACCGATTGGGCCAAAAGATCAAAAAACGAATTTAATAATGAAGGCAAAAAAGCTCTTTTTGGAATTGTTCAAGGAGGTTTATTTGAAGATCTTAGAGTTGAAAGTCTTGAAAAATTATTAGAGATAAATTTTGACGGTTATGCATTGGGGGGTTTGGCTGTTGGTGAAAAACAAGATGAAATGTTTAAAATTTTAGATCACACTACAAAGTTAATGCCAATAGATAAACCCAGATACCTTATGGGCGTAGGGACCCCTTCTGATATTCTTGGTGCTGTAAAATCTGGTATTGATATGTTTGATTGCGTAATACCAACAAGATCAGGAAGAACTGGATTAGCATTTACTTGGGAAGGTAAAATAAATTTAAGAAATTCAAAATATAAAAATGACAAGTCCCCATTAGATAATAATGTCAATCTAAGAAATTTGAATAAGTATACAAAAAGCTACCTTAACCATTTAACTAACACCAATGAAATATTGGCATCAATGCTTATTTCATTGCACAATGTAAATTTCTATCAAGAATTTATGAAAAGAATTAGAACTGAAATAAAAGAGGGGACATTTAGCGCTTTTTACAAAAAGTATATTAGAATGTATAACTAGTTAATAATTGAATTTTTTGAATACTTGTATATAAAAGAATTTCTTTAATGGGCCCTTAGCTCAGTTGGTAGAGCACTTCCCTTTTAAGGAAGGTGTC